>Ga0265798_10001652_pt1 | contig 34275 bp, 27 predicted proteins | sample P3T30metagenome_FD_192430 | JGI IMG/M metagenome (GOLD analysis project Ga0265798, IMG submission 192430) | Plant litter microbial communities from East Loma Ridge, Irvine, California - P3 T30 | ecosystem: Environmental > Terrestrial > Plant litter > Unclassified | place: USA: California... | reverse complement strand
CGAATAGGCGTGGGCCGCCCTCCCCGCCGGTCGGCCCTCTCCTATGACAGTTCAACTGTTCGCGCGGTACTCCTCGAGCAGGGTCGCGGAGATGCGACCGCGCTCAGAGACCGTATGGCCATTCGCGCGCAGCCATTCGCGCGCCGCGCTCAGGTCCTCCTTCGGCGCCGAACTCGACGAGCGGCGCGGAGTCGCCTTCCCGGCCGTCGCCCGGCCGACACGGCGTCCCTTCTCCGTGTACTCCTCGAGCACCGTCCGCAGCTTCGCCGCGTTGTCGTCACCCAAGTCGATCTCGTAGTTGACGCCATCGAGGGCGAAGGGAACGGTCTCGCCCTTGCCCTCTTCTATCGGCGTACCGTCGATGTCATCGACGAGCGTGGTGATCACCTTGCGGGCCACAAGATTTCCTCCCCTAGCGGATTCAGCGCCGAGATGAAGCGCTAGAACCAGAATACATACCTGGAGATTCTGCCCCTCACTCATGGGACTTCCGGTCGCGGGGCATCGCCGGTAAAGGAGGGACATGACCGTGGCATTCACGACGTGATGCACCACGAGTCATCTCTTCACCGCTGAAGAGCCTGCACGGACCGCCGCGACCCCCGCGTTCAGCGGGTACGCCTTCGAGCGCCGCCGTCCCTTCGGCGAATTACAAGCGGAATCAGGCGCGGTACGTCGCAAGGGGGCGAGTGCGAGGCGCAGATGAACGAGTGGGCTCCGACCGTGGTGACCTACGTAACGCGGGCTATGCCGCGCGTCGTCCCAAGGCCGTGGTTCTGGGAACAAGGTGTCCCGTATTGGGTAGCTGCCCGGTGTCAGGTCTGGAGGTCGAACCTCGGCGTCGCAGCCAAGAGGCGGGTAAGGTCACCCGCGACCTCCACCGGGTCGATGCCGCGTTCGTGGAGGATTCCGGGCCCTGGTGCCTGACGGGAGACCGCGGTCCCGGACAGGGTCATGGTCGTCGACCCGGTGGCGTCGTCGATGTGAAGCCAGGTCCCCTCGCGGATCCCGAGGACGGCCACATCGTTCTCTTCATGGAACTCGCGGATCCGGAGCTCCCGGGTCTCGCCGGCGTGCGTCGAGGTCGGGTCGGCGTCCTCGTAGTGGCAGTTCAGCTGGAACGGCAGGAGCGCGAGCGTGTCGAGAGACTCCGGCTGCACGATCGGCATGTCATTGGTCGTCCGCATGGTGGGGGAGGCGATCAGGCTCCCCGCGCTGGCACCGCTGTAGAGCAGACCGCGCTCCACGGCCTCCCGCATGACCGGCATGAGCTGCGCGCGACGAAGCGCCTGGACGAGCCGGAAGGTGTTCCCGCCACCTACGTACACCGCGCCGGCATCCCGGACAGCGGCCGCCGCGTCATCCACCGTATGAGCGCTGCGGACCTGGATGCCGTAGGCGCCGAATGCGTCACTGACCTGGGCGGTGTAGGAGTCGTGGTCGGCGAGAGCCCAGGGGATGAACAGCAGCTCGCGCGTCTCGGCGAAGAAGTCGGCGACGGTCTCACGGGCGTGGCTGAGGAAGGTCCCGTCGTGGTTCGCGGAGTTGGAGAACAGGAGGGCTCGGGTCATGCGGTGAACGCTAGCGGACGCGAAGAGTGTCGCGGGCTGCTCCGGATCCCGCTGATCAGCGGCGCGGAGAGCCGATAGGTCGGGCGTGTCACTGGCGTGTAAACATCGCGTTTCCACGGTTTACATTTCAAATTAAATCTGTGAGTGTCGGTCCACGAGCTCCTGCATCCCCCTCACCCCGCACTCCTGAGCCTGCCCCGGCAGGCTCCACAGAAGGACACGAGATCATGCCGACACCTGCCACTCCCGCACTCGCCCTCCAGCCCCGGGCTCATGTTCCACGGGGCCCGAAGCGCGTCATACGCAGACTCCTGTCCACCGGCTCCATGGCGGCCGCAGGCGCCGTGCTCGTGGCCGGTTGCTCCTTGAGCTCCGGCGTCCCCTCGACTTCGGGAGAGGGGTCGGGGCCCGTCGCAGACGCATCGATCACGATCGACCTGTCGAACTACCCCTCCACACTCGACCCCGCCCTCCAATACGACGAGAGCACCTACTCCGTCTACCGCAACATCTACGACCAGCTCCTACGACGTGACCCCAAGACGCTCGAGCCGACGCCGTGGATCGCGACGGAGTGGGAGAACACCTCCCCGACCGAGTGGACCTTCACCATCCGCGACGACGTCACGTTCTCCGACGGGACCCCGCTCACCGCATCCGACGTCGCGTTCAGCATCAGCCGGATCCTCGACCCTGCCCTCAACTCCGCGCAGTTCGCCAACTTCAGCGCTATCGCCTCCGCCGAGGCGACGTCCCCGACCGAGCTGAAGGTCACGACCAAGGCCCCGTCGCCGACGCTCCTGACCTACCTGACGACGCTGAGCATCGTGCCCCAGGCGTACGTCGAGGAGGTGGGCGCCGAGGGCTTGAACTCCGCTCCCGTCGGCTCCGGCCCCTACACATTGGAAGCCGCCACAGCGGGATCCGAAGTGCGCCTCACTCGCAACGACTCCTGGTGGAGCGACGCCCCTTCCATCGAGGACGTGGTGTTCCGTTCCGTCCCGGACGCATCCGCACGCCTGGCGGACCTGCAGTCCGGCACCGCCACCCTCGCACTCGGGCTCACCGCGGACCAGGCGATCCAGCTGGAGAGCGGTACCGATGTGGAGGTCCTGTCCGCTCCGACCGAGCGCGTGGCATACCTCGGGCTCAACGCCCTCGGAGACACAGCCACGAGCGATCCCGACATCCGTGAGGCCATCAAGCTCGCCATCGACTACGACTCCATCATCGACAACCTGCTGGGCGGATACGCCTCCCCGGTCGGCACCATCCTCACCCCGCTGGCGTTCGGCTACCCGGACGGCACCTCCGACAACGAATACGACCCCGATCGGGCGAAGGCGCTGATCGAGCAGTCCGGCATCCAGGACCCCGAGCTCGTGTTCCCCTCCTCCCCGTCCTATGACCCCCAGATCATCCAGGCCATCCAGTCGGACCTCGAAGCCGTCGGCTTCTCTGTGAGCATCGAGAACAGCGACCAGGCGACCTACCTCAAGAAGGTCCAGTCGCCGGCGCACGACTGGGGGAGCCTCCGCTTCGGCCTCTGGTCCTGCTCCTGCCTGGACGCCGACGGCGTCCTCTACCCCCTCTTCCGCACCGACACGATCTGGTCCAGCTGGTCGGACCCCGACTTCGACGCGCTCGTCGACCACGCCCGCACCACCCTCGACGAGGACGAGCGCGTGGCCGACTACGAGCAGGCCGTCTCCATCGTGTCCGAGCAGACGCCCGGCATCGGCCTCTACCAGGTGGACGCCATCTACGGCGCTGCCCCGGAGCTGGACTGGACCCCCGACGCCGTGCAGAGCCTCTTCGTCGACCAGATGTCGCTCGGCGGGTAGGCCACCGTGTCCTTCCTGTCCGCAGGCACGCTGCGGTTCCTCGCCGGGCGGCTCGGCCAAGCCGTCATCCAGGTGCTGGGGGTCGTCACGATCGTCTTCATCCTGCTGCGCCTGACCGGCGACCCCGCCGCGCTCCTGGTACCGCAACAGGCCACCGCAGAGGACATCGCCCGGGTCCGGGAGCAGCTCGGACTGGACCAGCCCATCTGGATCCAGTACCTCGACTACCTGGGCGGACTGCTGCGGTTCGACTTCGGCTACTCCTTCATCCAGAACCGGCCGGCGCTCACCCTCATCGGCGAACGTCTGCCCTTCACGGTGGATCTCGCGCTTGCCGCCCTCGTGCTGTCGGTGGCCGTCGGGGTCCCGGTCGGGATCATCAGCGCCGTCTACCGCAAGCGGATCGCCGGCCGGGTCCTCATGCCGGTGGTGCTCGTCGGCCAGTCCATGCCCGCGTTCTGGCTGGGACTGCTGCTCATCCTGATCTTCAGCGTCAACCTCCGCTGGCTCCCCGCCACCGGCGTCGACGGGGTGACCTCGCTGATCCTGCCCGCCGTCACGCTCGCATCACTGTCCTTCGCGACGATCGCGCGCATCACCCGCTCCAGCTTCCTCGAGCAGCTGTCCGCGGACTACGTGCGCACCGCGCGATCGCACGGTGCGGGAACAGGTCGCGTCCTGTTCGGACACGTGCTCCGCAACGCATCCATCCCCGTCGTGACGCTGGTCGGACTCGAGATCGCCAGCCTCCTCGGCGGTGCGGTCATCACCGAGACGATCTTCGCCTGGCCCGGCATCGGCCAGCTGACCGTCCAATCGATCCAAGCCAACGACTTCCCCGTCGTGCAGGCGATCGTCCTGCTCGTCGCCATCGTCTACATCGCCGCCAACCTCGTCACCGACATCCTGTACTCCGTCATCGACCCGCGCGTCCGCCTCACGGCGGGGAAATAGGAGGACCCGATGACCAGCGAGCAGGGGCTCCGGCCCACGCCCCCATCCATCCCGGACGCGACGCCCGCACCGAGGCCCCCGCGGAAGCGCCGCCTACCCAGGCTGCGGGACTTCCGGTCAGCGCTCCCGTTCGTCGTGATCCTCGGCATCTACATCGTGGTCGCCCTCGTGCCCGCGCTGTTCGTCGGCTCCGTCGACGTCGCCGCGGAGCTCAGCGACCGGCTCCTCCCTCCGGGCAGCGTGACCGACACCGGCACCCACTTCCTCGGGACCGACCAGCTGGGTCGCGACGTGCTCAACCGCCTCGTGTTCGGCACGAGGGTGTCGCTGACCATCGCCGTCTCCGCGGTCGTGTTCGCCGGGCTGGTCGGCACCACCCTCGGCGTCATCGCCGGCACCTACCGTGGCGCCCTCGGTGCCCTGATCATGCGACTCGCTGACGTCGTGCTCTCCGTCCCCTTCTTCCTGCTCGCCATCCTCACCGTCGTGGCGCTCGGGCCCAGCCTCGTCAACGTCGTGATCTGCCTGGCCCTGGTCCGGTGGCCCCGGTACACACGCGTCGCCTACGGGCAGACCCTCGAAGCCGGCGGCAAGGAGTTCGTCACCAGCGCCACCGCCATCGGCGCCACCAAGCTGTGGGTCGTCCTTCGACACGTCGTGCCCGAGGTGCTGCCGTCCGTGATCGTGGTCGCCACGCTGGAGCTCGGGACCATGGTCCTCTACGAGGCGTCCTTGTCGTTCATCGGCCTCGGCGTCCAGCCCCCCACCCCGAGCTGGGGCGCGATGCTCTCCGACGGCCGCGCCTACATCGGCACCGCCTGGTGGCTCACCACCTTCCCCGGGCTCGCCCTGTTCGTCCTCGTCCTCAGCGTCAACCTCCTCGGCGACTTCGTCCGCGACCGCCTCGACCCGTCCGAACAGGCACTCCGACAGTGACCGACGCACCCACCACCGACCGATACCCGTCGACGAGGAGCATTTCATGACCACCACGGACCTCACGCCAGATGACCTGGACGACGCCAGCACCGGGCCCACCCGCCCGGCCCGCGTGATCGTCACCGGCGCGGCGGGTGTCATCGGCGCATGGATCGCACGTGCGTTCGCCGAGGACGGGGCGGACCTGCTGCTCGTGGACGCACGGCAAGAGGAACTCGACCGCGTCGTGCAGGCCGACGCGCCCCGTGCCGCCACCTGCTGCGCCGACCTCAGCACCGCCGACGGCCGGAGCGCGGTGATGGACGCCGCCGACGCCCTCTGGCCGACACCCGACGTCCTCGTCAACAACGCCGGCATCTACCCGCATGCCGACCTGATCGATTCCACCGACGAGGACATGCGACGTGTCCTCGCCATCAACGTCGAGGCCCCCTTCGCCCTCACCCGCGAGACATCGCGTCGCATGATCGCCGCCGGCAACGGCGGGACCATCATCAACATCAGCTCGGGGGCAGCCACGGTGCCCGCGGCCGGCGGCGGGATCTACGCCGCCAGCAAGGCGGCCCTCGAGACGCTCACTAAGGTGTCCGCCCTCGAGCTGGCCCGCGACGGCATCCGCGTCAACACGGTCCAGCCCGGATTCGCCCCCGGCAGCGCCGTCAGCGAACTCGACGACGCCTACGTCGCACGCATGATCACGGGCATCCCCCTCGGACGGACCTCGGGCCCGCTCGACGCCCCCTCCGCCGTGCTCTTCCTCGCCTCCGACAAGGCCTCGTTCATCACCGGCGCCACGCTCGCCGTCGACGGGGGACGCACCGCGGGTACGTTCCGCAGCGCCGCCCGACCCGGACCCGTCACGACGTCGCGAGAGGGCGCATCATGACCGACCAGCCCTACCCCTGGCCCGACGACCACCGTGGCGCAGTGGCCGTCACCGTCGACGTGGACGGCCCCATCCCTCACCTCTGGAAGTCCCGCGACGCCTCCCCGCGCCTCGCCGAGCTGGAGCAGCGCGCCTACGGGCCACGGCGCGGAATCCACCGGCTCCTCCGCACCTTCGAGCGCGCCGACGTCATCGGCAGCTTCTACATCCCTGGCGCCTACGCCGAGATGCACCCCGACGTGGTGCGCGCCATCCGCGACGGCGGCCACGAGATCGGCCTCCACGGGTGGATGCACGAGCCCCCCACGGACCTCGACCGCGCCACCATGGCGAGCACCACCCGCCGCGCCCTCGACCTCCTCGGCGAGCTCGCCGGAGGAACCGACCGCGTAGTCGGCTACCGATCCCCGAGCTGGGACATGACCGAGGACGCCTTCTCCGTCCTCACCGACCTCGGCATCCGCTACGACAGCTCCATGATGGGCGACGACCGCCCGTACCGCATGCACGGCATGACCGAGGTGCCGGTCAGCTGGGTCCTCGACGACGCCCCCTACTACCGCTACGTCGGCGGCGCGGCCCCCGGATCGCCCCCGCGCAGCCCCCGTGACGTCGCCACCCAGTGGTGCGACGAGATCGAGGCAGCCGAAGCCGAAGGGACCCTCGCCGTCATCACCGTGCACGACTGGATGTCCGGCCGACCCGCACCCGCCCACGCTCTGCAGCGGGTCCTCGACCGCATCGCCGAGAGCGACGCCTGGCTCGCCCCCGTGGCAGACATCGCCGCGCACCACGATCAGATCGTCGCCGGGCACCCGGTCGCGAACACCGCCGCACAGGCAGACCAGGGAGCCCGATGACGAACGCAACAGCGGTCCCGACACGCGACGACGCACCCGCCCTCCTCATCGAGGACCTCGTCGTCGGCTTCGGCGCCGACGGAGCCCGACGCGCCCTCAACAGCGTGAGCCTCCGCATCGAACCCGGCGAGGTCGTCGCCCTGGTAGGGGAGTCCGGGTGCGGCAAGAGCCTCACCGGCCTCTCCGTCATGGGCCTCCTCCCGCCCGAAGCCCACACGCTCGGCGGGCGCATCACCGTCGCCGGCGCCGACATCGTCGGAACCAGCGAACGCCGACTGCGCCAACACCGCGGCGAGAAGATGGCCATGGTGTTCCAGGACGCCCTCATCGCGCTCAACCCCCTGCAGAGCGTCGGCCGGCAGATCGACGAGACCCTCCGCATCCACCGACGACGGATGAACCGCGCCGCACGACGCGAACGCGTGCTCGAGATCCTCCGGCTCATCGGCGTCCCCGACCCGGAGAGCCGCATGACGGCCCTGCCCCACGAACTCTCCGGAGGGCTGCGGCAGCGCGTCATGATCGCCATGGCGCTCGTCGCCGACCCGGCACTCATCGTCGCCGACGAACCCACGACAGCGCTCGACGTCACCATCCAGGCGCAGATCCTCGAAGCATTCGCAGACGCCACCCGCGCGCTCGGCACAGCCGTGCTGTTCATCACCCACGACATGGGAGTCGTCGCCGAGATCGCCGACCGCGTCATCGTCATGTACGGCGGACGCGTCGTGGAGACCGGCGACGTGGACAGCATCTTCGCCCGCCCCGCGCACCCCTACACGCAGGCCCTGCTGCGCAGCGTGCCCCGCCCGGACACCCCGGTCGGGACCGAACTGCACGTCACCCCCGGCAGCGTCCCGAGCCCCGGCGAGGCCCCCGCCGGCTGCCCGTTCCACCCCCGATGCCCCGTGTCTGACGCACGATGCCTCACCATGCCCGCCATGACCTCACGCGGCGGCAGCAACACGGTGGCCTGCTGGAACCCGGTGGACGGCGGGACCCCACCCGAGACCGCCGCTGACGAGACGGAGACCCGATGAGCGCGACCACCCCCACCGACGTCGCCGACGGCGAGCCGATCCTGATCGCCCGCAACCTGGTCAAGCGCTACCGCGTCCGCACCACGCGCGGCAACAAGGAGCTCACCGCCGTCAACGACGTCAGCATGTCCATCACGCGCGGCTCGACCTACGGCATCGTGGGGGAGTCGGGGTGCGGCAAGTCGACCACCGCCAAGCTCCTCCTGCACCTGGAGAAGCCGACCTCCGGGAGCGTGGAGTTCGAGGGCGTCGAGATCTCCTCTCTCACGCCCAAGGCCATGCGGCGCATGCGGCAGGACATCCAGGTGGTCTTCCAGGACCCCTTCGCCTCGCTCAATCCCCGGATGACCATCGGAGCGCTCATCACCGAGCCGCTGCGCGTGCACCGGCGAGGCGGGCCCGACATGGCCGCAGAAGCGGACCGGCTCCTGGAGCTCGTCGGCCTCCCGACCTCCATGCGCGACCGGTACCCGCGCCAGCTGTCCGGAGGACAACGCCAACGTGTGGCGATCGCCCGCGCCATCGCCCTCCGGCCGAAGCTCATCATCTGCGACGAGCCCGTCTCCGCCCTCGACGTCTCCGTGCAGGCGCAGATCATCAACCTCCTCACCCGGCTGCAGGGCGAGCTCGGGCTCACCTACGTGTTCATCTCGCACGACCTCTCCCTCGTCCGCCACCTCACCGACCGAGTCGCCGTCATGTACCTCGGCGATGTCGTCGAGGAGGGCCCCACCGCCGACGTGTTCGCCGACCCCCGCCACCCCTACACGCAGGTGCTGCTCTCCGCAGCCCCCATCCCGGTGCCGCACAGCCAACGCCCTGACCGCATCCGCCCGGAAGGGGAGATCCCCAGCCCGCTGTCCCGTCCCACCGGTTGCCCCTTCCACCCGCGCTGCCCCATCGCGCAGGACATCTGCCGCGACGTCGTCCCCGAACTCCGGGAAGCCCGCGACGGCCATGTCGCGGCATGCCACTTCGCGGACACCGCCGACGTCCGCGCGCAGGCGGTCGCCCGTGGGTGACGAGGAGATGCTCGCGGGCCACGCCGGGCTCGACGGCGAGGTCACCATCACCCGCGATCAGGCGGGCATCCCGACCATCGACGCCGGATCCATCGACGACGCGTGGTGGGGAACCGGATACGCCGCCGCGTGCGATCGGCTCTGGCAACTCGAGTACGACCGCCGCCGCGCGACCGGCCGCTGGTCCGAGGCCTCCGGACCGACAGGGCTACCCGCTGATCGCCTCGCCCGCCGCCTCGACCTCGAGGCGGCCAGCCGACGCGACGTCGCCGCCATGGACACCGCCACCGCAACGGCATTCGCCGCCTACGCCGCGGGCGTCAACCACGGCGCCACCTCCCGTCCCCTGCCACCCGAGTACGCCCTCACCGGCCTCGACTTCGAACCATGGGAGACGTGGCACTCCGTCGCCGGCTTCAAGATCCGACACCTGCTCATGGGCGTCTGGCAGTACAAGCTCCTCCGAGCGCGCCTCCTCGCCGACGAGGGACCCGACGCCTTCTCCCACCTCGACCCCGTGCCCCGCGAGGGCATGCGCCACACCGTGCCCACCGGCAGCCGGCACCGGCGCGATGATCCGGCGCCCACCAACACAGGTGACCCCGGCGACGCCGACCTCTGGGCGGCCAGCTACGGCGATCTCGTCGCCGCCGCATCCGAGCTCGGATTCCTCAGCGAGGTCGAAGCCGGATCCAACGCCTGGGTGGTTGCCGGATCCAAGACGACCACCGGGATGCCCGTGCTCGCCAACGACTCCCACCGCGCCGTCGACGTACCGAGCGTCTACTGGCAAGCCACCGTCCACTGCCCGGAGTTCCGCGTCTCGGGCGCGACGTTCCCCGGCATCCCCGGCTTCCCCCACTTCGGGCACACCGACCACGTGGGCTGGGCCATCACCAACGCCGCCGCCGACGCCCAGGACCTCCTCGTCGAGACATTCCGCGAGGAGGGCGACGGACTCCAGTCCCGAACCGTCGACGGGTGGGCCGACGCCGTGGAGAGCGACGAGGAGATCCGCGTCCGCCGACCAGACGGCGGCCACGACACCGTCCGCACACGCGTGACCCGCACCGTCGACGGACCCGTCCTCCACGGCGACCCCCGCACCGGCCGCGCCGTCGTCCTCCGCTGGACCGCCACCGACAGCACCTGCGAGCAGTTCGGCGTCCTCGCGGACATGCTCATGGCACGCACCGTCACCGAGCTCCTGGACGCCCACGCCCCCTGGGTCGACCCCGTCAACAACCTCCTCGCCGCAGACACCACCGGCTCCATCGGCTACCTGCTGCGCGGCGCCCTCCCACGCCGGCGCGACGAAGCCGCCGCGCAGCTGCCGGTCCCCGCATGGCACCCCGACTCCGCCTGGGACGGCCGAGTCCCCTTCGACGCGATGCCCCGCGAGGAGGACCCCGACGCAGGATGGATCGCCAACGCCAACAACACCGTCACCGGACCCCAAGACGGTCTGCTCGTGACGCACTCCGTCAACGACTTCCTCCGCATCGAACGCATCGGCGAACTCCTCGACACCGACCGCGCCTGGTCACCCGCCGACCTGGCCGACATGCAGAACGATCGCGTCAGCATCGCCGCACGCTGGTGGAGCGAGCACCTCACCGACTCCGGCCCCTACGAGGGCGCGGCCGAAGAGGCACGCCTCCTGCTCGCCGACTGGGACGGCGACCTCGCCGCCGACGGCCCCCGAGCCCTCCTCTACGCGCACCTACGCCGCGCGGTCGTCGCCCGGTCGCTCACCCGCGTCGTCTCCGCGAACACCGCGCAGCGCCTCCTCTCCGCTGAACTCCCCGCCTCGCTCGTCCTGCTCAAGCGATGGTCCGCGCAGATCGCATGGGACATCCACACCACACGGCAGCTACCCGCCCCCATGGACGACGCCCTCGTGGCTGCAGCGCTCTCCGACGCTCACGCAGCCTGCGTGCTCCTCGCGGGCGAGGACACCGCCGGGTGGGACTGGTCGGCAGTGCACGTGCTGGCCCCTCGACACACCCTCGCCGGCACCGACCTCGAAGGGATCCTGCGCGATCCGGTGCCGGTCCACGTCCGAGGGGACGCAGACACCATCCAGAACGCCGCCTACCCGCTGACCCCGGGCGCCGCATTCCCCGTGACGAACACCAGCGTCTACCGCCAGGTCCTCGACCTCCACGACCTCGACCAGTCCACCTGGGTCATCCCCGGAGGATCCTCCGCCGACCCCGGATCCGCGCACTACGACGACCAGATGGCGACATGGGGCGCCGGGGAGCTGCTTCCCATGCACACGACCCGCCCAGCCAAGACCTCCACCTGCCCGACGAACGCTTCCGGCGATGGCCCCGCCGAACATGCGACGCTCATGTCGCCCACCACCGGTCCGAGGGTGGCACGGAAGAGCGAGGTCGAAGACGATGCGTGACCAGCCGAACCGGAGCGCAGCGCGCTCCAGCCTGACGGACGCGGCCTACGCCGCCATCCGGACGATGATCATCGACGGTCGCCTCCCCGCCGGCTCCCGCGTGACCGTACGACCCATCGCCACGGCACTGGAGCTGTCGGCCACGCCCGTGAACGCCGCCCTCGTCCGGTTGGAACGCGATGGCGTCCTCGAGTCGCGACTCCACCGCGGGTTCTTCGTGCCTGAGCTCAGCGTCACCGACATGCACGAGATCTACGAGATGCGCGAAGGCCTGGACACCGTCTCCGTCCGCCGCGCCGCTCGCTCGGACCGGCGACAGGAGATCGCGGACGAACTACGCGAGAGCTGCGCCCGGCAGCAGCGGTGGCTGGACGCCGGGGACATCGACGCATACCGGGCCGAGGACCTCGACTTCCATCAAGCCGTCTGGTCCCTGTCCGGAAACGAGCGCATCCGCCGGGCAGGGGAGTCGCTCCAGGATCAGATGCGCCTCAGCAACGCCATCTCCGCTCGCCAGACCGGTCGCGGACCGCAATCGGTGCACGAGCACCTGGCCGTCGTCGACGCCATCGCCCGGGGCGACGAGGACGTTGCCGAGCACGCCGCCCGCGTGCACCTGCGCTTCACGGCCGCGACCTTCACACGTGGCGTCGCCCTCGGCGCACCCGAGGACGACGCGCCAGCGCCCGACCAGCACGCCACCGCCACCACCGGAGAGATCGTGACATGACCCCGCAGCCTGAACGTGAGGACCGGCCGGTCATCCTCCTGTCGGAACCAGGCCGACTGCCCGGCGATGACGACGTCGTCGCGCTCGCCCAGCGGCACGGCCGCGTCGTCGAGCGCTTCGACGCCGTCCACATGCCGAGCGAGGACGTGCTCGACCGCGTCGAGTTCCTCGTGCCACCGCTGCCGCACCGCTTCGGGCCCGTCACCCGTGACGTCCTCGAACGCACGCCGGCCCTGCGCACGATCCAGCTCCTATCAGCGGGAACCGACCACATGGCCGGCCTCGTCCGTCCGGGCATCACCCTGTGCTCAGCGGCCGGCGTACGCGACCCCGGCGTCGCGGAACTCGCGCTCGGGCTCGTGCTCGCCGCGCAGCGCGACCTGCCCATGCACGCGGACCGTATGGCCCACGGCGCATGGGAACGCGACCACCTCTCCCCGGGCCTGCACGGCAAACGCGTCCTCATCGTCGGACACGGACGCATCGCCCTCGAGATCGGACGCCACCTCGCCCCCTTCGACATCGCCTGCACCCGGGTCGCGCGGACCGCGCGCGACGACCAGACCGGGCACGTCCACGCCGTCTCCGAACTGGACGGCCTGCTCCCCGCTGCGGACGTCCTCATCCTGATCCTGCCGCTCACCTCCGAGAGCAAAGGGCTCATCGACGCGGCCATGCTCGCTCAGCTGCCCGACGGCGCCCTCGTCGTGAACGTCGGCCGCGGTGCCGTCGTCGACACCGCCGCACTCCTCTCGGAAGTGCGAGCGGGGCGCCTACGAGCAGCTCTCGACGTCATCGATCCCGAGCCGCTACCCGAGGAACATCCGCTGCGCGACCTGCCGGGAGCCATCGTCACCCCGCACGTCGGAGGGAACACCCCCTACGGGCGCGTCCGAGAAGCCGACCTCCTGCAGCAGCAGCTGGAGCGGCACCTGACCGGCCGACCGCTCGAGAACGTCGTACCCGCCACCTAGAGGACACAGAACGACCGGGCACCGCCCGCGCCATCCATCCGCCCTCCCGCCACACCGACCCGAGGACCGCCATGATCCCCATCAGCCGCCGCATCGCCGCCATCTCCGAATCCGCGACCATCAAGGTCGACCGCCGCGCGAAGGAGCTGACAGCGCAGGGCCGGTCCATCATCAGCTTCGGCACCGGCGAGCCGGACTTCGCGACACCGGAGCACATCGTCGACGCTGCCGTCGCTGCAGCCCGTGATCCCCGCAACCACCACTACTCCGCACCATCGGGCTTGCCCGAGCTCCGAGCCGCCATCGCCGAGAAGACGCAGCGCGACTCGGGCCTCGACATCGACCCGTCCCAGGTCATCGTCACCAACGGAGGCAAGCAGGCGGTGTTCGAGGCCTTCGCGACAGTGCTCGACGATGGCGACGAGGTCCTGCTCCCCGCGCCGTACTGGACTACCTACCCCGAATCCATCGCCCTCGCCGGAGGAACCGCCGTCGAGGTGTTCGCCGGCGCCGACCAGGGGTACAAGGTCACCGTCGCGCAGCTCGAAGCAGCCACCACGAAACGCACGCGAGGGCTCGTCTTCGTCTCGCCCTCGAACCCCACCGGTGCCGTGTACACCGAGCAGGAGACGCGAGACATCGGGGAGTGGGCGCTGGCACACGGGCTCTGGGTCCTCGCCGACGAGATCTACCAAGACCTCACCTACGACGGCGTCCGGGCCCCCTCCATCGTCAGCGTCGTACCCGAACTCGCCTCCAGCACCCTCCTCGCCAACGGCGTCGCGAAGACGTACGCGATGACGGGCTGGCGGGTCGGCTGGCTCGTCGCACCCCCTGCCATCGCCTCCGCCGCCGCGAACCTCCAATCGCATCTGTGCTCCAACGTCTCCAACGTCGCGCAGCACGCCGCCCTCGCGGCCCTCACCGGACCACAGGATGCAGCTCACGACATGCACGAGGCATTCGCGCGCCGACGAGCGGTGATCCTCGAACAACTACGAGCGGTCGAGGGCCTCCATGTACCCACCCCCGACGGTGCCTTCTACGTCTACGCCGACGTACGTGCCCTCCTGTCCGCCGAGCGCGGAGAGGGCATGCCGACGACTTCTCTTGAGCTGGCCGACGATCTGCTCGAGCACGCCGGCGTCGCCGCGGTCCCCGGGGAGGCATTCGGCAAGAGCGGGTACCTGCGCTTCTCGTACGCCCTCGGCGACGACGACATCCGGGAGGGAATCAAGCGCGTGCGGTCATTCGTCGATTCACGATCCCCTGGGGACCTCTCACGCACCTGATGTGCTGCCGCATCTCCCCATCCGAGTCCCTGCATCGCACAAGCTCTGACCATCGGCCCAGGTTCGTTCCACGAGGCCAGATTGTCGTCTGCGGCAGAGCGGGCATCTCGTGGTCTTGTAGCCCAGCTGTCTCGAGCTCCCAGCCAGCCCACCATGCCCGGACTCGGAGAACCCAGCGGGGATGCGCATCACGACTTCGCATAGCTTCGGGTTCTGTCGTCCGATAGGCGCAGGGTAGATGGGATGAGTACGGAGTTGTGGCCGTCGACGATCGTGGGTCTACTGGTAGCGGTCGTAGGAGGCGTGATCCTCGTCCTCGCCCACTGGAGGGCGCGAGTGTCCTCACGGCTGACATCGAGCAAACCGGTCGATCTCGATGCTCCGGGCACGGACACCGGGCGAGGCGTGCGCCGCAGCGGTCGCCGCTCGGTCATCATCGCGGGCTGGTGCGTCCTGATCTCCGCCGTACCGGCCGTCGTGCCGGTCGCGCTGCCCGCGGCCGTGTGGGTCGGCGGTACGATCCTGGGCGGGACGGTGGCAGGAGCGTTCCTCATGCACGGCGCCATCGCGTTAGGCCAGGCCTCGGTGATCGACGCCGCCTTACGGAACCTGCATCCCGGCACGCCAGATGACGAAGGGGTCTCGCAGTGATCCGTCGTCGTCGAGGCGATGCGCCTGCAGGTCAACGGAGGCGCCACCCCGTCGAACGGTGTCCGCAGGTCCCGAGCCACGAGGTCTCGGGCTCTCGCCAGCAGGAATGACGGCTGCCTCCGCACCAGGTCTCCGGCAGGCGCTCCCCCCGCTGTGCGTCGACGACGTCCGGCGTCCCGACCCCATCGGACAAGAGGACGTCGGCGGTGCCCGTCGTCGAAGACGGAGCGAGACGACACGACCACGTGACCCACCGTGGACGCGTCGTCCGCGCGCCGTCCCTCAGACCCGGGCAGCCCGCGTGAAGCGGAGCGTGCGCACCTCGAAGCCACCCAGCCGCAACTCGAGGTGACCGTCGGCGTCGAGCGCGGCCGGTTCGGCGTCGGGGAGCGCCTCCTCGAGCAGGGTGACCGGCTCCACGGCGGACACGGGGAACCGCACGCGCAGACTGGCGCTCACGCGCCGGCCGACCGGCTCGTAGACGCGGACGACGACGTCACCCGACCCGTCGTCGGCGAGCTTCACACTCGACACCACCGCCTCCGGCGACACCTCCACGAGCGGCTCCACACCGTGATCTCCCAGCACGGTCGAAGCCGGCGCGTTCATGGCAGCACCCTCCGTCGTCGCCCCGGCGAGATCCGTCCCCACCACGAGACCGAAGCGGTGGGTCTGCGTCCCCTGATCCGTCTCCGGATCCGGAAACCGGGGCGCGCGCAGCAGCGACAGCCGCACTGTCGTCGTGACCGACCCGTCCTCCGCGGAGCGCGTGGTGTCGTACCCGTAGATGGAGTCGTTCACCAGCGCCACGCCGAACCCGGGCTCGTCCACGAGCAGGTACCGGTGCATGGACGTCTCGAACTTGGCCGCCTCCCAGGACGTGTTGACATGCGTCACGCGCTTGTTGGCGCCGAACTGCGTCTCCGCCGTCGTGTGCTCCGCGCGGACGTCGAGGGGGAACGCCACCTTGAGGAACTTCTCGGTCTCGTGCCAGTCCACCACCTGGTCCACGACGAGCGTCCGGTCGCCCGGCGCGAGGGACAGGGTCTGGACGACGGACGACTCCGAGAACCGTCGGGCGATGGACACCTGGGCGGTCCCGGACGCATCGACCGTGGTCTCGAGCAGCTCGACCTCCCGGATGTCCGTCACGTGGTTGCGGTAGAAGCGATCCACGTCCCAGGCATCCCACTGGTTGGGGAAGTCCTGGTGCAGCTGCAGGAGGTTGCCCTCGCCTCCGGGAGCGATCGCATCCCGGCCCGACGCCAGGTCGACAGCCGAGACGATCAGCCCGGCCGCGTCGATCTCGATGCGGACGACCCCGTTGTCCAGCACTGTGCCGCCATCGGGTCCCGTGACGCATGCGGTCGGCGCCGCGACCGGCGAGGAGACGGCTCGCGCTGCCAGGGCGGGCACGCCGTGCCGGACGTGCGGTGCGGGGTTGAACTCGATGGGCGTCCGGCCGTCGCCCACCAGCGTGGACTGGGCGCCGGCGATGATCTCGCGCGCCTCCTTCTCGACCCGCGCGTACTCCGCGACCGCCTCGCGGTGGACCCACCCGATCGACGTGCCCGGGAGGATGTCGTGGAACTGGTGCAGGAGCACCGTCTGCCAGAGCGCGTCCAACCTGTCTGACGGATACTCCGCCCCCTCGCGGACGGCAGCTGTCGTCGCCCACAGCTCCGCCTCCACCAGCAGGTGCTCCGTCCGCCGGTTACCCTGCTTCGTCTGGTGCTGGGAGGTGAGAGTCGCCCGGTGCAGCTCCAGGTAGAGCTCGCCGACCCACACGGGGGGATCCGCGATCTCGCCCTGGGCGCGCTCGTAGAACGCGTCGGGATGCTCCCAGGTCACGCGAGGACTCCCCTCGAGATCCGCCAGGCGGGCAGCGCGACCCGTCATCTCGCGTGTCGTGCCCCCGCCCCCGTCCCCGAAGCCGACCGGGGCGATCGAACCGGACGCGTGCCGCCCCTCCCGGAACTGCCGGGACGCGAGCGCGACCTCCGCGCCGCTGAGATGAGCGTTGTAGGTGTCCATCGACGGGAAGTGCGAGAACACGCGCGAGCCGTCGATCCCCTCCCACAGGAACGTGTGGTGCGGGAAGACGTTGACCTGGTTCCAGGAGATCTTCTGCGTGAAGAACCACTCGAATCCCGCCCGCCGCATCAGCTGCGGCAGCGCGGGGGAGTACCCGAAGCTGTCCGGCAGCCACACGCCTCGCGGGCAAATGCCGAACTCCCGCTCGAAGAACCGCTGCCCCTGCGAGAACTGACGGACGAGCGACTCGCCGCTCGGCATGACGGTGTCCGACTCCACCCACATGCCGCCCAAGGGCAGGAAGCGACCTGCGGCGACGGCGGCTGTGACGCGCTCCCACACCTCCGGCCGGTGCTCCTTGAGCCAGGCGTACTGCTGCGCGCTCGACATGCCGTACACGAAGTCGTCGGTCTGGTCGATGAGGTCTGCCATGGAGGACGCGGTGCGCGCGACCTTGCGGATCGTCTCGCGGATCGGCCACAGCCAGGCGGAGTCGATGTGGGCGTGGCCGACGGCAGAGATCCTGTGCGCGGACGCCTCGGCCGCCGGCGCGAGTGCCGGGGCCAACGCCGCCCGTGCGGCAGCCGCCGTGGCGGCGAGACGCTGGAGGTCGAGGACGTCCAGGGCGTCATCGAGGGCCTGGAGGATGCGCATGCGCCGGGGACCCTGCCCGAGCTCGGCCTGCAGCTCGAGCAGCACCTCCAGGTCGAGGGCGAGCTCGTGCAGCTCCGGCTCGAACACCGCGAGGTCCATGCGACGCGTCGTGTACAGGGGCCGCTGGGACGCGGTCGTGACGTCGCCCTCGCGCGTCGGGAGGAAGGGGTGGTAGTCGAGGATCACGGGATTGGACGCGCACTCGACGAACCACTCGACCGACTCACCCGCTTCCGCGGCCTCGCTCACGAGCGCCCACTGGTTGCGGGGGTTGATCGACTTCACCGGCGTGCCATCGGACCGATAGACCAGGCCCTCGCACTGGAAGCCCGTCATCCCCGTGTCGAACCCGATGTCGAGGACCGCCTCGATCCGCTTTCCTTGCCAGGCATCCGGGACCGTCCCCCGCACGCGGAACCAGGTCGTGCCCCATGCGCGACCCCACGGGGTCCCCACCTCGTAGGGCTCGTACTCCAACGCGAGACCCTCGGCGGCGGGGACGGGCTCTCCGGGGAGCACGTTCCAGGACACGTCGAGGGGGATCGACTCGCCGTGCACCGCGGGGAGGATTCGCTCGGTCAGGACGCGGCGCGCGCGACCGACGGTCAGGGGGATGTCATCGTGCATGGGTTCCTCTCGGGAAGGCAGCGCCCGGACAGGCGCCGTGTCGAACGGCAGCGCGCTCGGCGCAGCCGGGGTGCCGGCTCGTCCCGCGAGGGGATCCGAACCGGTGAGGAGGTGCCGGTCAGCGTGTGACGCGCACCGCCGCGACCTCGAATGGCTGCAGCTCGATCTCGACGCGGTCCCCGTCGATCGGCAGGGCGGTCGGGAGGTCACCGGAGAAGGTCGTGCGCACCGCGGACGTGGGTCGCGATCCGAGGGCGATACCGACCCGCACGACCTCGTCCGCGAATGACTGCAGCCGCACGAGCGAACTGCCGGTCCGGTCGTCGGCCACCACGGACACCAGCTGGACCCGCTCGTCGTCGAGGGCGAGGAGTCCGACCGATGCCTCCTCGCGTGACCCGTCGCGGCCCCGCGCGGGGACGGCGATAAGAGGGCGCACCAGGTCGACGGTCGTCGCCATGGCCACCGCCTCCACGCGCTGCCCGGGATGCTCTCGGACGCCCACCGCGTACTCGAAGGTGGCCGTGAAGCCCTGCTCGATGGGGAAGTTGGTGTCCCACAGGTTGTTGTGCAGCCACGAGAACACGGTCGACGGCTGATTCGGGCTGGTGCTGGCCGGGAACGGTGCGTAGGGGAGCGCGATGGCGCCCGTCTGCACGAGCGGGGCGTCCTTGGTCACCCACGCGACCGCGTCGTCACCGTCCGTCACCGTCACCCAGTTGCGGATCGCACGCATGTGCTGCGGCGCACCCGGCACGTGCGGCATGCCATCGCCGGTGACGCCTCCGCTCACCTCGTACCGGACGACCGGGCTCTCCGACCGGAACGGGAACGCGATGTACGCGCTCTCCTTCGTCCTCGTCGACGGCTTCGTGAGGCGGTTCGCGATCAGGAGGCGCGGCTCGTCGTGCCGCAGCCGCAGGGTCACGCGGACGCGGTCGACCCCCTTGGCGGCGAACTCGTAGACGAGACGCTCCTCGACCGCGTCCGTGACGCGCTCGACGAGCACGGCTGCTCCGCCCACGTCCCTCGATGCCAGGAGCTCGAGGCGGTCGGACACCCACAGCTTGTTCGCCAGGTGGTTCACACCGGCACCGGACGAGCCGTACTCGTCGTACACGTACGCGTTGAAGCCCACGACGGACTCCTGGTCGACGAGCTCCCGACCCGTCGCCTTCTCCCGGATCGAGCGGATCGCCGACGACGACTCGTCCACCTCGACGCGCAGGAAGGCGTTCTCCAGCGTGAACAGCTCCCGTAGAGGCACATCGGACCGAGGGTGCACGACCGGGGCAGCCTGCTGCGTCTCGGCCGCGTGCACGTCGAGCCGCACGAAGCCGAACGCCGGCACGTCCGACACGCGGACAGTCACCCACCTACCGGACTCCCGGTGGAGCGAGTTCGACTGCTCCTCGACGACGGCTTCCAGCACCTCACCGGTCCGCCCGTCGCGCACCTGCAGCAGCTGCTCGAAGGGAACGGTCGACTCCTTTACGATCGCCCGCACGACACCGGACCGGACGGACCCGGACGCGTTGGCGACGACGAGGCTCAGCAGCGCGTCCTCCGCGGGAGCGATGGCCGACCCGAGCTGCACCAGGGCGTGCTCCTTGAAGTCCACGCCGCGCTGATGCGCCATCAGCCCGTGCGACACCTTCCACTGCCACTGGCGTTCACCCGACTCGTAGCCCTCGTCGCCGTGCGTCCACGAGTCGCTGGCACCCCACGTGTGCTCGTTAAACATCGAGACGGCGTCGTAGGCCGCAGTCGCGACCTCGCGCTCGGCCGGGACTGCCTCCCCGCCGAGCCACTCGGCCGCCTGCGAGAAGGACCGCGCGTCCGTGACCGCGGCCTGCGCCTCGCGGGTGAGGGAAAGGGGTACCGCCGCGGAGCCGACTCCCTCGACCCACCAGTCGCCCCAGTCGCCCTGGACCGTGATCAGGTCGTCGCCGTGACGCGCCTTCGCCTCGGCGAAGAAGTCCTCGTTGCGCGACACCCGCAGCTTCGGAGACGCCCACGTCTCGTTCCACCGACGCACGATCTCCGACAGGTGCAGCCGTGCCGGGCCGTTGTCCCCCATGAACCCCTGCGTCCGGAGGTGGAGCACATCCCACGGGTACGCCGGTCGGCCCTCGACGTCCTCGCCGTGGGCGCCGAACACCCCGGGCGGGAAGGGCCAGCCCTTCGTCGCGAGGGACGTCAGGTAGGCGGGCAGCAGCTCCTCCACCACCTCGTACGACTCGGTGAGGCCGACCATGGGCCCTTCCAGGTAGGCGAGGCCGTGCGGGCTGTCCGTCATCCACACGATCACGGACCCTCCCGCTGGGGTGCGCCACCGGAACATGCGCGGCAGGTCGACGCCGCCGTTCGTATGCGGCATCGACCGGCCCGCCCAGTTGTGCGCGACCGCGAGGTACTCCACCCCGATGGAGTGCAGCGCGTCGGGGAGTCCAGCGACCTGCCCCGGGACGTCGGTCTGCATCGCGGTGGTGAAGTCGATCCCGTGGCGAGCCCGGATGGATCGCGCCTCGCGGAGCAGCTCGTGGAGCTCCTCCGTCGAGCAGGTGTCCGTGTGCAAGTTGTAGGGCATGGCGCTCAGCCCGATCGAGCCGTCCTGCACGAGGCGCACGAACTCGGCGACATCCGCTGCGGGCCGATGCCGCTCCCAGTCGGAGAACGCCCAGAGCGCCTCGACGTTCCAGCGGAAGCGCGATGCCTCGGGCCAGTCCGCGGTGCGGTGCGCCAGCTCGATGGCGGAGTCGAGGTAGGAGCGCTGCTGCGCGATGACCGTGGACTGCGGGTCGGTGTATCCGAAGTCGAAGTGCGAGTGATGCACGACGTGGATCGACCACTCCCTCTGCGGGAGCAGCGTGAACGTGATGGACCCGGCGCCGAGCCCCGGGATCGCGAGCTCCATGCAGGTCGGCTCCTCGACCCGGTGGACGAGCACGCGCACGGAGCGCTCGTCCGGAGCGTCCGCGACGTCGACGAGCAGGTGCCTCCCCTCTGACTCGAGGACGGCGTCCGTCGCGCGCGACGCCGTCTCCGCGTCGTCGAACAGCAGCCGGATCGCCTGGACGGGCGCACCGGCCCTCTCCGCGAGGAGCGGCTCCGGCAGCACGCGGACGCGTGAGCCGCCGATGGTGCCGGTGGCGACCAAGGCACGGTCGATCATCCCGGCACGGGCGTCGGTGTGCATCCAGGGCTGGGCGGAGACGAGGGCGGGGTCGGTCATCGGTGGATCCGTTTCTCGGGTCGTGCAGGGGCGGCAGGGGGGAGGGGGCGATCAGGCGGTGGGATTCAGGCCGCGTCCGAAGAAGCGCTGGAAGGAGAAGAAGACGATGAGGGTGGGAAGCGACGCCACCAGAGCGCCCGCGAGGGCGACGGGCGGCCCGTAGGTCGAGTAGCTGCCGGTCAGGTCGGCGAGCGTCGCCATGACGGGCCGGATGTTGGAGCTCGACGACAGCGTCAGCCCGAACAGGAGGTCGTTCCAGATCCACGTGAACTGGAACACGAAGGCCGCCATGAGCGCGCTAGTCGAGAGCGGCAGGTGGATGCGCAGGAACATCCGCAGGTAACCGGCGCCGTCCAGCGCCGCCGCCTCCCGGATCTCCGTCGGGAGGCCCGTCATGTGGCCGCGGACGACGAAGAACGCGAACGGGATCGTGAGGGCGACGTAGACGAGGAGCATCCCGTACTGGGTGTCGAACAAGGACGCGGCGGCGTATCCCGTGAAGAGCGGGGACAGGAACGCCTGCAGCGGCAAGATCGTGCCGACGTAGATCACCCAGAACCACAGGGTCGGTCGTCGTACCGGCATGATGGTCACCGCGAACGACGCCAACGACGCGATCAGGACGGCTGCCCCTGCCCCGACCAGCGCGTACACGAGGCTGTTCAGCATCCCCTGGCCCACGTTGGCGTTCGCGAACGCGATCCCGATGTTGTCGAACAGCGACATCGAGGTCGGCCACCAGGCTGGGGCACCGGAGTACTCGGCACCCGGGGTGAAGGCGTTGACGACCATCAGGTACGACGGGATCAACCAGATCAGCGAGACGACAGCGAGCACGATGCCCAGCGTCCGACGGGAGGTCGTGGTCATGGTTATCTCCTACTTCGGTTCCGGGCGGAGCTGGCGGCGCAGGTACGCGTAGGAGGCGACGACCACGACGATGGTGAGGAACACCGCCACCGCGGCGCCGGACCCGTAGCGCGACAGCGTGAACGTCTCGCGGTACATGGTCAGGGCGAGGGTCTCCGACGCCGTCCCCGGTCCGCCGTTGGTGAGCAGCAGGACCTGGTCGAAGACCTTGAGGCTGCCGACGATTGAGATGCCGACCACGACGATCGTCATGGGTCGCAGCTGCGGGAAGGTGACGTTCCAGAAGAGACGCCATCCGGACGCCCCGTCGATCTGCGCCGCCTCCAAGGTGTTCGGCGGGATGCTTTGCAGGCCGACGAGGAAGAGGATCACGCATGCTCCCGTCGCCTGCCAGGTGGTCGCGATGATCATCATCACCGTGTTGAGGGGCCACTGCAGGAGCCACTGCTGGACGAGCCCGTCGAGGCCGACGGAGCGGAGCATCGCGTCCAGCCCGCCGTCGGTCGACAGCATGAACGTCCACACGACGGCCGTCGCCGCTCCGCTGATGGCGTAAGGGAGGACGATCGCGAACCGGGCGAGCGCCCCGAGGCGCAGCTTCCACGTCCCGACGGCGATGGCGAGGCCGATGCCCACGGGCAGCACCAGGGTCCCCACCACCCACATCAGGGTGTTGAGCAGGGATTGACCGAAGGTCTCGTCCGTCAGTAGCGCCGTGTAGTTGTCGAACCCGGTGAAGGTTCGCGTGAAGCCGTTGTCGTCGAAGAAGCTCCGATACACGGTGAAGGCGAAGGGCACCATGAGCAGCCCCACGACGAGGACCACAGCCGGAGCCAGGAAGCCCGCGGCGGCGGCACGGGAACGGAAGGGGGCCCGCCGGACCGGGGCCTTCGACGGCACCGCGTCCAGCTCCGCCTGAGGGGCGGAGGTGACGGGTTGCGAGAGGCTCATGCCGCGTCCCAGATCTTCCACTCGGCCTCGGCGCGCTGCTGCATGGAGCGCAGGGTCGCGTCCGCATTGGCCGCCGACGGGTTCACCATGAACGAGCCGAGGTCCTGGAGGTTGCCCTCGACGAGCGGCGTAGGGGAGGCCTCGCCGTACCGGATCAGCTCGCGCGGTCGCACCCGTGCGATCTCGCCGGCGAGGTCCGTCACCAGGTCTGACGCCGGCAGCGCCTGGGGATTGGGGCTCGTGTCCCCGAGGAAGCCGACCCATGCGGTTTGCACGTCCTCCGAGAGCCAGTTCGCGGTCACCTCGACGGCGGCGTCATGTCGATGCGCCTTCACGGGGACCGACAGCGACCCGGCCTCGACCACCATGGCGGGATCGACGGACCCGATCGGTGGGATGCGGAAGAAGCCGATGTCGTCTCCGGTGAGACCGGCGGCGAGAAGGGAGTTGGCGAACCACGTCCCGTACAGCATCATGCCGAACGCGCCGTCGCCCACGAGCCCGGGCAGCTCGTTCGAGGTCACGTCCGGCGCGGAGAAGAGCCCGTCGGCGTACATCGACGCCCACATCTCCATCGCCTGCACCGCCGGCTCGTCCTGGTAGCTCGCTCCGTTGGTAGTCACGGCCTGGTAGTAGTCGGGATCGATGGCAGCCACGAGTTGCATGAACCAGATCTGCGACTCCCATGTATTCGCCCCGGGGGAGAGGAACGGCGTGATGCCCGCGTCGCGGAGCCGACTGGCGGCATCCAGCACGCCGTCGAAGGTCGTGGGCACCTCGATGCCGTTGTCGGCGAACGCCTGCTTGCTGTAGAAGACCGCGTAGTAGCTCTTGTACAGCGGCACGCCGTAGGCCTTTCCCTCGTAGGCGAAGGAGTCCCGGAGGCCCTCGTCCACCCAGCCCTTGGCGATGGCGTGGTCCCAGACATCGTTGAGGTCGGTGAGGATGTCCGCTCGAGCGATGTCACGCAGTCGGTAGCCGTTCGCCCACTTGATGAGGTCCGTGGAGCTGTCCGTCTGCGCGGTCATGCGGATGATCTGCTGGTAGTTCGCGACGCTGGCCACCGAGCGCGAGGAGATTCGGTACCCCATGCGCTGCTCGAGCACGTCGGACGCGGCGTCATAGCCGGGCCCCCACGTGGGGTTGTCGCTGTTCAGCGTCACGATGCCGGGGGCAGCGGGCATCGTGTCGGTCCCCCTAGCGCATGAGGCGAGCGCGGCGCTCAGGAGACCGGCGCCACCGAACGCCAAGAGCGTCCGCCGCGTGACCTCACCTGGTTGGTGGCTCATGGCATCATCCATTCTTCGTTGAATTGGTAACGATACCAAAAACGCTAGCACGGCCTTCGGGGCCGGAGCAAGGACGGGCCGTGATGTATACCTGGGGAGGTGACCGCGCCCGATGACCCGCCGCCCGCAGCCTCTCGTGCGCTGACGGTGAAGGACATCGCCCGCGTGGCCGAGGTCAGCCCCATGACCGTCTCGCGCGTCCTGGCCGGAGGGAAGAACGTGCGCCCCGCCGTCCGCGAGCACGTCGAGCGGGTGGTGTCGGAGCTCGGCTATCACCGCAACGAGAACGCCCGCAGCCTCCGGCCGGGGCAGCGCTCCGGGTTGATCGGGATGATGATCACCAACATCGGCAACCCGTACTACGCGGAGATGGTGCAGGGTGTCGAGCAGGTCGTGTCCCGCACCGGCCGGCGCATCCTGGTGGGAGCGACCAACGAGGACCCGCAGCTCGAGGGCCAGCTGCTGTCCGACTTCGTGGGCCGGCAGGTCGAGGGGCTCGTGGTCGTGCCCGTCGGGCAGGACCCGGCCGTCTTCGCTCCCGAGCGGCTCAACAGGGTCCCGCTCGTGCTCGCATCACGCACGATCGATGCTGCGAACGCCGATGCCGTCCTGATCTCCGACATCGCTGGCGCGCACGACGCGACGCGGATCCTGCTCACGGAGGGGCATCGGCGAATCGCTTTCCTGGGCAACAAGATCACCGTCTCGACGGGGCAGCGCCGCCTCGCCGGCTTCCGCGCGGCGCATGACGAACAGGGGGTCGAGCCCGCGGGCGACCTCATCGTCCTGGGGCTGCAGGATGCCGCGTCCGCCCAGTCCGCGATGGACGAGCTCCTCGACGGCGATGACGCGCCGACCGCAGTGTTCGCCGCCAACAACCGCATCTCGACCGGAGTGATCCGGGCGCTCTCGCGTCGCGCCGATCGCGCACGGGCTGAGTGCCGCGACCCGGAGGCGGTCCGACTGTTCGCGTTCGACTCGTTCGAGTTCGCCGACATGGCGCCCGTCCCGCTGTCGGTCATCGACCACGACCCCCGGGAGCTCGGTCGGACGGCGGCCCAGCTCCTCCTGTCCCGGCTCGACGGCAGCGCGGAGGGGCAGGAGCCGCGGCTCATCGAGCTGCCCGTCACGCTGGTCGACCACTGAGCGCACGGGCGGCCTGCTGCGCGCCAAGCGCATCTGCCGTAAGCTTGGTAACGATACCAATAGAAAGGCGCCTTATGTCGCAGCTCGCGCCCGAGGGAGTGGTCCCCGGCATCTACGATCGCTCGCCCGTCATTCCCCTGCCCGCAGGGCGCCCCGCGTGGTCGGGGCCAGCAGCATGGGTCCGGCTGGCGGAGCTCGCCGACTCCGGTCCGGCACGGACCATGGCCGTCGACACCTATCCGGGCAGCGATCTCGTCGGACTCCGTCAGGAGCTCGAGCGAGCGCTCCCGGACGCGGTCCTCATCGACGTGGAGCAGGCGGCAGCCCGCCCGCCGGAGGACATCGACGCGATGATCGCTCCCCACCTCACGGACGACCGGGTCTTCGGCGTGATGGGCCACCAGGTCCTCGCCGACTTCTACGACCACGCCGCCCTGCAGGTGGTCGCGGACCGCGTCGCGGCCGCGGACGCGCCAGTCATCGTGTACGGCTGGGGCGCGGCCCTCGTCCCCACGCCCTTCGACCACGTCGTGCTCGCCGACCTCGCGCGCTGGGAGATCCAGAGGCGGCAGCGCGCCGGCGCTCCCAACTGGCGCGCGGAGAACGGCGACGACGACCAGCTCCGCAAGGTGAAGCGCGGATACTTCGTGGAGTGGCGGGTCGCGGATCGGCACAAGCGCTCGCTCTTCGACCGCATCTCCTTGCTCCTGGACGCCAACTCCTCCATGGCAGAAGCCAAGCTGATCGAGGCGGACACGTTCCATGAGGGGCTCGCGATCGCGAGCCAGAGGCCCTTTCGGGTCGTCCCGTTCTTCGACCCCGGCGTATGGGGCGGCCAGTGGATGAAGCAGGTCATCGACCTCGAGGACGCGGAGAACTACGCCTGGTGCTTCGACTGCGTCCCCGAGGAGAACAGCCTCCTCCTCGACGTGGACGGCACGGTCGTCGAGCTACCTGCCCTCGATCTCGTCTTCCGGCACCCGCGCGAGCTGCTCGGGGAGAGGACCTTCGCGCGGTTCGGTGCCGAGTTCCCGATCCGCTTCGACTTCCTCGACACCATGGAGGGCGGGAACCTCTCCCTTCAGGTGCACCCCCTCACCGACTACATCCGCGACGTCTTCGGCATGACCTACACGCAGGACGAGAGCTACTACCTGCTCGACGCACGTGACGACGCGGTCGTCTACCTGGGGCTCCGCGACGACGCGGACCCCGCGCGGATGATGAGCGACCTCCGCGCCGCTGCCGCTGGCGGCGCGCCGTTCCCGACCGAGGACCACATCAACGCATTCCCGGCGCGGAAGCACGATCACTTCCTCATCCCCGCCGGCACTGTCCACTGCTCCGGAGCGGATTCGATGGTCCTCGAGATCTCCGCGACGCCCTACATCTTCACGTTCAAGATGTGGGACTGGGGCCGGGTGGGCCTCGACGGTGCCCCACGGCCGGTGCATCTCGACCACGCGGAAGCCAACATCCAGTGGGACCGGCGCACCGCCTTCGCCCAGGAGGAGCTCATCTCGCAGGTGGAGACGCTTTCCTGCGGAGAGGGGTGGGTAGAGGAGCGGACGGGGCTGCACGCGCTCGAGTTCATCGAGGTGCGACGCCACTGGTTCGACGGCACGGTGTCGCATGACACCGACGGGACCGTGAACGTGCTGAACCTCGTCGAAGGAGTCGAGGCCATCGTGGAGAGCCCGACGGGTGCCTTCGACCCCTTCATCGTCCACTACGCCGAGACGTTCATCGTCCCGGCTGCCGTCGGCGCGTACACGCTCCGGCCGTGGGGAAGAGGCATCGGGCGGCGGCACGGCACCGTGAAGGCCTTCGTTCGCGGTACCCGCGCCTCCGACGCCTGACGCGAACGCGCGTCAGGCGCGGAGTCTCCACACCGCGGCGCCGAGGAGCGGAGCTGAGTCCTGCAGGACCGCAGGTGACAGCTGCATTCCGTGGCTGAGCACGGACGCCTCCGCGAACCCGCTGATCAACGGGCCACCGATGACGTCCCACGAACGCGCGATCGCGCCGCCGACGACGACATGGTCGGCGTCGAAGTCCGCCACCGCCGGGGCGATGGCTCGCCCAAGAGCCCGTAGTGGGCACTCGATGCTCCGGGACGCGACAGCGTCACCGGTCCGGGCGAGGGCGCACAGTCCCTCGACGTCAAGGTCAACACCCGACGCCGCGCGGTAGCGCGCGCGAAGAGCGGCGGATGACATCGTCTCCTCAAGAGGTCGCCCGTCGATGAGCAACGTGTGGACATCGCCATCCCGGGGGACGCCAGGTCCTGAGGACACGGCACGTCCCTGGTCGAGGAACGCCGACCCTACGCCCGTACCGAGCGTGAGGCAGAGCATCCGGCGCGGCCTCCCAGTCGTGCCCTCCGCCCACTCACCGATGCCATACGCCACCCCGTCATTCACGAAGCGCACGCGTCCCGGGTCGATGCCCCAGCGTGCGCTCAGCTCCCGTCGGAGGTCGACGCCGCTCAGGGACTGGAACTTGTCCACTCCCTCGAAAGTCCCGATCCCGCGGTCGTAATCGAAGGGGCCTGGCAGGGCGATGGTCCACGACGCCGGGCACCCCTCGCCCAGGAGCTGAAGCGCCGGCATCGCCAGCGCATCGAGGAGCATCGCGCGGGAGCCGCGGGCATCGATTGCGAGGCGCTCACGCCGGTGGATGCTCGGGCCGCGGGTGTCGAAGCCGACGACGGCCGCGGTGACATGGCTGCCTCCGATATCGACCACTCCTACCAAATCCATGCCGGTCGGCGCCGTCATCCGGCATCGGAATCAACGAGACACGCGCGCACTGAGGCCGGGGACTCGCCAGCCGGGCGCACGGTCAACCTGCACGACGCGGCTCGTCTCGCCGTGCATCGGAACAAGGCTGCAAGAGACATCGACGCCCTTCCTCAGTCATTGTTGGTATCGATACCATACGACCTTTTTCTTCCTCCGAAGCATCGCTGCCCTAAAGACATGTGATGGCTTAGCGTGGTCGGCACAGGTGCCGCGAGTTAGGAATGGCTGCGCTCCTGGCTTTGACGGGCTTAAGGGAGTCATGCGAGCCACTGCTGGCGTCGGGGCGATCACTCTCGTCGTTCAGTTCCTCGTCCTCGTCCTTGGTGAGGTGTGATCGCGCGGTGAACTCGGCGAGCCGATCGGCGTTCTGCATCGTCCACGCCACCGCGGAGTTCAAGGAGTCCTAGCAGCGGACTCAGACCTACTATCCGCGCGCGTTCCGCGCGGACGCGTGGATCTCGAACGGCAAAGGGTCCCCGAGCTCCGCCCGTAGCGGCGGCGCCCGGCTGTGTAAGTGGGCGCCGTCGCCTGCGTCGGGCGATCGGCGGTGGGGTCGCTCGCGTTGCCACCAGACACCACCCGTCATGCGTCGGCGTGCGACGCGGACCGGGCTCATCGGAAGTCGCGACCACCGGGTGCCGGTACGGCGTCAGCGGAGAGCGAGGTGCAGCACGACGGCGAGGGATGCGATCCCGCAGACCGCCGTGAGGGCCGAGACGAGCGCAGGCAGCGCCCCGTCGGGCAGCGCGATGCGGTCGCCGGCGCCGGAGGTCAGGCGTCGGTGCTGATCCCGGTAGCGGCGGCTGCCGGCCACGGACACGCCGATCGCGATCAGGACGACCGGCGCCACGGGGATGAGCACCCACGTCCCCACGACCTCCAGCAGGAGTCGCGCGGCCAGGAGCGCGCCGACCAGGAACACGAGTCCCGTCCGCGACCAGGCGAGGGCGGTCCGTTCGGGCTGCAGGCCGACGTCGAAGGGGCGCTCCGCTTGCTCGCGGTGCGCCCCCGCGCCGCCCGGCCCGGAGGGTCCGTCCGTCACGAGGCGCGGGCGAGATCCGGTCTCCGCCCGGTCATGCCAGGACCACGCCGAGCACCAGGAGGATCCCGACGACCACCAGGGCGATGACGAGGGGGAGGATGAGCGCCGGCGACGGCAGCGGCGCATCCGCCCGCAGGGCGCGCTCGTTGCGCAGCCATCCCGTCCACGCGCGGACCGCGGCGACCGTGGCCGCGAGGATCAGCGCCAGCGAGGCGGCGAGGCGAAGCCCCGGATGCAGCCCCAGCCGGAGCGCCTCCAGGGCGACCCCGCCGGCCAAGAGCGCGAGGGCCGTGCGGATCCAGGCGAGGAAGGTGCGCTCGTTCGCGAGGCTGAAGCGCGCGTCCGGCTCGACGCCGTCGCGGTAGAGGGATGCCGGGAACCGCCTGCGGGTGCTCACCCTCGGCCCTCCGGGGCGCGGGACACGGTGCGGAACCCGGCGTTCCCCATCGACGAGTCGGGGGTGTTTTGCGACCGCGCCGAGTTGCGGTACCGGTTGCAGTAGGAGTCGTGGCAAAGGTAGGAGCCGCCGCGGAGCACGCGCTGCCAGCCCGTCGAGGGACCCGCCGGCTCGCGCTCCGGTGAGGCGCCGTAGTAGCGCGGGTCGTACCAGTCGGAGCACCACTCCCACACGTTGCCGACGGTCTGCCAGATGCCGTACGCGTTGGGCTCGTAGGTGTGCACCGGCGCTGTCGTGAGCCATCCGTCGTCCAGCGTGTTGGACGAGGGGAAGTCGCCCTGCCAGATGTTCATCCGCCAGTCGTCGCGCTCGTCGCCCCAGGGGAAGCGGGTACCGGGCAGGCCCCCGCGCGACGCCGCTTCCCACTGGGCCTCCGTCGGGAGCGAGCGTCCCGCCCACGCGCAGTACGCCTGGGCGTCGTCCCAGCTGACGTGCACGACGGGGTGGTCGCCGATCTCGTTCACGCTCGAGCCCGCGCCTCCCGGATGTCGCCAGTCGGCGCCTCGGACGCCCAGCCACCACGGCGTCCCCGGCGGCCGGCCGACGACGTCCTCGGCGGGTGCCGTGAGCGCGAGGTGGAACACGGCCGAGTACCCCTGCACCTCCGCCTCCGTCCGGAACCCCGTGGCCTCGACGAACGCGGCAAAGGCGTCGTTGGTGACGCTCGTGGTGTCGATGTCGAAGCCCGCGAGGGTGACCGCATGCACGGGCCCCTCCCCGTCGGGGAGGCGGCCGTCGCCCTGGGCGTCCCCCATCTGGAAGGTCTGCGCCGGGACCGCCGCCTGCGGGATCGGGTGGCGACCGGCGGTCGCGGCCTCGCCGAGAGGGGGCGTGCTGAGGTCGGGTGTCGGGATGAGGAGCGAGCCGGGGGCGATGCCCGCCCCGCCCCCGTGAGGCGCGCAGCAGGATCCCGGCGAGGCGGCGCCGCCATCGTCCTCGAAGGGGACGTCGTCGTGGTGCATGGCAGCGAGCCTAGGCGCCGGATGGGGCACTTGACATCCCCCTCGAGCATCGGATTCAATGATCTAACTATTCCCTTAGGCACATAGCTCTCGGACATTGGAGTCCTCGTGAACATCGAGTACACGCTGCTCGGCCGTCTGGCCCGGGTCCCGTCGTCCGGCTACGAGCTCGGGCGCTGGCTCCAGACCGATGGTAAGTACTACGGCTTCAAGAGCAGCCTCTCGCCCATCTACCGCTGCCTCGCCGCGCTGGAGAAGCGTGGGGCCATCGAGCACAGGGTCGAATCGTCCGACGATGCCCCCGACGCGAAGACCTATTTCCTTACGGTCATAGGTCGCCAGGAGCTCGTCGACTGGGCCAACAGCGACTACGTCCCGAGCGACCGGCCGATGGACCCCGACTTCATGCAGCGGTTCCTCTGGGCCGGGCAGTTCGGGCGGGACATCGCCATCCGCATCCTCCGTACCGAGCTCGAGTTCCGCCTCGCGCAGCGCGCGGAGGACGTCGCCCGGTGGAGGTCGCCCGAGGCGACGTCCCCGATCCCCGAGGTCGACATCGCGTGGGCCGACAGCCTGCACCAGCTCTCGCACGAACGCGGCTACACGTCGACCTCCCTGTACCTGTCCTGGCTCGAGCTCACGCTCGCGAGGCTCGAGCACGACCAGGCCGCGGCGCCCATGCCGCACCAGGACGGGCCGCTGGTCGCGACCGAGAACGCCGTGAGCGCCTGAACGGACCGCACCACCCCGCGCCGACACGGTGCGGCACCCATGACCCCGACTCGACGACGAGACCCAGGAGACACCATGAAGCACCGCCGCCCTCTACTCACAGCCGGCGCCGCCATCGCGCTCACCGCGCTCGTGACCGGATGCGCCAGCGCGTCTGAGAGCCAGACGCCCGAGGACGCCGCCGAGCGCCTGACCATCGTGCTCGACACAGACGCCAACTCCTTCGATCCGCCGGACGTCGGCGACAACCCGCGCAGCCAGTTCCTGCAGCCGGTGTACGACACCCTGACCGAGCTGCAGCCGGACGCGTCCGTCGGACCCCGGCTGGCGACGGAGTGGGAGTACGCCGACGAGAGCCGGACCCTGTTGAGGATGACGCTCCGCGACGACGTGGTCTTCTCCGACGGCACCCCGTTCGACTCCGAGGTGGTCAAGGCGAACCTCGAGCACTTCCTCGCCGGCACGGGACCCGCGGTCCGGAACGTCTCCGTGATCACGGGCATCACAGCCGCCGACCCCACGACCGTCGAGCTCCAGCTCAGCGCCCCCAACCCGGCCCTGCTCCGCTACCTGGGTCAGACCGCCGGAATGATGGTGAGCCCTTCCGTGCTCGACGCGGAGAGCCTCGACACCACCCCGGTTGGATCCGGCCCATACCTCCTCGACGATTCCACCGTCGCGGGGAGCCAGTACGTCTACACCAGGAACCCCGACTACTGGGACGCCGACGCGTACCCGTACGAGTCCATCCAGATCACGCCCATCGTCGACATCACCGCCCGGACCAGCGCGCTGCGCACGGGACAGGGGAACACGGGACGCATCACTACGAAGGTCGCGGCCGAGGCCGAGTCCGGTGGCCTCGACGTCGCCTACTTCCCGTCCGGCGACGTCATGGGGGTGGACCTCTTCGACCGGGCGGGCGCCCTGTCGCCGGCCCTCGCCGACCCGCGCGTCCGGCAGGCGCTCAACCACGCCATCGACCGGGACGCCATCGTGAAGGCCCTCTTCGACGGCCGGGGCACCCCGACCACCCAGGTGTTCAACCCGGACTCGAGCGCCTGGAGCACCGATCTCGACGACGCCTACCCCTACGACCCGGAGCGTGCACGGGAGCTCCTCGCCGAGGCAGGTCACTCCGACGACGTGGTCATCCAGATCCCCGAGTACTCGGGCATCAGCGACCTCCTGGCCGCCCTGATCCAGCAGCTCGGCGACGTCGGCGTGACGGTCGAGCCCGTAAAGGTGCCGGACCCCCAGGCGAACACCGAGATGCGCTCGGGCAAGTACCCGGCCGCCCTGGTGCAGCTGCAGTCGAACGACCCGTGGCAGACCATCCAGCTCATGCTCGAGCCCGACTCCGCGTGGAACGCCCTCCAGTCGACCGCGCCAGAGCTGACGGACGCCGTGGCCGCCGCCCAGACGGCGACCGGCGACGACCGTGACGAGGCGTACGCGGCGGTGAACGAGTACGTCGTCGATCAGGCGTGGTTCCTCCCCATCGTCTTCGTCGACACCGTGTGGGCGACCGACAGCAGCACGGAGCTCACTCCGTACACGTACTCCGTGATCCCGCCCATCGAGGCGTACGCGCCGAAGGCCTGATACCCATGCTCGCGCTCCTCGGCCGCCGGGTCCTCTCCGGGATCGTCCTGGTCTTCGTGATCTCGGCGGTGACCTTCTTCCTCATCCACCTCGCCGGAGGGGACATCGCCCGCACCATCGTGGGCGACACGGCGACCGAGGAGCAGGTGGCCCGCAAGGCCGCCGAGCTCGGCCTCGACCAGCCGATCCCGGCACAGTACGTCGCATGGCTCGCCGACGCGGTGCGCGGCGACTTCGGGACCAGCTGGTTCACGAACCAGGGGATCACGGCGAGCATCGTCGCGAAGCTGCCCGTGACCGTCTCGGTGGCCATCTGCGGCACGGTCGTCTCCGCGGTGATCGGGTTCGGCCTCGGCACCCTCGCGGCGGTGCGTCGGGGGATCGTCGACCGCTTCCTCCAGGTGCTCGTCGTCGTCGGCTTCGCCCTGCCGAACTTCTGGCTCGGGCTGGTGCTGGTCGCGACCCTCGCGGTGGCGCTCCCGCTGCTGCCGGCCACGGGTTTCGTGCCGATCACGCAGTCACCCACCGGATGGCTCGCCTCGATCACGCTGCCGGTGACGGCCCTCGCGATCGGCGTCACGGCGGCCACCGCGCAGCATACGCGGAGCGCGCTCATCGACGTGATGCGCCAGGACTACATCCGATCGCTGCGTGGCCGGGGCCTGAGCGCCCGATCGGTCGTGTTCAA
>Ga0265798_10001651_pt1 | contig 34286 bp, 40 predicted proteins | sample P3T30metagenome_FD_192430 | JGI IMG/M metagenome (GOLD analysis project Ga0265798, IMG submission 192430) | Plant litter microbial communities from East Loma Ridge, Irvine, California - P3 T30 | ecosystem: Environmental > Terrestrial > Plant litter > Unclassified | place: USA: California... | reverse complement strand
ATGCTCACTCCTGCTCAATATTACTGACTGGTCAGAAGTAAATCACGAGCATCGGGAATGGTCAACGAACGGACGCCCGCTGTCGGACCCGTTCCGTCGTTCACGGTCACCCCGTCCGTGCCTGCCGATCTGGCACGACCCGACAGCTGACGCGCACGGAAACTCTCGACCTCTGGCTGACGACGCTGCCGCAGAGGAGGCAGCCGCGGTCCGGACTCGTGCGCGCAAGAGCGTGCGCGACACCTGCGCGAAGACCACACCCGAAACGAAGAAAACCCCCGCGTGAACGGGGGTTTTCTCTGGCGGGCTCTTTGCGTTTACTCTGCATGCTTCGCAGCTTCTGGTGACTTCCTGACGCTTCAACCTGGGTTCCCCCCGCGAGCTGTCACGGTTCCCCCCGCCGCAGAAAGCCCCGTTGAGAAGGCCATTCACCAAGCCGAGATTGGGTTCCCAAGTCCACCGCCGCCTGCGGCCCAGGGAGGTTACATGCTGCACGACCCCGGCACGCAGTGCCCAAGAGTCGAGTTTGGGGGAAATGGAACGACAGTTACCCGCTCCCGGCGCGCATTGAGTTCCAGTCGAGTGTCCGAGGAGCCCGAGGAGCCCGAGGAGCCCGAGCTTCAAACTCCCCTGCTGGGGGCTAGGCGCATGACCCTCCCCATCGCCCCAATTGATCGCCTCTCTTCCCAGACGGCATCGCTGCGACGAGGCAGTGCAGGTCTTCGAAGATGGATCGCGGACTCTGGACGCGGTCCGTATCAACACTTCAGGGCTGGTGCCGTCGTAGGCATTGAAACAGGTGATGCACGTGGAGGGTCCGGCGACGGCACCGCGGAAGGTGTGCAAGGTTGTTCCCGGCGCTGCGCAAGTGCGCGGTGAAGGGAGAGATACGGATGGGTTGGCTCACGACGTCACGAAGCCTCGCGGCGCTGACCGAGGAGGTTCGGGCGCTCAATCGACGCTTTGACGGCATCGAGACACGCATCGGTCCCAGCAACAGGGCCGCGCAGGTCATCGTCTTGTGGGTGATCACCGCGATTCTCATCGGGTCGACACTGATCTTGCTTCACCGGGCACTGCCGCCGTCGCCGTCCGTCACAGCACCGGGCCGCATTGGGGTGGCGTTGGCCGAGGATCCGTCGGACCTGACCGTGCTCATTGACACACAGTTCGACGCATCCGAGGACTCGGCGACTCGGTTCCGGGTGTCGGTGACTGTTATCCCGAAGGGAGACCGATCACTTGCTGCGCAGCCCGCTGAAGTTGCGTTTCTGTTCTGTGGACCGATTCGGGAAGCGCTTCGGCTCGATGAGATCAACCACCGGCCCCTGAGCCGGTTGCAGCCCGTCCGCGAATCGCTGATCGAGGACGATTCCTTCATCGGACCCCGTTCGGAGTGCTCGGTGATGACGGCGAAAACGAACGGACTTCCGATCTACATCGTCGGGCACTCCGCTCATGTGTCCAACGACATCTCCGGCAGGCGAGCACTCTACGCGTTCGCAGGAACACAGACACTGATCAGTTCTCGACAGTTTGGCGTGCCCGACCGGATCAACGGTCAAGCGCTGTGGTCAGTACCCGACGGAACGGCTGTGACCACAACGGTGTCAGCTCTCCCCCGCGATGCCCTTATCGACGCTGCGTCGCCGCAGCTGCCGCAGACAGGACAGCCGTCCTGGTCGACATTGCTCAAAAGCGGGAATAGCACCTTACCGCTGGAGTACCGGCTCGCAGCGACGCTCAGCGACGCGGACAACGCCTCTCAAGCTGAGTTGTTCTTCGCTGGAGTCCTCGCTGGTCTCGGAGGCGGCACGTTCACCGCGGCTCTCCCGCCGACGATCACCTCGATCCTTCGACGTAAGAAACACTGACCCACGGCAGCCCAGGTCGCTCCGGGCAGATGGAAGCTTGGTCGAGCGAGTCGTGGCGAGACGACCCACGAGATGGCCCGCGGTCAATGTCCTTTGGAATGCAGGGGATGCGCCGGGTGTCTCAGTCATGTCGCTCCTAGAGGTCCGGCCGTCAGCGTTCGGTCGTCACTCCTCTGGGTGCGACCGTCGACGCTACTCCGGCGCGCAAGCCTGGTCAACGACCTATTGGAGATAGGACACTTGCGGGTGACGTCGACGGCGCTCACGGTCTGCTCCGCCTAGGCAGTAGACCGGCACCTGAGGTGCGCCGGCGGGGCTGTCGGAGGCTAGTGGCACACTATCTTCCATGGACGACTTCCTGGCTTCGAACGTTGCGGACTTGGCGACTCAGCTCGCAGGGAGTGCAGCACGCAATACGGCAACGATGATCGCCGACAAAATCAGCGCCCTGAAGGTATCCAAGAGCGACGCGGAGCGGGCCGCCGCCTTGGAGCAAATTGTCACGGAACTCATCGACGACAAGAACGAGCTGACGCGGATTGCGCAGGCTTACCGGCACGAGTTGGTCGCGCAGCAGCTGACGCCCGGTGACGTTCGCTACATCACCGACACAGTTGTGCCGCTCCTCACGACCTTGACTGAAGCCTCCGAGAATCCCGAGGAAGCCGAGAAGCAGAAGAAGCAGATCGAGACCTTCTCACCGCTGCTTACCGTTGAGACGGTGAACGTCCTGCAGCTGCTCGGATTCAACTTCCGCCAAGGCATCGGTGCGCCGCTCACCCAACGAGTGAAGGACCTCATCGAAGGTGCTCCGGACCCGAACACGGAACTGGCGCTCGAGCAGCTTCGCTCGCAGCGAGCAGCGATGGAACTCGCGGCAGACCCAGATGCATACGCACGCTTTCGAGAGATGTTCCCGGCGTCCTGACGGGCCGGCGCTGGACCGCGCCAGCGCTTGACGCGGTGATTTAGGTGCCGCTTGATCGGAGGCGCTTGCTGGCGCCGCTGTCTGACGGCATCATCGTGCGGTTGCATCTGACGACTCGCGTTGCAGCAACGACCAAGACCGCCACGAGGCGTACTTGTGGCGGGGTTCATCCGACCACCCACAGACCGCCCTGTCGTCAGCAGCCGAGCAGTGCGACGCCGCCTGCGCTACGGCTCAGCCTCGCCGTCCGGTGGTCATCAACCCTCAAATGTGTGCTTGAACTGCCTCTAGCAGCAACGACGCACCCGGACGATGAAGCGTTGCTGAGGTGCTGTGTTGCGCAAGCGTCGCCACGGCGACCGAGCATCCGGAAGCGTCTGCAATACGGTATTCGCTCGGATTACGCTGTCGCGGAAGTCTCCGTCAAGTTCACAGAGAGCGTTGTTCACGGTCGAAACCACAGTGTCGACATGCGCATAAAGCGCGAGTGTTTCTGGGGTTGCGAGAGCCGTCTTTGCTGCGTTTCGAACCAGGGACAGACGTTCGACCGCCCATAGCAGCATGAACACATCATGTCGGGCCTGTTGCCGGAATCCTCGGCCAACGCGAGGCCGAAGGTTAAGCATTCCCAAGCGATCGCGCGCTGCGGCGAGCTCCGGCCCTGTGAAGCTTTCAAGCGCTTGATGAACCGCCCCTCGGGATTGGGTGCGGTAAGTGAACCCAACTGCGATAGCTGCGAACACGACAGCGAGCCACGTTCCCCATGCTGCGGCTAAGTTTGGGTCCTGCAAGAACAGGCTTCCGAGCGCATCAAACATTTGTCCCCCTTTGACGTAACGACGGTAGTGGACAACGAGTACGGGACGCCAGCCCGCAAACAGGGCACATGGCGTGCTATAAACCGCGACCGCGTCCTACCCGTGATGAGATGTCCGCTCTGTCGACCTCTCAACCAAAGATTCTTCGAGTGGGACTGCACAGCTTCGCACGCAGAAGTTCGGAGCCCTTGCCGATCCTACGTACATCCTCTGACGTAGGGCACTCGACCTGGTTTAGACGTTGAGCCAATACGGTGACAGCCTTGGTGCCGCGTCTCCCATGATACGCTGATGCAGCAGTCCAGCTTGCTTATCGGTCAGGCTGCAAATGAAGTCAACGACAGCTCGAGCCATTGACTGCGTCAGTTCCCGGTCGGATTCCTCCACCGCGTTCACCATGAAAGCTTCAAGTCGCGCAGGAACAGTTCGCCGCAGTTGCGGCTTGTCGACACCCTTTTCCTCCACCTCAATGGCCATAGTGAGGAGTGCGTCAAACAGTTCCTTGATCACACGTGTCTGACCGCGTTGCATTACCGTCATCGTTGGTTCTTCGATCACGTAGTACACGTTGATGGCCTTGAGCATCTCCGCGACGATGCGCGCGTCCCGCTCGACAAAAACTTCGAAGCGCCCGTCGAGTAGACGTAGCGTCGTTGCATCTTGCAGGTAGCGGATCCACGCGCTCGCGAAGCGTTGGACAGCGGCATGCGATTCACGACTGCCGTCGAAAGGGTTCAGGGGCAACTGCGGTACGACGTGCTTGTCACGCAGATTCTCAAGTTCGCCGGCGATACCGGGCGAACCTGGGAAGTACTTACCGAGCCGATCGTTCGCCTCGGCGAGAATCGGTTCCCACTCAGGGGCATCTTTGTCCCGGAGTCGGGCGAGTGGAACGCGGTCGGCGCGGAAGAAGTCTTCGAGGTCATGCACCGCGTACGCGATGTCATCGGACCAGTCCATGATCTCCGCTTCGACCGACCGGTGCCGAAGATACGGGCCGCCGTCCATCACGACGACGTCGTTGCGTTCGAGGAACTCGAGATCTTCGCTCTCGGTGTCGTAGAAGCCCCACTTTTCGTTAGTGAGCTTCTCAGCCGGCGTCATCTCGTCGGGCGTTGTGTCGTGCGGGGCGGGCTCGGTTCCGGCTGCATGACCGGCGCGTTCCACCGCCAATTCTTCGCCTTCCCCTGCGGTCCAGGGGTACTTGGAGATCGCAGCCAGGGATCGCCACGTGAGGTTAAGTCCGCGCTCGATCGATTGCTCATCGCGCCCGGACTCCAGTCCCTGCGATTTCCGCAGGCTGAGCCTAGAGACAATTCGGTAGCTCTGCGCGTTTCCCTCGAAGCCATCTCGAACCCGTACGACAGTCTCTGGGCCATCGGCGGTCTTGGAGCCAATGTCTTCGAGTTCCCTCTGTAGCTGCTTCTCTGCAGCGTGGCCGAACGGTGGATGCCCGAGGTCGTGGCACAAGCCGGCGACGTAGCAAACGGCTGGGCTCACGTTTGCCAGCGCCAACGGCAGATCGGCCCCAGCTGTCTTGCTGTATTCGTGCAGAAGTCGTTGGGCAAGCCGTTCGGCTGTCTGCGCAACTTTGAGGCTGTGGGTGAGCCGGTCATGGAAGACGTAATCTTCCTGCGGCGAGATGACCTGCGTTACGCCGGCGAGGCGGCGGAACTCCGGTGAGTACAGCACTCGGTCGCGGTCGATATCGAAGTCGGATCGCCAAGCGCGGTCACCGCGCGACCCCATTCCGTCACCACGCGGACGCGCCCATCCGGACTCGTCATCACCAAGTTCCCCCATGAAGCGGTATCAGCTGTTCGAGCTGACGTACACGCCTTTCCCAACTCGGTACTGCGCCTCATCGAGCGATTCCAGCCGGTCGAACGCCAGCTGGATCGTCGTCGCGGACGCGTTGGAAACCCGCTTCGCGCCGTCGAATAGGTCGCTGATGGCGAGAGGCTGTCCTGGGTGCTGCTCCTCGTGTGCAGCCAGCACTGCCCGGAGCCCCTCAATCGCACTGTTCCACGCCTTGTTTTGGGCATCACGGCGTCGCTCCGCGGCCTCGCGTGAGCGGCGAGTCGCCTCAGCGACGGGTCGAGCCAGGTGCAGCATGACCATGGCAATGCTCCTCTCTTGTGGTACCGCGTCGGCACCATCGGGCAGCGCTTCGCAGGTGGAACGCTGTCCTCCGCATGTGACTCGGCCGCGTCCCTCGTGGCCGAGTCTTGCTCGGATCCTCAGCTTACGATGACGGTACGACGTTTCGATACCACCACACTGTAAGCAACGGCTCTCGACGTTGACCGAACGGTACGGAGGGAACGGCCGTTCGATTTCGCATCTTGACTTCCCGCCGTACTTCCTCCTCACATCCGACACTTCGTACAGATGCGGCGGAACGGGCGGACGGCCCCCGGAGGCGGCTCTCCTGTCGCAGTCTGGACGAGTCCGAACGGCGGCTGTTCATCGCACTCGCATCCGACGGGCCGTAGACGCGGCCCACACCGCTGCTGCTTGAGTCGCTCGGGTGACTGCTCGGCAGTTACGAGCTCCTGCACGTCGACCCTTCCCGTGCTGGCTAGTTCGATCTGCGCCAGGCGCGGGAGCTGCCGCGCGCCTACTCGTCGCCGGGAGCAGGATGGCGCACGGCGCATCCCTCGAAGTGGGGCCAGCGGGTTGCAGCACGTTCAGCACCGCGTCCGTGAGACTTGTTCACATGTGTGCAACGGAACGGGATGCGGAAGATGCCGTCTAAGGCAGTAGCCCTCACGGCGGACAGCGTTTCCAGTGCCCTCGGCGGGAGCGACGCGACGTTCCTCGGAGTTGGAACGTATGGCGACACATGGAAGGTGGCCGGGATAGATTCCGGCGACGGTCCGACGACGGTCGCGGCGAAGTTCCTGAAGCCGGAGTACTTCCAGGCAGCGCTCGCGGACCGGGAGACAGGGTGGTTGCGTCGGCTGAACAGCCGCGGGATCGTCCGCCTGTTCGACGTTCGCACGGTCGCTGTTGAAGGCACAGACCACACTGTCCTACTTTGCGAGTTCGTCGAGGGCGGTTCGGTAGCCGACAAGGTCGCCGTCGCGACGCCGTCCGAACGGGACGTCGTCGATTTCGCTGTGGCACTCCTCCGGGCCGTTGAGCATGTCCACGACGCCGGTGCTGTGCACCGCGACCTCAAGCCAGCGAACATTCTGCTCCGGGATGGGCGATGGTCTGAGCCCGTTCTCATCGACTTCGGGCTGGCGAAGGGCGCCGGTGACCTAACAATCACTCGCTACCCCAGCATGATGGGCAGTTTTCTGTGGATGTCGCCGGAGCAGCTCCGCGGTGAGCGAGCCCGAAATGCGTCGGATCTCTGGGCATGCGGTGTGATCATCCACGAACTCCTGTCCGGAGGAGTGCATCCGTTCCTCGATGTCGCGGAACTGACTCGCGTCGGTGCTCAACCCGACGAACTTGCGGAACTCGTGGATGGTCCGCCTCGGGCGTTACCTGCGTCTGTCTCCCCTGAATTGCAAGCAGTGGTCATCAAACTTCTGTCGATGAAGGCATGGGCTCGCGGGAGCGCACGTCGGGCAGCCGAGATGTTGGAGGAGATCTAATGGCGTCCACCAGCGACACCACGCAGCCCGGCGAGAGCCGCGTGGGGGCTTCACTTCGGAAGATCATGAACGGCGACCGTCCGACGTTCATCGTTCACAAGAGCTACACGAACTCGGCACGCCTCGGCGAGGTGTTTGACAGCCTCGACGGCCTTTGGGGCAAGTCCCTCGGTCTCGGTACGGCGATCCGCATGACGCATTCCTCGCCGTCGAAGGCCGCTCAGTACATGTCAGACCGCAGCAATGTCCCGTTGCGGTTGGTGGACCCAGAGCTCTACCACGTGCCGGAAACCCGCTTTGAGGATGCGGACCAGAAGAAGTCTCCAGAGAAGTGGCCTTTCCTCGCCGCGATGCCGGATACCCCAGACGCCCGGTGGACACATGAAGTCCTGCAGGCTCAACGTGACAGTGGCGCGTCCGTGCTCCTGTCGGCGTCCGGCTGGGTGCACGACGTAAAGCCCGCGGCGGCGTTGCAGGCCCAGATGAATCATGTGGTGGAATCCCGCCAGCATGCGCAGGACGAGCTGATGATGGTCAACCTCGCCTTCGATCACCGATGGCTCTCCGAAGCCTCGCTCCGCGACCTGCTCCTCGAGGAAATCGTCGAACGGCACGAGCAGCACTGGTACCTGCGTTTCTATTGGCCGATCATCAAGACCAGGTACGGGCAGCTGCTCGACAGCGCCGTCATCGACGGGTACCGCGAGCTTTCAGCGCTCTGCCGCGACGAGGGCAAGACGCTCTTCCTGCCGAACACCGGCTTGACGGGGTGGATTGCGAGCGCTCTGGGAGCGAGCGGCTTCTCCACGGGACAGTCGTGGCCCGAGCAGGCCTTCGCACGGCAGCAGGTGATCGCCGGCAGGCCCGGGCAGCAGCGGCCACCGGCAGTCCCACGCTTCTTTGAGCCGACTGTCCTCCACACCCTGGAGTACGGCGAACACGAACGTCTCACCGAGCACGAGGCACACGTTGACGAGGCGGACCCGTTCGCCCTCGAACTCGAAACTGATGGCTACACCTCAGAGGTAGCTGGCTTGCACTACCTGATGAGCGTTGGTGAGCTGCAAGCGTCACTCCGAGCGAGAGACCCGCGAGGAGTCGCTCGTCGGACCGTTCGACGCGCGAAGCGATTCGTCGACGGTTTGGACCGAACCGAGCAGCTCACCGGAGCGAATCGGCCCCAGCACCTGGAGCTCTGGCATCGAGCGTTGACGTAGACATCACTGGCGGGGCGAAGTCCACCCGAACACGGGATAGACCTCGCCGGCCCGTTGACCACGAGTGAGGAGGTCAAGTCCACGTTCGGCTATGAGGGTGCGCCCGACGATGCTCTTCCGACGTTCGGTCGGACGAGAGGGACGCTGAAGCACACGGAGCGTGTTTGTCGCAGGGTCGACGGACATCACGCCGACGCCCTGGCGCCCGATGGCCGTGAGATCGTGGCGGAGACGATGCGCCGCGCGTGAGTCCAACGCGATGAAGGCTTGGTCTGCGGATAGCTGCTGTCGTCGAGCTTGGCTGAGCGCTCCCTGCCAGTCACGCAGTTTCGCTTCTACGGTGACCACTCGAACACCGGCCGGCCGCGCCGCAGCCACCAGCCGCAGCGCGCCGTCAACGGCTTCGCCGTCCAACCACCCGCGTTGACGCAGGTCAGCGACGACCGTGCGGCGTACGTACTCTTTCGACATCCGAAGTGCTGCGGCGAGGTCGGCAGCCGTGAGCCGTCGCCTCCGCAACAGCAGAGCAGCACGCACCGCCGGCTCCGAAGTCAACGGCATTACTCCTGCTCGTACCCGTTGCTCGAGAACCATCCAGTCGAAGCGAACCGCCGAGACATCAGGCACACCAAGCCTCGCGGGAACTTCGGTGAACACCTCCACACCCCCACGCACGGGTGCAGTGAACAGCGCAGCGCGAACCTGGCCTTCGACGACGGCGACGAGGTCGGACTCGTACCGGAAGGTACGGGCGTCCGCGGCGAGCGTGGGCATCTGTTCCTTCCAGCGCGGGTAGCAGTTTATGGACGTGTACCTACGGTAACGCCGGACGACGTCTCGGTGTTCCAGGTCCTCCGACGGTCGAAGACACCGCGTCTTGGAAAGGCGATGCGGCGAGACGCGCCCGTCGAGCTGCCGCCCATCTGCTCAACCGCGCGGTGGAGCAGCTCCCCAGACCGGCTCACTCGGCGACGAGACCAACTGCGCCGCAGTCGCTGCACCGTGTCGACAACCATTGCCCGATCTGAACTCGTATGAGTTTCCCGCTGCATCGACCGCAGTGCCGGTCGGCGTCAAGGAAAGCTCGACGACGGATCAGCTCCTCTTCTGCTTCCGCAACACGATCTGGGGTCATCGACTTTGCCATCCCGGCAGAGATTGCGAAACGCCGCAGGGCACCAGATAGCTCCTCGTCGATCTCTTCGAACAACGCGATTGCTTGCTCGCACTCTGCGATCATTCGTGTTTGCCCGTCCCACGTGGTTGCATCGACCGCGTGGTCCCAGAAAAAGTGGTGAGCCAACTGGTTCCGAATGGTGAGCGCAAGCTGCAGGCGCTCACTGAGTGACGGACTCTCGATGTATGGTGCAAGCTTATCGATCAGACGGCCGAGGACAGTCCGGAAGTGGCGGTCGAAGCCTGCGTCGTAGTCGGCGAGTGTTTGAAACTTGCGGTCGCCCACCTGTGCCACGATCAGCGCTTGCTTCACGGCGGCTTCCATCACCTGCGCCTTGAACATCGCGAGTCCGTACATCGCGTACGACTCACGTGCGTGGTGACTGTCGGGAGTGATGTCCTCGAACATTCTCCGATGGTAGTTCCGCTGACGGCTGGGGATTGCGCGCCGCGCGCTCCAGCGGAGATTGGACGCGCCCGGCGTACTCTGACGTCCCGTCGCTCCTCGCCTCGTGAGCGGCAGGCGCGACTCAGGGATCAAATCGGGCGTTTATTGCTGGGGAAGTCTGGGGAGGAGGCGACGACTGCGAACCGAACGACTTGCAACGCCCCGAGCAGAGCCTCAAACATGTCGAAGACATCACCCACGAGGCGATGGTAGGGACGTCCTTCGGGTTTCTTATCGGTGACGACGAGGCCACTGTTGAGGTCATGGCGGGCCGAACCGTGGCCGATAGCGTTACGAGTCTGACTATTCAGAAGGTCGTTGAACACCCTCCACGCCGGCACCTGCGCAAGGTATGGGAGCTTCCGAGCGTTGTGCAGTCCTCGGAATTTCTGCAGCGACGCCGGGTGGAGCTTCGCACTGACACCTTCTGGAGGCGCGTCGCCGAAGTCGTCGGGATTGCCTCGTTTGACGGTGTTCTGCGCGGCCACGGCGATCCAGAGGACCCGGCAGATGACTTCAAACGCCTGCTGGTAGAGGTCGCGCGCTTCGGGAAACTCGTCGCGGAAGAGGATCAGCGTGTCGAGGTCCGCTTCCCGGTCCGGAGCGACGTATCGGAGCAGGTGGCCGGGTTGCCACACCTCGTACGCGCCAAGGAACCGGTCGAGAACCGTGAACAGATCCGTTTCGAGTTCTGCGAGATCTCCGCTACGCCGGGCCGTCAGCAGTGCTGTGCGGTAGGCCACCTGCCCACATGCTGCGAGGTGCTTCCGCCCGACGCTGCTGACGAAATTGGAAGCTGCAGGTGCTCGTCCTCCGCACACCTGAACACTCATATGCGCGACGCTCTGATAGGCCACGGTGGCGCGTTCATGGGCAGTCGTGACTGGTTCCCATTCATCGAGAAGGCTCGAACCGACCTGGTTGAACATCGGCCAGTTTTCATTGCGGTAGTAGATCCACAGTTTTCGAACTTCGGGCCACAAGCCAAGAACGGCTTCTCCGGCGGTACTCCGCGCTTCGAGGTACTCGGTGATCCGGTCCCGCGTGAGGTGTAGGGCGGTGAGCGTTGTCATCGATCCGAAGAACTCGCGCGTGTCCGCGTCCCGTTTCGCGGGCATGTCGGGGTCGAGCGTCACCACGGGTGCATCATCGGGCACGTCTGCGTTCGCAATGAGAGCCGCGTCTGAGATCTGGAGCCGATGCGATGGCAGGTCCTGGCCGGCGGAGGTTCCCCGGATTGGAAGCGAACAAGACGGGCAGAGCATGTAGAACTTGCTCAGCGTGGTCGGGCCGAGCGCGATTCGTGCGGTGAACGCTGCACCGCAGCCCCCGCACCGGAGGCTGTTCCTCGACATCATGAGCCGACGCACCCTTTCTGCTGTGCAGCATCTGAGCCGCCGCACACCGTGCGCGCATCACCGACAACTCTTCACCTTAACGGCTGAAGAGCCTGGGCTGGGGGACGGGCGACTGCCTCCGCCCGTGACCTTCTTGTAATGGCGGAACGCGCGGGGTTGCGAGTATGTGGCACAGTGGCAAGTGCATCAACACCGAACAGTAGGAGGAAACTGTGGCGCAGAAGGTCACCACCCACCTCGTCGACGACCTTTCGGGCCATGTCATCGAGAACGGAGCTGGACGAACTGTTCAGTTTGCCTTCGATGGCAGCAGCTACGAGATCGACCTCTCCGACGACAACGTGGACGCGTTCCGCGAAACGCTGTCTGACTACATCGCCGCAGCGCGGAAGACGTCGAACCGGAACAGCAGTCGCTCCCCTTCGTCGTCGAAGGGCCGGAGCAGCACCGACGATCTGGCGAAGATTCGGGTCTGGGCGATGGCGAACGGGGTCAAAATCGCTGCGCGTGGCCGAATCAGCCAGCAGGTTCGAGACGCTTACGAAGCGGCTAGCTAATAAGCGCGCAACGCTTGCCGTCGGCCGGACGGACATGAGCTGGATGATCCGGCCACCGCGGTAGCACCGCCGGCCGCCCATCAAGGTGAGCTTGATTGGGCGACGGGTGCCAGGAACCTCCGTCGCGGTGGGGACAGCACAGCGATCGTCGACCGGTCTTCACCGGACGACGTTGGCGGCGCCTCGGTCTAGGTGTACCGGGAAACAGCCTTTTCTGTCCCCGAGCGACGACGGGTTTGCAGGTCTCCGCCCGACGATCGGTGGGTCCGCCGATCCCGGTAGGGCGCCGCTCGCCGGTCAGCTATCGGACATCGATTGGCGTTGGCTCGCTTTCGCAACGCTTCACCGCCCGCCGGGCAGCCACAACCATTCAACCGGCGCGTCGTCCAGCACGGAGAATCCGTCCCGCTCGAGGGCGTCGCCGAGGTCTGCGAGGCGGGCCGCGAACCGATCGGAGTAGTCGATCTGGAACGCAGATCGTACGTTGCGGAGGATGTGGACGCTGAACGAGCCGACCTTGGTCCGCCAAGACGCGGCGGGCTGGGCAGCATCGTCCGGGATCTGAATCTGCCACCCCCAGCCCGAGGGCGCGTCGTTGAGCAGATTCAGGCCTGCCGCTTCGAGCTGATCGGCGAGTTCGTTTCCCCACTGCCGCTGCTGCGCCGTGCCAGTGATCCGGCGAAGCATGGGTGGGGACATGACGCCGAAAGCGGCGCGGTGTGCTGCGGTGATGAGAAAGAAGGTCGAACGCATCAGAACGGTCCTTGTCAGTGAGGGGAAATCTTCTTCCCGTCTATGCGCGGACAAAAACTCGACCCGGGTGGCCCTACAACGGGGGTGGGAGAAGCGTTCTGCTGTGAGCGTGAGGTCTTCTAGCGTGGGCATTGTGAGTGGTGACAAGGATCAGGGCCCGACGGCCGGGGCATTCGGGGCGGTGCGCGCTCTGACGGCGGTGCTGGGTGAAGCGGGACGTGCTGGTGCGCCATTTGGTGCGGAGCACCCTGCCGATGAGGCAGCATTTCTCCGGGCGGTCGATGATCTCCTGGCGGAACTTGACGTTCAGTTCGCTGCACGAGGATTCCGCAGCGGAAGCGCCCTGACGGCCGTCCGTAGCGAAGTCGCAGAGCTGGTCGCCCGGCTGCAGTACGCAACCACCACGTGCGGTTGCGAGCACGGGGTGCACCAGCACCGCACCACAGGCTGTCAATGGGAGAACGCGCTCGGCACGGAGCACTGCGACTGCGCGGCTGTCGTGTCGGGGTTGGCGCCGGTGCAGGTCCGTGCGTACCTCGCGCAGGTGCCCGCCGAGGAAGCGTTCTGATGCCCAGCGTGCCAACGGCGACACCGAAGGCACGGGAGCGTCGCGGTGCTGTCGGTATGACCGACCGAGCGATCATCGGTTCACGACGGTGGTCTTGTCGGTGCGCGGCGGTCACATCCGCGCGCTCGAACAGCCGCTGCGATGTTCGGAGTGTCTCGATGATCAGGAGAACGCACGCTGCAGCCTTTGACTGCACAACTGCAGCGGCCGGCAGTAAGCACCTGAACGTATGACGTGGTCAGACCTACAGCCATTCGCCACGGCGATCGCAGGGTTCGCCGCCGCCGCGGCGTTCGTTCTGACGTTCCTCCGGGAACGGCATCCGCTGACCGCAATAGAGCGTCTCACCACGGTCGCCGACAAGATCCGGTCGCAGCAGGTCCGGCAACTCGTTGAGGACTATCGGGACGAGCGCACCACGCGGTGGGTGCTGGAGCAACGCTCGCCACGCGATCGGGGGCTGCGGTGGACGGGGATCTGGCTTCGGATAGCGGCGACGTTCGCGTTCATCGTCTGGCTGGTCTGCGCCGTCCTGTCGACGTTGGGCGCCTGGGCCTGGGTCGCGTACGCGGCAGCTATCGCCCTGTTCATCGCGGGCAACGCCGTCATGAGCTGGCGTCAAAGTCGACGAAACACGTGGATCAAGCAGGAGCAGCAGTGGCGGGGGATCTCACCAACTGCGGAAGCAACTGTTGTCCGTAAGGAAGCTGCTCAATGAGCGCTACGTCACCAGCGACGCCGTCTCCGGTGCCGCGGTGGGCAGAAATCGCCGCGCACTTAGAAGGTCTGCTGACCGGCCCGACCGAGCAGCAACGCCTGCTTGCAGCGACACTCGCCGTTGCGCTCCCACCGAGTCTGCCGGCGCCGGTTGCGGCCGCTCGTCTCCGAGCGGCACTCGGCGACGTCCTCCTCGAGAGTTCTGCGCGAGACGTTGAGCTCCCCGACGTGCTCACCGACATCGATGAGGAACTCGGCGTCACCGAACCCGCAGTCCTGGCCGTGCACACTCGCGCTGAAGTCACTGCCTGGTTCGAAGCTCGATACATGCTGATGACCATCCGTGGTCTTCGTGCGCTTCGCCCCGAACCGGGCGACGTTGTTGCAGAGCATCAGCTCGGTGGAGCCCTCCGGATCGTCTCCAGCGTTGGCGCAGGTGGGCGTATCTACTTCCGCGGTGGTCGCAGCGCTTGGCCGAATCATCTGGAACCTGTCGTTCGAGCAGGTGAGGACGATGGCGGCATGCACCGTGACAACGCGGAGAACGCGATCCGGCTGGAACGTCGGCGCGGCATGTCTTCCCCGACGAAATGGGCTGCCCTTGACGCGTACGTCCTCCGCGACCGGATCCCTTCGCCGGAGGCGATTCGTGGGCTAGAAGAACTCCTCGAGCGCGGTGAACGGATGGAGGAGCCCCTGCAGCAGCATCTCACCGCGCACCCAGCGCTCCTTGCGTCGTTGGTCGTTGGCGGCCACAAGACGTGGGTAATCCCAAAACAACGGCTCGGCGCCCAGCACGTCACCGACTTCCTCGTCATGGGTCTGAACAGCGCTGGCCCCCACTGGGTGATGGTCGAGTTGGAGGCGGCACGTCATGACATCGCATTACAGTCGGGGCGGCTCTCCGGTCCGACCCGTCACGCTGTCGACCAGATTCAGGACTGGCGCGACTGGCTGACCAGAAACGTCGCGCACGCGGAAACGGAACATGGCCTCGTCGGGCTACGTCCACAGGACCCGGGCCTTGTCATCATCGGCCGCGACACGCCTCGCGCAGAACGGGACCCAGCACGTTTGACCTTGAGAGCGGAGTCTCGCATCGACGTGCACTCCTGGGATTGGCTGCTTCGCAGCGCGCAGAACTTGTCCGCGGACGGCTCGCACTGGTCGGACTTTGCGTTCGAGCATCTTCGCCAGCCGCCGGAAAGCGCCTTGGCTTCGCTGCGGCCCCGACGCTGACTCGTGACCGCTGACACCGGTTACGGCTACCAGTGGTCATGTTCGTCGTGAGGGCGCCTGGGAGGCTGATTGTGCACTCCAGACGACCTGTGGAATGAGCGGATACGAGCAAGCTGAGGCGGGGCCCTAGGGGCTCGGGCAGTCGGGTTTGACAGTTTTCACGCTGCCGAGTTGAAGCGCCCCTCCTCACCGCGCTTGGTGTGCGGGCGGTGCTTCCATGCGGCCTTGAGGCGCTTAGCGCGCTGCATGTCGGCGCAGTCCGGGCAGATACTCGGCGATGCCCCGTGGATGTGGTGGTCGGGACGTTGCTGGAACGCACCGTGGGCACGGCAGATGATGGTGACGTCGGTGTGCTGGTCGACGTAGACGACGCCTCCGTAGCCGAAACGGTGGCCGTGCACTGCTCGGGCCTGGGTGATGAACTGCGCCCGTCGGGCAGTTGCGGAGGACCCCCGACGTCCGGAGCAGTCCGGGCAGCGCTGGCCGCGTCGGTGCTCGTTCGGTGTCTGAGGGAAGTCGCCGTGGTCGGAGCAGCCAATGGTCACTCTGGTGTGCGCGTTGACGAACTCGTTCGACACCCGGCTGTAGTCGTACCGCCCATCGTGCTTCGCGGTTGCAGCAGCGATGAACGCGCTGATGCGAACGTCTCGGTCAAAGGATGGCATACGGGACACCTTTCGGGGAGTGGCAGATCTCCCCTGGCCTATGCGCCGACCGATCGCCCAGCCGCGGGTCCGCGTCCGTCCCATGACGCAGCTATTGCACGACTCGGCGTAAGCCCTGCGGGCGGTGCCGCGCAGACCTAGACGATACGCCCGGTGTTCTTTACTATGAACTTACACACCCGGCATTCGCAGGCTCAGAGGGAGGCCCAAATGGACGACGGTGACGATGTGGCGGTTTCGAAGCACCAGCGGAACGGCTCCCCACCCCCCTTGAAGCGCATCCCGCTGTCGGACCTGCGCGACCAAAGTCCTCCAGACCTGCAGGCCCTCTACGCGGAACTGCAGGACGGACAAGCGCTGATCCCGGGCCTGAAGATGGGACTCGGCGCTCTCACCGTGCAGCGTTGGAATCCGTCCTACGCGGCCGACGGTTGGACCCTCTACGGTGCGGACCTCACACTGGACCAGGGCCATCCATTCGGTTCGATGTTCTACCGCGACGACACTTACGGCCGCATCCTCCGCGTCGGGGTGAAGTGGCATCCGCCGGTGCAGCAGCTGGAGTTCCCGGCCCTGCATCCGTCGAAGCCGGAGCTCACCAGCGACTGCTCGGACGAGGAAGTCGCTGCGGTGGTGCTGGATGCTCGAAGTCGAATAGGGACGCTTGTCGCGGTCAACGCGCAGATCGGTTCATTCGTCGCCACCGAAGAGTCCGAGGACGCGATCCTCGACGCGTCCGGGCTCGGGCTCGAGCGGCTCTCAGAGGACGACCCGCGACTGACCGGCCGCAAATCGCGCCACTCGTCAGAGACGGACGGGGAGCGCTGATGAGTGACCGGCAGTGGGTGCAAGACATCCGACACGAGCAGACGATCCTGTCGTTGCCGTTCGGCCTCGGGTGGACGATCGATATCACCCAGACGTTGGTCGCGCTCGCGGCGGCGGGAATGCCAGCGAAGGTGGAGGCGTTCGACCGGCTCCGATTCGATGACGGCAGGTCCGGGTTCCTGTCCACCCCGAACCCGACCGCCACGATCAACGACGACGCCGCGCCAGCCGAACGGACTGAGGACCTCATCGTCGTGCCCGGTGGGTCGGAAGGCGGCGTTCTCTCGCTGGCGCGCCGGTACCCGGACCTAGTGGTCGTGAACGGGAAACGGCAACGCGTCTGGGCGGACGGCCGACAGATCTACGGTTCGTCACTGGAGCGGGATGCAACCCCGGGCTGGCGGACCGTGTTCGCCATCACGCGCACCATCGCCCTGCACGGCGGCGGCACAAATGCCATCGCGGACCGCATCGGCATCCCAGCCGGCGACGTCCGCACCGTCATGCCTGCACTCGGGACGCACGTCTTCCACACACCGATCGGGTGGGAAGCGGCAGACCGGGCCGCTTTGTGTGACTGGGCGTTGGCGGCGTACCCGGGTCCGGGCGGGGTTCGCACCTGCTGGCGCCGTGACACCAGCATCGACGAGCAAGCCGATGAGCTCATCGGTCTTGGCGGGGTGATGTCGGACCGGTGGGCGGCGCAGCAGTCCGGCGTCTTCGTCCCGCCAAACCGGCTGACGGCGTTTTTCGCCCAGCACCCCGACATGCAAGCGCTTGGCTACGAACCCGCCACCGCGAACGACGCGACGGTGACGGTCGTCATCCCGCAGGACACCACCATCCTCACCAGCGCTGAGGGATGTTGCACGGACGACTTCATCACCGCGCACGTCATCTACGCCGACAGCTACGCGGACGCGAACACGGACGCGGTCAACGGGCTGCGGCAGCTGCTGCACTTCCAGTCGGACCTCGCCCACGACCTCCGCTGGCACCACAGCGGCCACTGACCGGCGGAGCTCGATGATGTTGCAGCTGCTGTCGCTGACGTTGGCGTACGACGACACCCGCTTCTTCGGCTCCGTCATGTTCACCGACCCCGGCCATCCCGACGACAAGCCCGCCACGGTCCTCGTTGACCACGTCGACGAACCGCCCTGGTTTCGCCTCACCGACGTCGACCCGGACAGTCAGGCTCCGTCGTCTCCGCCGATGGTCGAAGCGGACCGCATCATGCGGTTCCTCCTCCGGTACACACCCGAGCGCATCGGCCGCACCCCGGCCGACTTCCACACCCCTGACCCGCCCCGCTCACGCCCGGCCTCTGGAGGTACTGACTGATGATGCGTCTGGTGTCCATGCACCTCTCGAACGACCGGATCCTCTGGGGACATGTCCTCCTCGAGGACACCGAGAACCCGGACGCGCACCTGGCGCAGATCCTCGTCCGCCCCATCGACGTCGAGCCCGGGTACGAGCTCTCCGACAAGCACAACACGGTCCTGTCGGACCTGGCTGTGCCGGCGGTGCGGGAAGCGAACCGCATCGTGCAGACCCTCCTCATTCCCGCCTCCGAGATCACGAGGCGGGAGAAGGCCGTCCGGGCGGTGATTCACTCGGGCTACTTGGAGGGGTGCCCGGACGACATGCCGTGGCAGTCGCAGCTGTGGATGTACGCCCGCGGTGAGGTCACCCGCGAGCAGCTCAGCGCCTACACCGACAACGGCCGACAGATCCTCCGCGCCCCCGGCGTCACTCCTCCAGACGGTGCGGATGTGCCCGAGGACTGGTGGCAGGCCACGCAAGCCCGCATCCGACGGCACCTACTCGACTCGACGCTCACCGAGCCGGAAGTCGCTGCCGCCCTACAGGTGAGCATCGAGGATGTCGGCAAACTGTTCGATTCGTGCCGGTTGACGAGCTTCGACCTCGACGGCGAAGAACGCATTCCCGACTGGCAACTCGTCAAGCCCGCCCTCCCCGAGTTCGGCGACCCGTCGTCACTGCTGCCCGGCCTCGACGTCCTCTACGCGGCAGCACCGCAACCACTCCTCGGCGCCGCAGCGATGACGGAGTTCATGACAACACCCCTGGAGTTCCTCACCGTCGACGAACGGGTCCTGACCCCGCTCGACTGGATGCGAGAAGGACGACCGCTGACGACGATCATCGCCCTGTTCCGCGGACGACGGTGGCGGCCATGACCAGCCGACCGGACCTGTTCCTCCTCAACATCGCCTACGACGCCACCGGGGTGCACGGTCACATGTTCTTCCGCGACCCACCCAGCAGCGAGCTACGGCAGGTCATCATCCGCAGCACCGACACCGGCAACATCTGCGAACCAGCACACGGCGATACCCGCGACGGGTGGGAACCGTTCCTCGAAGAAACCCGTTGGCTCATCGCCCTCACCCGACCCGACACCCCGGAAGAGCGCAGCTGATGGGACCAGGGCTCGAATGGGTCAGCGCCGCATATGCCGGCCGGCCGCAGATTACGGTGCCGTACGGGCTCGGCGACACCACCGACCTCACCGACACCCTCGCCGTTTTGAAACTTGCAGGGCTTCACGCGGTCGTGGAGACGCACGACACGATTCGCGTCGCCGACGGCCGCCGAGCACGATTCCCAACACGCACCCAACGCCCCTGCAACGACGATGCGAACGACGCGGAACTGCTCCTGTTGGCGCCGCGGACGGTGACTGCCACGCAGATCGCGCTCGCAGAACAGACGACGACAGTGCTGCTGGTCGACGTCGACCGCAGGCGTGTCTGGATCGACGGCAAGCAGGCCCTCGGGACGAAGGAACGGTGGAAGGACGCCGCACCCATCTACGTCACCTTCGCCGTCGCTCGCATGCTCGCCGTCAACGGCGCCACCTTCGACAGACTGGTGCGGGCCGGGCTGACCGCCGGACAGGTCGACGACGGGCTTGCACGCCTCGGGAAACGCGTGCACCGCACCGACATCGGGTGGGAGTCCCGGGACGTCGGAGGCCTCGTGGACTTCGCCATCGCCTGCTATCCAGGACCAGGCGGCGTCCGTACCCGGTGGACGTCCGACTTGCCGCTCATCGAGCAGGCGGAGCGGCTCATCCTCGCGGGCTGCCGCATATCCGGCCGCGCCATCTCGGACCGGCCCGGCTACCCCGCCATCAGCAAAAGGAAACTGCCATACCGGCTGGTCGCGTTCACCGAGGAAGAAGTCGACATGGCAGCGCTCGGCTTCGAACCCGACACGATCGGCTTCTCCGGCACGGAACTCATCCGGCCCGCTGACCCGACCATCTTCATCACCGCAGCAACTGCCGGGTACACGGACCGCACCGACGACCTCATCACCGCAAACACGCTCCTCCGTGCCGACTACCGCAACGCCGACGACGCGGCATCGCTGCAAGAAGTACGCGACCGGCTGCAGTTCCTCGCTGATACGGGGTACGACCTCAGACACAATCTTCCAGGCTGAGTCGGCCTACTGCGACATGAAACCCGGTTTTCCAGCGAGCCGCTCTCGGAAAGCGTCAGCTGCAGCGGTGCCGGCGAAGGTGAACGGCGACGGCGTTCAGCTTCCGACGCGGTTCGGTTGCACGAGCAGGTTGTCGTAGTGCAGTCCAGGGAGATCGTCATTGTGCACGACGGTGACACCGATCAAGTCAGTGCCCAGCTTCGGGTTCGCGATGTAGTCCGCAGCGTCCGGGAGTTGCGCGATGTCCTCGGCGGAGTCAATCGCGGGGATGACTGGATACTCGGCTCGGAACAGGTCGAGGACGTACTGCTTCCCCATCTGGTCGGCTCGTCCGGTCACGTCCGTGAACCTCCGTAATGTCGTTGGCTTCGCACTGGTCACCAACGGTCGAGACGACTACTGCGGTCCTGTCAGCCGCCAGGACCGGAATGGAGTCGAAGAACTGCACATGCGAAGCGTGGCTGCCGCTTCGGACCTATCGGTCCTTCGCGAGGTTCGTGGGCTGGCGCGCCACGACGACCAGGGAAGCTGCAGCTCCGATGAGGGTCCAAGCACACCCGCCAGCAAGCATCTCGAGGGCAACGGCACCTGGCGAGTGCATAGCTGTCATCCCGACCGCGGTGAAGGCGATCCCGGCGATTGCGTAGAAGCCCCCGGGGATCGCGGATAAGAGCGTGAAGATCGTCGCGAGTGACCGTCGGGAGGTGCCACTGAGTCGGTAGGCGGCCCACGCCGAACCCTGAGTCGCGATTAGTGCTGCGGAGATGAGCCCGCCGGCACCGCCGAACACCAACGGCAGGAACTGGTCTTGCCTCGCCGTGAAGGTGTCTACCGGATTGAACGTCGGAACGCTCCCCGGCTGAGCGATGACCGGGCCGCCGACAACGTCGAGCTCTGCGACCACGACTGGCGCTGCGCGGGTAGCGTTCCGCAAGGGGTTCACGACGACGAAGCACGTCGACGCTGACTGCACGCGGACGCTGAGGGGAACGACGATCGCCGAGTTGGTTCCGATGGCGTCTGGCTGCGGCCTCCCTCGAATGCTCAGTAGGGCCTGTCCGGCTCCGGGGATCCTGAGCCGCGTGAGTGCGCTCGACTTCGTGATGGCCGAACCGACGACGGCGTCTGCGGACTGCAGCTGGGGAAGTAGCGAGGCGCTCGCACCGATCACGGGCACCGTCTTACCGAGCTGTGGGACGTACACGTCGCGGAGCGGCAGGGCGAGGCCTGCTGCGTCGATGTCCGGGGAGGCCGCGAGCGCCTCGCAGGAACGTCTGCCGATCTTGATTTTGTCGCGTTGGTTCGCGGACCGGACCGTCAGGACGTTAGCGCCGGCGCGGTCAGCCACGACAAGTTGATGGTCGAGGCCGGCTGAGGCATGCAGTGCGAGGACACCGCCGGTGATACCGGCGAGGACCGCGACAAGAGGCAGCACGTAGAAAATCGAGCTCGCGTCGACCAACGTCTTCCAAGCCTCACGCGCGAGGGCAGCGAATGTCCAGCTATCGCGGCGCAGTCTCATGCGCGTCTCAGATCGAGTACGCGGCTGGCACTATCGATCAAGATCGGATCGTGGGTGGCAACGATGATGATCCCTGCAGGTCGGAGTTCAGCGAGGAGGCCGGCGAGGGCGTGAGTGTTCTGCGCGTCGAGACTCGCGGAGGGTTCGTCGGCCAGGATGATGGGCCGATTCGTCGAAAGCGCCCGCGCAAAAGCCAACCGCTGCAACTCGCCGCCGGAAAGAGTCCGTGCTCGCTGAAAGGCGACGGACGCTAAGCCCACCCGGTGCAGCGCATCTTGCGCGAGCTGGGCCGCCGCCTCGGGAGAACGGCCCTCCGCAAGTGGTCCGATCATGACATTGTCCATCGCCGACCGTGAACCCACCGCGTTGGACCCCTGAGGGACCCAGACCACATCCGTCGGGTTCGGAGATTCGTTGTTCCCGTCCCTGGCCACCTCAATCGTGCCGGTCGTCAATGCCATCTCGCCGGCGATGCAGGCGAGGAGGCTCGATTTGCCAGACCCTGAGGGGCCTACGATCGCCGACACCATCCCGGAATCGAAACGTGCTTGGACGTCCTGGAAAACGCTTCGATCACCAAAAAGCAAAGACCCGTCCGCGACCGTCACATGCACTTCGAGCGCTCCGAGGACGTGAGCGCATTGGGGTACCGCGCGATCTCCTGCCCGGAGAGGTCGGCAGAAACGGCTGTGCTGCCTAGCTCCCCGTCAACACTCCCAGGGTCCTGCACCTTGGCCGCCCGCACAGTGTTTCCCTTCTGCTCGAATACGCAGAACCCGCCACTGCGCGCCACGAAAAGCGCGCTGGACGGGACCACACCCACACGGCGGGGATCTGCGAGGGAGACAATTACGCCGTTGAAGACAGTGCCGTTGCCTTGAGCCTGCGATGAGATTTCGTTCGCATTGGCGGCGGCCCGCAGTTCGGCAGCGAGGGCCGTTACTTCGTCGCCCGTCATGTCGAGACTCTTAACGGTGCTGTGATGACTTCCGGCGCTGAACTCAAGCGTACCCGCACTGAACGTCGGGGTCACCGCCTGATCGTCGGCGGTCGTCACCGCGACCGCGTCCTCTTCTGCCGACGTCGTAACCAAAGCGGCTCCGTCCGACACCGATGAGCCCACGCCGGCGCGAATCTCGCTCACCGTGGTACTCGTAGTCGGGACCCAGGCGACGAGCGACAACGTGAACGTCCCGTCAACGGGAGCGCCGGCGGCCCTCTGCAGAAGCTTCACCGCGGCTACCTGGGGTGCGCCGTAGGTTGAGGATCCCGCTGCGTCCTCGGTCAAGTAACCGATCTGGTGGAGAACTCCGGAGAGCTGGACTACATCTGGGCCAGTGTCACCCATGGCGAGGGGGCGATACAAGGGAGCGTCGGCGACGTAACCGATAACGGTAACCCCACTGACAGTCACCATCGGCGTTCCCGTCGAAATCGCCTGGCCGACAGCGACCTTCACCGCGGTCACCACACCGTCGACGGATCCATGCACTTCCTCAGGAGCCCGCGGCGTCACTTTCACATTGACGCTGGTGCGTTCTGCGTCCTCGCGTAACCCAACACGCACGAAGGTGGGACCTGATTGGTCGACGTCCCGAGCTTGAACAATCGGCGCTACGTAGATAGTTCCAGCGGCGATCAGCGCCGCGACCAACCAGATACCAATCAGGGGCAAGACGTAGCGAACGCCCCACGAACGCCCGCGCAGTCTAGAGCGACCCAGGGTCACGGCATGTACCGGTCGCGGCAAGCGTCGCGATCAATACCGTTGGATTCGAGCTGCTCGATCATCTTCCGCTCGGTCTTTGCCGGCTTCACGTCGTGCGCTTCGAGGCACTCTCGGAACGCGTTCGCCTGAGGTGACGTGTCCTCACGAGAGACCTGCCAGATCGTGTCGATCTGCGCGAACTCGGCGTCGTAACATCTCGCGTCCACACCAGACCTTACGGCCCCATCAGGCACCTGCCCCATGATCACCTGGTTCGTCTCGTCAGTCTTGGTCACCGTGTAACCGGCGTCGGCCTCACACGCCACGTAACGATTCCATCCGGCAAGATACTCGTCGTAGGAGACACTCTTGTCGGACAGTGCAGCCTTCTGATCGGCCGACATCTTCGCTGCAGGAGACGGTGAGGACGCCATCACCGGTGTGCGATCCGTGCCAGGCGTACCGTCGCTGCACCCCGCGAGCGTCGCTGCGAGCGCGATCCCGAGCGCGGCCACCGCGAGGAGACCGCTTCGTCTGCTTCCCATGCAGGCAAGCTAGCAGACAGGAGTCCGATCACTTTGTCCCCCTTAATGCCGACTGGAGCACTCGCCAAAGTCAAGATTGACTCAGCTTGCAATTCAGCGCACTCAAAGGGGACGTAAATGAAGTCGAAGTTGATCAAGATCGCTGTAGGTACCGCACTCGCAGGGGGAATGGCACTGATGACTGCCGCTCCGGCAAGCGCGCTCACGACGTTCTACACCTGTTACCAGACGCCAACAGGTTTCGATGGGTACAAGGCGATCACCAGCAAGGCATCGGGGGAGAGTCTGAACGTTAAGGGGGGATGCGGCGCGGTGTCCGTCCGCGTGCACTACACCGTGCCGACGACGGGCTATAGGACGTGGTCGACGTGGAAGACCGATTCCACGGATGCCCTCATCAAGCCGGGGTACAACACCGACGACCAGTCGCAGCACAAAGCCTCGGATTTCCCGAACGTGCACACCTTCAAGAACTAGCTGCACAAGGCAGGGCGGAGCCGCTGCAACGGCTCCGCCCTCAGCCGGTCAGGGCTTAGCGCTTCTTAGGACGCTCCCCCGACGGTGGATCTTCAGTTGCGCTTTGCCTAGCCGCAGTTCGCGAAGCGCCCAAAGAATGCGCTACGGGCTCGACATCCGGCGAATTTTCAGACTTAGCCACTGGACAAAATCTCCTCTCGTTTTCGTGGTCATCATGCCGTCGAGGTCGGCGCGTCACCGACGGCACCGGCCGACGAACGGCGGCTACCCCTGGTTCTTGCTACTAGAAAGAGGCGGGAGGGTTCGAGAACTATTACCCGTCTGAAACTCGGTGGGGGCCGGCGCTGAAGCTGGCGATCGCCAGTCGTGCTGTCTCGACGTATGGCATGACGTCGGTTGCGCGATGCCCTCGAGAAGGGATGAGCAGCCGGAGACCGTGCGATCCCGTCGCCAGCCGAGGATCGCGCGTCGCTCCTCCGATGTGGCTGCGACGCCGAGCTCACTCACGATGCTGGCATCAAGCACGCATGCGACGGGGATCCCTTTGTCCATCCACTACCGGAATGCGGTCGGGTCATAGGAGAAATCCGGGGGTTGGAGATTCTCCGGCAACCCGCCACGCAGGAGCTTGGCCGGCGTCGGTAGCAGGTTCGTGACACGCGTGATGGTGCGTTCGAACTGCGGACCGATGCGTTCAAGCTTTCGGCGCTGCTCGCCGACATAAGGCGCCCGAAAATGGCGTTCGTGTCGACGCCCTGGGAGCCGGCCGACCCTCGACTCAACTTTGCGCCAAGAGAGGCGAGTGTGGCCGACGTCGAGCCGTCGAGGTTCTTCCGCGTGCGTGCTGCGTGCGGTCCGCGTAAACGACTTTTACGCGCTTGACAGGATCCGGTCGACGCGAATCGCGTCCCGCTGCCACCTGTCTTGCGCCGACTGCACGCTCGAGGCGAGGTCCTGTAAGTGTCTCTCCGCGCCGAGGGCAAAGTCTCGGGCCAACTTCACGTTGGCTGCTGCGGCAGCATGTCGCCCCGCGGGGTCGATCGCTTCGGTTGCGGCGAAGGTCCCGTACGGTGGAGGCGTCACTGGTGTCCACAGGCGCGGCGAGCGAGCTGGTCGGTGTCACGGATACGCTTACAGCCCTGCCGACGTCGGTCGCCGCGCAACTCGGCGCCGACGTGGCGCAGTTCCGCCTCCCGATCGATCTGCCGCCGATACCGATCGGTCCTCGCTTGGCATAGCCATTTCACGGCCGGCAGCGGCCGCGAGAGGTTCCGAGCCCTGATCCGCAACGCTCTGCCCATGAGCAGGCAGCCAATCGCCACCCGACCAACATGTTCCTAGGCCAACAGCGTCCGCTGCGGAAACCGGCTTGGGCGACCGAGGGGCCGCCTCTTCCTCGACTTTTGTGATCACCAGACTAGTTGACATCAGTCTCAGGGATGATTTAGCACTCGCAACTACGGGATAGAAACGTCCTGCGTATGTGACGGCTGCGAGGGGTGGCCGCGACGCGATCTAGGGGGTCTTCCATGACCAACCGCTTCATTCGAATCAGCGCCACGGCTGCGGCAGCCTGCGCCCTCATCGCCGGTTCCATCCTTGTCGGCGGCCCGGCAATGGCCAGCAGCAGCAGCAGCAGCGACGAAGCTGCCGTACGCGCAACGTGGGATCAGTACGGCGTTCCGGCAGCAACGCAGAACCGGTTGCTCGCCGACTTGGCAGCCGGACGGGCGTGGGACTCCCTGTCCGGCGGAGATCCCGTCTCATCGAAGACGACCACGTCGACCGGGCTCGAAGAAACCGTGTCTACGTACGCGGACGGGTCGATCGCTATCACGGACCTGCAGAAGCCCGTGGTCCCGGCGACCAGCACTGGCGGCCCAGTGGTTCGTGCGTCCGTCGGGTGCAAGGTGCAGAGCTCCTCGCACTACGACTCGACGTCATACTGCAACGTCTCGACCAACGTCGTCGTCGCCAACGCCGCATACGTGGTGACCTACCACGCAGTGCAGGGCAAGGGTACGACCATCGTGTCGCGATCCAGCAACAGCGCCTTCACCACGCAGGGATACTTGGGTAGCATCTCAAGTAAGGAAATGCGGACCAATCGCGCTACTCAGAGCGGGAACACTCCCGCTGAGGTCACGGGCTACTTCACCTGGACCTCTTCCGGGAGCGCGGGTTCGAAGGACTTCTGGCTGCAGTTCAACGTTCGTGGAACGTCGACCTCCGCCTCCAACAACTAAGGAATACAACCAATGCTGACGCTTTTGACCGCCGCACTGTTACTCCTAGCCGAAGTCCACAACCCAGTGATCCCGGCAGGATATGACGTATCGTGGACCATCACGATAGTCGTAGTATTCGCGGTCATCGTCGCTGCCGTCTGGTTCATTCTGCGCCGGGTGATGAGGTCGCGCCGGCGCGATCACGGCACTCCGGGAGCGTAGAGCGACACACAACGCCTCTCCCGCCTGTACGCCAGAGCGGGAGAGGCGTTTCTCCGCTCTGGCGTACAGGATGAAACACGTCGCGTTTGCGCGCCGGGCCAACGGCCTGCAGCAACAGCCAATCCATCGTTCCCTTTACAGGGTGCGGGGTGTCACCGTCCCATTACGGCCATGACGCTCTCACCACGGGTCAAGACCGACCGTCGGACTCGGTATGCGGGAGCAAGCGGAACCAAACGGTGCAGGGCGGCCCTTGCTGATCAGCCATGTCTCGGTGCCGTCATGCGTAACTGCACGCAGAGCTGACATCCCAATAGCTGCTCGAATACCGAACGGCTGACCGTTGTCGTGTCAGCGGAGGCACCCAGTACGGTGTCGGGTCTCATAGACCCAACAGCCAGCTTGGATCCGCTCAGTCCGCAGAGGGCCACCAGCGCAGCCACACTGTCCGCGGTAGACACACGGTTCTAGTCTGCGATAGGTTCGAGCGGTACGCCCGCTAGTAGCGGGCTCTCGGGGGGGGGTCCTGGTATTGAAAATAGCAGTGGTGCGGAGCGAACAGCGTCGGGCGTCTGATTCACTGCTCCCTGGCGCGGTCTTGGCCATATGAGCGCTTCAGATCGGTTCGCATTGAGTATTGTCGCGCGTGCGAATCACCCCTCAAGCGTGGGGCCGGAAAACGTCTTTCTTCCCGTCGGGCTCTTTGCCGGCGCCGCACCAATCGCACTGACCAGATGACAGCCTTCACTCCTGGCGATGACGAAACCGCTCTCGCCTCCACGGCTGGTGCATTGCACCGTATCGCTGGCTTCATCACCGGTCGTGCCCGCAGCGAAGCGCTCGAACTGCGGGACGACGCAATCCGCCTTGCTGGCGAGCACCTTTCGGCACACCGCCTCGCAGATGCCGCCGGTATCCCCTTTGAGCTCGTGATGGCAGTCCTCTGCGCGGGAGTTCCGTAAGTCTCCGCTCGTAGAGGCACGAATTCGCCCGCACCGGTGAGCTTGTTCCTCGGCCGTTGAGCCATCCCGTGTCTGTGTCCGTGACGAGGCCGAACGCGTCTCGGCATCCATCGATGCCTCCCAACATCCCTCGGCGGTCCGTGGTCGTTCTGGTAGGTAATTGTCATCGGGACGGAGTGCTCGGCGTGCCGAAGATGCAGAAAGGGCGCCTGGAAGGGTCAGCGACGACGACGAGAGGTTCGGTGGTGTCGGCGGACCGATCCGTGGGGACTATCGCTCCGAGGATGAAAGCGCGACCCCCCCCTGCTGCGAGGCGGCGAGTTCCGTCGTCGGCAGACAGCAACAAGCACTCGAGCTGCTCCGACGCGTCAGCGTCGCGGGCATCACCATCGCAATACAGGGGGCCCAGGCCGTAGCGCTCTCTCTCAACGCCGCATCACGGCCGTGTCGCTCTCCATCCCCTCGCTGTCAGCTCTCGCCGGCACTCCTCGTGTCATCATCCCGGGCGGCGAGGTCGACCCCGTCGAGGGCACCATCGGTGGCCCACTGCTGGAGCGCGGACTCGCCGACCTCCGACTCGATACCGCCATCATGACGTGTTGCGGGGTCAACACCACCGACGGCGTCATGGCCTACAACCTCCGAGACGCCGCAGCGAAGCAGGCTGCACAACGCTCGGCAGCACGGACCGTTCTGATCGCCGAAAGTTCGAAGTTCGTCAAGACAGCCTTGGCTCGGATCTGCTCCCTCGACGAGGTTTCCATACTCGTGACCGACACCGGGCTGCCGGCAGCCGTTCGGGACTACTGCGCGGAGCACGACGTCGAACTCCGCACCGTCGATGCGGACTGAGATCACGCTCGCTGACGGAAGCCGGGTCACTCCCCTGTCGCGTGGTTTGCGAGACCGGTAGACAGCAGGACTTCCGACAACTACGTTCCTTGGTATGAACAGTACGGATCATGCTTGGCTCCGCGAGTTCGTCGCCATGTTCACGGGACATGAGGTCCCCCGATTGGGTTGGCCGACGTCAGTGCTGCCGCCGCGGGGCGTCCAAGTAGAAGCGGTAGCGCATGCTTCCGCCGTCACCGTCATCGTCTCCCGCGGCAGAACGAACGCTGCCGCCCGCCTCGACCTAGAAACGCGGGAAGTGGCGATCTCTTCCGCAGGCCGCGGCCCTGATCTCCGTCAGCGTCTGCGCCGCTTAGCCCTCGAATACATCGCGGACCGTAACGACTTCGACGAACGCTGCGGCCTCACAACACGTCTCACTCCCCCGACGTTCGACGAACACGACCAGGACACGTGGACGTCAATGCAAGAGCTCGCCTCCGTGATCGGGGGTGACTGGTACCCGTCAGAACCGCAAGAACGAAGCCCCGCCGCGTGGGCTGCGTTCTACGCGATGGCGCACCGATTCAACGACCGCTTCACGACGCAGGATGCCGCGGCCACAACGCTGCATCCAACCCCACCTCGAGACGGGCAATCGTCACCAGATCCGGCCACGCCTGACCGGCAAGCACCCGCTGGAGGGTGACATGCCCGATACCGGCATCCGCAGCGACTGCCCGAAGGCTCCGCCCTGCCATCGCATCGCGGACGTTCAACACGAACTGTCGGCCGATCTCCCCGAACTGATCGGAAGAAGGCACCTCCGGCCACGGTGCGTCAGCGAGCTCCACCGGCAGTGCACGCATCGGACGACCCATAGGTCAAGCGTAAGGGGAGCGCCGCGGCACAACACGCGAACCACGCAACCCGCCGTCAGGCAGACAGCATGCACCCGCGACGCCCGCTGCGACTCTTCGCCTGACGATGACTGAGGGGTCAGGTTCCCGCCCGTACCGGCCGAAGATGGCCGATGTCGAGTGGACAGCAATCTCAGGATACGTGCACGACGTCGTCGCCCGCGCTGAACCACACGTGACCTACAACGTACAGCAGCTCTACCCAGTGGTCGCCAGGCTCACGCAATTCGCGCATGCGAAGCACATGCCTCTCGAGGATGAAACCGTCCTCGACCCGTTCACCGTCGAACGGTTCGTGCAGTTCCACCTCGGCAGCTACAACCGAGCAAGCCGGAACAGCATGCGTGCCCGCATCCGTCGGGTCTCCGAGGCACTCCTGGGCGAGAGCGCCTCCATCCGCACGCGTGCACTTGGGAAGGCGGAAGCATCTCGCCCCTACACGCCGAAGGAGATCGCGGAACTTGACGGATGGGCACTTGCGCAACCGTCCGAGGAGCGCCGCACCTCCGCAAGGGCGCTGCTCGCGCTCGGGCTCGGGGCCGGCCTCACCGGCGCTGAAATCATTGCGCTCCGCGGCAGACACGTTCACACGCTCGGGCAGACAACGCAGGTTGAGGTGGCTGGCGCCGACGAACGCGTCGTCCCGGTCCTGCCCGAGTGGGCGGACGAGCTGCACGCCCGAGTCGCTGTCATCGACGAAGTCGGGTGGGTGTTCCGCAGCGAACAGCGGGGCGGGAACATCAACCTCATCACCGACTTTGTCTCCCGCAACGGCCCGCACCTACCGCTGCAAGCGCGGCGGATGCGTGCGACGTGGCTGGTGCGCCACCTCGAAGCGAGAACACCCGTGAAGACCCTCCTGCGAATCGCCGGGTTGAAATCAGCGGAAGCACTCGACCGGGTGCTGCCCTTCGTGAACGACGCACCATGAGCACAGAACAGGGCGACGAACCTGGGGGCGGACTGCACGGATAGAGCCCCCTTGCGAGCGTTCGGCTCGCTTGTCTGCTCTTGTGCCGCGCCACCGAGTGACCGAACCGGGTGACCAGAAGTTCATGAGGCCGCCCGGTCGGCTGCTCGGTCGCGCTTGCCGTGGCCCTCGCCGGCGCTGCCGCCAGTTACCGGCACGCTCGCGATTCGAGGATCATGCCACGATCGATGAGGATCTGGACCGCTTCGGCGAGTGCGGCAGCGAGGTCGAAGGCGTCCTCCATGTCGATGGTCAGGATCGTTCCATCGTGCCCGTTGATGGTCATCGTGTCCTTCGTGCCGAGCACGACGTTCAGGTCGTCCGCGAGCTGCGCAACCGCCGTCCGATCCGGCCGGTCCTTCGCAAACCAGGTCCGCTTCGTCGTTGCCACGGGGTTCTCCATTCTGAGGCAACCCAGCGTTGCCTCAGGGTTCGTATCCGCGGACGCCCAGCACGACACGCCCGGGATGCAGCTCTTTGGCCAGCGAGTTTGCGCGGCGCCAGAGCGAGGGTAACCGACCTCTGATCGGGACTTTTCTCCATCTTGGTGGGATCCAGGATCCGGGATCAGAAGCGTGAAGTCCCCGCCGACGACGCCTTCCGCGCATAGCCCCACACGTGAAACCAACTCCAGAAAGCTCTTCCGAAACGTCACGGGCCGTAGCACACTTTGTTCCTAACAACGAACGCAACGCGCCGGACGTTACAGGAGCGGCCATGCAGTACTCGCCACATCGAACAAGTCCAACCCAGTGGCACGTCATCCGCGAGTTCGTCGTCGCGTGCGTACTCGACTACGGACCACGCACAGCCAACGCCACACGAGACCTCATGTCCACCCTGACGCACTACGTGCTCTGGGCGGTCAACGAGACGCACGCACCCCTCGACCGAGAGGACCTGTTCTACCCGATGATGCTTCGCCGGTACATCAACACTGTCGCCCACACCTCCGCCACAAGACGGACATACGCGTCGCGCCTGTACGGCATCGCCACCGCCGTGGGCGGCCTACCCGACACGTCCCGGCCAGTCACCTCCACGAAGCGGGAAGCGGTTCGTTGCTACTCGAGTCGCGAACTGGGCGATATCGACGGCTGGATAGCAGTTCGGAAGACCGCAACGAAACGACGCGACGCACACATCGCCGTCGGACTCGCCGGCGGCGCAGGCGTCCGTAACCACGAGATGTTCAACCTTCAAGGCTCAGACATTCAACGCATCGGAGCGAACGTCCAAGTAACCGTCCCCGGCCCGAACCGCCGCACAGTCGACGTCCACGACGACTGGACCTGGTACTTCGACGACCTCCTTGGCAAGCCCCTTACGTCCGGAGCCGCGGTCCTTGAGGGCACCACCACCGCAGGGAGCTTCGCCAAGGAGCTGAACAGACTCCTCCGCGGCCGGCATCCCGCGCCCAGCCTCACCCGCCTCCGCGAAACGTGGGTTGTCCGCTCCCTCAACACCCTGCCCGTCGCCGACTTCTTCCAACAGTCCGGCTTCACCAGCGCCGCATCCCTCACCCGATACCTGCCCTACCTCACACCAGGAGCCATCAGCTCATGACCTTCGCCGCCAACGACAACTACCGTGACGCCGCCAACAACCGCTTCGACAAGCTCGTCTGGGGCAGACTCACCGAACAGGAGGCACGCGCAGGCAGCGGCAGCCACGCGCTCGTCCCTGGTTGGTGGGCCGCTGCGTGGCTCGACCGGATGCTCACCTCCCCGCTGCCGGACAGCTGCGACCTCTGGCGCACCGAAGACAACGCCGGGAAGAAGCCTGGCGGGCGGAAGCCACTTTTCTCAGACGCGGTCACTCTCACCCTCTCCATGCTCCTCGTCCTCGAAGGACAGCCGCTCAACCCGACAAGTCTTGGCCATCTCCTCGAAGCCCGGCTCAGCGATGAAGCGAAGGAAGCACTCGGCATCAGCCACATCTACAACCGTGCCGACCGCGACTGGTACCACGTCGGCTACCGCGCGCTGAACCGAATCATCAAGCTCATCGACGGATGGCCGGCACCCAAGCAGCTCATGCTCATTGACGAGCGGGAAGCCATTCAGGACAGCCGCGATGAGAGCGACGTCGCCATCAAGCGGGACCGCGGGCAGAAGTTCGCCAGCATGCTCCTCGACATCATCATCGGCATGCAGCCCGCCGAACACCAGCGGACCAGCATCCCCGTCTCCGTCGACCAGACCTCCCTCCGTGCCGGAAGTCAGCGTCGCCGTTGGAAGCGCGACAAGAAAACCGGAAAGGAAATCCGCCGCTACCACCCCGCCACCGGTGAGGAACTCGACCGGCCCATCCTCGAACTCGAAGCAGGTCTGTACCCGAAAGAGAAGGGCGCGAAAATCAAAGACCCATCCGGGGCTGAGGTCTTTATTGCGTCGCAGTGGGAGACCGTCTTCGTCGCGAACATCCTCATCGACACACGCGAGGACCCAACCGCTGACCAAAGTGACGCGCCACCGCTACTCATCCGCGCCCTCAGCGTCGCCACACCGAACAAGCGCGTAGGGGAAGACACCCTCGCGCTGCTCGACTCCATCCAATCGCGCGGCTACGACGTCACCCGGCTCACCTTCGACATGGGCTACAACTACGCCATGTCCGGCGGGTTCCACCGAGGCCTGCGCGAACGCGGCATCCCGAACGTTCAGGAGTACCGCGAGGAGCAGAAAGGCATCACTAACGGTGTCGGCGGCGCGAAGTTCGTCGAAGGCGACTACTACTGCCCCGCAACCGCTCCCGAACACCTCGACGCCACCGTGAATTACGACAAGGCAAAGGGCGACATCAGCGAACGGCAGTGGCGCGACAACCTCGCCGAACGGTGGAAGTTCGCCCTGCACCTCAAGGACGTGAAAGCGAACGGGAAGATTCGCCTCAGCTGCCCAGCGCTCGGCCCATCCGCCACAGTCGCGTGTCCCATCCGCGCAGCGCACGCACGCGCCTTCCGCGGCAAACGCGAGCCCGGGCAGGTCCACAAGCGGAACCTGCCAAAGCGCTGGGCCGAGACCGCCGTCTGCTGCCAGGACTCCATCACCGTCGACCCGAACGACTTCCTCTCCGAACAGCAGAAATACCGCTACGGCAGCGACACATGGTCACACGTCTACCGCACCGACCGGAATGTCGTCGAATCAGTCAACAACACGCTGAAGTCCGACTTCCGCGTCGACCTCAACAGTGAACGACGGATGCGTGGCCTCGCCGCGAACCAGTACGTGTTCACCTTCAAGGCAGCGGCTCTGAACTACAAGCGCATCGCTGACTACGCTCGCGCGCAGCTCCGCAAGGCCGCGAAGGAAGAGCGACGCTCCAACCTCACTCCCATCCGCGCGGACATCGTGCTGCCCGCTCCAGGCGCGAAGCTCACCGAGAAGCAGACGCGGAGCCGCGACCGGCACGGCTGGTCGGACTACGGTCGGAATCGGAAGAAGTTCCGAAGCGTCGAAGCCAGGCCCGGAGACTGAACCAGAAGAGCCCCCGACCGGTAGGTCGGGGGCTCTTCTGTGGTCGGGAGTTCCGCAAAATGGTCAAGCCAGTTTCGCAAACAGCCCTCTGGCGGTACCGGTGGGATTTGAACCCACGGTGGAGTTGCCCCCACACATGTTTTCGAGACATGATCCTTCGGCCGCTCGGACACGGTACCGGGAAAGAG
>Ga0265798_10001649_pt1 | contig 34290 bp, 30 predicted proteins | sample P3T30metagenome_FD_192430 | JGI IMG/M metagenome (GOLD analysis project Ga0265798, IMG submission 192430) | Plant litter microbial communities from East Loma Ridge, Irvine, California - P3 T30 | ecosystem: Environmental > Terrestrial > Plant litter > Unclassified | place: USA: California... | reverse complement strand
GGGGGGGGGGCGTTGATTAGCATTGGGCGGCGCACCATGGTTTACGAGGCATTCCAGGCGTAACAACTACGAAATACCATACCCACCGATCCCAGCTCTGGGGGAGGGGGAGTTTTTTTTTGAGTTCCTACTCGGCACCCACCCTTGCATACCTGCCTCGTCCCTTACCATCCCCCTCTGCCATGGCCCTCGCATCCTCCCTCCCTTTCTCAACATTTAGCCTCCACAACAATGGTGCCGGCAGCACCACCAGGACAGCTAGAAAGCAAAACGCTGGACGTATTGTTCCTGCCTGGTCGACAATCCACCCTACCAACGCTGGCCCAAAAGCGCTACTCCCCTTGTCAGTCACTGCAAATAGTGCGAAGAATGCAGCTTCGCTTCCCTCTGGAATCAAAGGTGCGTAGACGGATCGGGCGTACGACGATATGCCACCCATGACTATGCCGTGCACGACAGCGATTGGATAAATTTCCCACGCCTTTTGCAATCCAATGAAGCCTAGACTCTTGAAGACTGGAATATACCCAAGTAGCCCGTACAGAGGAATCACTTCCATGCCAGCCACACAACAGAGCAACACCGTTTTCGGCTGTAGGCAAAACCGTCGCTGAACGCGCGGCCACGCGAATGCGCCCACGACGCCAGAACCGATTGATGTGATGGAGAGCAGCGCAATGGCAATCGTGCCCATGTGCAACTCTGTCCTCGCAAAAAGTACTGCCGTTCCTGATATCGTGGCCACGGCGTCGGAGAGGAGAAACCACGAGATGAGAAAGAGTAGCGTCTGGCGTAGGCGTATCGCCCTCTTCAAGGTCCCGTAGAAGCTTTTTAGCGAAAAGGATGTGTAGAACAGAAATGTACGAAATCTTGATGATTTTCCTGCACCATCCGCGAAACCAGGACTAGATTGTATCGGCAATGGCGGGCCTGGACGTGGGCGCAACCAAAGATATGTTGGAATGCTAAAGATTGCCCACCACACACCTACCATGAACAAGATGATGCGGATGGAGAGACTGGGCGAAGTCTTTGAAAGCGAGGTTTTGCTGAACAGGTAGATGATCAGAATGCTCAGGACCTGCACGAAGACAGCAGATATGTACCCATAGCCTACGCCCTTGCTGCTGATTTGCGCCGACCGCTCAAGATCGCGTGCTAACTTCTCTGGGTTCGATCGACGCATCGGTGGCAGTCCATTGGCTGGGTTCAGGCTTTCGAGTTCATGGTCTGAGGTCGAGTCCGACGACGACGACGACAGCGACTTGCCCATAGAGTTGTCCGGGTGGTGGGCGACAAGCAGTGGCAGGAAAGCGTTGAGCAAGACGAACGAACATCCCAGACTGCTAACGCCGACGATGACTAGGATGGGAGCCAAGTAGTACAACGACGGCGAAATGAAGATGAAGAGACAGCTGGCCAAGGAGCCGGTGTAAGATGTGAACATGAGCATGCGTTTGCGGTATGGACCTTTTTATAAGACATGAGAATCCAATCATGTGTGTGTGTGTGTGTAGTAGTAGCAGCAGGGAAACATACCATGATCGGCAAAAGAACTAAAACATATCAAAACGAGCGCTTGGAGTAACACGGCCGTGGAAAACGTGTACATGGCGAAACTACTGGTCGACATGTCCTTTCCTAGATATTTCACTATGCATTGCTCTTCACCTTGCTTTTTGGTCGTCGCTCCCTCTCCTCTTCCCACTTTTCCAGACGGTGCATGGTCGATGCATGGTTTAGAGTGGTCGGAGAAGAAGACACCGTTTTCTCGCGCAAGCTGCTCGAGTATGACTGGGAGAAAGGCACCTTGTCCATTGTAAGTATGATGTGGTTTGGTGTAATTGCGTGTAGGTACCAAATGCAAAGGATAGTGAGTGACTAGAGGGACGTACCGACCGCGACCACAGCAAAGACCTGTGAGCCCTGTTAGTGTACTAACGGAGAAAACTAGAGTCATGTTTATCTATACTTCTGCAGCGATTGGGTAGGCAAACCAGCCCTTCAACTCCCTTTCCGTGGTTGGGCTTGTGTCCTCGCCTTCGTATGTAGTCTGTTGTTCATCGCGCGACGTGTCTAGATCGTCTTCATCTTCGTTATCTGAAAACGACATTGTTTTCTTTCTTTTCGTCTTGCTTAGGTTGTAAAATTGAAAACGAACATTGCTGTCAAAATGAAGTTACAGGTGATGACGATCAGAGACGTTCCGATGTGGGTATCGGGCGGGTCTGTCGTATTTGTTTGCAATGGAAGGTGGGGCCGCAGCGGATTATGTCAGGTCAGCCTCACACATTTTAGACCAGAGTCGAAAGCTACGTCAGAGATGTGTGCCAAACAGTAGGCTCGCACACTTATCGTCGGAAGTGCAGTTTGAGGGAGATGCTCGATGACGTATTAGCCCTGTCTGCTAGCGCACTAGATCAACTGACAAGCTCACGACGTTCACAAATGGAATATGGCTAGTCAGCAACTACACAGCTAGCTACTCAGCTAACTAGAGCATTTTTGCGCTGCTATAAACTATGTTGATATACTCGAGCGCTCAATGCATCAGTAAGCAGCGTGCTCTGTTCGCGATAATCGGTCAAGACACTTTCCACCAGGAGAGGTGGTTGTAAATTGGAAATGAACAGGTGAAAGATATACTAGATGCTATTCACTTGGAGAAGCCGAAGGAAAAATTATTCAGCCTTAGTTGGGCCAGAACAAGTCCTGTTCGCTATTGTATCCACAAAGAACATACAATCATCTGCAAAACCATGCCAAGACTTGCTTCCGGTAATCCACCTGCAATACATGGCCTTCGCCAGAAGCACACATGCCGCAGCTCGTACAAACCGATAGTTGAAGACATTAGTCAGAACCACACCCAAGGCCAGATGATGCGCCTTGACATCCTGACAGCGTATCCCTCACCGGATAAGTGTAGTGCCAGTAGACCATGAGTTCCGACTTTATCTGAAGCGAAGACAGGAAGAGGAAGAGTGGTAAGAAAAGTGTTGTGCCATTCTCGCTCTGCCACTACTCCAGTGATATAACTCATTGCTCTTGTTCCTATCATCATTTAGCGTGTGCGACAGAAGAGATTAGGTGGCGACTGAATACCTCGTTAAATTCCCGTTCATCTGCAAACGATACTCGCCGGCGTCTTCCAACTGCTGAGGCCGGTCTCCTGTCTTCTCGAACCGAATACCCACCATCTCTCCAAGGCTGTCTGCTGTCTCGTAATTGATAGTCATCCTCAAGTCGAGACTGTCGGACCTGATGAGCAGGCTGTCTTCCTTTCCGCTCTAGAGGTGACCGCTGGCTGTACAATTGTCTCCTGGTATGTAGCTCTTGCAGATTTCCAGCTCGCGATTGCACGCTGTCGAGATCAGCAATTCGCCTTCTGTCCGCAAGTTCAATCATCCTCTGTGCTTCCCGCGCTGGGATAGGTACGACAGACCCCCATTCGCCGGCTGCATCACAAAAGTCGATAATATCCAATCTCTCAGCTAAGATGCGTCAGCTTCTACAAGAGATTCGGGTACAAGCTCACTTACGGTCCGTCAGTACTCTCGCTTCTCCTGCTTCACTGCCCCGCCGCGCTTGTTGCATTGACGAGTCTGGGTTCATCTGCATGAAGCGTACGGGGTACTTTGGCTGTCTTTTCATTCGCCTGATTATGTTTTGGTACGTCGCAACATAGTCGTCTCTTTGGGGGCCCGAGATCTTCGCCAGCGCGTAGGCTTGATCAAAGGGCGCAAGAAAATTAGTAAGCCAGACAACGTCGGCGTTGCGCTCTGAATAGTAATCTAAGCTTTCGATGAGACGCCGTGCTAGGCGTAGCGCAAAGAGCCCAACGATGAGAAACTCGGCAGCTGGTCCAGGTGGTGATGGCGGATGCGCGAGATGCGGTGGCGCTGACGAGCTACTGACGACATCAGGCGGTGGTGATAGAATGTGTCTATTGTTTTCCATGTTGGATACGTGTTAGTTGAAGGATGAGAGTTGAGGGTCGAGATTCGAGATTCGAGAGAAAGAGCGTTGTGGCCGAGATTCAAGTTGAGTAGTCTTGGCGTCAAACGGTCACTGCAGAGTACGTACCTCTGTCGTAAATCGCGCTTAAACTACCGATTTAGTTGTTGAATTTGGATTTATATTGATACATTACTGCAATAACCTCAGGAAGTTTTTTTGTTGTACATGGTATACTAGTAAGCTGCTGATTGATGTGACAGGTAATCAGGACCAAAACTTATCTAACACCCACAAGAAAGAGAACTCCACAAAAACAAACCTGATCTCACCTGAATCTATTGTTTTGCAAGTGAGATCGATGCTTAACAGCAGATTTTCACAACGCAGTATTGTAGTAACAGCAATCACCTGAATCTATAAACCTACTTTGTCACAGCTGCACTTGTAATTAGTACCCTATTCATATTCTCTCTAATCTTACAATTCCCAATTTTAAATGACTGTGTCAACTCTTCCAACTCCGCCTTGTTCTTCCCTTGGAAGTACTTTGCATATTCCCTCCCCAAATACCCACCCAGAAGCGTCTCTCTCACCTCGCGCTCAAAGTGCCGAGAAGTCTTCCACAAAGCACTCGGATACTTTCTATTATACAAGTGCTTCGAGACCCATTCCTTGACAGCTGTCATCAATGGTTCGTACACATGCCTCATCTTGTCGTCATTCGATCCCTTAGAATCGGCGCTAAGGTCCTTTTTCTCCTAGATGAAGGATGCGAGGAGTTTCATGTACGGTGATGCGGTGTCCATGTACACCATGCCTTGGTAGTAGATGTTCTTGTATGTCCAGATACTCCACTACACATGTGTCTCGGCGTATATGGCAATCTGTTCATTAAGCAATGCGATGCGTGGCTTGTTCGCTTGCTTGGCAGACATGCCGTTCTCGTCTGCGGAGGCGTACACAGGGCCGAATTCACCGTTGTACATAGGTAGATTGGCCCGTTGGCGACGCGTATGTAGTTGACTTTGAGTTCAAAGGAGCTGCGTAGCTTAGCTTTCTCCTCGGCAGTATCAGTGTATGTTAAGCCACGAGAGAAGCCAAAGAAAGAGTAGTCGTGGCAGGTGTGGACGGAGTTTGGGAGGGGTTCGGCAGAAAAATGTGTAAAATCCATCGAGTAGGTGTTCCCATCGATAAACAGAAGATGACCCGGATCTATGCTATGGATTACCTTTTCGATGCGCATGTGAGATGCAATTATATTGGTACTGATATCACGATGGGCGGTTTTCCCTGCCAGCATCTCGTCCGCATCATCTTCGTTTTGAGATACTCCAGCTACTTTTTTTTTCAGCTTGCTGGTTTAGATCCTTCCAAGAGCTTTGATATCGGTGTCGGTGTCACAGCCTGCGGTGTCTTTGGTAAATTCCTCTCGTAGTTCACGGTGAACAGGTATGGGCTTCGATCGCAATACTTGGCCGGTATGGCAACTTTCACCGGTCTTTTGTTCCTCATCGGCATCATGGACCTAGTTCCTTCTAGCAGAGCAAATGGGCCCAGGCAGCAGCCACTGTCATGTACGCATTCGTTTACTTCAATACCATTCAAGCACTAGCATTTATGCTCTTGGGCGAGATTTCGACTCCCTCATTTCGTGGATATACAACCGCGCTAGCTACCGCTACCCAATCATCTATGGGAATCACGATGAACGGTGCTATTCCCTACATGGTCAACCCTGACGAGGCCAGTCTGAAGGGCAAGGTTGGTTTGGTGTTTGGTGGTCTGGCTGCGGTGGCCACTATTGTTTGACTTTTCTACATTCCCGAAATCAAGGGCAAGTCTTTCGACAAGATCAACACTTTGTTCGAACAGAAGATATTACTGAGGCACATGGATTCATACATATTGGAGGATGTTGAGCGTGAAAAAATTGGTGCTGTGGTACGTACAGAAAAGGCTTTATGATAGCTAAGTTGTAGCAAGTAATTCGTTCCCGAGTTAGTGATGCTCTGAGGTTATAACCTGCTCGTGCGCTTAACAATCAGATTCGTGTAAAAAGGCGTATCAAACGACGATCAATCCAGGTCAAAACCTAATTTTCGTTGTTGCCAATAACACTATATTGCACTAAGAGACTGATATCTAGATGAATAGATAATCTAAGATCGTTATATTCGACGTTCAATTTCCGTCTCATTCTCGCGAGTAGCTATCGGCTGTAACAGCGATGCATCAATGTGCTGTCTGTCAAAAATTACACGAACCTCTTCTAGCAACAGGCCTTTCGTCTCTGGCACGTAAAGAAACATGAAGATACCTCCCGCCACTAATTTCCCTAGATAAACAAGGTAATATCTCCACATGATCCTCTCTAGCGCTATTGGATTCACGTATTGGTTGAAGCATACGGCAACTGCCTGCGTGGCCCAGAATATGCTGGTCCCTTTGGCTCGAAGGTAACTCGGCCATATTTCATTGATATACAGCACGGGAATGGAGGTTAGGCCAACGATGTACCCTCCAAGACACAAAAACAAAATACGATGACGGCGTAGCCTGCGACTGCGGATTGCGTGCTCAAGTATCGCGCGGAGCACACTGTGACTAGTATCATAAACAGCAGCATCGTGCCGGCGGACGTGAGGAAGAGGCGCTGCCGACCAACTCTCTCGGCGGGCAATGCGGTGCCGCATGCGATAAACCAATTGTATATCTGCAGACCACAGTTGATACCTTGTTGCTGGAAGACGCTAGTTATACCGACAATCTGTAGCACTGGTGGGAGGTAGAATGTAATGATGCCGTTGCCGATCCATTGCGTCGCTATACCGATAACTATCGTCAGGACGAGGCGTTTTCTGTTCCCCGGTGTGGCGAACAGCGAGCGCCAACCGATGTGGCGGCTGTGACTCTCCAAACTCAGATGACACTGAGATATTGGAGAGCTCTAAGCGGACACGATCATCGTCCAAGTGCCCATTGGCGTGATATGTAGCGAGAACAGAGCGGGATTTTTCGTAGTTTCCATGAGACACGAGCCAGTGGGGGGATTTAGAGCAGAAGAAGAGGAAGAGAGATTGGGCAATAGCTTAGGAAATTTGCATTGCAACGGGAAGGCGCCATGATCAGGAGTTCAAAATACACAGGGATCTGTATGATGCCCAGGTGGATGTTATGAAGCCTAAAAAGTAGAAAGCGTTGAAGAATGCGCTGACAACGGCTCTTTGCCGCGGATGCGCGAGCTCGAGACACAACGTGGAATAAGAGATGATGTTGAAGATGGTACCAAAACCCACAGCCAGTCATATGGCTAGAAATACGCTCAATCATCTAGAAAATATGTGTCCGAGGAATCCGGCGGTCATGGCAATGTTCCCAAACATGATTTCTACTCGACGCCCGCATTTGTCAGAGAGCCATGGCGCAGGGAAGAAGGCGACAATGGAACCTATAGAATGGGCTGCTACGACGACACCTAAGAATATAGCATTGGGCAGGCCATCAATATTCTCGAACCAATGTGGATTCGCGATCAGGCTGGAAATGAGGGAGCTGGCATATTCGTTAGACATGGCGCCAAGGTAGCACGTGAGAAGGAGGAAGTAGAGCTCTCGCATGCCAGGATCTCTCCACCATTGGTAATGCGTACTGTTGAGAACATCGTTTTCCGGCATCAGAATAGTTTGTCTCTTGAGACGAAATTGACAAGATTTTTGAGTCTAGTCTATGAGATACGAGCGGAGTGATTGTTTCAGAGACTCAAAAGTAGGTTAAGAAAAGGGCAGGATGGATTGATGCGCACATGAACAAGAGATGCGGGTCCCCTAAAAGAGATAACCAAGGAATTAGGTACTGATACAAGTGTTGTGAGAAGCACCTTAGCAGATGTCAGCTATGAGGGACTTGTGTAAACCATACCTCTAGCTCTGTCCTCGCTAAGCCGATTCGAGCAACGGATACGCTGACTGTAGTTACATCACTCTTTTTCTGTCCGACCAAGTAGCCTATGAGTTACCTGTCGTACGCGTAGCGCTGTATTTTTTTTCGGATGTTCTACAGTTCTTATTCTACAGAAAACAAAGGGTGACTTAAAAGTGAGAAAGGCAGCTAGCCTACTGATCCGCGGGTAAAATTATGCTGGTAAATGGGTTGGGGTAGGGTTGGGTCACAACACTCGCAAGCATGTTGCGTAAGTCTGCTGCTTAGAATACATTCCGAGCAGGACTCAACTTGATTGCCGTATTTCCAAATATCCCTCTGAGGGAGAGGAGATACAGTAGTCACAAGCGCGATAGAGGCAGCGATGATTGAGATGAAAACTGTTACAAACTGTAAGTTGTTCCCTTTCTGGTACGTATAGATGAAGGAAGATGAAGAGATACCTTCCCTCTTGATGTTTGGGGACCAAAACGAGTTCAGTGTGTTGATTTGCGCTTCAATTCTGTGAGGGAAGTGAGGAATACATTCAATGTTCAGATACATCAATCAGTAGAATATGGAGCCCCTCTATGCACAGTCTCCTTCTGCAGTCATGAATTTGCTATTGGCAGTCCGCACCGATCTGGCCTGCGATGAAAAATATTCGTATTCCAGGTTAGAGTAAGCGTGCGACGCGTATGGATTTCGGTATATAGCAAGCGTACTACGAGCATAGGCTACAGTGCAAGGAACTTAACACAAGCTTAGACTTAGATAAAATTCCGGGTTCTTTTGACGATGGAAACACGGATCTAGTATGCCTGTCTGACTCGTTTAACTATGTTTTCAGTACCGACCCATTGACACAAAACTACGCATTTTAATGGTGCTGAGGAAATGCTTAGTGATGCCATGAATCACACAGATTGCTTGGGGTCTATGTAACGTTATACAAATTTCAAAGAGGAGAGCAGTAGAGGGGTCAAGGGAAAGGCGTAGAAGGGTTGTGGCTATGGAAATAATTATAGACAGGTTGAAAGCATGGTTGTTGAAGAAATTGGAGAAAAGCTAATTGATCATTTTTCTAAAGTTGCTTCTCGCGGGATTTTCGGCGCGAATACTTCTAGACACTAAATGCCTCTACGAATAACCTTACTAGCTACTAAGTCAACCTCTTCTGTTCCGGAAATGCATTCTGGATATCTCTTATTCTGCGTTCGGGACAGGAGCGGGGTGGTCATGTCGCTAAGAAGCATTAGAAATCTGTTTTCAACACTGTTGCTGATTGTCTAATTACCTTTCCATGGGGGCGGGCTGGGCTGACTGGAAGTACTGATGGATGGTCCCTGGCATTCTTGATGTCTCCGATTCTACGTCTTGTGACAGGAGCGGGGTGGTCGTGTCGCTAAAAAGCATTAGCCATCTGGTGCGAACACTGTAGATTGCGTGTTTACCTTTGCATGGGAATGGCCTGAATCGGCTGCTACAGCAGGATGGTCTCGCTAAGAAGTATCAGAAATCTGGTGTGAAGAATACATGTTGCGTATGGGTCTTTACCTTTGCATGGGAATGGCCTGAATCGGCTGCTACAGCAGGATGGTCTCGCTAAAAAGAATTAGCTATCTGTTTAGGACTCTGATTATCGCGTATTTACCTTTTTGTGGGAGTGGCCTGAACCGGCTGCTGGATTGCCCTGAGGCTTTGCTGCAGCAGGATGGTCTCGCTGAAAGAAAATTAGATATGCGTTTCGAACCATATTTATCGCGTATTTACCTTTGCATGGGAGTGACCTGAACCAGCTTCTGTGGGATGGTCTCGCTAAGAATTATTAGCTATCTTGTGCGAGGAATACATATTGCGTATATATGTTTACCTTCGCATGGGAGTGACCTGAACCAGTTTCTGCAGGATGGTCTCGCTGAGAAGTATTAGAGGTATGTTGTGAAGAGTATGTATTGCTTATTTACCTTTGCATGGGAGTGACCTGAACCGGCTTCTGCAGGATGGTCTCGCTAATGTGTATCAGAAATCTGCTGTGAGAAATACATAGTTATTGTGTATTACCTTTGCATGAGTGTGACCTGAACCGGCTCCTACAGCAGGGTGGTCTCGCTAAAAAGTATCAGAAGTCTGTTGCGAAGGAAAGATATTGCGTATTACCTTTGCATGGGAGTGGCCTGAGCCGGCTCCTACAGCAGGATGGTCTCGCTAAGAAGTATCAGAAATCTGGTGTGAAGAATACATGTTGCGTATGGGTCTTTACCTTTGCATGGGAGTGACCTGAGCCGGCTCCTACAGCAGGATGGTCCCTGGCATTCTTGACATCTCCAATGCTACGTGCTGCAAGAAGAGGCGAGTTGGCATTTTGCTCGCAAGTCGTGGGCACGGCGGCAGCGAAACCAGCGCTGAGAACCGTGACGTAGGTGAAGAATCTCATGGTGAATATTAGAGGCAAGTTGTCGGGTTTGAAGATGTATTAGATGTTGAAGGGAGTGTTGAATAGAATGTTGGATAGATAGTTGAATAGAGAGTTGAATGGAATTGGATTGTATTAAGAGTACTAACTGGACACAACGGTATTTATGTACCTTCTTCCAGCTTTCTAGATGGTGAGAGTTTCAATTGAACAGTTAGATGGACACCTTCAGTACGTGAGACTGAAACCGAAACCGAGTCCATCTGACCAGAACATTGAGCAAGATTCGCGGTCGTGTCGTTGCGCAAACTCTATTGCTAGCTACGTCTTGTCTATCCCGCCAAGGATGCTTAGTACGTGTGTCTTTTGGTGTTGGCATTGTAACTCTCCTAGTTGTGGTAGCAGCACTTGTTTGAGCTCCGCAGTCTCGGTCAATCTGTCTACGAACTGACACGTCCTTGGCACGCACTTGACCTTCCTCGTCTTTTCTTAGTCTAATTTCTTCTAGCCTCTACACTAGTCATCTTACCCTGTGCCGTCCAGTAGCGCCCGCTTGCACTGAAACCGCCCCGCTGTTTGCTGTTTTCTTGCGGCTGTCGCCACCAGCGTCTCGCTAATGCAGCATGTCGTCCTCAAATGGCTTTAGCGACCGTCTTAATCGAGACCGGCTGTCTGACCATACCTTTCAGCAGCTCTACTCCGCACGCTAACTGCGCCTAGTCCTGTATCTCTCATGTCCACATTAGGCCGTCACCGTATATCGCCACGGGGGTGTGTCATAAAAAGATTGACAGATTGAGACCGATACGCGAGTATGCTTCAAATCTGTCATGATGACCTATGTCGTTCTAACGTACTTTACAAGCGACCTATCTACCTTGACCAATCCAAGTGCTTGTACGGTCAAAAGATTCCATTCCAGCTCTCATCATTGATATAAACTGCCTGGCTTGTCTCTTTTAGTTCCTGAACTCAATCTCGCATAAGTGGGCGAGGACCGTGTCCTCTATCTTGCTAGAGATTGTCGCTGTGCTACTTCCATGACACCAATTACTGTCGCATCTGTCAACCCTAATGCTTGGCCTTCGGATGTTGTAAGGGCCAGCTGATTCGCCAGTTGGACTTACACCGTCCACATAATAGCTCCTATCAAAGCGCGGAATGTACAGTTACAGGGCGCCCTGGTAGCCGCACTAATACACTTTGAAGGCGCAATTTATATCTTAGTCATCTCCTGGACCTCGTCACTGACCTTTGCCTGCCCCTAATTGGTTGACCGCAGCTGCCGAAACTCCTCCCCATTCACTCCACTCCCTCCTTCTAATGTCCCCCATGTTCATGTTCCTCTTCTCCACCTTCTTCATAATCGTTCCAGTCTTCACGACTACTGAGACAGGCATCTTCTGGGCTTTCATGTCCTTTAATACGAGTATCAAGGTGTACGAGCTTATGTGACTACCATTGGATGGGTGTATAGTACTGATTCCGAGGAAGCTGCGTCCCAGGGGGTCACGACACATATAGTGTTTGTGTGTGGCTAGGGATCAGTTGTTTTTTTGTTCCTGCGGGAAGCTTTTTAGTGGGTGTATTTCTTGACATATCAAAGTTACTGTGAGGTAACAGGCCAAAGGGGAAGACATGTACAATAAAATTGTGCCCAGGTCTTTGAATAAGCTACAGGCAGGTACCAGTCCTCATAACTGAGCCTACTCTCGCGAAGAAAGCGCATGTCTAACACCCTTGTGCATTGCGCTATATTTCTGTCCACTGTCCTCCAAGAAAAACCGTACAACCATCTCAGCCGCCTGTATCGAATCGTCATCCGCATCGATAGCGTCCAAAGCCTCCTCCAACACCTTTGGCTGCCAATTAGGAAAGAAGAATTTGATCGTCTCCCTGTTGACGAAGCGGTCAAACTCAAAGTGACCTTGCAAGGTGAGTACGCGGCCAGGCTCGTACATACCCTGCACTGCACAATGCTGGGTATTCCCCACTAACGTCCAGGACCGCGGTAAAGCCTCCATCTCGGGTATGACTACGTGATCATGGTGCACGAATTGCAACCTCAATTTTTCTCCTACACCTTGTCCCCTGCCTTCATCTTTTCCGTTCCAAAATCGCCGCCGGAAGCCTTGATGTAGTGTAATTTCTTTGACACCCAATTCCCAACCCTTGGCATCCTTCTCCACCTTGACGCCGTAGTCTTTCAGTAATGTTTGACAGACTATTTGATGACCGAAGCAACTTCCGAATATCTTGACTCGGGGCTCGTGGTCGTAGGTGTGCTTGAGCCATCGGCCGAGTTTATGTATCCATGGTAGATCATCGTAGGCTGACTTTGCGGAACCGGAGATGACAATGGCATCGAATTCTGCTAGAGACAAAGGGTATTCGTTCTTCACGACGTTGAAATCCGTCGATGCAACTGTTATCGGTCCTTTGGGAAACTCTGAAGATTTGGCAATGTTGGAAGCGGCGGAAGAAAGCAGGTGATGAAAGATGCCGCCATAAGTGGGGGTACGTTCGACGACCACAGCTGGTACAGGCGTGTCTGCGTTCAGCATGCAAACACGAATGACTTGTGCCATTGCGAACAACACAGGCAAAACATCCGTTTCTTCTCTTGATTTGCAAGAGGGCGAGGGCTACTTATGTTCCATCGTACCTAGCTACTTACGAAATGCCCGAGTTCGGAATTGGACTTGATAGCCGCCGATAAGCGGTTAGTGCCCCGGAATGACTCGTAGTTTGTCATCCCCATTTCACCACGATATCATATCGAGATTGTACCAGTAACTCACATCTTCTCCTTCAGTGCCCTTAATGTGGGCACCATGACGCATATCTTACTTCATCGTGCTTTCCAATTGCCTGCGTCACTCAAGTATGCTATAGCTATACCTATACAGCGATTGATGGATTCGCGCAAGGAATCTTCATGGCACAGTGAATAGTTGAGTTGACCTTTGTACCATCTCTCATTTTTCATCACGAGCACGAATAAAAGACATGGATTTCTTCATTTATACCCACCAACCAAAGCTTTCACCAACCGTCCTCACGCGCAAGAATATCCCAGCCCACAAGTCGCCACACCTCCTCGCTATACCATGCCTCAACATCTTTATTCTCAACCTTGGAAACATTCTTCAGTGAGCCTGGATGTATTGGTCGTATTGGCTTTGTCAATATATCTAGAAATTCATCCTCGACTTTATTGCCATACATGCATGCTACGAGTGTTCGTTGCAGCCGATCTTTTGCTAATGAACTCAGGCGTGCTCGAGAAGCTGTTGCAGGGCTCCTTACGCTCAAACCCGGGACAGGGCGGTTTCTCGTCTGGCTCGAGCGAGCGTTCTGAGGATTCATGTGGTTTGGAGCCAGTCCCATTGCCCGTTCGAGGATCAGCACAAGCGCTTTCGCCTCGAGTCGTATGGCCAAAGTCTCAGCATCGCACCTCGCCGTTTCAATATCGTCCCTCGGCTCGGGTGGCGATAGGATGTTGGCCTCAATTGATGCACTGCGATGCTGTCCAAACGTGCAGTAATAGAGGCGCTTGCCCACACGTTCGAACAGAACAAATACAAAGCCATCAAAAATCTTTTGATGTAGGGGATTCGACCTCTCCAGGAGTCCCAGAAAGCTAATTAGGAGATGGGCTACTGCACGAGCAGGCGCAGATTCTTTGATGACACTGGATGTTGTACCCCCTTTGTTTCGCTTGGGTAAAGGTGGCTGAGATGGGGAGTTCTGCACCGTCTGCCGAGCCGAGGATTCGATAGAAAGAAGAGCCGACTTGAACATGTCTGAGAGTTCACAAACGATCAGATTCGGTAGGCGCGCGTCCGCATTGGCTTCCGGCAACTTGGCTATGCCAACCAGAATCGACATGAAGGCTCTCGCACATATAGAAAGCGCGATTGCGAAATCGGATTTGTTCTGCTCTAGTGATGTTGTTGCCCCCATGTTTTTCCCTCCACGACGTGAGAGGTGCTCGTAGTTGTGAGTAACAAACCGTAGAACCTTCCCTATGCCCGAGGCAATGCGCATGAGGTTGGTGCAAACGGCCTGTGCATTGGGCTCAGTAGACCGATAGAGAGAATACATAGCATACAAAGCTTCTGTAAGTCTAGTACCATCGTCTCCAAGTAACTCTAGAAAGTCCATGTCGTCCTCGATTGTATCTCGGGCGGGAGTCGTAGGACGTTGACCTCGTTTTTGTACCTGCTTCTTTCGCGTTGGACTTCGACTCAATGACTTAGCTGGATAGTTGTCTTCTCGTTCTTTTATGATCGTATTGATGTCTGGTGCCGCTGCACAAGTACTCGCAAATGACTTGTTCAATCGCTCAAGCTTTGTGTTGATGCTTTGGAGATTTTTACACTCGTCTTCAGCATGCAGGCATCTTTGTTTCCAATAGGTGACCTGATCAATGTACCGCCCGGGACCATCCCGCTCTCTTGGATCCAACCCAAGCTTTATCTGAGCTCGCAGCTGTAGCACATAGTCTACAAATGTTAGCAGACGTGGGCGATCAAAGTCGATACCATCTACCTTGTAGTTTCATGTTCCCCGGTTTAGTCCGGACAATAGTAAGAGCAAGAGCGATCTGCTTTTTGGATGGCAGGAATGGGGAGGACCAATAGACATCACCCGGTACCTTGGGAGGCATGTTGAGGGAGTGGCGAGTCCGCGGTGAGTGGCAGAAGGTAACAGTGAGAACGGCGAATTAGGCATGGATAGCGACGGTTGTAGCAGCTATTTCTCAAGCGAAGAGGAGAAGATATATCAGCGAGAATGATATGGAAAGCTTGGAAGAGTGAGCTTTCCCCTTGGGTTAACACGGAAGGTGGGAACTAGAATTGGTAGGTGGGAAAGAGCGATCCGAAATTGACACCAACACTTGCAATACCTGTTGCCAAGATATTCCGCAATCAACAAACGTTGCTCGTTTTTGGGCAAGGCAGGTAATGATAGTCCCGACCAACGCAAATGTGTTGAGTAATAGTTCATACGTGGGCACAGATACTTACGCCGGAATGCATTTGCCATGGCCAAGGTCTTGATGGATACCGGATAATGTACATGGAACCTACACTCATATTTGCTATACAATCAGAACTTTACAATCGCCTCACCGCATGCGCTCTGTCCGCCTCTTGTAGGGAAGTGGCTCTACCCTTTTTCTCTTGAACTCGACGTCTATTTGATCCTTCATACCAGCTCGCTCCATGACGCCGGCCATGCTTTCATCCCACTTTGTTCTAAATAGCGTAGCAGTAATGGCACTTAGCTTGTTCACGTCTGCAAAACTTCGCAGCTTGAACCCGAAGCGCTTGGTGTTGGCAAACTTGGTAACATCAAGTGGCTTGGCATCGTTCTGCTCAAACACGAAGACTCCAAGGCGGTGATAGGGCGCGCCCTTGTGAGCCATGGGAGCAACCCAAGGTAGTGCAATCTTCTTAGCAGTTGGATCTTCGGTCTTCAGGTCTTCTTGGGCTATCCGCTGGAGTGGTATGGATGTGCTAGTTGGTGATAGTGGGATGTTTGAAGCAATCAAATGACATCGGTAGGTGAAGCTGTCAGTCTGCTGCACCGGTACGTCGGCATCCACCACAACGACTGTGACTAGCTTCTCTCCAGGTGTGAAGGTCTGGACGTTTAGCCGAGGCATCTTCTCCGAGACAGCAGAATCCACAAAGTCGCCAGGTGCTACGGTCTTTCGTCCGAAACCAAGGTCGATATCTGCCACAATATCCAACGAGGGAAGAAGATCGGGGACGATTGCTAATTGCGTGATGCGCTGCTCGAGTACGAGATGTTTGTACTGGCGCCATTTTCTTTCGGCTAGATAGCGATAGATGGGCTTGTTCATGTCGCCTTTGCGTTGTCAGTCAATTGCAGTAAGGTGGTATGACATGTCCCACCTTGGCCATCCTCGAACTTGCGCTTCACCACCGGGTCGTTGATGTCGGCTAGAACGATCAGTTCATCCAGGTGTTTCCGCATGCTCCGCAGCCTATGTCTCTTGGCTGCTTCACCCCCACTAATACTTGGATCTTGGGCAATCAAGTTGTTTATCCGCAGCTGCTGCGTCTCGATTTCCTTGATCTTTTCCTGCCTATCTTCGAGCAAGACTTTCCTGGCCTCCTGGAAACACTGGTAGGGCAGTTGTTCAAACGGAATCTCGGTGGCTTTTTGCATAGTGGAGCGACGAAGGACTGCACGGCGGCGACGGGATCCAACAGGCAGGACATGCTCTCTCCGCAGCAGTCGACGTTCCTGCTTCTTGTTCTCCACCATCTGGGGGTCCAGCGTACCCCATTTCTGCATGTACTCTGGGACCTGCTCGGAAGCAGCATTCTGTGCGGCGCCGTCTTTAGGGTTTGCCGGCGGGGGCGGCGGAGTCGCATTCGAGGGCTGCGTCTGCACTTCTTCACGGGCTACCGCCGACGTGAACAGCAGGCGGCGGGTGCCATTGGCGCTTGGAATTTGGCGCACACATCGCAGACACGCGCTGAATTGGCGTAGGGATGGCGTTGAGGCCATGGCGGAGTGCTGGTGTCGTCACAGTCCAAGAATTGGTGGTGGTGGTGGAAAATGTGGTGATGCTCACTAGCGCGCGGCTTCCAATTTCAGACCTCCGCCCTCAACTCCGCGCCTGCGACAGCTGCGACAGCGACTTTTTTGGACACCTGACCGGCATGGCTTCCACAACCATATCCGCGCCGATACGGGGCGTCACACGCCAATTGAGTAGGCTGTCGATACGGGAACACCGACCATGTGTCCGCTGCGTTGTAAGGCCCTCTCTCCCTCTATCATGGCATGCCACATGCTAACCGCTCCAAGAAATCTCTATGCACACCCACCCCCCGCTCAATAACAACGTCTGCGCCTACCCATGCCACCGTCTCCGATATCAAAATCAGAATCGACAAATCGTCTGCCAGCCATGTGCCCGTCACGCCATTCGAGGACCAAACAGTGCTTGCAACCATCCACCAATTCCCCTCCCTCGAGCCTCTGCGCTTTGAACAATACCCTGCAAACCACCTCTTTCTCCCAACAAGGCGAGATATCCTGCATCGCGCAGTTGTGTATGAAGGCGACGCTACCCGGTTAGGTACCGCCTCAACCAAGACAAGACATGAGGTGCAAGGTTCGCGAAGAAAAGTCCGGCCACAAAAAGGAACAGGTCGTGCTCGATTGGGAGACCGAATGTCGCCCATGCTGAGAGGTGGAGGTGTTGCATTTGGACCCAAGCCGCGAGACTTTTCGTCAGAGTTGCCCAAGAAGGTTTACGACCTCGCCTTCCGGACCGCGCTTTCCTATCGTTTCCGCAAGGGCGAGCTCGTCATTGTCGACAATGCCATGGAACTGGAGAGTCCATCGACCAGGTTACTAGCCGACATCTTTAGGCACCACGAGAAGTTGCGGGGCAGGGGCCGGAGTCTCATGGTAACCTTGGAGGAGCGCCCACTCCTAGAGCAAGCGCTGGTGGATATGGACCGTCGCAAGCAGGCTATCCTGTGGAACGAGGTCGACGTCAAATACTTGCTCGAACTTTCGCGTGTCATCATCGAGCGTGAAGCTCTACACAACATCCTCCTTTCCCACGAAGAAGATCTCACACACAAGGCTATTCAGCCATGGCATAAGAGTCTTGTTCGTTCACTACCGCCCTCTAACCTGGAGTCCACCATTGGCTGGGAAGAATTCCGCCAGCTTTCACTTGCCAAAGCAGAAGAAAAGGACGCCACCCGTATCGAAGCCTACGGCAGCGCAGCGGCAGCACGTTACGGATACGCCGAATCCCTACCGCGGGGCTTCAAACGCACGGAGCTGACACTGTCGGCATATGACCTACTCACTGAAGCCAAAAAAATTGCATTTGCAAACAAGACCGGTCTTTCATTTGACGAATATATCGAAGATACAAGCACCGATCACTTCCCCCGTATTAAAGCCCTAGACTACCAAATCAATATTAAAAACGATGTCGTCGACGAGACTGCACAGACGAACCGCTTGCAGGCCGAGAAGATGCTGGTGGATGTCCGAGAGCTCGAATTGCAGAGGCTGGCAATCCTGAATGAGGCATCTCTTCTCGCCGCGCAGATTTTCGAGCAACTTCGTGACACTTTGGAGCTGAGTGGCGACACAGCCAGGGCCAATTTGATGCTGGAGGCAGCTCGACGCGAGAGGACCAGCATCGATCAGGTAGAACTGTTGACGCTGGGGGCAAGAGCGGAGTTCTCAAGGCAGATTGCGACTGTCGCTAGTATGGAGGGCGATTTCGTAAGGCAGGAAAAGATGCAGCAGGAAGTCGAGGCGCGTGAGCAAGAGCTGGAAAGGAGGAGAGCGGAAATAGAAGCCGAAAATGTCCTACTGGAGGAGGATTTAAATGATGAGATTGATGAGGTAGAGAGTGCGATTGAAGTCGAAGGTCGTGAAACCGAGGCAAGCAAGGAGGAACGGAGACGATAAGTTCTTCGCTTTATGTTGTTATACAGTATATCTACAAAAACTCATGAGTTGTAGCCCACGCACGATATTCACGTAAGATGACAGATAGTATTACATCTGGTACAGTGTGCAATATTGGGCCGTAGCTCTTCGCGCAATTCCCATCCACTCTACATTCCCCAGCTACAATTTCCTCATCTCATCATGGCCGCGGCTCAGCATTTTAGCTGACGATAGTATCGTATCGAATTCTTTAGGCGGTTTAGCTATGCTTCACGCCGCTTTGTCCTTAGCCTCGGCCTCCTCTGTGTTTTCCGTCTCGTTTGTATCCTCACGCTTCTTTTTCTTACTCTTCTTGTCCTCATCCTCGACTTTTTTCCCCTTGAAGACTATCATCATATGACCTCCAACTGTACCTTCACTCTTCATCTCCGCGGTACCCTTGCAATCGGCCACAACGTCCCTAACCGACTTGAGCACAGCATCAGCCTCCTCAGGAGTGGCCTTTTTATTAGACCCCTTTCTGCCCTCGGCTTTCAGTGTAACCTCAACTTTCCTCCCCTGCTTGAGAAACTTTTTCATCCTTTCCAATCGGTGGCCCAAGTCGCCTTGTGCAATGGCCCAGTTGAGCTCGACGATTTTTGTGGAATCGCCTTTTTCTTGCTTGCGAGCGAGTTCGAGTTTACGCTGGTGTTGCTCTCGAAGATCTATCTTGGATACGATACGACATGTCGGTGGGCTATGTGGATCCGGACGGCCGAGCTCGTCCACCTTTCCCGGCGCTACCTGAACGAGGTGGTGGGTGACTCTATTGAAGCTCGTCAATGCCTCATTGAGCGGGACGCCACTGTGGAACTCGCCCTTCTCGCTGACTAGGTTGATGTACTCGGCGTCAATGGCCGAGTCCATGACGTAGTGGTCAGAGAGGGCATGGCGCCTGGTATCCTTTTTGAACTTGATGGTCCGGATAGACGTTCGCAATGTAAGGCTAGGCGTAGAGATGGCGAGAGAGGCGGACGGAGAGATTGGTGGTGCGAATGCCGGAGCATAGATGAGCGGGACTGAGGTTGTGCTGCGAAGGGTAGGGGCGATGAAGACACGGTAAAGGGCGCGCGATGTGCCCGAGATGTGTGAGGGCGGCATCTTGGGCAATGGTAGTGAATTGGTCCCCGCGCCAGTGTTGAAGTGAGAGACATAGGCCGAGCATTCGACGGCCAACTTTTCGGGTGGGCGCTAGCAGGGGTCGAATCGGAGCAGCGACGACCCCCGAGACGCCGCATTGCCCCACCAACTCACCTGTACCTCCATGGAAACAGAGTCCGTTCAGGCCACGACATGTAGCACATGACCATGATATCGACAGTACCAAACCATCTCTTCTTCGACCTTTCGCAGCCTTACCTGCCGCCATGAGTAATCCACTTGCCGAGTATCTGACTGCACTCGAGGCGCGCGATGCGCGCGAGAAGGCGCATGAGGACTACATCAACGCCTGTATGTAACCCTGAGTTGTAACGGTGTGCGCTGTGATCAAAAAAAGGTTAAGGAAGTATAGACACCAAACTCGCCGACCGTACCGCTACCGTCATACACGACGCCTCCGCGCCGGAGCCCAGCCCCTCCTCCAGTGCATCAACCAAGACGACAGCCGCACCAAAAGGAAAAGGCGTTGCCACGGCAGACGATGCCCCTGCATCCGCGGTTGCGCAACTGCGCGCTGAGCTCGCATTGACACAGCGTACCCGCGGCGAGCTAGAAGCCCAGCTGAACACACTGTCCGCCGAGCTCTCCACGCTCAAAATCTCAGACACACAGCAGAAGCAGCGCATAGAACAGCTTGAAAAAAAGAGGACAGCACACGAAAGGCGGGGCAGGGACAAGGCAGAGGAACTCAAGGGCAAGGGCAGACTTGTTGAAGAGGTGCATGATGAGATGGTGGCGCTGAATCTGCAGCTGAACATGGCGGAGCAGGAAAAGGAGAAGCTACGAAAAGAAAACGACGAGCTCACCAGGCGATGGATGAAGAAGATGGAGGAAGAGGCCAAGAAGATGAACGAGCGATCAGGCTGGGAGGATCAGTCGCGGAGGAGGAAGTAGCTTAGTCAAATAAACGCGTCTGTTGGGTACGGATATGTTGGGCGTATACCCGATACTACTTTGCGTTCCATTGCGCGTACCGCAATTGCAATTCTCTCACTTCATCGTTCCCTGGCGTGTCGGCTGGTGCCTGCCCGCACATCTCTTGGCGTTAGCGAGCTCCCCGCAATGCTGTAGTTCGCCGCCTCCCACCTGCGAAACCCAAACTCCGTCCTTTCAAGAAGCTCTACCCAGTCGTCAACCATGGGTGCCGCACTCAAGACATGGGGTAAGTCGGAAGGAGAAAAATGCGCAGCACGAAGAAGCTACAGCCCGCATACCCCGCTAAATGAAGCCGCTGCTAACAAGGACCCTAGAGCTCGAGAACGCCGTCAAGCTTGTCGACCCCAGCAAAGATGCCCTCTACGACTACTCGCCTTCTGCACAGAAAGCTATTAATGAAGCCCACCCATGGCGAACCGACGCCCACTACTTCACCTCTGTCCGCATCTCAGCCATTGCCCTCCTCAAGATGGTCATGCATGCGCGATCAGGCGGCTCGATTGAAGTCATGGGCCTGATGTTGGGCAAGATTGAAGCACACACGTTTGTAGTAACGGACGCGTTCCGGTTACCGGTTGAAGGCACCGAAACGCGAGTGAACGCGCAGGACGAGGCAAACGAGTACATGGTCGAGTTCCTGCAGCGGGCGCGAGAGCAGGGCCAGATGGAGAATGCTGTGGGCTGGTACCATTCACATCCCGGATATGGGTGCTGGCTGTCTGGCATTGATGTCAACACACAGAAGACACAGCAGCAGTTCCAAGACCCTTTTTGCGCCATTGTCATTGACCCCGACCGAACCGTGTCTGCCGGCAAGGTCGAGATTGGCGCTTTTCGCACATACAAGGACGAGTACGTTGAGAGCATGCAAAAGGCTGGCGGTGGCTCCAAGCACACGGGTGGTACCGACAGTGACGGCTTTGAGACGATACCGCTCGGCAAGATCGATGACTTTGGCGCGCATGCCAGCCACTACTACTCTCTCGAAGTCTCGCACTACAAGTCGTCGCTTGATGCCAAGCTACTCGAGGCACTGTGGAACAAATACTGGGTCCAGACGCTCTCGTCATCGCCACTCATCTCGAATCGCGACTACGGCACAAAGCAGATCTCAGACCTCGCGCGCAAGATGCAGCAGGAGAACAGCAATGGCAAGCGCTTCAAGGGCGGACCGGGCTATGCTGCCAGCAACGAGAACAAGAACCAGTTGAGCAAACTGGGCGCGGCTGGAAGTAAGATTGCTCGTGAAGAGGATATGGGACTTCTGGCGGCAAAGGTCAAGGATACCATCTTCAAGCTTGGCAATGAGGAACAAGTCAAGAGCCTGGAGGTGGAGATGGAGACATCGTAGTGATGACTACAGATTATGTCTCTGGCATGTGGAATGATGACGATGACTGGAAGAAAGCATGTTGGGGCGTTTAGGCGCAGGCACGGGCGCATACGGGTTAGTTAGAGCATGGGACGGGACTGATTGATATCATTGTGCTCGCTTGCATGAGCACGTCTGACGATGGATGTATGACGATCAACATATGGAACATGCTTGTCATCTCTCCCTCTCTCCCATCTTGTAATCATTACACATGTCCACTACACACTCAAATTATCGTACATGATTCAACACCTACTCGACTCCAAGTCTGGCAAGAGTCTCTTTCCTCCCCAAAATCACCATGATATCGTAGATGCGCATGCCCTGGTCCTGGCCCGTAATGGTTTTGCGCAGATAATGGTATACATGCTTGCTATCCTTTTTACCTTGTGGCCTGCCGTCGATGATCTCGTGCACTTTTTGCATCAGCTTCTCCTTGCTCCAGTCCTCGTCTGCGAGTTCTGCTAATATGTGGGCGCGCATGGGGATATCCGAGCTAGTCGTCATTGGCGGGGCCTTGTCGAATGGCCTGACCGGGGTGAAGAGGAAGGAGTTGCGGTAGAGGAATTCGTTTGCGTTTGTATAGTTTTCGGCGTCGGCCACGATGACGGAGCGTACATAGTCGTGCGGGAACGGGCTTCCAACAACGGCCTTCCAGTCCTTGTAGGGCGAGTCGGGCGAAGTGAGCAGTTTGGCAACATTGTCGACCATTTCCTCGAGCAGAGCACCACCTTTTTCTGCGCGCTGCAAGGCGTGCTTGCGCTGCAGGTATTGCATCTTGCCAAATGTGACCGTCGTGTTTCCCTTTGTGAACTTGAGACTGAAATTGTTGGCTAGTGTCTGTAGGTCCATGACATCGCTCTTTTCCCTATGGCTCCATCCGAGCAGAGCGGCAAAATTTGTTAGTGTCTCGGGGAAGATTTCCATCTCTCGGAAGGCGGTGATGTCGGTATCGAAGTTGCGTTTGCTGAGCTTGTTGCCGTTTTCATCGACAAGGAGTCCGACATGAGCGAATTCGGGGGGTGTCCAGCCGAATGCTTGGTACATGGCAATGTGCTTGGGGGTGCTAGGCATCCACTCGCTCCCCCGAATGACATGCGTGATCTTCATGAGATGGTCATCCACGACGTTGGCGAGGTGGTAGGTAGGCAGGCCATCAGACTTGAGCAGAATAGGGTCTTCGTAGGCGGATTCGGTGACGTGCCCGCGTCGCTTGAGCGGGCGAAAGGTGCCGTAGATGAGGTCCTTGTAGCTTGGGTACTGGTCTGGGACCTTGAGGCGTATCGTGTGTGATTCACCCTTTGAAGCGCGGTCGTCGCTCTCTTCTTTTGGTATGACGGCGCATGTGCGGTCGTAGTCTGTCGCGATGCCTAACTTGTGTCGGTGTTCAGCCAGGGCATTCAGACGCTCGGTGGAGCAAAAGCAGCGGTATGCATGCCCGGAATCCAACAGGGTATGCGCGTGCTCTCTGTAGGTTGCGGTCCTCTCGGATTGCTTATAAGGCCCGTATGGACCGCCGACCTGGGGCCCTTCATCCCATTGCAGGCCTGCCCATCGTAGCGTGTCGAACAGTTGCTGCTCGGCGTCGTGTACCGTGCGTTTCTGGTCTGTATCCTCGATGCGCAAGAGGAATTGGCCGCCCGTCCTTTTCGCGACAAGGTAGTTGAACAGTGCAGTCCGCAGCGAGCCCAGGTGCAGGTAGCCAGTCGGCGATGGTGCAAAGCGCGTCCGTGCGGGAAATGTTGGTAAGGCGGCGGGGTTGGCTTTCTGCTCGCTCGCTGATGGACTGGAGATGGCACGTCGTGATAGACGCGAAAGCTGGACGAGACACGAGCGGCAGGTGTAGGTTGAGGTGGATACCAGAGGGCGGCGGAGCAAGGAAAAAGACATGGCCATGTTGATGCACTGTACCAGCTTGCAATTCGCGACCGCAAAAATGACGGCGGCCAGGCATCTTCGGCCTAGTGCGGGCCCCAATCTACCTACCCTTACAATCAATCGCTCCACCAACCTGAACAAAGTTTGTTGCCCTCACTCACATCACGCATGTGAGCCGCTCGACTGCACCTACGCTACTGCGCCTTCTTCTACCCTACCCTTCTTGTACATACTTGTTGACTACTACCCACAACTTGCCCCTCTTTAGCCATAGCAAAAAGTAAGCCTTGTCGACTACACCATGACGCTATACTGACAAAGTCGCAGTGGATGACGAAGTCGACCTCTACGGTACGCATGCGCTCCACCGGGCCTGTTGTGTGTGCTAAGAAAAATAGAGGTGCTCGAGATTGAGAAAGGCGCAAGCAAAATCGAAATCAAAAAGGCATACCACAAGGTCCGCAATCAACAGCAGCAGCAGCAAAGTAATCGCAAAACATCACACTGACGTACAATAGGCCGCGCTAGCACACCATCCCGACAAAGTCGCAGAAGACGACCGCGCAGAGGCTGAGATCCGCTTCAAGGCGGCGAAACAAGCCTACGAAATCCTCTCCGACGATGACAAGCGACACATGTACGACACCCACGGCATGGCCGCCTTTGATCCCTCCAACGGAGGCATGGGCGGTGGCGGACCAGACATGGACGATATCTTTGCGCAAATGTTCGGCGGCATGGGTGGATTTGGGGGTATGCCAGGCATGGGCGGCATGGGTGGTATGCCGGGCGGCCGGAATGTACCGCGCAAAGGACGGCCAGTTGAGCAGGAATACGAAGTTACGTTAGAAGAACTGTACAAGGGCAAGACGACAAAGTTTTCAAACACAAAGAACATCATCTGTTCCTTGTGCAAGGGCAGCGGTGGGAAACAGGGCGCAAAGACCAACGCATGTTCGGTTTGCAACGGACGCGGTAGGTTCGTTGTTGCTCACATCAAGTCAAAATACTAACACATCTAGGTGCCAAGCAAGTGCTCCGCCAAGTTGGACCCGGTCTTGTTACACAAGAGACTGTCGCGTGTGGTAATTGCCAGGCTTCTGGCCAGGTCATCCCCGAGAAGCAACGCTGCAAAAAGTGCAAGGGCAAAAAGGTTGTCGAGACAAAGAACGTTCTTGAACTCTACATCCCCCGCGGTGCCCGACAAGGCGAGCGCATAGTACTCGCAGGCGAGGCAGATCAACTACCAGATCAAGAACCAGGTGATATCATCTTCACCCTTTCCGAGGCCCAACACGATGTCTTCGAACGGGCCGGAGCCGACTTGAGGGCTGAGTTGAAGGTCAGCTTAGTCGAAGCCCTTACAGGCTTCAACCGCGTCGTCATCACACATCTCGACGGCAGAGGTCTCAAGCTCAACGTCCAACAGCCTGACGGTAACGTTCTGCGCCCAGGCCAGGTACTCAAGATTGAGGGCGAAGGTATGCCCATGAAGAAGAGCGATGCGAGGGGAGATCTATATCTGGTTGTCGATGTCGAGTTTCCTGAGGATGGCTGGCTCAAGAACGACGCCGCTGTACAAAAGGTTCGGGACGCATTACCAAAGAGCGACAAGCAGGATGAGAAGCACGAAGAGGTCGAGGAGGTCGACGTTGAGTGGGATGCCGACATGGAAGATTTTGGAGCCGGCAGCGGAGACCCACGCGCAGGAGGTGGGGAGTGGGAAGACGACGATGATGAAGAAGCTGGTCCTCAGTGCGCCACCCAGTAGACCGGAACTGGGAATACGATTGACGAATGCATGACTTGGCGTTGGTGGGCAATGATGATGCTTGTTCAATCATTTTTAGAGACTGCATATAGAATGGTTTCGACGGCTCCCACGCCAAAGTACATGCAACTTGACCTTTTGTTGAAGTGTCTGTGTATTTGCAATTGCTATGTCGATCTGGCTTACTATGCGAATAGGCACATCACCAAGCTCGCTCATCCTCATCTTTGCGCTTGATTCAGTCCCATTGGTTTCTTCCTTGTCATATTTACCGTTGCTGCTTTGAAACTATTAGAGAGAGTATGGGGTTCATTTATTGATAATCACATGAATTATCTTTGCGCATTGTTCTTGTTGTCTTATATGTTAGCTCTTCATCTTTCCTACAGCTAAACATGATCTGTACCTATATCTAAGAAAAAGGTAGTACCCTACAGTCAATCTGCCACAAACATGCTGCTTGCATTCGCACCCTGACACAACACACTCACCTCAGTGAGTGAAAAAGAAGCAAAAAATAAACTTCAAAAACATACAACAGCGGGGATTCGCCAGTGGTCACCCACCTGACTACTAATCCGCCGGTACACCGCTTGAGTACCGCTGAGCGAACGGGAAGCGCTATTGTCGATGTCCTATGGTCGTATGTATCAGATATTAAACATAATGAACACATGTCTGAAGTTAATTACTCAGGGGTTTTTTTAGCATTCGGAATCTATACGAACACAATTTACATGAACGACAGTTCCGCCCTGTATGACAGATACAAGTCACGGAATTTCGGTTGCTATCACTAGGCATGCCAGCCAGACAAAGGTTGATTTATCTTCTAGCAATCGCTCAACTATATCCAGCTTTCAAGATCGAACACGCCGGGAAATGATAGTGAAGCATCGACATGTAAGCTGTCCAATTCGACACCAGTGCTGCCTAGATACTCGAATGAGTGTTGCAAGGCAAAAGGCATCTGGAAGTTTTCGTTGACAGGTCGTAATCGCGGTCCGGACTGCATGTGATTCTCGTGATCCATCGGCCCGAGCATGCCAGCTACCGATGGCGGCTGACGGTGCGTTGACGAACGAGGAAAGTCTTCAGAGATCATCTCTTCAATCATGCGTAGTACCGGACGGTGTACCACGAGCGCACGCACCTGCGGTAGATGCAGTTGAATTGCCGATGAAGCCTTTTCTGACACCCGAACAGGTGGCTTGTTGGGGCGATCGAGGAGTGGAATCTCTCGCGCTAGGAGCTCGAACACATCTCTCAAACAGTCCGCCTTTGCCCAGCGATCCGCCATGATTGCTAGGATATTGGAGCATGCACGTAGCGCGTCGGGGACGTCGAGTGAGTCGTAGTTTGATGTTCGATGTTCCGGTGCAGTGGCCCAGAAACAGTACAGAAGCGTGATGCCGGATTGGAACTGGACGATGAGCTGCCTGGGTCAGTCGGAAACCGGAACGTATTACCTGCCAACACTCACTGCTAGCCACGGCTGGGCAATCTGGCGGTCAATCTGACTCTTCCGGAACATCAAACAGGCCTGGGTACTTGCTTGCACCGACCAATCACCGGCTGATCCAACCACGTTGGTCTTCGTCGGCCGATACAACATGAGCAGAGTGTAGTGGTAGATCATGGCCTGCCATCTGTGCGACGTATACCCCTTTGAATGAGGATCTGAGAAGCTCTGTACACGGGACTTGAACTTTTCCAACTCGGCAAGGATGCGGATCCGCCACTCAGACGTATTTTCAAACTGCGTATCGTAGTCCCATCGAAGCGTCACAGCGCTTATTTCGGACTGGATACGCCTGCACTGGAGTATGTGAAGCGCAGGAGACATGCAGGTGTATTCGGGAGCATCGACCAACTCTTGCCTTGCGGGTGTGACTGCAGCAGCAGCTAGCAAATCACGGTCTTCAATATTAGCAAATGGCCTTACGGTGATCATCTGGTCAGATACCGAAGGTGGAAGGTCAAAAGCCGACATGACCAATCGATCAAGTGTATATGCACACCAGAAGCAGCGTCGTCGGATCTGTATCATGAGCCGGACATGAACATCCGACGCCGGTGGCTCCACCTCGGCAAGATGAAGTTGTTGCTGAACGCACTGTCGCATCGTCGTGGATGCAAGGGTTATGATGCGCTCCGTGGAGCTTTGGTGTAGCGCATAGACGGACAGCAGGAGGTACGCCTGCACCTGTAGAATCCTGTTGGGTTGACGCAGTACAGCGGGGAGTAGCGATATTCCGCTACTGTAGAACGTATGCACATCAAACGTGACCACGTGTGTCTTGCGCAGCAATACCAAAGACGTTGCATATACCAAATTGACGAAGAAGCCTTGCCATGCGCGCTCATTCAGATCGCAAGCCAGGGAATGCTTCCATTCCGAGTGCCAAGTAAGAAACGTGTCCCAATGGAAGAAAGGATACTGTGCTTGGGCACGCTCACGATAAGCGTCAAGCAGTGAGGTTGCATGGTGTAAAGGTACATTGGCCACAAGTGCGTGGGCGTCTTCCACCGGCCTCGTCACAGTAGCAGAGCCGTCTTGAACTAGGTCTTGGGCCGATGGTGATGCAATCAATCCGAAGACGAGATGATTAAGGTCGGGTTCTTCTTCAAAACTGGGCACCATTGGATACGCAGGTGATGAGGAAGAGTGGACAGATTGCTGTGGCGGTACTGTTTTCCGTTGGATTGAAGGACTGGCTTTTGAACCTGTGGTGTCGCGATTCTCCATTCCAGCATTTGCAGGCGATGTCTCAATGCTCGCCAGTCGGTCACTTCTGCTGTAGGCACCCCCAAGATGGTCGAGACTTTGCTGCGGGTCGAGTGACTCAAGCTCAGCAATACGCTCCTCTAGGACACGCACATATTCGCTTTCAACGTGCGGTCGAGGCGCAGGCTGGGTGGGCAGACATTCCTCGCCTCCTCTAACGCAGTTACCGCATGGCCGGCTGTCTTCGCATTTTTGCTTGCGTGAGCGGCATCGCTGACATGCTAGGTTTCGTTGTCTCTTGGCCGGTGGCTCCTGGGGAGGGCTGTGTTGTTCATCCTCCATTGGTTGTGATTTGGGTGCTTTGGTGTGCCCGATACATGCTTGAGAGACTTCTAGTAATCAGTGTAGCTGATATCGCGATAGCATACTTTGGGGATTTGTGCGGAATGATGTTCAGCAACCCCGGGAATGACAGCCCTCAAGCCTTGCCATACCAAGTCTAGTGTCTCGCGTGACTGTACATGGGCTGCACATCTCCACTTATTCCCCGCTCTCCTCATTATCGAGTAGACGTTAGTCCAAAGCATCACCTCTAACATTGCTATTGCCACGTTATGAGTGGGGCGGAGTGCAAGGTGGCTAGTATCTCACACAAAGCTGAAACACATGTCCAAATCGCAAGCAGAAAGGAAGTTGGAGGTTTCTTAAATATCAACATTTCTGGTGAATATCCTTTCTTCAGTAAGAGGCTTCTTGACGATTTGGCTATGCTGATTTGCATAGACTAGCAAGAACACGATAGGGACCAAGAAATTCTGGATTGGACAAGCTGATGAAATCTGTCCATTCTTTTTCTCCCCAGCCCCCTATTCCATTTCAGCCAGACTAGCTTTGCCCTTCAAAAATGCTCCTTCGCATCCGTAAGCCGCGTCTTCTCCGCGTACGCCTTGATCTCATCAAAATTTCGACATATATGCACCGCACCTGTACCATCCGTGCCTGCAACGCCCTCGAGCTCTGGTGTTTGCGCCTGGCCCTCCAGCGTAGTATCTCCACAGCACAGCAGTGCGTTGCGCAGATAGTTGATGCAGTGATTGTTGTGCCAAACAGCGCCTTCATCGACTGTAAAGTCCTTATTGCGGATCTGCATGACAAGCTTGTCAATGTAACCGGATAGATGCATCAAACAGTGAAGTTCGTGGAAGACTGCGATTGTGTAGACTTCTTTTCTAGGTGCGGTTTCAAAGTGCATTGGAGGAGGAAGTGTGTGTGAGGCATAGTCTGAGACTTCGAGAAAGCCGCCGCCGCCTGTGTTTGGTTAGATCTCGAACGCGTTGAGCTTGGGAAAGATGAGGTCTTACGGGGCATGAGGTCCATCCATTGGTGCTTTGTGGCATTTATCGAAGCGATGGTTCTATGATCTGATGCATATCTCTTGTTCGTGCGGAACACTCTCTTCTCTGTTGTGACTGCGTATGGGTTAGCACATTACAGTGGCTCCATGTATACATGTCAAGGGCATAAAAGCTGCCTGGCCGACTTACACTTGGGTACCAGACCATTGACCTCTCCACCTAGCTCCAGTGGAGTGTACTGTCCACGGAGTATTGACAGCTCGCATATAAGAATGACAGTAAGCAGAAAGAAAGCTACCGGCCATTGAAGAAACCGAAGACTATCGGTGGCCTTGCGCCACCTGGATACCCGTTGTGTATCAATTCTCGGAGATTGCGGCTCTAGCGAGGCTAGTTGTGAGCTATCGCTGCCAACTTTGGTGTAGCTGAATGACGGCATAACGAAGTTGAGACTTTGGTAACAATCGGTTTGTACCTGTCCAATACCCACTCTCGAAAAGGGTAGGCAGAAATTGTGAAAGCAGGGAGTTATTCTCGGAGACTGTATTAGTCTTGCGATTTTAGACGCAAGGTGAGAGGACGAGGTGAAGCTCTGGTCCCACGTGCACTAGTCCCATTTCTTTCACCATCAGCTCTATTCAACACCCGATTCGGCAATTTCTTACAACCCTTCCAGAAGTTTTCCGAAAGCGGCTTAACCGATTCGAAGAGACTAATGAATTGGGTCCGATATTAATTTTGCTCATCCGGAAAGTTTTCCAGGTAGTCTTCCAGGACTCCAATCAAATCGTCCTGAGCGGCTTTTACGCTTTTCTCCCTTGCCTCCCCTGCATTCTCCTGTTTCTTCTTTGCGCCCACTGCCCTTCGATGCGCGCGACTCTTGACGTGCAAGCTCCAGTCATTCTCAGTCACAGCGATCGTGCCACAGGTTTCGCATGTCTTCTTCTGCCATAGATCTGGCCTCTGGCCAAGGTCATATTCGCGTTTTGGCTTTAGCATCTCTACTGCCGCCGCGCAAAGTGACGAAGGGTCCGGAAGGGTCTGGTTGGCGAGGAATTGCCGAGTGACAGCTGTAGCAGGTTCAACTACGTTCGCCTCCCAGCTCGAAATGTCAGATCCATCGACCAAGAAAGTCTTGTTCATTTCACCCGCGTTGAGCAATGCGTTGAGTAGCTTGATGCGGATCCATTTTACCTGTCGGTTGGCGTATTGCCGGGTAGCAGCTTGTGTCTTCTCAATGGCTGCTATCTTGAGTTTTTCTAGCTTTGGGTCCAATGGCGAATTGCTGGATTGCGCATCTTGATATTCCAAGAATTCTTTATACCCTATGGACACCCATATGCCGCGTGTCTGATCCAAGGAGGTGCCAGTTTCCGACTGGTATTGTTTAGCAAAGCTGCTGAGTTCCTCGACTTCGGAAAGCAAGCCTCTGGTGATCATCTTGTCGACGCGTCCGTTGAGCCGTTGATGCAGCACTTCTTTGTTTGCATGCACCCAGAACACTAGAGTTTTGAAGCGAAGACCCGACCGATGACCTGCTGCTGCACCTTCCCCTGTAGACGGGTAAATTTCGCGCAGAAGCCTTTGCTCACTGTATAGCTGTGAGGCCGGCTTGCCGGCTCTTAGAAATATTTCAAGCGAGCGCTGGATCTTTCGCCGTTCATTGGGATGCCATCGATCGGCCATGATGGGATCTACTTCCTTCAATCTAGCAAGCAATACATCCGTTGGTTCTTCTAATGCAGGAAAAGTCTCACTGTTCTCACTAAGATTTAAAGCAGGCTCATCTGCAAGTGCGTCTCGAAATAAGAGAGACTGTGTGTAGTAGTGAGTTCCGCCAACAAGTATAGGCAGCTTGCCTCGACTCTGAATTTCGTCGATCTAGCATCGTTAACGTAGCTCATCACTAGGAAGTTTCAGAGCCATACAATGCTAAGAGCCTCGCCTACAAACTTTCCTACCGTCCAAGTCTCTTCGTCAAGACCAATGCAGCCTAGAAGATGGTGAGGCACGCCCTTTGTCTCCTCGGGCGTGATCTTGTTGGTGATGACCGGCAACCCGCGATACAGCTGCATAGCATCTCCGTTGATAATCTCGCCATTGAACTTTCGAGCAATATCAACTGCCAACTACCTGGTGTGATTAGTTGGGTTTGGTATGACTCAATAATGTGAGCAAATACATCGGATTTCCCTGTCCCCGTCGCACCAACAATCGTAATCAGAGGCTTTAGTGGCGCTTTCGCCATGTTGAATGTACCAAAATTTCTAATAAAGCGTAACATGCATTCGTGGAATTGGGGATGGGATCGAGGGCTAGGCGAAAATGCTGGTAAGCGCGAGCGGGATGCGCCTTGCCGTTTTGGTGTTGGCGTCGCATGTCCTCTTTTCCCTCCATGAATACAGAACATCAACAAGGGCAACTTTGCTTGCATTTGAAGGTAGCAACATACAAGGGCCAGGACATGTCGATTCTACAATAAACATTTCTGCTTCTGAATGGGCATTTATTGTTCAATATATCTGTCAGCTTTCAGTTGTAGGGTTTGCGTAAAGATGAGTTTACATACAGGTTCAAGGGTGGGAGACAAGACGTAGACTGCGGTATGAGACGAACCAGCTGTGTTGCACTCTACGAAATAATTTGGATGAGTGGCAAGGGAGGGTGCAAATCAGGTTGTTGTAGAGCACATGTGATATTACTCTAAAGAAGGTGCAGGTATACCTCTGCTGCTGTCTACGTTGAAGTTTTGAAAGGGGTATCGTCGTTGAGTACCACCCAAACGCCTGTTGAAACGCCGACGACGTGTAATGTTGAAGCGTGTCGTGTGCATGTTTTGGTAAAGTCCACCCTCTACTCTTCAGCCCTCTTCTCGGCGCCATAGCCACCCTTGCCATCCAGGCTCTGATACGCCATACCCTCACCCTTCCCATTTCTTGGGCCCCTCTCGTTCAAATCTTCTTGCAACCACTTCAGTACCAGCTCTCCTAGCTGACTATTTCCGGTATACATCCTCTCACTCTGCTCGACCTTGACGTCCATATCCTCAGTGCTACCCCACTTCTTGACCTTGCCCAGACTCATATGCACCAGGTGCGTCGGCCACGTAGCGAGGTTATCCAAGATATGTGTCGCATACACGATTGTGCAAGGCCTTTCCTGGGTTTCCTTCTTCAGGAAGTTGAGGAAGTTGCTGCGCGACAGCAAATCCAGGTCGACAGTAATCTCATCCAGCAGTAGAATTGTCCATGGGCGTAGGAGGCCCATTGCAAGTTGCACTCGTCTTCTCTCGCCATCTGAGACGGCGTGCATGCGCCAGCTCAAATCAATGTCCAAGATGCGTATGAGCTCGTCGCGGCGCTCGGTGTAGAAATCGCCGCCGATGGAGGAGAGGAGCGTGGGTACGTCGATGTCGGTACGCACAATGGGATTGAGCACCCATTCAAGGCCGAGGTAGGTAACACCTTCGAGACCCATCTTGAATGGGTCAACTCCCGCAATGTGGACGGTGCCAGAGGGGGCCATGCGCTTGCCGGAGAGGAGACGGAGCAGCGTGGTTTTACCCGCGCCGTTAGCTACCCCTTTGTCAGCTACTGCACTTGCTCGATTCATCTCCTTGTCGCATACCTCCAATTAGAAGTGTCCTGCTGCCCGGAGGAAGATCCAGGAACACGTCCTTTAATCCATTCGAACCATCTGGAAAGGCATAGCTGAGGCTTTTGACATCGATTGACGGCGCAACGTCTTTGTTGGGGGCTGTTCCTGACATGCTGTCGTCTTTCTCGATAGCTGATAGCAGTGTTTGCTGTTGTTGGGAGAAGACTACATTTTGTAGACGGGTTGGAGTGGAGTCATCTAGACGGGTGATGCGGGCTAGACGCTACTGTAGATGTGTGATGCCATCATTCCGCCGGACGTTTGCGCTAGACCAGGCTAGGAAGGCGTCATCGCGCATCTGTCTTGTGGTCGGGCTGCATCATCTCAACCACGCTTCTCAGATTTTTCAAACCACGTGAAACCATCAAGCGAGTTCTATTACTAATCAACATACGGGTACCTGCAGGAAACATAAGAAGTAGTAAAATGGTGTTAACACGTGATCGCACGTGATGGTAAACAAAGTTATCATGGCCTAGACGTGGATCATGAGCATAGCAGTTGTCGTTCAGGGTCCCACAACCTTCGCGCTGGGAAAAAGACCAGGTAACCCATGAACCAAACACAATCTATCAAACACCAAGGGTACCGTGTATACTACAAGAAACAACGCTAACATGAATC
>Ga0265798_10001648_pt1 | contig 34305 bp, 26 predicted proteins | sample P3T30metagenome_FD_192430 | JGI IMG/M metagenome (GOLD analysis project Ga0265798, IMG submission 192430) | Plant litter microbial communities from East Loma Ridge, Irvine, California - P3 T30 | ecosystem: Environmental > Terrestrial > Plant litter > Unclassified | place: USA: California... | reverse complement strand
TTCGTTTATTAACGTCCCTCCCTGCTAGTCGAAAAACCCCCCTCGCCGAAAAAAATCTAACTTTATACGCATTCCTTAACTACTACTCTATTAGTGTAGAGGATGTACAGCGTGCTTTATTCTGTTCTCTATGTATTTCTCTTCTAAATCCTATACTGCAGTAAGAAAAATACAACAGTTTTGGTAGTTAAGTTATGCATCTTACAATTTATCAAAGTCGTCAAAACAACTTGGAACGCTGGGGGTATATAACTCGATCAAGGAAAGACATAAACTATCGTCGTAGCGTAGCAACACCAGATGATACCGTTCCTGGACACCATCCTCCACTCTGCACCTAACCATGCTTCGCGTAACTCGGCGTCTTCTTGTGCCTCCGCCCAATACAAAACTCCACAACCCACATCAGTACAACAACCAACATGAGTCCCGTCGCCGCCCACGTCAAGCCCAGAAATTTGGCACCCCACTTCGCCTCGACACCAATATCGTTGCCATGCTGATTAATCACATCCGTACCCTTGATCATAACCGCCGTGACAAGCGCGCTCGCCAGCCCAATCGCGATAAACGCCAGCGTCGCGATCAAGAAATTGACGCAAGCAGACAGACGCCCAGAGCTCAGCACAGCGAATACAGCAGCCACGAGCGCGACGAAGATGAGACATATGGCAATGACATACAGCACAAACATAGCCGCCATGAGCGCATTCAGCGCGTCGATACCGTTCTGGATGTCTTCCGGCCACTTGAGGTCTTCGAGCGTAACGTCCAGGCCGCTCTCATTCAACCTCTGCTCGATAATGCGCGTGGGATCGAAGCGATAGATAGCCTGGTTCGCACTACAATTCGCAACGTTCTTTGAAATATCGCTGTCCTTGAGCGTCGCGTTGGCGACTTCGCCGGGCGTGTACTGGCCCTCGCAGTAGTTGAGCATGTGCGCGGAATACCAGTCTTCGATGCCGAGGCGCGCGGTGACTTCGCCGATCTTGTCGTTGATTGTGTCGGAGACTTCGTTGGGGATTAGGTTGAGGAGGTTAGTGATGGGGTTGGAGGTGTCGGTTGGGCGGTCGTCGGTGAGGAGGGTCTCGCCGAGGAGGGAGGTGTTGAGCGTGATGAGGTGGTAGTCTTCCATGAAGCCCTTTTTGTGGCCTGCGAAGAGGCATAGGAAGGAGAGGATTAGGGCTGCGGTGCAGCATAGTGCTGGGATGAGTGCGGTGGGCCGCATGGTGATGGTGATGGTAATAATGGATTGTCAACTTGGAGAGGAAAGTTGCAGGTATTAAGAGGGAGCAGAAGAGAAGTAGCGAAGCGTGGATTTAGTGATTGATGTAACAAGCGCGACTGACAGACAAAGGACAGTCACAGTTATACAGCACAACGCAAGGAGTCGAAAACCTTGGAATGCGGAATCCGTGCTTTACACGAGGCCCTTCACGTCACCACGCCCAGGGTCCACCCAAAAGGGGCACTGAAGCCGCAAAACCTGCGCTGCTGCACAGCCTCGCGAATTCGTGAATCGTAGCAAGAGTTGGGCATTGTTGACGTGTGCTGGCTTGTGAGTCGTGACGGATGCGTAATGACGTAGTAGCGCCGACACTTGCGCAGGGTTGCCGCAATCGAGTGGATGTCGGGAAATCTTGTTGCAGGAATAGAAACCGGCTAGTTCCAACGGCCTGTCATGCGCCACGACCTCAACGTACAGGCGGTGATGGATCGGCGAGATAGTGCTTCTTTGGAAGAGTCTGGTCGCATCAAATTGAGGACAGCACCTTGCTTTGCAGCGAACAGAGCTCCACGATCGTGCTCACACTGCCCACCTCCTGACGACTCAACTGTAGTTGGTTCTCCACCAAGTCTTTGGTCGCTGCGTCAGCTTCAGCAGCGGTTTTGCCCCACGCCGTAACGTCCTTTGAGCCTGTAGGAAGAAGGTGGCTTTCGCCAGATAAGCGAAGCAGTGTCTCCTCGATTTCTTGATCCGCGGATGTGATCTGTGTCTGGAGATACACCGACTGCTGAAGCAGTGAGCGCTCGATGTTCGCCGCTTGGGCGAGATGCGGGAGATGCGAGAGTAACTTGGTGACTTTGAGCTGCGCCTGCACGTTTTGAGCTTCTTGGATGTCTTTAGTCTTGTTGTCGTCGTCGCCATATCCATTAGCTCGTGCTGTTGGCGGCTGTTGAAGACTGCTGTATCCATCAATGAGGCCAGCTCGAGACTGCGTGTACTGATTGTATGCAGCTCGTACCCTATCCTCAGCTGAAGCCACATCAACAGGAGAAGGCTCCTTTGCCGGTCGCTTCATTGGCGAAGCGTCCTCAAGGAATACTGAATCCTCTTCCATCTTAGCCAGTTCAGTCTGCACCCAGGCTACAATCTCGTCCCTTGCGCGTTCTAGTGCACGAACTTGTTGCTGCAAGCTGCTTGTCTCATTGAACATACTCTGCGCCTTTTCCCTTGCAGCAGTCGCTCGCTTCATGCTTGTGCGAGCATCTAGGACCTCCTGCTTCAACTTGAACAGCGCGGTATCATCGTCTTGGGGCTTAGAAAGCTGCTCGAGTCTTTCTGCTGGCAGATCTGGCTGCTCACCCAAAGTGTTTGTGATGAGCATTTTTGGATCCTGGGGCGCACTCGATGGTCTGGCGGTGAGCAGCTTGTCTAGAGCATCCTGTATGACTTGAAGCTCGGCAAGACGCTTACGCTGCCGTAGAAGAGTAACGTAGCTCTCTGTCACACCGCTGCCTTGCTCTGGCTGTGCTGGTACTGGATGCTCGTCGACATGCTTCTGTTGCAAAGCCTCAAGCGAGGTCTGAAGCTCGCGATGCCTGGCTTGTGCTTGGTTTCGTGCTCGTACAACTTGCAAGTACTCTAGACGAGATCCTTTCAGCCCTGGGGGGTTCGTAGAAGCTGCGGAGATATTTTGTGGACATTCATGGTTGAGGTGTTGGGTTTTGACAGCTGTGTTGACGGGTCGCAGGCTGGTGGTGAGATAGTTGGAGATGGTCCTCCGAATCCGCAATGTTTCTTCGCGGGTGTTGATGTATGAAGAGAGAGCCCGGTCGATATCGGATATCGGACAAGCAGTTGGCGCAGGCATTCCTCAAGGAAAATGCTTCCGTGGGGTAATGACACGTAACTCGATATGGCACGAAAATCAAGAGCTGCTTTGAGGTATGATTGCAGTGTTATTTTCGTGACAGGGGGGAGCTGTGATGACGAATCACGATTCGTGTCGTAGCAGCTTTAGGTATTGAGTGTGGCAGAGGGCTGAGCAGGTTCGCTAAACTAGCGTCAATCACGCTATCACGTGAGGTGTGCTTTTATCATTGCAGCCTCGGCATCATGTACACGATGAGCGGTATGAGCTTTCTTGTAATAGTCACGTTCAGGCAGATACTCCATATCAAATGAAGTGTCTGAGAATATCGAGAGTATTCTATCGCAGGCGTGCACCTGATTGCTAGTGTTTTTGTACTCACCTCGATGCTTCGAACAGCTGCAATTGATATCGTAACGTGGCTTGTCTAAAAGTCGCACTTCGCATGAGTAAAAGGCGCAGTAGTTCCACACTGCAGTGAGGAAGGAAATTGCAAGGTCGAAGCTGGCGGGGACGACTGTTGTCACTGTTTCACGCTTCGAACATTCGGAACCAGAAGCAAGCCTGATCACACGTACCTCATTTGAAAGGATGTACAGTGGAACCTATGGATGCCAGTCAACTTTCAGTCCGACTCTTACGACTATCCACACGGAGTATCGTCTGTGAGCATAGCGACTTGCTTGAGTGTGGCTCGTTGAGATCGCTAGTCACCACTGTGTATCTCGACCTTGGATCTTTTTCAGCTGAGCTCAACTATCACGAGCAAGAGCATGATTGCTTTTCCGTGGCTGGAGAGTAACAGTGCATGACCGTTAGCAGATGACACCTGCTTTTGTAGTGAGTGTAATGTAATCTCTCCGAAATGGTGGCTCAGTAAATTTGTGAATCCGGCAAGGCAGTTAAGCGACAGGGAGTGAATTCCGGTCGAGTTGGGCGGGAAATGCTCCGTGTTATTCCAGGGGATTGCAGATCATCAGAAGCAAGCACCATCGCGTTGCTAATCTTCCGCAGCCCGAGCTGTGTGTGTGTTGAACGCGTCGACTTCTGAAATTTGTGTAGATAACGTCAGGATCAGAGCAGTGACTCGGCAGGCAACACGCTACCATTGATCGCGGTGAGTGACGTGACGAGGGACAACGCATCGCCTGGTCGGGCCAATTGAGTAGATGGATAAGGGCAGACCCTGGTATGAGGCTGTCAATATGCCGAACTGCTGTGCTGGCGACAAGGTAACGATACGAAAAGTGGCGGCATGCGCATGAAATAGGAGCCTGTGCGTTGCGCGTGGTGGCTCTTCCTTGGGATTTAAGGTTGTCTTGGCACCAAGGACCATGGATCATTGGGCGTGCTCGGGATATGTTATTTCGCTGCTTCTCCTTTTCATCTAGCAGCTATCGCCGTTTTCTGACTGTGCAGAAGAGTCCCGCTGCCGCTGCCTGACGAGCTCACTTGCACCACTTTCACGCAGCATCACGGCGGCCAACTGTGGCTCTAGCTCTAGCTTCGACCCTGCATCCGCCGTCACTCCCGTCAACCAACTTATCGATACTACACCACAAATCGCCGTAACCCCCGTCTCCTCGTATCTGCCGCCGGTCAACGCACGCTGCCGGGCACGTCCTGAGCTCCCCCACGCGCGCAGAGGATGCCCTTCTTCAAGAATGTCTTCAAGTCCAAAGACGGCTCGCGGTCTGCCTCCAAGAGTGGGAAACACGGCGACCATGCCGAGCCCGTCGCACAGCCAAAGCCACGGTGGGAGGAGTCGTGGTCGCGCAAGGAAGTCGCGCCCGAGGAGATACAGGAGCTGATCCATGTCTGCACACAAGAAATGAAGTCAAGAGGCGCGTATACGAGCCATTGGGCGCATTGGAGGGTCATTGCTAACGCGCCGCAGCCCTCGACATGCCCTTCGTCCTGCTCCCTTTTCGCCCCGCCGCCGACACCAGCGCCTCGCGAAACTTCGTGCGCAATTTCTTCAAGTCTGCCTACGAGGGGACGCGACAGTACAAAGGCGAAGGCCTAGCCACAGAGCTGCGCCTCACGGAGCCCTTGGTAGGACCGCCGTACTTTTGACACTCGTGTGGTAGTACTGACGTGGGACAGACACTCTGCAGTATCATAAAATGGTGCTGGAGCAGATTACCGGGCGGTGTCGTGACTTGGGACGTCTACGAGCTCTTCCGCATTGGCGAGTCTGGTCAGTAGTCTATGCGCTCAATGTCTTCCAACAACACCATCACTAACTATGACGTAGACTCCAACTTCGCCAGACATGCTTTCGACACATTCATACCCATCAGCGTCGACTCCGAAGCCCGGAAGCGCATCATCTTTGACTTCTTCGACCTCCTCTCTGCCGTTGCGGCAAGAGGCAAGTCCAATGGTATGGGAGGCCGAAAGCTGTCGCGCATGGCAGGATGGTGGGCTTTTCAGTTCGTCGAAGACGGCAAAGGTTTTGAAGGCGGGTACCGCACATGGGAAAGGCAAGTTGCGTGCGCGTCATTACCTTGAGCGCATACTGACTATCTCCTAGAGCAGCCGATGCTGCGAGCCATCTCTTCTTTGCGTATCTTCGTTCACTGGCTCCAGAGCCCAACACGGTCGGCGGCATTTCCAACCTACCTCGCTCCCTGCAGTCGCTGCTGTCCCAGACCGAGTACCCACCGCAGACGCCTACACTTATGCAGACGCGAACCACGAAAGTCGTTATGATAGTGGACTCCGTATCGCCGACTCCGTTTGCCCTTTTGCGTCGTGCCAAGAACTTCGAGTACCGCGATGACGACGCAGCATTGCAGCAGTTTTCAGCATACGAGGACACTGTAAAAGCGCTGACCGATGAATGTCGCAGAGTTCTCGAGAGCATCTCCTCTGCCAACCAGTCTGCCGCCGCAGCAGAAGCCTCAAAGCCCGACCCCTCCTGGTCACGTTTCGAGGACATTGGGTTCTCTGGCCTAATTGACAGCTCTGCTCGGAGTGTCAACGGAACAGCTAGCACAGGTGGCATGAGAGAGTTCTCTAGCATGCGATCTGGACCTCATTCCAAGAACACAGATTTTGGTCGACCGACGACTCCATCCTGGGCCGACTTCTTGTCTTCCGGCTTTGCAGACGAGAACAACCCAACTTCGCCAAATACCTTGCTGCTACCCTCACAAAAGCTTCCCCCTCTCGGTGAATCGGGCCGCGTACATAGTTCTCAAAGTCATATGCGGAACGGCATGCAAGCAGAAGAGGATCTCGAGCCAGGTGAGCTAGCGAGCATAACGAAATTCGATCTTGACGAGACATTCTGGTGGGTCTGGATGATTAGTTTGGCTAGCGAGGAGACGACAGACCGCAAGGCGGCATTTGGGCGATGCACACTGGTAGAAACGCGAATCCCTGGTGGCAAGTGGCTCGTAATGGAGGAACAAGTCAAAGGCGCCTCATCTGGTCCAGAAGAGGGCGCGTACATCGCTGAGAAGAAGTCGAAATTCAGCTTCACAAGACGGGGTCGTCTGGGTCGACGGAAATCTACTGGAAAGAAGCCGACACCTGAGCCCTACGGTCGCACGTCGAACACGCCTATGAGCAAGACGAGCATCGGCCCAGATCAACATGCTAAAGTTCAGGCTGCGGCAGCGAGATTGGCACAGAACGAAAGGGACCGAAAGGAGACCGAAGAGTTTGCACAACGTAGAGGGAGGCAGGAAGACACCACATCAGTCAAGACGAACAGTGTGTTGACACTGCAGCCACACCTTCTCAGCGAAGCAGGCCCAGCCATGAAATGGGACAAGAAGTTTGGAGAAGGTGCAAATGACCGAGACGCGTTGCGTGCGCAATACCTCGGAGACGTTGCCGCTGGAAAGGGCTCCAAGGATAATCTCCTGAAGACTGCGAACGGCCGTCTGTCACCTCTACCACCCTCCATGTCCAACCGGGATCTTCCTGCACTTCCGCAATCCGAGTTGGCCACACCAAAAGCTACACGAGCTGATTCACGATCTCCGGCTCGTGTTGGCGAGTCTAGCTCCACACCGCCAGCCAAAGATTCTGTGACGCCTGTGCCGTGGCCGAACGACTCGCCGACCGCTACACCTGCGCCAGAAGATAAGCCTTTCCCTCCTGTTGACGTCGTCGAACACGCAGCTTTGAAGAAGGAATTGCCTGGCAGAAAGCCAGTGATGGCTTCCCAGTCGCCTGTTTCACAAATTCCGGTGGCAACACAGTCCAAGGTCCGTGCCAGCGAAGATAATACCCAAGCACCCGGAAAGGGATCATCTCCAAATAAATTGAAGAAGAAGGATGGCGGGTTCAGGAAACTATTCGGACGTAAGAAGACCGAACCACTCGCAGCCACCAAGCCCGCGGAATCTCGTGTGTCCGAAGACTACCCGACGCAGACGCAGACATACGAGCCCGACCGAAGTGTTTCCCGTTTCGAAGACCATGAGCCCCCGGTCCGTGAGCCTTCGCTAGCTTACAGTGATGAGAAATTCGAGCCTGAACGGCTTCCGTCTCCTGTGTATGAACAGAGCTTGACTGCGTCCTCTACCATTCTGGAAGACTCTCGCCGTCCGAGCCCTCCACTTGCGCCTGGCAGCAACGCGCACGAGCAACAACAGGCCCAGCAAGCCTTCTCGCGCTTCGATCAAGGCCCCATGGAGGACATGCCAGCGTTCGCTCCAGATGACGACAGTGATGAGGACGATGCTGCTGCCGCACCAAGTGTTCCTCGCCGCCAAGTACCACAATATGATCAATCACCAAGCCCCATTGCGCCAACACCTTATGCCACGCATCAGCGTGATGACATCTCCGAGGAGTCAATCACGCTCAAGACTGACTCAGTCCCGAACACCGACAGGTGGGCTCAGATCAGGAAGAATGCCGCCGAGCGAGCGGCGCGACTTAGCGAGGAGCAAACCCGACGTAGCCGCAGTCAAAGTCAAAGTCAGCGTACAGACGAGGGCGAGACGAGCGGCGAAGAAACGATCGAGAGTCGAGTGGCTCGTATCAAGGCTAGAGTCGCTGAATTGACTGGCAACCAAGACGGCCAGCCTTCCACGTACGGTTCTGCTCCAATCAGATAGCGGCTTCTGGCTTACTCTCATGTACGTTCGACCATGTTCTACGATCGAGACATGGAGCTAACGATGTGTTAGCATTATTCCCTACCTTCCGCACGGCCTGTTGTTTTGAAGTGTACCGAGATCTTTGATACCCCTTTTTGCACTTGTCCCTGACATGTAATGCCCATTCAGCGTTCATTTGTTCGTTCCGCCTAGCTGTTTCGACTTTTCTTCCACGTTTGCAGTACATGAAGAAGATGTACATGGGATCGATGTACACACCAATATGTGATAACGATTTGTCAGGCATACTACTTATACATAGCATAGCAGTGATGACAGTCGTCAATGCTAGGAGTAATAGAGACTGTTCAACATATGTGTGTAATTAGAACTTTGTGCAGAGAGCTCGACTCCAGACGTACTGACCATTGGGCTGTGTATCTAGCATAATGAGCCGGGACGTAACAGAGTTCCACCTTCATACTCGACTTGTGAACACTGGGTTGGCAACATCTACAATGAAGTCTCGAATGGACTGTCCCTTTAGCGAATCTCCAATTACATTCGCTTTTAGGATCTCGCGCTACATTCAAGTCGATACAGACCTGATGGACGTGGATGATCTTGTCTGTCATCGAGCTCACACATTTCTTCAAAGTCCATAATACTGATTATCATTGGCGAAGAACTATGGGACTACGATTCAGTATCAAAATCCAAGGACGCCAACGCCTCGAACTCTCTCAATCAGCAATCTGGATCTGAATCAAAGCAGCCAGCCAACCAACAAGCAAAAGAAAAGTCGTTACATCATACCCATCATGCAACCAGACACCCACATCTCCCCACAATCAACAAACAATCCCCACCATCCCCTCCACACCCAACCCCCTCGCCTGCTCCAAACTCTCCACCCTGACAAACTTCTTCGGATGCACCCTCTTCTCCACCATATCCACCGCCGCACCCACAAATACCACCGAGTCCCCCTTCAGCGCCTCATAAAACATCATAATGCCCGCGGCCTTGCGACTCTCCGCAACCAACAACTTGCACCCCGCCGGCCTGTGCCGATTCTGCGTAACGATCAGGTACTTGACCCCCACCGCATCCTCCGGCACGACTTCCGCATCCAGCGAGCGCGACAAATACACAGACGGAATATCCACCGTCAGCGGATGAATAAAGTCATCATTATACGCAGTGCGCGCAGTCGGATAAACCAGCGTCTCGCCCTTCCCCCCGAAATCAACATCCCTCCCCCCACGCGGCCTTGTATCTTCCTCTAAAAACACTTCCTCGACATTCAGCGAGAACAGCCACGCCCACTTCTTAACGTGCGCGTCCGTAAACGGGAACGTCGTGAGGTAAATGTACCCGCGCGAGGGCCGCGGCAACTCAACCGTGCCGTCGAATTTATTGACGGACTCGAGGAAGTGCCCGGATTTGGTGAAGATTGGGGATATGGTTTGCACGATGGGCACGCCGCGGCGGCGCGGGGGCGGGGACGGCGTGTAGGGCCGGATGTAGACGGGGTTGGTGTTGCGGATGGGGCGGCGGGAGCGGCGGTAGTCGTCGATGGAGATGAAGGAGTCGAAGCTGGTTTGGCGCTCGAGCTTGGGCATGCCGGGTTCGGAAGTGTCGTCGTCCTTGTGGGCGGCGGGTACCTCGGTGGTGATTGTGCGTTTTGTATCGGTATCGGTGGGTGCTTCGAGCTTTGGCTCGGCTGCTGGGGTTGGGATTGTGTCGTTTGTGGAAGACATGGTGGAGTTCGGTGGTGTGGTGGAGTTTGGAGCGATGAGTGTCCAGTCGTGCTCGAGAGATGCTTGCATGTAAACAGGTTCGGATAGCCGCGATGTATGTACTTGACGATGGAAGAGAAGCAGATCGACAGAGATGAGATGAATAAATCGGGCCAGCTATATACTTCACCAGCACTGCAGCAGACTCACCGGTGATCAAGCTCTGCCTAGAGGACACAGAAAGCCCTTTCTCCGTATCGCGAATCAAAATATCTCACAGCTTCTCGCATTGGTCGCATCGCGCAACAGCTGAGCTTTAATGGTGGTGCGGCTGGAGATGGTGGCGCCGGCTGCCTGGCGGTTGCCTGCAGAAGGCTGAACACTGCATGATACGAGAGACAGACACGGAACATCCCTTTCAGAGCTGATTGTCTGCTCGTCGTCTCTTGCCAAACGTCTGTGAGATTTGAATGGGCTGGGAAAATGGGGGATGAACGACGTGATAGTGTTCTAGGTGACCAAGATGTCGACCGAGTCGCATCAGCCAGTATTGCACAACGAGTACCAAGATAATCATCGTTGACACTTCAACAAGACATGTACCGGGAATTGTGTGTAGATGAAGCGCAAATGGAAGTGACAATTAGAGCACATGAAACGTCAAAGGCGTGATCACAACATGACAACGAAAGAAAATCTAGCCTAGACTTGGAGTCAAAGTTTGGTATCGTACTTTGCTATCGCTACATCCTTAATAGATGACTGATGCTAGACCTTGAGTCGCCAAGAATCGCTGAATCTATCACGCTGCTCAAGACCGTCTAAGTTATACTATCGATATTCTACGCGGTAGCCTGCATCGTGCCCTCCGAAAGCGTTTCCGAGCTACTCTGCCCAAGAGCCTGCGTCTCAGGCACAACCTGCTCTGCCGGTGGTTGCGCATCAGGTTGCGCATCGTGATACTGCTCGCTCGCCTCACGCTCATCCGTCTCCCCCATATCCACATCCCCATCATTCGGGTTCTGCGAGTCCAGAATCTGGTTCTGCTCAAGGTGCTCGTTCTTGATCTTGAGAGACGCCTTGTTCGCTTCCAGACGCTGGAGCGAGTGATTCTGGCTACGAGGGTGCGCTGTATGGTCGTGGTCCTCCTCGAAGACTTGGCGCGCGTAGTCGTGCTGCTTGCGTGACTTGTCCACGCCATCTGGGAACATCTTGCCCATGATGGCCGTGTGCCTCTGCTGGATTTCTGGCGGAGCATCTTGATCCGGGTGCGCGTAGCCACTCGGGCTCGGTGTGTCAGGGCCGTTATCTAGGTGATGAGAGTTGATGGACGTAAAGCCAGTCGGCGAGCCCTGCGTCGATGACTCGCCTTCCTTGCGCGCGTGAACCTTGCGGAGATTTGCGGCCGAAGACTGTGAGCGCATGTCTGGACGTCCATCCTTGCGTATCAAGACACCGTCTGCGTTGCGTATCGGTTTGGAACGCGTCTTCTTGGCGTGCGAGTACGGGTCGTTGGGAGAGCCCATGCCCATACCGAAACCCGGCGATACGCCCTGGGAGCCTAAGCTTCCAGCACGTTCGCTCTGTGCGTAGCCTCCGCGTCCGCCACCTCCGCTGCCACGACGTGCTATACCACGGCTGGGGTGGGCGATGTGGTTGTAGTAGCCGTTCGGATCAGCTTGTGAGTCTGGCACGCCATGCCAATCATCCCTCTCCCACTCTGGCGTTCCAAGCTGGTGCATCTGCGCTGGCATACTCTTTCGGACGCGGCCTCCACGACTGCCTGGCCCTCCGCCCCTTCTAGCACGCGGGCGATGCTCCATGTCTCGCTGGGACTCTGGGCGCCAGCTGTCGTCCGAAGGCCCATCCTGTGTACCGTATGGCGCGTACATCGACTGTTGGGTCTGCGAACCCGGCGTAGATTCAGGAATCGAGCGCTGCGATGGTAGCATAGATGGAGCACGAAATGCCGGATCTGTGACTGCGACATCTCTACCGTCGGGGGTACTCTGAGGGTGCGCGAAATTGGCTTGGGGATCAGCACCAGCCACTTTCTGGCGCTTGGGAGATCCGGGTACATGTATAGCACCCTCGCGCGGCGACTTCACACCGTTCGTATGCATGCGCTTGACGCCTGCGTTTCCTCCTCCATTCACGCTAGCCCAAGCAGTGCTTTGACTAGGCGTGGATTCTGGAAGGTAGGTGCCTTCAGGCATGGTGGATGTGGAGGGTGGACCAAAAGAGTGGTGCGCTTGAGAGTTGGATGGTGTTTGGAAAGCAGGGCTGTCTCGCGACATAGCTGGAGGTGCGGCATTCGAAGGCACCATCGAATGCGGGGCCAGTGGCATTTGCTGCATGGGTTGCGGTGCTGGCGCTGTTCCAGCACCTTGCTCTAAGCGATGAATCTTCTTCTTCATGATCTCGACTGTGATCCTGAGGTTGTCGAGCTCAGTCGTCTTGTGTGACACGACAGCAACTTGCTGTGCCATCATCTCAAGTGCGGAGTCGGGAACACTGGCAGGCTGCGCAGATGCCGTGACTGCTCCCCGTTGTACTTCACTTCGAGTGAGCATGAAATCGTGACTGAGAGCCTCAAGTGCCTGACGCATGCCCTGCATTTCCGAGTGCAGTCTTGCCACAGCTTCATCAACACGCCCGATATCTACGCTCTGACGCTGGACTTGTGCCGCAAACTCCCGGCGGAGGTTGGACTCAAGTTGCTGGAACGACTCTTCTCCTCGCCGTATGTCTCTTGTGTGAGCAGCAAGGGCGCCGCTGTTTTGAGAAATCTGCGTCTGCAGGCGCTCGATCGCATCTAGAGACACCTCGCTAGGCGAGCGGGGATATGCGTGCCCATTGACATGGCGTGTTTCACTGGGAGAACGTATCTGCGATGCAGCCGAGACGATATCTCGCCGATTGACGCCAGCACTAGCCTCCCGCGAAGGCGGTTGTGTGGCGTGCGGCACGTCATGAACGGATTTCAGAGCGGGAGACATTGAAGGAGGAGGATTGCTAGACGGAGATCGAATGGCTGAAGGTGGTGGTAATGATTGCCTGGTTTCTTGACCTTGCTGCGATGACTGAGGGTGCTGATGGAACCCGTGATGTGGCCCCATTTGCACAGGATGAAGACCTGTGTGAGGGGGCGGCGGCCGTGAGTCGATCTCCATGGCGTCGGCTTGCGGTGCAATTGACACTTTGATTTTGGCAGGCGAAGGGCTTTCCGGGTCGTCTTCAATCAAGAGATCGGAAGCAGGGTCTTCTATCGGTTCTGACTCGATTATCGTGCCTGGTGATACTTCGCATCGCAGCTCGATTCTGCTGAGCTTGAAAAAGTCCCTTCCCCTTTGAGTAGTCAGTATGTGTTCCGCGTAAGAAGTGCAGTCGCTTGAAAATGGCCCGCGTTGTGAGAGAAAAGGACGGATCGTGATAGAGTGTGGATGATGTGGTGGTCGTGAATCAATTGTATATGCTGCTTGGTATAGGATTGCTGGCGATAAGCACTTAACGTTCATGCATCGGCGTACATGAGACAAAGGGATGAGCGTTCCAAATATGCAGTAATGATAGATGCAGACAAGAAATGAACCGCGGGACAAGGAGTGGAAAGAAATCTTAGCGTATGCTTACCGGAATTTTCCTTCGATAACGGTAAATCCAATGGGTTGCTCGACGCAGCTGGCCGACGGGCACGACTTCGGTTGAATGTGGCTGACAAGTAAAAGTCAGCAAGTAAGACTGATATGCGGTATCTGTGGACGGACAGAGAGGGGGGTTTAATAGATGATAAGTGTATAGTGACGGGAAATTGGTTCGGTGGGACTAGCGCGCCCGCGCCTAAATCTAAAATGCTCGGACCTGAGGTGATTGGCGGCAGGGGTCAGGTATAATGCTAGGGCATTATTGGATTACAGAAACGGAACTGTGCGACAAAGACGAGGAAAAGGTTCCATGCGAGGGGGATAAAGAGGTTGTGCGGCGGCTTACCATCCTTCTATTGCTGTGCCTGGAGAGGCTGCTTTCTGCTTGCCGCTACTTTTCAGTAGACTCCTGTATGACCCGAGCATGGCAGGAACGTAATAGGACCCAGTGACTCTATGCCACGAGTTGTAGTATTCGCCGATATTCGTCCCACAGTTTTTGCAGAAGCCTTTCGTCGATCGACTAATCGGTGATGCTGGAAGTGATGGGTCATCTTCAGGGCTCTCGGCGACTTCAGTCGTGCTCGACATCTTTGCGCCTGTGGTGGTCTCCTCGATGAGTGGTTTCGTGCGAGATGCTGAGCGCTGCTGGCGATTTACATTGGTTGTGTCACCAGCACGGGAACGCCGTCTCGTGCTAGCCATGAGTCCGAGTTGCGTGCAGCCAAAGGGTGATGCACAAAAGGCGTTTCCAAGGAATGCTAGATTGTCTCATTCGCTGGACCGAGGGTGTAAAGAATCAACGGCTGTAATGCGGCGCCGTGCAAAGTGTGGTTGAAGTTCTGTGGTAGCGTACCGGAGGGTCCTGTGCAAGGGCTTGCTAAAGTTGGTTCTCGCTGGCGAAGGTGATAGTAGTGAGTAAAACGCGCGTCAGCAATACCGTGAATCTCGGAAGTCAATCGAATCGCAGAGTCGTTTCAGATATGCGGCGAAGTGAGAGTGGCGGGCGCGACAAAACGGCACAGTCTGGCGCTTGCGTAAATAGGCCAATGGGTGCAGATGAAAGAAGAGTTTAGGGAGCGACGGGGCGCCGAGCAATAATTAGGCAGGAAAGTTATTGCAACAAGATTAGCATGCATTATGCTAGGCCAGCCCGTGTCGCAAGCGCGACGCGCTAGTATCGCTCCACCTGCAAATGCGATCCAGAACGTGGATTTAGCTCCGACGACTTGTCACATCTAGCTGCAGGCGAATTACGCAGGCCAAAGTGAGCTACACCGTATGGACAGAGTTCGTACTTCGCATATAGCCTTGAATACTATAAGTCATCTCACAGCAACGTTGACCAATAATCTGTCTAAAACATGCAAATACGTCACGACTGGTTATACGGAGAAATTGGGGCTATCATATGTTATTGTGTAGCTGATGCGGCGTGGCGGGTTGGCTGTTCTGCAAGGGGTGGTCAAACTCGTCCATGCTGCACATGTAATAACGCTAATCGAGGCTAAAAAAATGCCCAACGTTCATGTCGGAGTGGTCGTTTAAGCAACGACACCGGCCCCGTTACCATTTGAACAGGTATGCACGGCCTCTGAGACATGTACGTCTTGACGCTATACGCCACATCCCTACATCGGGTACAAAATAGCGAAACTTGTACCTCTGTGTAACACATCGCACGCTCCGTGATCCTCGAAGCACCATGTCCTACTTGTTGTGGTTGCACATGTCGCACAAAAACAGCAGTCATCTCACTTCACCCCAATGAACGCGACGCCATTCCTCGCTTGCTGACAAGCTTTGCTCAAAGCCTGTATCTCCGTATCCGTCCATTTCACGCTCAGGTTATCCCAGTTCTTGGTCTGATACTCGCGCCGGTATTGCTGTTGCATGGCTTGCAAACGGCGGATCTCTCGAGGGTCGCCTGTGCCACTATAGATTATCAAGGCCGTACAGCGTGGCAAAGACTCGTAGATCTGCGCAATGTGCTTGACGGTTCTAGAGACGGCGTCGCCGAGCTCGGGACCCTTGACTTCTACATCGACGTCGGTGTCCTCTCTCGCTAGGCCGATGCGCTCCAGTGCCGTTTGACGGATGGCTTCAACATCGGCTGTCTTCGCGTCGTCCCACCAGCCTCGAGCAAGCTCCAGCTCGCGCAGACGAGCCCAAACAAAGTCGATATTCTCAGTGGTACCCTCTTTGCCAATAGCGTTTCCCTTCACAGCGAGCTCAATACCCTCGACAACCTCATCGTCGGATTTGCATCCTATCGACACTTTTGCTTGATTGCCGTGTCCGCGGTTCGGCTCGCCCCAATCGACGACAGCGCCGTTGCGGTGCTCGTTGTTTGATCTGGGCCGTAATGATCGTCCAAGTCTCTTGAAGATAGATTCTGCGTTGGTGTCGCCAGTGCCCCATGTCGGCCCCTTCTCACACTTTTGCTTCACTAGATCAAGTGCAGTGCAAGCGTCCTCAACACTGTCGTGTCCTTTGGAACCCTTTTGTACCTCTCGGTGAAGGAACTTCTGTGCCAGCCATTTCAACGACTGCTTGTAGGGCGGACCACGAGGATGTGGATAGAGGATGCCTGTGTCGATTAAGAAGGGATGTGTGATCTTGAGGGCGTTGAGGTCAGAGTTGAGCGAATGTCCCACGAGTATTGTGCGTGGTGTGAGAATTTCCAACAATTCCTGCTGGATATCGGATAACTTGGTCGTGACATCCTCAAGCATAGCAGCTGTGATGCCAGAGTATTGCGTCAGATAGTCCTTGATGGGAAGGTCGGGCTTAACTAGTCTGTCCAGAATGGCTTTACCATCCCAGTCTAGCAGGCTTACTCGCGTAAGAACGAAGTCGTCGTTCTCGGCCTTGCACATCTCGCAATCGACGGAGACCACTTGCTTTCCAGCCAAGATGCTACCCTGCTCGATCTCACTCTCAGGTACCTCACCTTCTTCGAGCGTGGCGACTTTGCTGTCCACCCACCCATCCTCGACACTCTGCTGTGCATCCTTCCGTCGCTGAAGTGCAGCTGCTTTGGCGTCGGGTGTGGTGAGCATGGCAGGATGGGGAACATACTCATTCTCCTGTTGATCGGTGAGACTGGCAACGTACTCGGTGATGCGAGTGCGTTTGTTGTTCCAGTGCTTGGAGTTCTGCGGAAGCGGGCCTTTGTGGTTGCCCTTCTTCTTCATCTGTTTCTCTTCTTGCGACTTTGGAATTTGTGACGTTAGCATCGTGTGAATCGGCGAATGCAGCCTGACGTATTGGTTTGCACGGTGCTCTCCGGGAGCCTGAATGGGCCACACATGATCAAAAATATCAGCAAGAGGCTTGATGGCGGCTGGCAACCTACTCGATCTGAGTGTGGCTGGGTAGAAGTCATCAGGCAGGATACGCAGGCGCTTCGGCTCGGCGCTGTCTGTCGCTGGAGCATCTGGCGCAAGTTCCGCATTTTCAGTATTGGGCTCTGATGAAGCAGCTTCTAGTGCAATGTTGCCATTGAACATGCCTAGGTCCAGTCCAGGAACCATCAGCATGACTACTTTCTGGATGCTGGCGCGATTGCGCACTGAGACCCATTGTGGAGCATTCCCGTCCGCGAGCAGGTAGAGGGCAAGGGCCTGGAGGTCCCCAAGCTTGACATGCGACGAAAGACGCGCATGATGCGAATGCTCGATGGCCGGATAGTGCCTGTCAAGCTTGCGCTCCTTCCCCCGCTCCTCCTTGTTCAGGCCGGTGTCATTCGCCCCGTTCTTGTGCGCAGAGAACGGATTTACAGGCGGTGATGCGCGATCGTTCGGTACGATCTCAAAGGGATTGCGGTCTCGTGGCTGCTTAGGCGCGGCAGGCGAGCGACTTCGATCTCGTGAGTCGTCCCTTCTACCGTTGCGAGAACGATGCGCATCTCTGCTGGTGCTGCGACGGCGCCGATCCGATTGGTGCAAATGTGGGTCTTTGCGATGGCCGTGGTATTCTGGCTCGCGATCCTTGCGTCTCCTCTTGGACTCGACGGTAGTCCAACCTTCATCGTCTGGGGCGCCTGCAATCGTCGTATCTTTGGATTGGCTCTCGCCGCGCAGATGTGCCAATGTCGCGCCTAGTCCGACATCGACCGTGTCTTCATCTTCCTCTGGGCGCTTTCGTTTCGCCATTGCGTGTTGTGTGCGGCGATGTGCTACAGATGGTGTTGCGTGGGAAAGTGTCGAGAAATTGTTCCAAGCTTGATTTCCCAAAGTACGCTAGTGGCTTAGTGCATAAACTTAACTTTTGGCAGGTGCTTCCACCACTTGTGAAGAGAACATGATCATTAAAGTTGTTAGAGAAGTGGTATAAGGTGATTGCAGGCCAAGTCTAAACAATCACTGTGCCCCCAATATCACACAACCCAACCTCCTTATTCCACTCCAAACCCTCAGCCTCCGCACCTTTCTTCCACCTCTCCACAGGCTCCGTAACGGGCTCATACTGCGCGCTGAACGCTCCTCGAAAAGTACCATAGTGCATCGCAATGCTCTTCTTGCTCCTTACATCTCTGTGTATCGCCAACGAGTCTTCCGGGCTCGAGTGCACACCTGACAGTATGGACCGTGGCTTGAAGCAGCCGGCGGGAACAAGTGCAAGATCGAAAGGCCCGTAGAGCTGCCCTATCTCCTTGAACGCCGGACACGGTGGATGGGGCGCATTGTGGTGCGTGAACTCGTCGTCGGACGTGACATGACAGTAACCAGTATCGCCCGCGAAAAAGAGCCGCTTGCCGTCTGCGCCTGGCTCCTTAATTGTCCAACTACACCATAATGTGCTGTAGAAACTCCATGGTGTACGTCCGGAACCGTGTTGCGCGGGCGTGCAGATGAGCTCTACGCTGCCCACGTCTGCACACTCCAGTGTGGCACCATCCCACCAGTCCATCTCAGTGACTTGTTCTGCTTTGATGCCCACGCCCAGCCCCGTGAGGATAGACTTCACTCCCAAAGCACAGAAGAAGCGCAGGTCTCCGTTCTGCTTCTCATTGAGCTTCTTCAGCGTGTCTGAATCTAGGTGGTCGTAGTGGTCGTGACTGATGGCCACCGCGTCGATGGTAGGCAGCTCATCAATCGTGCAGGGTGGAGGCGTGAAGCGTACGGGTCCAACCATCCCAAATGGTCCCACTCGCGCACTCCATACTGGATCCACTAGTATCCGAATTCCCCTCTCGCTGCCCTTGCGCCTGCTGGTCTCGATCAAGAAGCTTGCATGACCGATCCATGTCGACTTCAAGCCATCGGGTTGCGCAGCAAAGTCAGGCTTACGCACTTCGACAAGGCCAAGGCGATCGGCCGGTACAGGCACGAAATTCTTGGGCTTCGTCCATCGCGCTTTGAGGAGTGTTGGGAGCGAGGAGCCTACGTAGGAGGGCCACGGGTTCTTGAAGGTCGAGCCGTTGTGATGTGCTGTTGGATTGAAGCCGTCTGGCCAGCGCTGCGGTAGTGGATTCACGGACGAAGTGGGTGCCATCTTGGCAGTGGAGAAGCGCCTAAAAAATCACGCGAAAGTGCAGCTTTTGAGGACATCGTATTGAGGCTGACATGCAGAAGTGATGATGTTGTGAAGAGTGCGGGATCAGGGCAGCGGAGATAGCGGGCAGTTGTAGCGCATGGCGGGACACAAGTTCAACCGGCGCACCGATCTTGTTACACGAGCATCAGCAAATGCCGTACATTCAATACATCTCTCTCAAGTTCATGCAGCCCATCTTGTGCCACAAGTCGCAAAAGTCATCGTTCTGAACATGCTCACCCCATACGTCAGACGCGGCTTGCTCCGCCAATCTTCGCCTATCGAACAATCCACGTTCTCCTCCTCCGCTCCTCCAAGACGCCTCCCAGCAAACATTTCTCTCATCTCCATCGAACACGGCATGTGGCTGTCGTTTCCCACGAACCAACCTATCACCGTTTCAGCTCATCATCGCTGCTCGGAGACTCTACACAATCGAGACAAGCATCATGCCGCGGCTTGCGTAGCCTTAACTTCTTATCAACCAATGATCACCACACGTGAGAGCTACCATGCACCTTAGCGTAAGGTACCTACAGCTCCACGCATCGCTCATCGCCGCTCGCTGGGATCTTGAACGATGCACCTTCCACATGAGGCAAAGAGTTTCCGTGAATATGTAAAAAGAGTGGCCAAAGTCAAGTAGTCAAAAGGGCCCGAGTCCCAGGTAAGCTCTCAGGTACAGTACGCCGTCCATTTTCACTTCAAGATGCGTGCCACACTCCTCCCCATAGCCTTGCTCACCAGCACCACCACCGCCCAACTCTACCCAGGCCAATCCAACCTAAATCACACCTGCGAACTCCAAACGCCCCTCCTATCCTGCCCCTCCTCCTCCCCCTCAAAAGTCGATTCCTGCTGCGTCGAAACCTTCGGCGGCCTAGTACAGTTCCAAGCATTGGAAGAAAAGAAATAGCGTGTATGCTGACAACATCCAGCTCCTTACAACCCAGTTCTGGAACACCTACACCGGCCGCGAAGCACAAGGCCAGTACCTCCCCACCAACACCTTCACGCTCCACGGCCTCTGGCCCGATTTCTGCAACGGCTCGTACACGCAGTACTGCGACCTCAACCGCCAATACGACCCCATCCCCTCGCCCAACACCACCACAGGCCTACCAAACGGCACACTCGTACCCGCATACAATGGCTCCAACATCGGGACTTTCCTGGAACCTTTTGGCCGCTTCGATTTGCTCGAGTACATGAACACATACTGGGTCGCATGGCAGCAAGACAACCCTGGTTTCTGGGCCCACGAATTTTCAAAACACGCTACGTGCTTCTCGACATTTAATATCCCTTGCTATGGGCCCTTGTACAGACTTCACGAAGACGTCGTTGATTTCTTCGAAACGGCAGTCAAGTACTACAAGCGCTTTCCGACGTTTAAGTGGTTGGCCGACGCGGGCATAACGCCGTCCAACTCGACGGGATACACGTATACGGATATCCGCGACGTGCTGTTCGAGAAACACGGGGGCGTTCCGTTTATTGGGTGTAACGGGCCAAGGTATAATACTACGGCAAAGGGGCGGGCGGCGAATAGTTCGGATGGGGGGTTTACGGCGTTGAGTGAGGTGTGGTATTATGAATATGTGAGTGTGTGACTGAGGTGGCGCGGAAGAATATTTGGGACAGGGGAGCTAACGATGAACACTAGGTCTATGGACGTCCGCAGGAGGGCAATGTTATTCCTACGAGTGCGGCGCCGACGTATCTTACGAACTGTGCGAAGGCGGCTGGGGCGATTAATTACTTTCAGCGGACGAATGGGTCGGAGAGGGTACCTACTGTTCCGTACTAGATCGATGGTCTGATACGTAGAAATCTATGATAATGTAATGGATCATTGTACTTGATTTGCTTTGCCCGTATGGCCGGGGTGTATATGTGATTATGTACAGTCTACACTAGATCCCACCATGCAGTTTCCACACGCAGTCTAAGCCCATATCTACTGTGCGTGTGCCAAAGCAACAGCTGTCTCCTAGTTCGCCTTCATCATACCACTGCACTTCCTCCCGCACTTTGCCCTCAGACTCTTCAGTTGCAACGACCTTTTCCTCTACGTCCCCAACATCACATCCTAATTCAAAACTCAAACTCGCCACGAAACCGCTCAACATCCATCCCCGGCCCCACCGCATCCGCCAGATCCCGCCGTGACATCTGGCCAAACACCCTGCGCAACGTATCATACAGATTCGTGCTCTGGTTCTGGTGAATCATGTTATCCAGATCGCGCTCGCTCACGCCATCGCCCACAACCTCTCTTGCTTTCTCCTTGCCCTCTTTTTCGACGACTTTGTGCATGGCCAGCGCACCGAGCAAGTGCTGTGCGGCCTCGGTGTAACACCCAATATTAATACAGCTGACGCCGAGATTGTATCGCGCGCGCACGAAATTCGGTCGGAGTGCGAGGGCGCGTGAATATGCGTCGATTGCTTCTTCGCTGCGTCCGGAATTCGCAAGCGTGGCGCCGAGGCGATTCCACAGGAGATGTAACTGCGAGCTCGAATTGCTGACGCCAGACTCTGTAGATGCAAGCGCCGCGCCGAAGCAATCGACCGCCTTGTCGTATTCCTCGATGCCGTAGAAGAGCACGCCCAGGCCGACTTGCACGTCTGGGTCCATTTGCTCGCCGGTCGGTGAGAGCTGCGCGGCTTGGATATACAGATTTGTGACTTTTTCGTGGAGGATGTGGCGGTCCGTGAAGCCCATTTCGGCGTCTGTGGAGAGGGGCTCGCTGATGAGGGAGGGGTACTTTGTTGCGAGCCAGCGCTCGAGGGTCCGGTAGGCGGTTGATTCGTAGCCCTCGTTTGTGTAGGATACTGCCAGGCCCATGAGTGCTTCGAGGTTGGAGGGGTCTTGCTTGAGTGCGTGTTCGAGAGCGCGGATGGCGGGCGTTTCCTTTTCGTTTTGTGCTTGTGATTCTCCCAGTCGTACCCATGCGGCGATGTGGTTCTGGTCCTTCTGGACGGCCGCTTCGAAGGCGAGAGCGGCGAGGGAGAGGTTGCCGCCCTCTTCCATGATCTTGACGCCCTCCTCGAAGGGGTTGGTGACTTTGTTGAAGAGGTTGTCTTGCTCAAACAGGTAGTCGCCCATGGCTGGATCCCGGACAGAGTGCGTGTTCAGGCCGTCGAAGCCCTCCCACTGGTCCATGTCGCCCATGTGCCCCTCGACAAAGTTCTCCTCGTTGGCCAGTTGCCTAGCGTATTCAGTCTCAGCCTGGATGCCCTTCCAAACCGACTCGAAGTCGCCGAACTCCTCTACTGACCTGTCCATTTCGTTGAGCTCTGCCTCGATGTGCTTGTTCGCCTCGGCGTCCAGCGCGTCGAGGTTCTGGTCCGTCTGCTCCAGTTCGGCAAAGTGCGCTTCCCAGTCCTTGTCGTCCAGCTCGACCAGCCGCTCCTTGCCCTTGCTCGAGCCCTGCGCGGGCTGCTGGAAGTTCTGCTGCGAGTAGTTCTGCGGCATCATGCCCATGCCCATGCCGCCCATGCCGCTCATGCCTCCCATGCCCATGTTCATGCCGTACATGGGCCGCTGGTATCCGCCGCCCATCATCGCGGGCTGTTCGGCGGTCGTGGGGCTTGCTGTCCGCGCGTTCGGGTTCATCTGCTGGAACTTGGCAAACTCGGCTGGGTTGAAGCCCGCCGGCCGTTCTTGCATCGCGGGTCCCATCTGGGGCGCCTGCATGCCTGGGTCGAACTCTGCTGCCCACGCTGGCGATCCGCTACGTTGTGCGCGCTCCAGTTCTCGGCGCATGTGCTCCATGGCGAATGGCGAGGCGGGGCCGGGCCCTTGCGGTAGTTGTGCGTTCTGTTGCATGAACTCGTTCATCATCTGCGCCCGTTCTGTCAGTCGCCTCAGTCTATTGTGTCGACAGTCCGTCCCAACTTACGCCGTCTGAGCCGCCGCCCATCTGCTGGCTGCGCATGCTCTCCTGCATGCCGCCTGGGCCCCGCCCGACCAGCCGGTCTCTCTGCAGGCTCTTGTCATCCTGCACGTGCTTGGTGAACTGGCTGAGTGGATTCGCCCCGGTCGAGCACTCTGCGCCGCCGAGGAACGACATGCTGGGTGAGTGTTTCGGTCGATTCGCCGACGCAATGCTCGTAGGAAAGACAGCAAGGGAAGTCTATAGTACAATGCGAGATGTGAGGTGTGGTGTGTGAAGTGTAGGCGCATGTGGTGGCTCTGCGACTTATTGATCAGCACGTTGGGGTTGGGGAAGTGGGGCGACGATGCCGAGGTCGCCTTCAGTTCCGTGAGTGAAGCGCCGCAAGTCAGCCCGGCAAAAGAAGCTCCGTGGAAAGCAAGGGCAAAATGTTGCTAGACAACGGAGACTCGTAATTTTAAACCTCATTATATGACATTTGTCGAGACGTGTACAGCGGAAGGGGAGATAATAACGCCAGGACACTCCTCTACTATGTTACATGCCTACTCCAATCCTTCCACACCTGAACATCAAAACAGTAGAAGTTTTCGAGGTTGATCCCAGCCGTTGCAGTCAATACTGTCTTCTCGAATCCATCAGACCTACATCTGGGCACCAGAGTCCGAGCGCTTGTTGTAGTTGTCACGCCTGTCGCCCCTGTCGCCGCCGTCACGCCTGTCGCGCCTATCTGAGCCCGTGGACGACTTGCTGAAGTCGACACGCAGGTCACGTCCGTAGATGACCTTCTGCTGCAACACTTCCTTTGCGCGAGTGGCGCTGGCAACGTCGATGAAGTCTGCGTGGGCGAAGCCTCTCGGCTGGCCGGTGCGCCTGTCAATGGCAACGCGGACATCCATGACATTGCGAATGTCGCGGAAGAGGTCGTTGAGGTCCTTGTCAGACATCTCGAAGGACATGTTGCCGATGAAGAGCGTCTTGGATGGCTCGTTGTTAACGCTTCCAGGCGCGCTCGAGCGGCCAGGTCTGTCACTCCTGGGCTTTTCGCGGTGGAACTGGACGACGAGGTTGCGGCCCTCGAAGACCTGCATGTCGAGGTTGTCAATGGCCTGCTGCGCGTCGGGAATCTCCTTGAAGGTGACGTAGGCGAATCTGCAGACACAATTAGTGGACATCTTCAAACACGTTCCATGAAACCAACCCTCTGCTTAGACCGCGGTTGTCGTAGATGACCTTGACCTCTTCAACCTCACCGAAGCGGGAGAAGACCTTCTTCAGCTGGTCGCCAGTGACCTCGTAGTAGAGGTTGCCGATGTACAGCACCTTGTTGGGTGGGTTGTCGCTGCCGGCAGTTCTGGGCTTGCGGTCCTTGTTCTCGGCAGCCTTTGCGACCTCCGCCAAAGCATCTGCACCAATTGTGGCACTGGCGTCGGTGGGCTCTGCGTGCGCATCTTGCTGTGCTGGGGTCAGGCCATCCTCCATGGGCGCCTCCGCGGCAGTCTGCGCGAAGTCCTCGGGAGCGTCAGCAGCAGGCGCCTGCGCAGCGTCCGTCTTGTCTACGTCATCGCTCGCAAATCTCCTCTGGAAGACCGTTGACCATTGTTGCTGTCGCGTGCGGAACGCAGAGGGCGTGAATGTGGTAATGGATCGCGGCTTGGCGAGAAGAGTCCTGGAGGGTGTCGCGCTGATGGCACGAACCGCCGCACGTCGTAGGAGAAACCTTCATCGTACCATTAGCCAGTATCATTGTGGTTGAGAGGTGTGTACATACATGGCGACTTTGAATTCGGAGTTGCGATGTGGTTCGGGGAGTGGCTGTGGATTAGGATTTTTCTAAGTAAATTTCCGGCATTGGCCATCAACAGTAGTGAGCACGTGACGCTTTTCCCTCCGTCATCGAACCGTTGATGCGCCACTTGATCTGGAAGCTCCCAGGAGTCTACCGGAAGCCGGTCGCAGTAAGCATGTCCTTTTGAAGAGACGATGGAATTGCAAGCAGATAGGCATGTCCGGGTATGCGATTGAGGTAAATCAAACACCTCCCAGCTGGACCTGCTTTACGTACATTCACCAACCACTCGCATACGCACATGCTCGTTCATACACGAATAGGCAGTGACTCCTACGGGTGACCGATTGACTTGACACAGGAAGTTGTTGCATCGATCGTTGACATGCACAAGATCACGACCCGGACTTGAGCATTGTGTGCCTGACTAGCGGTCCCGGTATCCAAATACCGAGGAGCGACGGAAGGGTCCCAAATCGGTAGGCTGCTTGGTGTAGATAGTTATGCGCATTCTCTCAAACTCCTCTCATGATCTCCATCCTCTCTTGCTGACATTCGTGCTTTCTTTGTTTATCATTGATGGATGACTCCCATGATGGCACGGGACTTGGTGTCGCGCCGGCGACCTCCGATGCGCGTTGCTCAAGTATCTCTTGTGGTAGCTTGTGCTACACCGGCCACAACTTGTTCACTTAACAGACATCATGCTGAAAGGTAGTGCGCCCCATGTTTGTTCCATGAATCAATTGAAGACTGACATACGGGAGGCGCATTCTCTGCAGACTCGGACGCATCTCCAGACCTTGGCCCCACCGCCCACGATGATCATATTCCCTCCTCTGAAGAAGACGAACCCAGTCCAGAGTCTTCCGACCCGGGGACAGGTAGCTCTCGCCGTGCACAGCAGGACAATGGCACGACGAGTGCAACCATGCAGACACCGGCTGGCACTAGCGTAGAGGAAGACGACAATGGCATGCTTCCCCGCGACAAACAGCGTCGAACGGCCTTCTATGACTACACGGCAGAGAAGCAGATGAGTCACACCGAAGCAAAACAGTTCTACCAGAGACACCAGTGGGAGACGCAATATGGAGGCTCGCAGGCCGGCGATGGCTTCAGCCCAGCTCTCCGGGCGAAGACCTTCCCTGCCAACTTTTCAGCTACCGATGGCGCCGACTTTGCGAGCAAAGCTGATAGCATTCGCTCACGAAGGAGCAATGTCAGTCTTGCACACCATGGCCACCAAGGACAACGCACCACGCTTCCCATTGGCGTCTCGCATGCAGAACAGTCGCAGGAGTCACGTCCGCAAACGACTTCACAGGGTGCTGCCAACGCGCAAGATTATCTTCTGCAAGCCGACCAACAGGCGAGAGCTCACGCAAAGCACCCCGATCTTCCACACGAGTCGAAGCCCATGCTTTCTGAACAAGGTATTCACGGGGCCGGCGCCGGCATAGGAGTCGGATCAGGTGCGGGAGGATTTGCCAACTCGGATGCGAGTGTGACCACTGAGCTGAGCGCCATTTATACCAACGTACAGAAGGTGCTTGATCTGCGCCACAAGTACATCCGTCTATCGCTGCAGCGTCCCTTTGACAACCCAAAAGATGATCCTGCCTGGCGAATATACCCACCTCACCCTGAGCCAGTCTGGAATGACTCTTCGAAGGAGCGCCGGAACGCTTCAAGTAGCATGCAGAACAGTGGCATTATGGAACCTACTGCACCACCGAAGCCGCCGCGCAAGATGGGCACGAACATTGGAGAAGACTTCCATATCAACGAAACGCTTCCTGCTCCTGGGCCATCAGAGATGTCGTTTCGCCTCGATGAAGGTGGCGTGTACCAGGTCTACGAGACTGCAAAATCTGCAGAACTCGACACCCCAATAGTGGCCATACCTACTTTGCGCGAGTTCTACATTGATCTAGACTCCATCCTAGATATCTCATCCGATGGACCAAGCAAGAGTTTCGCGTTCCGACGACTCCAGTATCTGGAGGGCAAGTTCAATCTCTACTACCTATTGAATGAGTATCAAGAAACCGCAGACAGCAAGAAGGTGCCACATCGAGACTTTTACAACGTGCGCAAGGTCGACACTCACGTCCACCACTCAGCCTGCATGAATCAGAAGCACTTGTTGCGCTTCATCAAATCGAAGATGAAGAAGTCGCCGGATGAGGTAGTACTCTTTCGCGACGGCAAGCACTTGACGCTGAAGGAGGTTTTTGAGTCTATCAATCTTACTGCATATGACCTAAGTATCGACACTCTCGACATGCATGTACGTTGTCCAACGCACTCTCTACGACCCCACTAACGTAGCACAGGCTCATACTGACTCTTTCCATCGCTTTGACAAGTTCAATTTGAAATACAACCCCATCGGCGAATCACGTCTGCGTACCATTTTCCTCAAGACAGACAACTTCATCAAGGGACGTTACTTGGCTGAGATCACCAAAGAGGTCATATCTGATTTGGAGGCGAGCAAATACCAGTTCGTTGAATGGCGCATCTCGATTTATGGACGAGACATCGACGAGTGGGATAAGCTTGCTGCATGGGTCATCGACAACAAGCTGTTTTCGCCCAACGTACGCTGGCTCGTCCAGGTGCCACGTCTATACGACGTGTATAGGGGCACCGGTCTCATGGATAACTTCGAACAAGTTGTCGTCAATGTATTCCAGCCTCTTTTCGAGGTCACCAGAGATCCGTCCAGCCATCCTAAGCTTCACATCTTCTTGCAGAGAGTTATAGGCTTTGATAGCGTCGATGACGAGAGCAAGATCGAGCGACGCGTGTACAAGAAGTTCCCACCTCCTAAGCTGTGGTCCACGCATCAGAACCCGCCTTACAGCTACTGGATGTACTACTTGTTCGCCAACATGGCTTCGCTCAACGGTTGGAGGAAGCAGCGTGGCTTCAACACTTTCTTGCTCCGACCCCATTGCGGAGAGGCTGGAGACACCGATCACTTAGCTGCGGCTGTTTTGTGTTGTCACAGCATCAGTCACGGCTTGCTTCTTCGCAAGGTACCGCTCCTGCAGTACATCTTCTACCTCGAACAGATTGGTGTCGCCATGTCGCCGCTCAGCAACAACGCTCTCTTCCTTGCTTATGAGCGCAACCCTTTCCTGAACTACTTCAGGCGCGGCCTCAACGTGTCCCTTTCAACCGACGACCCACTCCAATTTGCTTTTACAAAAGAGCCACTCATCGAGGAGTACTCCGTCGCAGCACAGATTTACAAGCTGAGCGCAGTGGACATGTGCGAGCTCGCTAAACACTCCGTCGAGCAAAGCGGCTTCGAGCACCTAGTCAAGCAGAAGTGGCTCGGCGCCAACTACCACCTCCAAGGCGTCGCAGGCAACGACATGGCGCGCTCAAATGTACCCAGTGTCCGCGAAGCCTTCAGGCACGAAACGCTTCTACAAGAACTAGCCATGTAGATACCCACACTCTCCATCTCAAACATCCCGCATACTAACAGCACACAGGATCGACCGCTACACCCGCGCCTCTCAAACCACCCGAAACGACCTCACAATGTCCAACCTGCAGCCCTCCACAAGCTTCATCCCCCAGGACCCCGTCTCAGCTCAAGCAACGCAGACAGGCTCGCCAGTCACTTTTATGCACGCACACCCCTCAACACCCAGCATGCCAGACCAACCACAGCACTTCTCCACCCTCCCACCAAGCACCCTCTCCGGCCCCCTCGGCCCCCTGCACCAAGCCCGCCAAAACCAATCCACTGCCCCCATCGAACCCAGCTCGCCCACCAGCACCAAAGAAAGCACCCTCGACCGCCCGAGCCGCACGTCCAGCATGACCATCAATCCAAGCATTATTTCTGCGCCCCAGCCTCAGACTCAGACGGCGACGAGTCCGCAGCAGCAGTACTACGGCGACGTCGAGGGCCTGAGCTTGACGCGCACGACGAGCAGCGTTAATATGGATGGCGAGCCGCGGATTTTTCCGGGCGTGGTGACTAGGAGTGCGAGAAGGAGTAGTATGCGGAGTGGGGCGGTTGAGGATGGGGCGTATGCGGGGTATAGGAAGGGTGGTGGGGATACGGAGAGTGTGAAGGAGGAGGTGGATACGGATGATGAGGAATGAAGGATTGAAGGGGATAAGGATGCTGTTATGGATCACGGGAAAAATGGGTCTGAAGACCTTTTAGAATGAATAAGCACGCGCTACATACGGACGTAGAAATGTCTTTGACGAAATGCATTATGTCGTTGCCCATCTATGATATGATGAACCACGAAGCTCCCGCAAGATATTCATACAGAGTTCACTCTCCCAACTTGTTCATCATCACTCTTCTCTCCGCCCTGCTTAGTTGTACTGAGCGTACACAGCAGTGCTGTTAAACTTCATGTTGCCCTTGATGACCTTGTCAACCGCAGACAAGAAGTCCTTCTCCGTCGCAACCTTGCGCCTCAACCGGATAGCGAACATACCCGCCTCCGTCGCCACACTCCGCAGCTCAGCACCCGTGCTGTTGGGGCACAGACGCGAAATAAGCTCCCAACGAATATCGCGCTCTACGCTCATGCTCTTGGCGTGAATGCGCAGAATGTTCGCACGGCCCTCCATGTCCGGCAGCGAGAACTCGATCTTTCGGTCGATGCGGCCAGGACGCATGAGCGCGGGATCGAGAGTCGATGGTCTGTTGGTAGCGAACATGACCTTGATGTTTCCACGTGCGTCGAAGCCGTCGAGCTGTGTGATGAGCTCCAACATAGTTCGCTGTACCTCGTTGTCGCCTCCCGCGCCATCGTCGAAACGTGCGCCACCAACGGCGTCGATCTCGTCGAAGAAGATGATGCATGCCTTCTTTGTCCGTGCCATCTCAAACAGCTCGCGCACCATTCGTGCTCCCTCGCCGACGTACTTTTGTACGAGCTCTGAACCGATAACTCGGATGAAGGTGGCGTCTGTTCGATTGGCGACGGCTCGGGCGCAGAGCGTCTTTCCTGTTCCTGGGGGTCCGTAGAGGAGGGCGCCCTTCGGAGGGTCGATACCGAGGTTGACGAAGCGTTCTGGCGATAGGAGGGGCATCTCGACGACTTCTCGCAGCTTCTCGATCTGCTCTTTACAGCCTCCTACATCGCCGTACGTGACATCCGGCTTGTCCTCGACTGTCATCATAGTGACTGACGGATCGATCTTGGGTGGTAGAGGAAGCAGAATCTGGTACTTGTTTCGGTCGACGCCCACCCGCATGCCCTCCTCGATATCTGTGGGCGAGACGCGCTCGCCGAGGTTGACGACGAACTTGGCGATCTGCTTGACGTTGATGACATATTTGCTCTTCTCTGAGTCCTTCTCGTCTTGTATTATCTTGGTGCATCGGGCGACTTGGAGGGGCTGCTCTTCTTGCATTCGTTGCCGGTCGGCGGCGATGTCCCAGAGATGTGGTGGTGCGAGACCCGTGTCTGATTCCTGAATGATGTGAGCAGGTGTCATCTGTACATCAGTGCAGTGTAGCTACCTTGACGCCAATCTTCTCGTTTATTGTCTGCTGCTTGTCCTTGATTTCCTTCTCGAGCTTCTTGAGCTCCGCGCCGTAGGGAGCTGCGCCATATGTCTTCAGCACTTGGATGTCCCTATCGCGTCGTCAGTCGTGCCTGTATCACGTGCCTTTATAGCCTTACTCGTCGGTGAGAGGTGTGATCTTCTTCTCCTCGACCTCCTCGTCGGCGAAGTTCTTCTGGTACTTCTCCCAGCTCTGGCCCGTTGCGGAGGGCATGATTGCGGTCGAGGCGGCGCTCCCGGGTGATGAAAGCTATATGCGGTGTGTCTAAGTTGAGTTCTTGATGAAGGTCTTCAGAGGAGGGCCAGCGGTGGGATGTGATAGGCGAGTCGTGTGTGGTTGCGGAGGTGAAGGTGGTTGTTTGGTAATGGGCGACAGGTGTGACATCGAAGGCGACGGAGGTCGGAGTTGCCCTGACGCCTTGGCAAATCGCGCCCGCCGCGAAATTGTTTCAACAACGCGAAAGCTCCCAATCACCCCGCAACAGCACCCTCGATACCCCTCCTTTCGACCCTGCTTTCCTGTATAGTCCAAGATGTCAGCTCAAGTTTCAAATGGCGGCAGCGGAAATGCTGCGTTCAAGGCAAGAGGCGCATTTCTGGAGCTCAAATGCCCCCAGCTAACGCAGGCTGCAGGACAAGGAGAAGCCCAGAGCTGTACGGAGCGCAAACATCATTGCTGCAAGAGGTATGATAACCACATAAATCCAAAAAGAGCTTCAGCTGATGTATTCTGGTAGCTGTGGCTGATGCGATCCGAACTGTATGCTCACGACTTGGTGTGGAAGAGAACAGGAACTGACAAATCTGTAGTCGTTGGGACCAAAGGGCATGGACAAGATGGTATGTATGGATTCAATCGTTTTGGATCCCTCGTCTGACCTTCCCAGATCCAAACAGGCAAAGGCGAGACCATCATCACCAACGACGGAGCGACCATGTTGAAGCAAATGAGCGTCATGCACCCGTCCGCAAAGATGCTTGTCGACCTCGCACACGCCCAAGATATCGAGGCTGGAGACGGCACAACGTCGGTCGTGGTCATTGCAGGGAGTCTGCTAGGAGCTGCCGAACGGCTCTTGGGCAAGGGCATCCACCCAACCGTCATATCAGAGGCCTTCCAGCGGGCTGCTCAAGAAGCGATAAAGATCCTCGAGGGCATGTCCATTCCCATCAACCTGGCCGACAGGCAAACACTCCTTAAAACCGCCACCACCGCACTCTCCTCCAAGATCGTCGCACAAGAGCCCAAGCTACCAATAATGGCTGTCGACTCCGTGCTCAAGGTCATTGACCCCAAGACTGCGGACAACGTAGACCTCAAGAACATCAGGATGATCAAGAAGCAGGGTGGCACCATCGAGGACAGCGAGATGATTGACGGATTGGTCCTCAACCAGCCAGTAGTGAAGAGTGCAGGAGGACCCACACTGAAAGAGAAGGCACGGATAGGTCTCATACAATTCCAGCTGAGCCCACCGAAACCAGACATGGAGAACCAGATCGTAGTCAACGACTACAGGCAAATGGACAAGATCCTGAAGGAGGAGCGAACATATCTGCTCAACATGGTCAAGAAGATCCAGAAGGCAAAGTGCAATGTGCTCTTGATCCAGAAGTCAATCCTGCGAGACGCAGTAAATGATCTGAGTCTACACTTTCTTTCCAAGCTCAAGATCCTCGTCATCAAGGACGTCGAGCGCGACGAGATCGAGTTCATCTGCAAGAGCACAGGCTGCAAGCCCATCGCCGACATTGACTCCTTCACCGAGGACAAGCTCGGCTCAGCCGACCTCGTCGAGGAAGTCCAGGCCTCCGGAGCGCGGTACGTCAAGGTCTCAGGCGTCAAGTCCGTCGTCAACACCGTATCCATTGTCTGCCGCGGCGCAAACTCCCTCATCCTCGACGAGACCGAGCGCTCCCTACACGACGCACACTGCGCCATCCGGTCATTAGTCAAGAAGAAGGCTCTCCTCGCCGGTGGTGGCGCTCCCGAGATCGAAATCGCACACCAGCTGTCCCTCCGCGCCCGAGAACTCTCCGGCACAGAGAGCATCTGCTGGAAAGCATTCGCGGACGCCATGGAAGTCATTCCTACGACGCTGGCGGAGAATGCGGGTCTAAACAGCATCAAGGTGGTCACGGAGCTGAGGCACAGGCACGCGCAGGAGCAGAGGAACGCGGGCATTAGCATCAAGAGTGGGGGCGTCAAGACTGACATCGCGGAGGAGAACGTGGTGCAGCCACTCCTGGTTAGCACCAGCGCTATCGAGCTGGCTGCCGAGACGGTTAAGATGATTCTGCGGATCGACGACATTGCGCTGTCGAGATAAGAAGGATGATGTAGGAGCACGTACGCATGCAGATCTTGGGACGATAAAATACCACGAATAATGAAAGAGCTATTGCAGCGCATCCGTTATCCGTTCACCTTGTCCACTAGGATGCTCCCCACATGAGAGACTAAAGTAGGCGCTTCTGCGAACGCCAGCTCGCGCCAGTGTGAAGCTGTTCACGCTCGTGCATCGAATGCATGATCACACCCCTGTACATCGGCACGTGGAGTCGCAGAAGCGAAGCGAATTCCATGTATGTCCGCACTAAAAAGGTGATATGACAGAACTCAGCTTGACTGATATAGACATTGTTGCCGAAATTGGTGAGTATGCGGAGAGTAGGAGTGCGTACGTATAGTGTCATGTCTGGAGTATACTGCAGGGGCTTTCAGGGTAAGTAGGTACCATTTCCAGCCTGACGCGACGTACAGCTGCGAAGTACCACTTGGTTAAAGGTACGTAAATTGACACTGACACTGATGAGTGTGCGATACGCGCTAGGCAGTGCAGTACTATTGCATATGGGCGGGCGCGTGCAAGCAGAAGCGCTGAGATCTTCACTGACGGATGATGTGTACCCGCTTCATATACGTTATACATCGTCATTGTTACACGGCGTTTCTGCGACAGCGGAGGGGAGCAAGCGATGATATGTGTATCTCGACTCGCCCATGGAGTTGTCAAGAGCGTTCTCAAAGCTATTTACGAAAACTTGCAGGTGTACAGTTCTCAACTCATATCCTCGCGGTCGGTAGTTGGTTTTGCTGTGGTTTGCAGTGTACAGTGGGCATGAGAGCTCCTTGATCATGCAGATACCCCAAGGCTCGCCGTGCTTCTCAACGGCTGCAAGCTGCACCTCACTTCACATGAGTGGCGACGCGCATCTCCTTCTGGCCGCTCAGCCACCGCATGCGGCCAGAGAAGTTCAACGCATATCAAGCTGCTATTGAGGTGGGGTAGCTTGATACCTTGCTTTCTGGCGGTTACTACTGTTCCACAGCGATCTGAGTGAAATGCGAGCAAGTAACATATCCCCTCTACTCATGCAACTTTCCCGAGACACCGAGGCAAATCGAAGGACGATTTCGCAGCCAATCTACACATGGCATATTGCCACACAAGTACCAATAACATGCCACCGTGGACCTGAATCAGTCGTCCCCAGACCCATATCTCCCTCACCTTGCGAGACCATCAACAACACTGCCGAACCCGATCTACATAACATGCCATCCGGTGAAGTTCCACAACGCCGCTCGATGATGAGTTCGGTGAATACACTATATTCCAATGCCGGTGGGGAGTACGTAGTTGCTACGCTACGTTTCGGGATAGTCGACGGCGTACTTCGCCTTCCGCGCGTGCAGTAGCGGAACGGTTGGAGCGAGCGATAGTGTAGGTTAGAGCGGTATGTGATTGGTGTGTACTGGTAAAACGGTTCTTGGTGGCAAAGATAGTCTGTATTTGTAGACTTGGTGGATGTTGCCACGAGGTGTTGGGTAGGTATGTCGAATTGGGAATGAGAGTCGTTGGTCGATTGTATCTAGTAGATCTTGCTTTCGTGTGCATCAAAACGTTTGCATACCGTATCTCTTCTTCATGTCTCGGTACCTAGTTTTAACAAGGTTGTCGCCA
>Ga0265798_10001647_pt1 | contig 34313 bp, 39 predicted proteins | sample P3T30metagenome_FD_192430 | JGI IMG/M metagenome (GOLD analysis project Ga0265798, IMG submission 192430) | Plant litter microbial communities from East Loma Ridge, Irvine, California - P3 T30 | ecosystem: Environmental > Terrestrial > Plant litter > Unclassified | place: USA: California... | reverse complement strand
CAGCGTCACAGTCGAGCTTGGCGGTGTCTCGATCCATATCGTCCACGATCTCAAGGAACTGTCGATCGACCCGCGCGCTGCCGGCGTGCGCGTCGTGGTGTCCGGGCATTCGCACAAGCCGGCCAGCATCGAGCGGGATGGCGTGCTCTATGTGAATCCAGGAAGTGCAGGGCGGCGCCGCTTCGCGCTGCCGATTTCGGTCGGCGAATTGGTGATCGAGGCCGGGCAAGTTGCAGTCGGGCTGGTGAACTTGTAGGGTGGGCGGACCCGCCCACCCTACTATTTCTATTTCATCGTATAACTTTGCCACGCCGTATCCACCGCGAAGTTGCGCGTGCTATCCCAGTAGGTAAAGTTGTAGCGCATCACATCGCCGATCTTCAGCCCGCCGGCGCTGTAGGTGTTGGTCGACCCATCCAGCCGCATGCGCAGGTTCTGCTGCGGCCCGTTATTGACCGTATAGTGCACATCGGCCCAACTGCCGGTATTGGTGCCGAACTGCAGCGTCGTGGATGAAGTCTGGGTTGCCCAGGTCGGCCCGGTCGGATTCGTCGGCGGATTGGTGGTGCCGCCACCACCCGACTCCCACACGATATCGTCGATCGCGAACTGGAAGGCCGCCCCCGGCAGTGCGTTGGCGTCGCTCGAGAGCATGAACACATCGAGCAGCGACTGTGCTGCGACTTTCGTCCCCAACAGGGTCGAGACCGGGATGCTGCCTTGCGCCCATTGGCCGTTGCGTACCAGGCCGTGGGTCGTCACGTTAGCCGGGAAGTTGACCCAGTTCTGGTTCGTGTAGGTATCGCCCACGCCGATATTGAAGGACACATTGGCCGGAATCTTGATCCGGAACTTCATGGTCCCGTTGCGGTAGTTGCTCAGGTCGCGCGCCTGTCTCGCCTGCACGCCGCCGCCGAACCATTGGCCGGGCGCGGTGTAGGCCCAGGCGATCACATTGGTTCCTTCGTATGGCGCCGTATTGCCGGCCCCGCTGGAGGCGCCGTTCCACAGGAAGATGTCGGAGCTGTTGCCGGCCACCAGCTTGCTGTTGACGCTGGTGGTGTCCGTGAAGACGCCGAACTTGCCGGCGACTTCCGGCACGGTCTGGTTGCCGAGTTTGACTTGTCCCTTGCCATCCATCTGGTAGACGCGCACATAGTCGACGTACATGGTGCCGGGCAGCGGCGCCGTGACCTGGCTGGGGTTGGCGGCGTCGGTGAAGTTGCCGCCTACGGCCAGGTTCAGCAGCAGGTAGAAGGGCGCCTGCAGGGCGGTCGAATTCACCGCCAGCGGCGCGTCGTACAGGTTGCGTTCGACGCCGTTGTCGACCACGGTGAAGCGCATCTGGCTCTCATCCCAGTACAGGCGGTAGGTGACGAAGCGGTTGGCCAGCGAGGTCGAGGGCACGTACCAGTTCTTGGTCTGCCAGGCGGTGGATGCCGCGCAGCTCTCGTTGCCGGCCACGCAGGCGCCCTGCTGCCACGTGATGACGTTGGCGCCGACGAAGTGGTTGGCTGACGGATTGCCGGCCGCCGCGCGGACGGACGCTTTATGGCCCATCTCCATGATGTCGATCTCGCCGTTGCGCGGCCAAGTCTGCGGACTGACGCCCAGCATCCAGGCGGCCGGCCACAGTCCGGTGGCGATGTTGGGCGTGGCCATGCGCACCTCGATCATGCCGTACTGGACCTGCACCTTGCCCTTGGTATCGATCTTCCCGGACGTGAAGGAATTGCCGCCGAGTGATTGGGCGCGAGCCTGGATCGCGAGCGCGCGGGTGCCGGATTCGAAGGGCACGTTGACGATGGAGAGATTGTTCGGGCTGTAGTACTGCAACTCGGCATTGCCGAAGCCACAAAAGTTGGTCGCGCAGCCGTTGCCGTCGGTGGCGGTCCAAACTGTGGTGTTCAGGCTATTGCCGTTGAACTCTTCGGACCAGATCAACTGGCCGACGGCGGGATTGGTGACGCCGGCGCCGGCCCCGGCGCTACAGGCGAAAAGAAGCGTAGCGGCTACCCTCTGGAAAGCTTTCCACTTCAACTGGCGATGCAGGTCTTGTGTCTTCACGTTGGCTCCTCACTTTACTCCGTGTGTTTTTATGGGAAGCGCCAGGACGGCGTTCCGTGGTTTGCCAACTTGGTCGTTGGTCTCGAATAATTCTGCGGAAGCTGTTAATGGAAACCTTTCCATTTGTTATGGGTAAATATATTCCGTATTGACACCTCCGTCAAACGTAATCGCGCGCTTCAGTTTGATGTGGATCATGACGGCCGCGCGGCGGTGTGATCAATTCATAGCGGAGCGCTGTCACCCCAAAATGCCGTAAGATACGGCTCCCTCGCATCCACCGCATCACATGACTTCGCCATCCGATATCCCGGCCCAGCCGCGCTTCCGCCCCCGTCCCTGGATCCACCTCGAAACGCCGCAGGACGTCGAGCTCTGGATCGACGAGCACAACCAGGCGCTGCAGGAGCTGGTCAAGCCGACCGAGACCGGCGTCGGCATCCGCTTCACCCTGGCCGAAGGCGGCGACCTGCTGATGCAGACCACCGGCGACGCCGTCCTGCTCGACGTCGAGCCCGACGCCGCATGGATTGCCCCCTTGATTTCCGCCGCCACCGGCGCCGAACCGCCGCGTGGCCAGGTCTGGATCCTGCCCGACGACCGCCTGGTGCAGCTGATCCTCGGCCTGTCGACCCTGGTGCTGCAGACCACCCTGGTGGTCGGCCATCCCTTCAGCACGCGCGCCCGCCGATAGCAGGCCGGGCCGGGCCTACCCGGCCGCGTGCTTTTCGGTTATAACATCAGTTCTTCTACCGAAAGAGCGAGGATTGATGACCAAGCACTCGAACCCGGTGGCGCGCCGCGCCGTCCTTGGCGCCCTGCTTGCGCTGGGCATCCTCGCGGTACAGGGTCCGGCGCGCGCCGCCGACCTGCTGCAAGAGTCGAAGAAGCGCGGCGTCCTGCGCATTGCGATGGAGGGCACTTACCCCCCCTTCAACTACAAGGACCCGAAGACCGGCCAACTGACCGGCTACGACGTCGACGTCGCCAAGCTGGTGGCAAATAAACTGGGCCTGCGGCCGGAGTTCGTCGCCACCGAATGGGCGGCCATCCTCGCCGGCCTGGCCGCCGGCAAGTACGACATCATCGTCAGCCAGGTCGGCATCACCCCACGGCGTGAACAGGCCTTCGATTTCTCGCGCCCCTATACCTATTCCCAGCCCCAGCTCATCGTGCGCAAGAACGACCGCGCCAGTTACGCCAGCCTCGAGGCGCTGAAGGGCAAGCGTGTGGGCGTGGGGCAGGGCAGCGTGTTCGAGCAGCAGGCCAGGGCGGTGCCGGGGATCGAGGTCAAGAGCTATCCGGCGGCGCCGGAGAACCTGCAGGACCTGGCCTTCGGGCGCATCGACGCAGCCCTCAACGATGGCCTGATGGTGGCCTACCTGCTGAAGAATTCGCACCTGCCGATCAAGGCCGGCGCGCGGGTCGGCGCGGTCGAGCGCATGGGCATCCCGTTCCGCAAGGGCAGCCCGCAATTCAAGGCGGCACTCGACAGGATATTGCTGGACGCCGCCAATGACGGCAGCCTGAAGGCGCTGTCGGTCAAGTGGTTCGGCGTCGACGCCAGCCGCGCGCCCGCGTCCCCGTGACCGACTTGTTCGCGCTGCTGCGCGACGCGGCGCCGGCGATGCTCATGGGCGCCAGCTACACCTTGCTGTTCGCGGTCGCCGCGATGATCGGCGGGCTGGCGATCGGCGTGCCGGTGGCGCTGATGCGCATCGCACCCTGGGCGGCGCTGCGGCTGCCCGCGGGCCTGTACGTGAGCGCGATGCGCGGCACGCCGCTGCTGGTGCAGATCTTCGTGATCTATTACGGGCTACCGAGCGTGGGGATCGAGTTCTCGCCGGTGACGGCAGGCGTGCTGGCGCTGTCGCTGAACTCGGGCGCGTATCTATCGGAAAGCCTGCGCGGCGCGATCCGCGCCGTCAGCGAAGGGCAGTGGCGCGCCAGCTTCAGCCTGGGACTGGGCTACTGGCAGACGCTGCACCACATCGTCATGCCGCAGGCGCTGCGGATCGCGGTGCCGTCGATGAGCAATACCCTCATCAGCCTGATCAAGGATACTTCGCTGGTGTCGGTGATCGCCCTGACCGAATTGATGCTGGCGACGAAAGAGGTGATCGCCACCACCTTCCAGCCCTTGCCGCTATACCTTGCTGCGGCCTGCATCTACTGGGCCCTGAGCCTGTTCTTCGAGGCGCTGCAGCGGCGCGCCGAACGGCGCCTGAACCGCGGGCACGCGGCGCGCTGAAGGCTGACGCAATGAAGCGCCAAGCAGGCGCGGAGCCCGGTTGGCGCGGCATGCGCGGAAAGTGGCCGTCTAGCGGTTACCCTTGTCCTGCTGCTGGTCGAAGGCCTGGGACGCGTCGCGGGCCGATTCCCCCTGCTGGCGCTGGTCCGGATCGTCGAGCGCCGGCGTTCCGCCCGATGCGTGCTGGCCGCCTTGCTGTTGGCCGGATTGCTGGTTGCCCTGCTGCTGGCCCGACTGCTGTTGGCCTTGTTGTTGGCCTTGTTGTTGGCCGGACTGCTGGCTGCCTCCTTGCTGGCCCGCGGTCGCGGTCAGGTCCTTGCTCGGATCGGCCACGTTCTGGTCCGGACGGGTGCCTTTCATGTCATTGCCTTGGTTCGCATTCATGTTCGTCTCCTGAATTGAATGAGTGAGACACCATGATAGGACCTGCTGCTCGAGCACGGAATCGGACTCGGCGCGTCCTGGAGGTAGGACCGGGCGCACATCGCGTGCAACATTGAAAGCGCACGTGAAAACACCGTGACGGCCATCGGATGCCGGTCACGGTGCGGGTGTTCCAGTGCGACGGAGCTTCAGCGATTGCCGCGTTGCTTGTCGATGCTGTTATCGGTGTTCCAGGCCTGCGAAGCGTCGCGGGCAGATTCGCCCTGGCGGCTTCCCGGGTCGTCCAGTGCGGGCGTGCCGCCGGATGCATGCTGGCCGCCTTGCTGCTGGCTGCCCTGTTGCTGTTTACCCGACTGCTGGCTGCCTGGCTGCTGGTTGCCTTGCTGCTGGTCCGGGACCGATTGACGATTGCCTTGCTGTGCGCCGGATTGCAAGCTGCCCTGCTGCTGCAGGCCGCTGTCGGCGGAGTTGATGCTCAGGTCTTCCACGTCATCGTCGTGACGCGGTCCTTTGATGCCATGTCCTTTGTTTTCACCCATTCTGTACTCCTGTGCGAGTGTCGATGGGGCCATCATAGCCCTCTAGCCCACGGGAACAATCGGAATGGGTGACGGGCCGTTGTAGGACGACGCGTACAAAGTCAGCAGTAAAAAAGGAAGTCAGGGATTGGCGGGAAGCGCCGGGGCGAGGCCGAGGCCATCGAGGAAAGCGTGGGCGGCGCGCAGCGCAGCCACGGTCTGCTCCTGGCTGAACCCGCCGTGCCCGGCGCCCGGGATGGTGTGCAGCACGTTGCGCACGCCGGCCGCATCGAGCGCCGCCTTCAGGCGTACGGCGTGGGCATGCGGCACCAGACGGTCGGCGTCGCCGTGGATCGTGAACACCGGCGGCCCGCCCGCGCGCACCCAAGTGAGCGGAGACAGCTCGCGCGCCAGCGCCGCAGGCCCGGGCATGCTGCCGAACCATGCCACCGCGTAGGAGCGGATCTCCGGCCCCGCAAGCATGGCGGCGACGTCCGTGATGCCGTAGAAGTTGACCACCGCCGCCACTTTTGGCGCGGCGTTCGTGTACGGGCCGCTCCACGTCGGCTCGTTGGCCGCGCATTGGTTCGTGAACGGCGAATCCGACGGGATCATCGCAGTGGCCAGGGCCAGGTGGCCGCCCGCCGAATCGCCCGAGGTCACGACCCGCTTCGCATCGAAGCCGTACTTTTGCGCGTTGATGCCGACCCACTGCAGCGCGCACAGCGTGTCCTCGACCGCCGCCGGCGCCCGCGCGGTATTGGCCAGGCGGTAGCCGACGTTCACCACTGCGAAGCCCATCTGCAGGAAGGGCAGGCCGGATAATGCCGCGCGCTCGCGCGAACCGGCGACCCAGCCGCCGCCGTGGAAGTACAGCACCACGGGCAGCACCTTGCCGTCGCTGCCGGGCGGACGGTAGATGTCGAGCTTCAGCGCCTGGCCGCTGGTGGTCAGGTAGACGATATCCGGCTGGATCGCGACCCCCTGCTTGCGCAGCAGTTCGAAGCGCGGATTTTCCGGCATCGCGTCCACTGCAGCCGCCGGCCCGCAAACGAGCAGCAGCGCAAGCAGTATCGCGGACGTGCGCATCGCTACCCTTACATGTTCGGGTAGTTCGGGCCGCCGCCGCCTTCCGGCGTAACCCACACGATGTTCTGGGTCGGGTCCTTGATGTCGCAGGTCTTGCAGTGCACGCAGTTCTGGGCGTTGATCTGCAGGCGGTCCTTGCCCTCGTCGGTCTTCACGAACTCGTACACCCCGGCCGGACAGTAGCGCTGTTCCGGGCCCGCGTAGGTCGCCAGGTTGACCTCGACCGGCACCGCCGGGTTCTTGAGGGTCAGGTGGATCGGCTGGTCTTCGCTGTGATTCGTATTCGAGATGAACACCGACGACAGGCGATCGAAGGTCAGCTTGCCGTCCGGTTTCGGATACACGATCGGCTTGAATTGCGACGCCGGTCTCAAGCATTCATGGTCGGCGTGCTTGTGGTGCAGGGTCCAGGGCGCTTTACCCCGGAAGATCATCTGGTCGATGCCGGTCATGATGGTGCCGAAATAGAGCCCTTTGCTCATCCATGGCTTGAAGTTGCGCGCCACGTGCAGCTCCTCGTGCAGCCACGATTGCTCGAAGGCGGCCGGGTAGGACACCAGTTCGTCGTGCTGGCGGCCCTCAATCAATGCGGCGAACGCGCTTTCCGCAGCCAGCATGCCGGTCTTGATCGCGCCGTGGCTGCCCTTGATACGGCTGGTGTTGAGGAAGCCGGCGTCGCAGCCGACCAGGCAGCCGCCCGGGAATACCGTCTTCGGCAAGGATTGCAGGCCACCCGCGGTGATCGCGCGCGCGCCATACGAGATGCGCTTGGCGCCTTCGAAGTAGTGGCGGATCGCCGGATGGGTTTTATAGCGCTGGAATTCCTCGTACGGCGACAGGTAGGGGTTCTGGTAAGCCAGGCCCACCACGAAGCCGACCACCACCTGGTTGTTTTCCAGGTGGTAGAGGAAGGAGCCGCCGTAGGTATCGTTATCCAGCGGCCAGCCGGCGGTGTGCACCACCAGGCCCGGCTTGTGCTTGGCCGGGTCGATCTCCCACAATTCCTTGATGCCGATACCGTAGGTTTGCGGATCACGGCCCTTGTTCAGGTCATATTTGGCCATCAGTTGGCGGCCCAGGTGGCCGCGCGAGCCTTCGGCGAAGAACGTGTACTTGGCGTGCAGCTCCATGCCGAGCTGGAAGTCCGAACCCGGCTCGCCGTCGCGCTTGACGCCCATGTTGCCGGTGGCGACACCCTTGACCGAGCCGTCCTCGTTGTACAGGATCTCGGCGGCCGGGAAGCCCGGGAAGATCTCGACGCCGAGCGCTTCGGCCTGTTGTCCCAGCCAGCGCACCACATTGGCCAGCGAGATCACGTAGTTGCCGTGGTTGGTGAGCATCTTCGGGACCATGAAGTGCGGGGTCGCGATCGCCTTGGTCTCGGTCAGGAACAGCACCTGGTCTTCCGTCACCGGGGTGTTGAGCGGCGCGCCCTTTTCCTTCCAGTCGGGGATCAGTTCATTGAGGGCGATCGGGTCCATCACCGCGCCCGACAGGATGTGGGCGCCGAGTTCTCCGCCTTTTTCCAGCACGCAGACCGAAACCTCTTGTCCTTTTTCGGCCGCCAGCTGCTTCAGGCGGATCGCGGCCGACAGGCCTGCGGGGCCGCCGCCGACGACGACCACGTCGTACTCCATCGCTTCGCGCGGTCCGTATTGTTCGAGGATGTTGGTTGGCTCAGTCATGTCTTTTATAGGTGTTAAAAAATTTAAGCACGAGTGTGCGGGTTTTTATCGACGTTTGCAACTTTGCGCGCCATTTTACGGACATTATTAGATGGGGCAATCTAATACTGATGAATTGTGTAAGATGGTGCCTTCTCTGAAGGAGGGCCGAGCGTGGGTATCGAAGTCAATTACGAAGGAAAGATCGCGATGGTCACCGGCGCCTCGAGCGGCCTGGGAGCGCGTTTCGCCAAGGCGCTGGCCGGCGCCGGCGCCCAGGTGGTGCTGGCCTCGCGCCGCGTCGAGCGTCTCAAGGAACTGCGCGCCGAGATCGAAGCCGACGGCGGCGCCGCCCACGTGGTGCGGCTCGACGTCACCGATCTCGGCTCGATCAAGGCCGCGATCGCCCACGCCGAGACCGAGGCCGGGCCGATCGACATCCTGGTGAATAATTCCGGCGTGTCGAGCACCCAGCGCCTGCTGGACGTCACCGAGGACGACTACAACTACATCATGGACACCAACCTGCGCGGCGCCTTCTTTGTCGCCCAGCAGACCGCCAAGCGCATGATCCAGCGCGCCAAGGGCGATCCGCGCAAGCAGCACCGCATCGTCAACATCGCCTCGGTGGCCGGCCTGCGCGTGCTGCCGCAGATCGGCGTCTACTGCATGAGCAAGGCCGGCGTGGTGCAGATGACCAAGGCGATGGCGGTCGAATGGGGCAAGTACGGCATCAACGTGAATGCCATCTGCCCGGGGTATATCTCGACCGAGATGAACGAGGATTACTTCGATACGGAGCAGGGGCGCAAGCTGATCGACATGCTGCCGCGTAAGCGGCCGGGCAAGCCGGAAGACCTCGACGGGCTCCTGCTACTGCTGGCGGCAGAAGAGGCGCATTTCATCAATGGCGCGATCATTACGGCAGATGATGGGATGACGGCGCAGTAGTTAATTTATTCGTTAGCCCCGAGACCGTCGTACGCCCCGGTGGCGCGTGCGACGCTTGCCACAATTCCAACCCTGGTGGCACTTTGCTAACTTCTACGTAATTCTTCTCTCTTTCGTGACAATCTGAGAGATTCTCACCTGTATTGCTGTGGCAAGATCGCGCCTCTTCGCCACCCCGGCAGTACCACATGCCGCCGCCGATTGTTGCAAAAACAGCCGGTCGCCACGTAAGACAGTTCCTACAGGGCAAGACCAGCGATTATAATTGTGTAACTAGCCGCACTGCACCATTGCGCGTTTTACTCTCCCACAGCAGCGAATCATGTCTGAATCCGAGGTCGTATTTTCCATTGCGCGGCACGCCGCGTGGGCGCCTCGCCTGACGACGGGGGAGGCCTGGGCCGAATGGGCGCGCGCGCCTTGGCCCATCGAAACCGGCGAAGAGCCGAAAGTCGCCGCCATGCCCGCCATGCTGCGCCGCCGCGCCGGTTTCCTCGGCCGCATGGCGCTCGAAGTCGCCTACGAATGCCTGGGCGAAGCGCGCGGCGTTCCGACCATCTTCTGCTCGCGCCACGGCGAAGTCGCGCGTGCCCTCGACCTGCTGGGCGACCTGGCGCGCGGCGAGCCGCTGTCGCCGACCGCCTTCGGCCTGGCCGTGCACAACGCCAGCGCCGGCCTGTTCTCGATCGCCCGCGCCGACCGCGCCAACCACGTGGCGCTCGCCGGCGGCGCCGCCACCATCGAGCACGCGGTGATCGAAGCCTGCGGCCAGCTGGCCGACGGCGCACCGATGGTGCTGCTGGTCGCCTGCGATACCGCGCTGCCCGCGCCGCTCGACCACTTCGAAGACTGCGACGAGCAGCCCTGGGCCTTCGCCTGGGCGATGGTGCCGGCGGGCGCCGACGCTATCCGCCTGTCCTGGCGCGCGCAAGACGATGCGCAGCCTGCGCGCATGCCTGGCGGCCTCGCGGTGCTGCGCTTCCAGCACGCCGGCGAGGCCGCGCTGGTACGTGACGCCGGCGGCAAGCGCTGGCGCTGGAGCCGCCATGCTGGCTAGCCTGGGCCATGCCTGGCGCGTGTTCGCGACCGGCCTGAGTTTCGCGCTGTTCGGCCTCGGTGGCCTGGTGCTGCGCGCGATCGTGTTTCCGCTATTGGCCCTGTGCGTGCGCGAGCCGGGCGCCCGCCAGCGCGCCGCGCGCGCCACCATCAGCGCCGCATTCCGCGCCTTTGTCGGCATCATGCGCGGCCTGGGCGTGTTGCGCTACGAAGTGCGCGGCCTCGACAAACTGGCGCGGGAAGGGCAGCTGATCCTGGCCAATCACCCGACCCTGATCGACACCGTGTTCCTGATCGCCTTCGTGCCGAACGCCGACTGCATCGTCAAGGGCGCACTGGCCGACAACCCCTTCATGCGCGGCCCGGTGCGCGCGGCGCGCTACATCTGCAACGACCGCGGTCCGGCGCTGGTCGACGATTGCATCGCCTCGTTGCGCGCGGGCGGCAACCTGATCATCTTCCCGGAAGGGACCCGCACCCCGCGCGGCGCCCACGCGGAACTCAAGCGCGGCGCGGCCAACGTCGCCGTGCGCGGCATGCGCGCCATCACGCCTGTCGTGATCAGCTGCGAGCCGCCGACCCTCGGCAAAGGCGACAAGTGGTGGCACGTGCCGCCGCGCCAGGCGCACTTTCGCATCGAGGTGATGGACGATATCGGCGTGGAAGCGTTTCGCCGCGAGGACACCAGCGAGGTGCTGGCGGCGCGCCGCCTCACCGAATACCTGCAACAGTTTTTTATGAAAGAAGGCCAGCACCATGCTTGAACAGGAAGTGAAGACGTTGATCATCGACGTCCTGCAGCTCGAAGACATCACCCCTGAGGACATCGACAGCGAGGCACCGCTGTTCGTCGAGGGCCTGGGACTGGACTCGATCGACGCGCTGGAAATCGGCGTGGCCCTGCAGAAGCGCTACGGCATCACCCTGTCGGCCGAGTCGCAGGAAACCCGCCGCCATTTCGCGTCGGTGCGCGCGCTGGCCGCGATGATCGAAACGAACCGGAAGAAGTAAAGGAGCCGCCATGGTAAACATTCACGACATGAACCGGGACGAACTGTTCACCTGGGTCGCCGACCTGCTGGCCGAGATGTTCGAACTGGACCGCGCGTCCTTGACCCCGGCGTCTAACCTGTACGCCGACCTCGATATCGACAGCATCGATGCGGTCGACCTCGCGGTGAAGCTCAAGCAGATGACCGGCAAGCGCCTGCAGCCGGAAGTGTTCAAGACCATCCGCACCATCGACGACGTGGTCAATGCGCTCGCCGGCCTGGCCGAAGAGCAGACTGCCGCGGCTTGAGCTGGTGATCTGGAACGTCCTGGCGGCGGCGCTGACGCTGCTGTATCCGCTCGCGATCTGGTTCGGACATGGCAGCATCGAGCCGCGCTGGCTGGCCGGCCTGCTGCTGCTGGCGGCCGCCACGCGCCTGCCTGCGCTGAAAGTCAGCGGCGCCGCACGCTGGACCGCCGGCGGCGCGCTGCTGCTGGTCGCCATCGCGGTCGCCTCGAACGCGGTGCTGCCGCTGAAGCTGTATCCGGTGCTGGTCAATTGCGCGCTGCTGGGCGCTTTCGGGGCCAGCCTGTTCACCGGCATGCCGATGGTCGAACGCCTGGCGCGCCTGCGCGAGCCGGATCTGCCGCCCGCCGGCGTCGCCTACACGCGCCGCGTGACCCAGGCCTGGTGCCTGTTCTTCGCCATTAACGGTGCGATTGCGCTCGGCACCGCGCTGTTCGCCAGCGAGGCCGCCTGGTCGCTGTACAACGGCGTGATCGCCTATATCCTGATGGGCCTGATGTTCGGCGGCGAATACCTGCTGCGCATCCGGTTCAAACGCTTGCACCATGCTTGATCCGTTTTATCGCATCGCCACACGTTCGCCCCAGTCCATCGCCGGCTGGCGCGCCGGCGCGCCCGTCAGCCACGGCGACTTCCTGGCGCGCGTGCGCGCCTGGGCGGCACTTGGGCAGCGCACCACACCGCAGCAAATCGCCCTCTACCATGAGGACAGCCTGGAATTCGCAGCCGCCTTGATCGGCGCCTGGTTGAGCGGGAAGACCGTCTGGCTCGGCGCCGACGTGCTGCCAGCCACCTGCGCCGCGCTCGAGGCGGAAGTGGGCGCCTTCTGGGGCGCCTTCCCGGCCGGGCATGCGCCTCTGGACAGCGACGACTGGCAAGGCGAGTGGACGGCGCCGGCGCCCGACTTCCCGGCGCTGGTCGTGTTCACCTCGGGGAGCACCGGCGTGCCGACGCCAATCCCGAAGCAGTTGGTGCAGCTGACCAGCGAAGTGGCGGCGCTGGAGTCGCAGTTCGGCGCGCGCCTCGGCGACGCCGCGGTCCTCGCGACGGTCTCGCACCAGCATATCTACGGTTTGCTGTTCCGCGTCCTGTGGCCGCTGGCCGAGGGCAGGGCGATCCACGCTGCCCGCCACGAATTCCCCGAGACGCTGGCGCCCGCGCTGGCGGACGGCCCTTGCGTGCTGTTGGCCAGCCCGGCGCACCTGAAACGCCTGCCGGCCCACCTGGATTGGTCGGGCAAAGGACAGCTGCGCGCCGTGTTCTCGTCCGGCGGCATGCTGGAAGAAGAAGCGTCGCTGCATGCGGCGGCGCTGCTCGGCGCCACGCCGATCGAGGTCTACGGCAGTTCCGAAACCGGCGGCGTGGCATGGCGCCAGCGCGGCGTGAACGACACTTGGCAGCCGCTGCCCGGCGTCGCATGGCGCGCCGATGCCGAGGGCCTGCTGGAGGTCCAATCGAGCTTCGCCGGCGCCGGCTGGCAGCGCCTGGCCGACCGGGTGGAAGGCAGCGGCGACGGCTTCGTGCTGCGCGGACGCGCCGACCGTATCGTCAAGATCGAGGAAAAGCGCATCTCGCTCGATGCGATCGAAGCCGCGCTGCGTGCAGGTGGCCTGGTGCGCGAGGCCCGGGTGGTGACAGCGCCATCGGCCGGACGCCAGGTGCTGGCCGCCTTCGTCGTGCCGACCGAGGCGGGGCAGGCGCTGCTGGACGGGGAAGGGCGCGCGGCCATGAGCCGCGCCTTGCGCGAACAGCTGGCCGCCGGCTTCGAGGCCGTGGCCCTGCCGCGCCGCTGGCGCTACCTCGAACGCCTGCCGACCAATGCCCAGGGCAAGACCACCCAGGCGCTGCTGCTCGCGCTGCTGGACCAGCGTCCGCGCTTGCCCTACGTGCGCGTGCTGGAGCAGGACGCCACCCGCACCCTGCTCGAGCTGACCGTGCCAGCCGACCTGCTGTACTTCGACGGCCACTTCAGCGTCGCCCCGGTGTTGCCGGGGGTGGTGCAGGTCGACTGGGCGATTCACTACGGGCGTGAATACCTCGGCCTGGCGCCGGGCTTCGGCGGCATCAATGCGCTGAAGTTCCAGCAGATGATCCGCCCCGGCCATCCGGTGCAGCTCGAACTCGCGCACGACGCGGCGAAGGCCCAGCTGCACTTCCGTTATTTCTCGGCCGCCGGCGCCCACGCCAGCGGCCGCATTCTCCTGACATCCCCATGAGCACCTTGAACAAGAAATTCTCGCCCGAGCGCCAGAGCGCCTTCGAAGCCCGTTTCGAAGCACAGAAGATCGCCTTTGCGCCGGTCGTGTTCCAGTGCGTGCGCTTCGCCTGGAAGCGCGGCATGCTGCAGGCGATCGCGGATGCCGGTGAAGAAGGTCTGTCGGTCGAGGCGCTGGCGGCGACCGGCCGCTGGACTCCCTACGCGCTCAAGGTGGTGCTGGAGACTTGCCTGTCCGCCGGCGTGGTCTACCTCGACAAGGGAAGCTATGTGCTGGACAAGACCGGCTTCGTGGTCCTGACCGACCCGATCACCCAGGTCAACATCGACTTCAACCACGACGTCTGCTACCAGGCGCTGTTCTCGCTCGAGCAGGCGCTGGACGAGGAAAAACCGGTGGGCCTGAAGGTACTGGGCGACTGGCCGACGATTTATGAAGGACTGGCGACCCTGCCGGAACCGGCGCGCACCAGCTGGTTCGCCTTCGACCACTATTATTCGGACACCTCCTTCCCCGACATCCTGCCGGACGTGTTCGCGACCGCCCCGCGCCGCCTGATGGACATCGGCGCCAACACCGGCAAGTTCACGCTCGCCGCCCTGGCTGCGAACGAGCGCGTGGCGCTGCATCTGGTCGACCTGCCGGGTCAGCTGGCCGTGGCCGAGCAGAAGCTGCAGGCGGCCGGCCTGCGCGAGCGTGCCACCCTGCACCCGACCAACCTGCTGGACCACGCGGCGCCGCTGCCGGGCGACATGGACCTGATCTGGATGAGCCAGTTCCTGAGCTGCTTCTCGGAAGAAGCCATCGCCAGCATCTTCCGGCGCGTCGCCGATGCGCTTGGCCCGCGCGGGCAGGTGCTGGTGCTGGACACCTTCTGGGACCGCCAGCGCTACGACATCGCGGCCTACTGCCTGATCAACACCTCGCCTTACTTCACCGCCCTCGCCAGCGGCAACAGCAAGGTCTATGAAAGCGCCGACTACGTGCGCCTGGCGGAAGCCGCGGGCCTCAAGCTCCTGACCACCCGCGATGGCATCGGTTACTGCCACTCGCTGCTGCGTTTCGAAAAGGCGTAAACGGTGTTCGTCCCCTGCGTCGTCATCCCCGTCTACAACCACGAGCATGCCATCGGCAAGGTGGTCGGCCAGGTGCTGGCCCATCACCTGCACTGCATCCTGGTCGATGACGGCAGCTCGCCCGCCTGCGCCGCGGTGCTCGATGCGCTCGCCGCCGCCAATCCGGGGCGGGTGGTACTGGAGCGCCACGCGGTCAACCAGGGCAAGGGCGGGGCGGTGCTCACCGGTTTCCGGCGCGCCGCGCGGGACGGCTACAGCCATGTGCTGCAAGTCGACGCCGACGGCCAGCACAGCGTGTCCGACATCCCGCGCTTCCTCACTGCCGCACGCGTGCGGCCGCAGGCGCTGGTGGCCGGCTGTCCGGTGTACGACGAATCGGTGCCGAAGCTGCGCCTGTATGCGCGCTACCTGACCCACGTCTGGGTCTGGATCAACACGCTGTCGCTGGCGATCCGCGATTCGATGTGCGGCTTTCGCGTGTACCCGGTGGCGCCCGTGCTGGCCCTTAGCGCGCGCAGGAAGCTCGGCCTGCGCATGAACTTCGACATCGAGATCCTGGTGCGCCTGTACTGGGACGGGGTCGAGGTGGTGAACCTGCCGACGCGCGTCGGTTATCCGGAAGATGGCGTCTCGCACTTCAAGGCCTGGACCGACAACGTGCTGATCACGCGCCTGCACGTGGCCCTGTTCTTCGGCATGCTGCCGCGTATTCCATCCTTGCTGGTGCGGACATGGCGCACGTAGACAGCCGCCACTGGGCCGCCATCAACGAAGCGAGCTTCGTGGCCGGCATGCGCCTGCTGTTCTGGGTATGCCGGGTGTTCGGCCGCTGGCCGTTCCGGGTGCTGCTGTATCCGGTGCTGCTGTGGTACGTGGCGACCCAGGGCCGGGCGCGCCGCGTCTCGCGCGATTACCTGAAGCGCGTCGGCCAGCCGTCCGGCCTGTTCGGTGTGCTGCGCCACTTCGCCTCGTTCGCCGAGTCGATCCTGGACAAGATGCTGCTGTGGGGCGGCCTGTTCGATTTCTCGCGCGTGCGCATGCATGGCGGCGAGCCGCTGCTGCAGCGCATCCGCGAAGGCAAGGGCGCGATGCTGATGTGCGCCCACCTGGGCAACCTCGACCTGTGCCGCGCGCTCTCGCTGCGCACGCCAGGATTGAAGATCACGGTGCTGGTGCACACCCGCCACGCCCAGGCTTTCAACAACATGCTGGCCAAACTCGACCCGCGCAGCGCGCTGAACCTGATGCAGGTGACCGAGATGACGCCGGCCATGGCGATGCAGCTGTCCGAGCGTGTGGAGCAGGGCGAATTCATCGTCATCGCGGGCGACCGGGTGCCGGTCTCGCCCAATCCGCGCGTGGCGTACGCACGCTTCCTCGGCCAGGACGCCGCTTTTCCCATCGGCCCTTACGTGATGGCCGCGGTGCTCGGCTGCCCGCTGTACACCCTGTTCGCCACCCGCCAGGGCGACGCCTACGAATTGCACTTCGAAGGCCTGCGCGAGACGGTCACCCTGCCGCGCCGTGGGCGTGAGGCGGCACTGAGCGAACTGGCCGCCGACTACGCGCACCGTCTCGAACACCACGTCCGGCGCGCGCCGCTGGAATGGTTCAACTTCTACGATTTCTGGCACTTACCCGATCCGGATTCCACCCATGCAGCTCACTGACCTGAACACCCCCCAGCGCACCGTGCGCTTCGACCGCGCGCGTTTGAGCCTGGAAGACATCAACGCCATCGCCCGCGGCACCGCGAAGCCGGCGCTGTCCGATGACCCGGCTTTTCGCGCCGCGATCGCCAAGGGCGCCGACTTCCTCGACCGCCTGCTGCGCGAGGACGGCACCATCTACGGCGTGACCACCGGCTATGGCGACTCGTGCACGGTAGAGGTGCCCTTGTCGCTGGTGCCGGAACTGCCGCACCACCTCTATACCTACCACGGCTGCGGCCTGGGCGCCTACCTCGATCCCGCTCAGACCCGCGCTGTGATGGCGGCCCGCCTGGCTTCGCTGTCGAAAGGCTTTTCGGGCGTCAGCGTCGGCCTGCTGGAACAGATCGTGCGCCTGTTCGACGCCGGCCTCTTGCCACTGATTCCGAGCGAAGGCTCGGTTGGCGCCAGCGGCGACCTGACCCCGCTGTCCTACCTGGCCGCGGTGCTGTGCGGTGAGCGCGAGGTGCTGCGCGATGGCGTGCAGGTGCCGGCCGCCCAGGCCTTGCAAGAGGCCGGGATCACTCCGCTGCGCCTGCGCCCGAAAGAGGGCCTGGCGATCATGAACGGCACCGCCGTGATGACCGGCCTGGCCTGCCTGGCCTACGACCGCGCCCAGTACCTGGCGAAGCTGTGTACCCGCATCACTGCGCTGGCCTCGTTCGCGCTGGACGGCAACGACCACCACTTCGACGAGACCCTGTTCTCGGTGAAGCCGCACGCCGGCATGCAGGGTGTGGCGGCCTGGTTGCGCCAGGACCTGGAATACACCGGCCAGCTGGAACGCAACGGCAAGCGCCTGCAAGACCGCTATTCGATCCGCTGCGCGCCGCACGTGATCGGCGTGCTGGTCGATGCTTTGCCGTTCTTCCGCGACTGCATCGAGAATGAGCTGAACAGCGCCAACGACAACCCGATCATCGACGCCGAAGGCGAGCGCGTGCTGCACGGCGGCCACTTCTACGGCGGCCACATCGCCTTCGCCATGGACGGCATGAAGAACGCGGTGGCCAACCTGGCCGACCTGCTGGACCGCCAGATGGCGCTGCTGGTCGACGCCCGCTACAACGCCGGCTTGCCGGCCAACCTGTCCGGCATGCAGGGCGAGCAGGCGCCGATCAACCACGGCCTGAAGGCCTTGCAGATCAGTGCCTCGGCCTGGACTGCCGAAGCATTGAAGCTGACAATGCCGGCTTCCGTGTTCTCGCGTTCGACCGAATGCCACAACCAGGACAAGGTCAGCATGGGCACGATCGCTGCGCGCGACTGCCTGCGCGTGCTGGAACTGACCGAGCAGGTGGTAGCAAGCCTGCTGATCACGGTACGCCAGGGCGTGTGGCTGCGCCAGCGCGTGGATCCGGCCAAGGCCTTGCCGGCGCCGCTGGCGCGCATGCTCGACCTGCTCGGCGAAGACATCAAGCCGGTCAAGGAAGACCGTCGCCTCGACCCCGACCTGAAGCTGCTGCTGGGCCGCATCCGTGACCAGGCCTGGAGCCTGTATGCGTAAGAAGAAGGCGCCGAGCCCCTGGTGGGCCGAGGCCGAGGTGCAGGTGCAGTTCTTCGACCTCGACCCGATGGAGATCGTCTGGCACGGCAACTACGTCAAGTACCTCGAAGTGGTGCGCTGCGCGCTGCTCGACAAGATCGACTACAACTACGGCCAGATGCGCGATTCCGGCTTCATGTGGCCGATCATCGAGATGAACCTGCGCTACGCGGCCTCCGCCGTGTTCGGCCAGCGCCTGCTGCTGCGCGCCGAGATCGTCGAGTGGGAGAACCGCCTGCGCATCGAGTACACCGTGAGCGACGCCGCCACCGGCAAACGCCTGAACCGCGCCACCACCACCCAGGTGGCGGTCGACCTGAAGACCGGCGAGATGTGCTTCGCCTCGCCACCCATCCTGTTCGAGAAGCTGGGAGTACCCGCACCATGAAACGCATCCTCCTCACCTTGGCCTTCGCACTGTCAACCTGCGGCGCCCATGCCGCCGCCCCAGTGGCCCAGATCCAGTCCATGCTCGCCAGGCCCGAGCAGCTGTGCGGCCGCTTCGACCAGACCAAGCAGCTGGCCGGCATGAAGAAGCCGCTGGCGTCGAGTGGCCGCTTTTGCGTGGTCGCCGGCAAGGGCGTGCTGTGGCGCACCCTGAAACCCTTCCCGAACACCCTGCGCCTCAAGCGGGACGAGATCGTTCACATGCAGGGCGACAGGATCGCCATGCGCCTCGACGCCAGCCAGGAGCCGACCGTGCGCATGATCAACGGCGTGCTGTTCTCGCTGCTCGGCGGCGATCTGGGTCAGCTTGAAAACCTGTTCGAGGTCGACGGCAGCGTGAGCGGCGATACGTGGAAGGTGGCGCTCAAGGCGCGCAACCCGGCGGTCGCGAAGGCGGTCGGTGCGATCTCGCTCGAAGGCGGCGCCTATGTGCGCAGCATCCGCATGGTGGACGCCGGTGGCGACAAGACCGACATCGTGTTCAGCGAACTGAAAACCGGCCCGCAAGCCATCCTGCCCGAAGAGGCGGCCCTGCTGTGATCCTGCAACGCCGTCTCGCCCTGGCCTGGGCCCTGGTCGTCTGCCTGCTGCTGGGCCATAACGCCTGGCTGTGGCTGGGCCAGCGCATCACGCCCGACACCGACATCCTGGCGCTGCTGCCGGCGGACCAGCGCGACCCGGTGCTGCAGCAATCGTTCACCCATATGGTGGACAGCGCGCAGCAGCGCGTGGTGGTGCTGGTCGGCGCAGGACAGTGGCTTGATGCGACGCGCGCCGCCCAGGCCTTCCGGGCCTCGGTCGCGCCGCACGCCGGCGTGCTGAAGCCGGACGCGGCCAGCGGCGAAGCCCAGGCGGGCTGGCTGGCCAGCCTGCAGCCGCACGCAACCCTGTTGGTCAGCAGCGCCCAGGAACAGCAGCTGCGCATGGAACCCGCCCGCTTCTGGGTGGATTCGGCGCTGGCGCGCCTGTACAGCGCCTTCTCCGGTCCGAAGCTGGGCGCCTTCCGCGATGATCCCTTCGGCCTGTTCGCCGGCTGGGCCCAGGAACGCGCCGGCGAGACCCCGGTGCGCCCGCGCGACGGCGAACTGTTCGTCGCCGGCGAAGGGCGTGAATACGTGCTGCTGACCTTTACCCTGGCCCAGTCGGCGTTCTCGCTGTCGAACCAGGAGACGGTGGTGCCGTTGTTGGAGCGCGCGACCCTCGAGGCGCAGCGCGCCGTGCCGGGCGTCGAGATCATCAAGGCCGGCGTGATCCTGCACGCCGCCGCGGCCGGCCGCCAGGCCAGCCGCGAGATCCACACCATCGGCGTCGGCTCGATGCTCGGCATCGTGCTGCTGACCTGGCTGACCTTCCGCTCGGTCAAGCCGGTGACCTTGACGGTGCTGGCGATCGGCGTCGGCTTCCTCGGCGCGCTGTCGGTGTGCTGGCTGCTGTTCGGCCGCATCCACCTCTTGACGCTGGTGTTCGGCGCCAGCCTGATCGGCGTGGCCCAGGACTACGGCATCTACTTCCTGTGCCACCGCCTGGGCGCCGACCCGGCGCTCGATTCGCCACGCCTGCTTCGCCGCCTGCTGCCCGGCCTGGGATTCACCTTGCTGGCCGCCGTGATCGGCTACCTGGGCCTGGCCCTGACGCCGTTCCCCGGCCTGCGCCACATGGCGGTGTTCTCGGGGCTCGGCCTGGTGTTCGCCTGGCTGACCGTGGTGTGCTGGTTCCCGGCGCTGATCCACGGCCGCACCCTGCGTGCCGGTCCGCTGGCGCGCGGCTATGGCGGCATCGTCAAGCGCTGGCCGCGCGTGTCCGCCCGCCGCGGCCCGCTGCTGCTGGTGGCAGTGCTGGCTGGCGTCGCTGTACTCGGCCTGACGCGCCTCCAGGTCAACGACGACATCCGCTCGCTGCAATCCTCGCCGCCCGAACTGATACGCGACCAGATCAAGCTGGGCAAGCTGCTGGACGCCCCGAGCCCGGTGCAGTACTACCTGGTGCGCGGCGCCTCAAACGAACAGGTGCTGCAGCGCGAAGAGCAACTCAAGCGCCGGCTCGACCCGCTGGTTGCAAGCGGCGACATCGCAGGCTACCAGGCGCTGTCGAACTGGGTGCCTTCGCAGCAGGCCCAGGCCGCGCGCCTGCACCTGGTCGAAGACAAGCTCCTGGCTGCGCAAGGGCCACTGGCGCTGCTGGGCCAGGAGATCGGCGAAGAAGCCGGCTGGGTCGCGGAGACCGCTGCCCACTTGCGTACCACGGCAAAGCCGATGCAGGTCGACGCCTTCCTGAAAACCTCGGCGGCCGAACCCTGGCGCCACCTGTGGATCGGCGAGACCGGCGGCGTCCACGCCAGCATCGTCGCCCTGCGCGGCATGCGCTACGCCGCCATCCCCCGGCTGGCGCAAGTGGCCGAGGGCCTGGGTGGCGTGCAATGGGTCGACAAGGTCGGAGGCATCTCCGCGGTGCTCGGCCAGTACCGCGCCTACATGGGCTGGGTGGTGCTGGGCGCCTACATCCTGGTGTTCGCGGTGCTGCTGCCGCGCTACCGCGGCCGCACCTGGCGCGTGCTGGCGCCGACCCTGGCCGCCAGTATCCTGAGCCTGGCGCTGCTCGGCTTCGCCGGCCAGCACCTGCAACTGTTCCATGTGCTGGCCCTGATGCTGCTGCTGGGTGTCGGTGTCGACTATGGCATCTTCCTGCAAGAGGAATCGGGTCACGGCGACGCCGCGCCCTGGCTGGCGGTGGGCCTGTCGGCTGCCAGCACCATCCTGTCGTTCGGCCTCCTTGCCCTGAGCGGCACGCCGGCGCTGCGCGCTTTCGGCCTCACCATGCTGGCCGGGACCGCGCTGGTCTGGCTGATCGCCCCCTGTTTCATCGTCTCCAAGGAAGAAGTCCATGCGACGCCCGTCCTGGCCTGAACGCGCCATTCCCCTCATTTGCGCGCTGCTGCTGGCGGCCTGCGCTTCCACGCCGCCCGCTGCCGCGCGCCTCGGCCTGCGCCTGGCGCCCGCCGCGCTGGGTGAGACCATCAGCGTGCAGCAGCACCTGACTGTCGAACGTGCAGGCAAAACGAATGACCTCGACGCCGCCCTCGAGGTGGACGCGAATCGCATCAACCTGGTCGGCCTGGCGCTCGGCATCCGCGTGCTGAGCCTCGAGTATGACGGTCGCGAAATCACCGAGTGGCGCCATCCGATGCTGCCGAACGAGGTGCGCGCCGGCGACGTGCTGGAAGACCTGCAGCTGACCCTGTGGCCGGTCGAGGCGATCGCCGCGGCGCTGCCGGCCGGCTGGCAGATCGAGGAGCAAGGCTTGCGCCGCACCCTGCGCCGCGAGGGCGAGGTGGTGGCGACCATCGATTACAGCGGCACCCCGCGCTGGCAGGGCAAGGCCGTGCTGGACAACCTGCGCTACAAATACCGGCTGACCGTGGTGTCGGCCGAATGAGGAACCCATGCTGTACCTGAATGAATGCGCGCTGCTGTGCGCACTGGGAGATGACCTGGCGACGATCCGGGAGCGCCTGCTGGTCAACGCCGAGAGCGGCCTGGCCGTCAGTGATGCCTGCTCGCCGGGCCGGATGCTGCCGCTCGGCCGCGTCGACGCGCCCCTGCCGTCGCTCGACCACCTGCCTTTGCCGCTGCGCAGCCGCAATAACGCGCTGGCGCTGGCCGCGCTGGCCCAGATCCGTACCAGGGTGGAGGATGCTGTTGCCCGCTACGGCGCGCACCGCGTCGCCGTCATCCTCGGCACCAGCACTTCAGGAGTGGGAGAGACCGAAAGCGCGATCGCTGCGCATGTGGAAACGGGCACGCTGCCCGAGGACTTTCACTACGGCCAGCAAGAAATGGCGTCCAGCGCCGAACTGCTGGCGCGCGAACTGGGCATCGAGGGTCCCGCCTATGTGCATTCGAGCGCGTGCTCCTCGAGCGCCAAGGCGCTGGCCAGCGCCGCGCGCCTGATCCGCATGGACCTGGTCGATGCGGTGCTGACTGGCGGCGTCGATACCCTGTGCGCCTTCACGGTGGCGGGCTTCAGCGCGCTTGAGTCGGTGAGCGACACCCGCTGCCATCCGCTTGGCGAAGGTCGCAAGGGCATCAATATCGGCGAGGGCGCGGCGCTCTTCCTCATGAGCCGCGAGCCGGCCAGCGTCGCCCTGTGCGGCTGGGGCGAATCGTCCGACGGCCATCACATCTCGGCGCCGGACCCGGAAGGCGGCGGCGCGCGCATCGCGATGATTCAAGCATTGCAGCGCGCCGGCATCGCAGCGGGCGACATCGACTACATCAACCTGCACGGCACCGCCACCCCGCAGAACGACGCGATGGAGTCGCGCGCGGTGGCGGCGCTGTTCGGCACGGACGTCGCCGTCAGTTCGACCAAACCCTTTACCGGCCACACGCTGGGCGCGGCCGGCGCCATCGAAGCCGCCTTCTGCTGGCTGGCGATGCAGGACAATAATCCCGACGGCCTGCTGCCGCCCCACCTGTGGAACGGCGCACGCGATGCGGCGCTGCCGGCCTTGAAGGTGGCGGAGCAGGGCATGCGCCTGGGCCGCCCGATACGCTATGCGCTGAGTAACTCCTTCGCCTTCGGCGGCTCCAACGCCAGCCTGGTGCTGGGGAGGACCCGATGAGCGACATCGACATCCACAGCCTGGTGCCGCACAGCGGCGCCATGTCGCTGCTCGGGCGATTCATCGACGCAGATGAGGAGACCCTGCGCGCCGAGGTGCGTATCACGGCGGACACCATGTTCTGCGTTGACGGCGCGGTCGGGGCCTGGGTCGGCGTCGAGTACATGGCGCAGGCGGTGGCCGCCCATGCCGGCTGGTGCGCGCGCCAACGCGGAGAGCCGGTGCGGGTCGGCTTCCTGCTCGGCAGCCGCAAGTATGCGTGCAGCGTGGCGGCTTTCGCGCTCGGCAGCACATTGATCATCGAGGTGCGGCGCGCGCTGCAGGGCGAGAACGGCCTGGGCGCCTTCGATTGCCGCATCGAGGACGGCGACGGGGATGAGCTGGCAACTGCCACCATCACCGTCTTCCAGCCCCATAATGTCGAAGAGTTTTTGCAACGGAGTTCAGTATGAGTAGTATCCAACAAAGTGTGCTGGTGACCGGTTCGTCGCGCGGCATCGGCAAGGCCATCGCGCTGCGTCTCGCGCGCGACGGCTACCAGGTGGTCGTGCACTGCCGCAGCCGGCGCGAGGAAGCCGACGCGGTGGCGAGCCAGATCATCGACAGCGGCGGCGCCGCGCGCGTGCTGCAGTTCGACATCGGCGAGCGTGACGCCACCGCCGCCGCGCTGGCCGCCGACATCGAGGAACATGGCTGCTACTACGGGGTGGTGTGCAACGCCGGCGTGGCGCGCGACACCGCTTTCCCGGCGATGACGGGCGAGGAGTGGGACCAGGTGCTGGGCACCAACCTGGACGGCTTCTTCAACGTCCTGAACCCGCTCGTGATGCCGATGGTCCAGCGCCGCAAGCCCGGCCGCATCGTCACCATGGCCTCGGTCTCGGGCCTGATCGGCAATCGCGGCCAGGTCAACTACAGCGCCGCCAAGGCCGGCATCATCGGCGCCACCAAGGCGCTGGCGCTGGAGCTGGCCAAGCGCGAGATCACGGTCAACTGCGTCGCGCCCGGCCTGATCGAGACCGACATGATCGCGGAGGTCCCGATGGACGAGGCCCTCAAGATGGTGCCGGCGCGCCGTGTCGGCCGTCCGGAAGAAGTGGCGGCGGCGGTCAGCTACCTGATGTCCGCGGACGCCGGCTATGTGACGCGCCAGGTGCTGTCGGTGAACGGAGGCCTCGCATGAAGAAGCGCGTTGTCGTCACCGGCATGGCCGGTATCAGCCCGCTGGGCAACGACTGGCCCGCGATCCGCGCGCGCCTGGGCGAATACAGCAATGCGATCCAGCGCATGGAAGCGTGGGCCGAAATCGAGGGCCTGAACACCCAGCTCGGCGTCCCGGCCGCGCCGTTCGAACTGTCGAAGCGCTACGACCGCAAGTCGACCCGCAGCATGGGCCGGGTGGCCCTGATGGCGACCCGCGCCACCGAGCTGGCCTTGGAGGACGCCGGCCTCCTCGATCATCCCATTCTGAAGAACGGGCAAGTCGGCGTGTCGTTCGGCTCGTCGGCCGGCACCCCGAGCGCGATCGGCGACTTCGGCCGCATGATCGAAGAGCGCACCACGCGCGGCATCAATGCCACCACCTACATCAAGATGATGGCGCACACTGCCCCAGTGAACATCGGCGTGTTCTTCGGCATCACCGGCCGCGTCATCACGACGTCCTCGGCCTGCACCTCGGGCAGCCAGGGCATCGGCTACGCGTTCGAGGCGATCCAGAGCGGCAAGCAGATCGCCATGATCGCGGGCGGCGCCGAGGAGCTCGACGCCACCGAGGCCGCGGTATTCGACACGCTGTTCGCCACCAGCACCCGCAACGCCACGCCAGAAGCGACGCCGACGCCCTTCGACAAGAGTCGCGACGGCCTGGTGATCGGCGAGGGCGCCGGCTGCCTGATCCTGGAAGAGCGCGAGCACGCGCTGGCGCGCGGCGCCACCATTTATGCGGAACTGGTCGGCTTCGGCACCAACAGCGACGGCACCCACGTGACCCAGCCGAACGCGGCGACCATGCAGCAAGCGATGGTGCTGGCGCTGGCGGATGCCGAGCTGGAGCCCGAGGCGATCGGCTACGTCAATGCGCACGGCACCGCCACCACCCAGGGCGACCTGGCCGAGTCGCAGGCGACCAACGCGGTGTTCGGCAGCCGCATGCCGATCAGTTCCCTGAAAAGCTATATGGGCCACACCCTCGGCGCCTGCGGCGCGCTGGAAGCCTGGATCAGCATCGAGATGATGCGCGAAGGCTGGTTTGCGCCGACCCTGAACCTGAATGAGGTCGACCCGGCCTGCGGAGAGCTCGATTACATTCGCGGCGAAGGCCGACGCCTGGACTGCGAGTACGTCATGACCAATAACTTCGCGTTCGGCGGCATCAATACCTCGCTGATCTTCAAACGACACCCATAACAAAGAGAGAAAAAATGAAGCAACATCGCCGACTCCTGCTGGCTGCCTCGGTCGCAATCATCCTGCCGCTGGCAAGCGGCTGCGCCACGAAAATCAAGGCGTCCAGCGCGCACAATCCGGCGCCCGCCGAAGCGTTTTCCAACTACGGCCGCATCGTCGTCGCGCCCGTGAGCTTCGCCGCCGGCTTCCGCGGCAACCAGGCGGCGCTGGGCAAGATTCACGACAACCTGACCAAGAACCTGTCGGAGCCGGTGCAGCAGTGGAACCGTGCGCCGTTGAATGGCCGCACCCTCACCATCGAACCGGTGGTGCAGGACATGTCGTTCAAGAGCAGCACCAAGCGCGTCTTCCTCGGCCCCCTGGCCGGCAGCTCGGGCGTCCTGCTGCGCCTGACCATGCGCGACCAGACCGGCAAGGTCGTCGCCAGCCCCGAGTTCTTCCAGCGCGCCGGCGCCATGAGTGGCGGCTTCACCTTGGGCGTGCAGGACAACCTGATGCTGACTCGCGTCTCGAAGCTGGCCACCGATTACGTCATCGCCAACTACACGCAGGCCGTGGGCGGCCCGACCGGCGCCGACGACGCCGCGATCGCCGCGCACTGATCGATTTTTCCACCACCACGAGAAGGGACAAGAAGATGAAAAAGCTGCTCCTGAGCGTCGCCGTGTGCGCCGCCGCCATCGCCGCCGTCGCACCTGCCCAGGCACGCGATACCAAGCACATGATGTCGATCGAGAACGCGATGAACGACAACGACGCCAAGAACCGCCTCGGCGAGAGCGTCAAGTTCTACTTCGGCAAAGCCGCGACCCCGGCCGTCGCCAAGAAGCTCGGCAGCGACCAGACCAGCCAGAAGACCAATTCCTTCGGCAAGAGCCCGGAGAAGTCCTGTAACTGGGCCTTCCTGTCGGCCATGCTGCGCCTGCAGGCGCGCGCGCAGGAACTGGGTGCGGATGCGGTGGTGAACATCGTCAGCAACTACAAGAACATCGAGAACGCGAGCGAGACCGAGTTCGAATGCCATGACGGCGCGCTGATGACCGGCGTGGCGCTGAAGGCGGACTTCGTCAAGCTGAAGTAAGCATGGCCCGGGCCGCGCATTCGGCAGCAGGGGACACGCTGGTGTTCCTGGCCGATATCGCGGCCGTGGACGATGCCCGGCTGGCGCGCTACGCACCCTGGCTGGGCGAACAGGAGCTGGCGCGCCATGAACGCTTCGTGCGTGCCGAACGGCGGCGCCAGTTCATCGCCGGACGCGCGCTGCTACGCCTTGGCCTGGTGCGCCTGCTCGGCATCGATCCGGAGACGGTAGCGCTGCGCGAGCGGCCCGGGCAAGCGCCCGCGCTGCTGGATCGTCTTTCAGATGAGACCTGGTTCAGCATCTCGCATTCCGGGCCATGGATCGGCTGCGCGGTGAGCACTGCCGGCGCAGTCGGATTCGACATCGAGCGGATCGATGCGGCGCGCGATGTGCTGGCACTCGCGGAGCAGGCGTTCGATTCGGCAGCGGTGGCCGAACTGCAGGCCGTGCAAGGAGACGCCCGCGTCGCCGCTTTCTACCGCATGTGGTGCGCGCACGAGGCGCGGATCAAGCTTGGAGCGGACGTCGGGATGCTGTATCCGTATTCCTTGCCCGGCCTGGCCGGTGCGCTGGCGTGCGCACACGATGCCGGCGCGCCCCCCGTGACCGCGTTCGTCGATCTCGGCACGGAATGAGGCGCGTGAACACGCCGAACAAATCGCTCGACAGCCTGGTCGTCGCCACGCTGTTTTGCTGGGTGTGGCCGCTAAGCCATTCTGTGCTGGTGCAGATGATCGAGGCTGCCGGATACGCCCTGAAGCTGGGCGGCGGGCTCCTCAACCTGTTGGCGTGCGGGCTGGCGATCGCATGCGCGCTTGTGCTCAGCGTCCTGCTGTTTCGCGCACGCAGGCGGGAGCATGCGCCGCTGAATCCCGACAGGATCGTCCTCCTGCTACTTTCCTGCACGGCCGGGGCCAGCGTCCTCCTCATTGCCTGCCTGCTTGCGATGGGCATGTTCTGCGAAGTAGGGACGTGTCCGCGGCCGAACTGAACGTCGTTTAATTCACGCCGAAGTCGAAGTAGCTGTTGGCGCCTTGCGAGAAGAAGCCTGCGGTGCGCATCTCGCCGGTGTACAGCACCAGCGCGTACTCGCCGGACTTGAGCGGCGCGTTCGGCTTCACCGAATACAGCACGAAGCCGTCGCGCGCTGCCGACTGGTCGGCCAGCGCTTCGCTGGTGATCGGGACGACGCGGCTCTTGTTGATGCCGCTCGAGTAGGACATGTAGCCGCCGCCGGTCATGACTTCGCGCGTGCCGTTGTTACGGACGGCGAAGTTGGCCAGCGTGAGGTAGTCGGCGGCCTGCGCATTGCGTGGCACCGAGATGATGAATTCCGGCGCACCCGCCAGGCGGCGCTGGGCCTGGGTGCCGCTCAGGGTCGCATACGAAGCCATGCCGCCGAAGCCGAGCGCGCGCGCGGCGGTGCGGTGCTGGGCGATACGGTACTGCATGATGCTGGGCTGGCCGTCGACCACGACCGTCACTTCTTCCGGATTGTAGCCAGCTGCGGCCTTGGCGGCGGGCGCCGATGCCGTCGCTGCGGCGGCCTTCTTCTTGTCGCCGGCCTGCAGCATCGCGGTCAGGACCTTCGGCGTTGCACCCTTTGCCTTCAGCGTGATCAGCGCTTTCGACGAGGTGTCGAAGCTGGCCTGGCCGCTGGCGATCGCTTCCAGCACCACTTCTTCCGGCATGCCTGCCTCGAGCAGCTTGATGACGTCCGCATTCGTGATGGTGGCGGCGATGGCTGCGTGCGCCAGGAATGCGCTGGCGAGGAGGGCGGCGAGACGCCGGCTGAATCGATTCATGTACTGCTCCAAAATACTTGTTGGGACGTAATATTGTCCAGGAGCATTAGGATAGATTCCGGGGCGTCTGCATGCAATTCACAGCGGGTAAGCGAGGAAAAATACTTAGCGCGCGCCGACCAGCTTGTGCACCAGCTCAGACGAAGTAGAAGCCGAGAACTTGCGCATCAGGCTGGCCCGGTGCATTTCCACCGTCCGCGGGCTGAGGTCGGTCTCGCGCGCGATGATCTTGCTGGTCTTGCCCTCGACCAGCAGCGCCGCGATCTCGCGCTCGCGCGGGGTGAGTTCGGCCGACACCGGACGCTTCTCGCTCACATCCTCGAAGGTCCATACGCCGGCTCCCAGCGGCTGCGCGGGATCGAGCGCGCGCCCCGTCACGTGGCACCAGAACAATTCCCCGTTCGCACGGCGCATGATGCGCTCGTCCGAATAGCGTCCCTTGGCATTCATGATCGGCACGATGCGGTCGCCCGTGCGCAGGAACTCGTCCATCGTCGGATAGAGCACGCTGAAGGACTGCCCCTGCAGCTTGCCCTGGGCATGGCCGAACATCTCGGCCAGCGCGCCGTTGCAGGACTGGATGATGCGGTCGGTGGAGACGCACATTCCCACCGGCGCATGCTGGAAGATCATCTCGTAATCGATGGCGCCGTTCTGGCCCGCCTGATCTGGATCGACTGCTCGGTGCATGGGATGTCTCGCCCGTATTTCTACGGTATTGTTATTCGGTACAGCGTATTTTATGCTGAGACGCTAATCTTGGAGCAAGAAGAGCTGTTGGCTTAATTTATAAAAGGGACGAGTATGAACAAAGTGTATCCCGATGCAGCGTCGGCGCTGGCCGGCATCGTGGCGGATGGCCAGACCATCGCCGTCGGCGGCTTCGGCCTGTGCGGCATTCCCGAGGCGCTGATCGCGGCGCTGCGCGATTCCGGCGTCAAGAACCTGACCGCCATTTCCAACAACGCTGGTGTGGACGGCTTCGGCCTCGGCCAGCTGCTGGAGACGCGCCAGATCAAGAAAATGATTTCGTCCTATGTCGGCGAAAACAAGGAGTTCGCACGCCAGTTCCTGGCCGGTGAACTCGAGCTCGAATTCACCCCCCAGGGCACCCTGGCCGAGAAGCTGCGCTGCGGCGGCGCCGGCATCCCGGCCTTCTACACCAAGACCGGCTACGGCACCATCGTCGCCGACGGCAAGGAAACCCGCGAATTCGACGGCGAGCACTACGTGATGGAACGCGCGCTGACCCCCGACGTATCGCTGGTGAAAGCATGGAAGGCCGACAAGGCCGGCAACCTGCTGTTCCGCAAGACCGCGCGCAACTTCAACCCGAACGTCGCCACCGCGGGCAAGGTCTGCATCGTGGAAGTCGAAGAGCTGGTCGAGATCGGCGAGATCGATCCGGACCAGGTGCACACCCCGAGCATCTTCGTGCACCGCATCGTCCACAACCCGACGCCGGAAAAGCGCATCGAGCAGCGCACCGTGCGCGCTCAATAAGACAGATCGGAGACAAGAACATGGCATGGACTCGTGATGAAATGGCCGCGCGTGCGGCGAAGGAACTGCAGGACGGTTTCTATGTGAATCTGGGTATTGGCCTGCCGACCCTGGTCGCCAACTACGTCCCGCAGGATATCGAGGTGTTCCTGCAGTCGGAAAACGGCTTGCTGGGCATCGGCCCCTTCCCAACGGAAGGGGAAGTGGACGCCGACCTGATCAACGCCGGCAAGCAGACCGTGACGGCACTGCCTGGCGCCGCCTACTTCAGCTCGGCCGATTCCTTTGGCATGATCCGCGGCGGCAAGATCAACCTGGCGATCCTGGGCGCGATGCAGGTGTCGCAAGAGGGCGACCTGGCCAACTGGATGATTCCAGGGAAAATGGTCAAGGGCATGGGCGGTGCGATGGACCTGGTGGCCGGCGTCAAGCGCGTGGTCGTGGTGATGGAACATGTCGCCACCGCCAAGGACGGCTCGACCTCGCACAAGATCCTCAAGAAATGCGACCTGCCGCTGACCGGCGTGGGCGTGGTGGACCGCATCATTACCGACCTGGGCGTGATCGATATCGCCGAAAATGGCCTGAAGCTGGTCGAACTGGCGCCGGGCGTGACCAAGGAGCAGGTGATCGAGGCGACCGGCTGCGAGCTGGACGTGTCGGCGGTATAAGCAAGGGGCGGCGCGGCGCGCCGCCTTTCTTTAGACGGGCCCGGTCAGCGCAAGCGTCGGGCCCGTAGTCATTCCGGCGTCCAGACGTATTCGACCATGGCCCATGCGGTGGTCGGCTTGCCGTCCAGCGTGGCTGGCGCGAAACTGCATTTCGACAGTGCGGCAAGGGCTGCCCGGTCCAGCGAGCGGAAGCCGCTCGAGCGCTGGAGCTTCGCATCCATGACCTTGCCATCGGGACCGATGAGGAATTGCATGGTCGTGGTCCCCGCATGTTTTTGGCGCGCGTCCGCTTCCGGATAGGCAGGCCGGCTGCAGCTCGTGGGATCGAAAGTGGGCCGCACCTGCCGGGGTGCGTCGGATGCAGCCTGTGCGAAGGCAGGCTGCGTGAACGCAGCCATTACCAGGCAAAGGACGATACTGGGCAAGCGAGGAATGAATTGCGGCACCGGGTCTCCAGGGAGCTTGATGGAATCGGTCCAGCGTAGCACAGCCGTGCTCGCCGCAGCCGCCGAGGCTCGTTGTTCGTAGGGTGGGCGGCCCCGCCCACGCGTTCAAATCACGTATCCCCGGCCCGCTCCGTGGCGAGAATCCGTTCGTTGAACGCGTGGGCAAGGGATTGCCTTTCGTGGCCCGGCTCACCCTACTAATTCAGGGCCTGCAAACGCTTGCGCAAGCGCTCGGCATGCTCGTCGTCGGTCGGCGCCTTGAGCAGCTCCGCCAGCGCCAAGCGCTCGGCGGTGCGCAGCGCATCCGCCGCCTTCACCCTCACGTCCGGCACTACCCCCGTGCCTTCCCAGTTCGTTTTGCTGACCGGGTTGATCGCGCGGCCGCCCGGAATGAACACCGAGAGGTGCGGGTGGATCCGGTACACCCGCCCCGGGTGCGCGCCGCCGCCGGTGGTCTCGCCGACGATCGTGCCGCGTGCGAGCTGCTGCAGGTTGTAGCTGAATTCCTCGGCGCCCGAGAAGGTGTCCTTGCTGGTCAGGACGTAGACCTTCTTCGCGCCGCCAAACTTCTTGCCCGGCACCTCGGCATCGGTCCAGAAACCATCGGTACGCTCGCCCGCACGCCAGTACATATCGTTCAGGTGGGTGCGGCCGTCGAACAGGTAGCTCTGCATCCAGGCCACCGCAAACGGGTCGCCGCCGCCGTTATTGCGCAAGTCGACGATCAGGGCGTCGGTGCCCGCCACCAGCGTCATCATCGCGCTCAGCGCGGGCTTGGCGTAGCGGGCCGCTGCGAACTCGCGCAAGTCGATGTAGCCGATGTTGCCGGGCAGGGTTTCGACCTTGCGGATGCCGTAGTTCCGGGACCGCTGGTACTCGGCGAACTTGCGCTCCATCTCGGGCGTCGGCTCGGGGCGGTTCCGGTCTTCGGGGATCGCCTTGGCGCTGTAGCGTACGCCGAGGTGCTTGTCTTTCGTCGGCTGGCGCAGGTCGGCGGTCAGCATGTCGGCGAAGCCGTCCAGATCCTTGGCGGAGCGATAGGCGCCGCTTTGTTCGCGCGCGTTGAGGCGTGCGACGACTTGTGCGGCCTTGTCCGGAAAAACGTAGACGTCGCTGACCCTGGCGCCGAGTTCGGCGATGACCTGCTTGCGGGTGGCGTCATCGACGCCGGCGTGGGCGGGGAGGGCGAGCGCGGCGGAGAACAGCGTCGCGAACAGCATCGTTTGGAAGAGTTTCATCGATCTCGATTCGTGGAAAAAGAAGGCTGGCGGATGAGCGTCCCCGGCCGCCGGCTGGAACAAACAGCGCTTACTCGAGGGTCCAGACGTACTGCACCTTCGTCCAGGCTTCGACCGGCTTGCCCTTGGTGGTCGCCGGCTTGAACCTGCACTTGACGAGGGCGCTCTGCGCGGCATCGTCGAGCAAGGGGTGGCCGGACGACGTGGTGACCTTCGAATCCTTGACCTTGCCGTTCTTCCCGACCAGGAAGCCCAGGCTGACGGTGCCGGTATGCTCCTGCTTGATCGATTCGGCCGGGTAATCGGGGCGCTTGCAGCTGTTGAAATCGGCGATCGCAGGATGTTCGGGTTCCGCCGCCTTGCCGGCCGGGGCCGCGTGAGCGAATGCCGTGACGCTCAGTGCCGCGAGGCCGAGGACGGGGATGGCCGCCTTCCAGTTCAATGCTTGTACATCGGGACGAACCAATCGTTTGATGCGTGACATGAGATCTCCTCCGTTGGCCGCCTGGGCCAGGTGGTGAGTGGAAAACTGGAGTTTCTCCAGTTCGGAAAGGGCCAGGGCCAGGCGCCGCGGTTCGCCCAGTATCCTTGCCGCGACATCGTCGGCGATCTGTTCCCGTTCGCTGCGGATGCGATTGGAAATCCACCAGACCGCCGGGTGGTAGAAGAGCAGGGTTTCAATGACGTTTTGTCCAAGATTGACCAGGTAGTCGTGACGCCTGACGTGGGCCATCTCGTGGGCCAGCAGCGCTTCCAGCAAGTGCGGCGCCATCCCGCTGAGCAGGGAGGCGGGCACCAGCACCACCGGACGCCACCAGCCGGCCGTGATCGGGCTGGCCAGGTGCGCGACCACGCGCAGGCGGACGGTGCGCGTGATGCCGAATTGCCCGGTCAGGCGATCCAGCCGCTGCTGCCAGGCCGCGTCGGTGTGCTCGCGCGACGCGGCGCGCTCGATCCAGAACACGCCCAGCACCATCCGTCCCGCCAATGCCAGGGCGCACAGGGCCCAGGTGCCGACGATCCAGCCGAGGTGCCCGGCGAGCAGGACTCCCCAGCCTTCGTCGATCGGCGAACCCGCGACCAGGCCGGCGGCAAACAGCACCGCCGCGTCGCCGCGCGAACCGGTGCTCCCGTTCAGGCGCAGCGCCAGTTCCAGCGCCGGCCAGGCCAGGCACAGGAACAGGCCGACGCAGGCCGCCAGGTAGCGCGCTTCGGGCCTGGCGTTGCGCAGCACCGTCAACGCGACCGCCGTGGCGCAGCCGATCAGAGCGCCCTGCCACAGGAAGTGCACCAGGGTCCAGCCGACCGCTGCGACGATCTCGGCGCTCATCATTTTTCCTGCTCCGGCCGGTCTTCGCGCAGCAGCTCCTCGATTTCGTCGCGCTCCTTCTTCGAGATGCCGGTCTTGAGCGCGGCCAGCACCAGCGCCTTGGCCGAACCGGCGAAGGCGCGCTGCATCAGGTCCTTCAACAGGTTGGTCTCGACCGAATCCTGGGCGTGCGCGGGAGCATAGACATGCGAACGTTCGCTCTCGTCGCGCACCAGCAGGCCCTTGCCGTGCATGATCTGCATCAGGCGCAGCACGGTGGCGTAGGTAATCTCGGGTTTGAACTTCTGCATCTCATGGTGCACCTGCTTGGCCGTGCCGGAGGCCAGTGGCCACAGCACCTGCAGCAGTTCGAGTTCGGCCGGGGTCGGCTTGGGAGTATCGGGTTTGCGTGGCATGAGCGTCCTCATCTGGTGAAATTCCAGGTTCAGAATAATCGGTCTAGACACGCATGTCTATCGATTTCGCATACTGCACGATAGATGTAGACAAACTTGTTTATTCGAACTATGCTCGGGCTCTCTTCGATCCCCTGGAGACGTCATGCGTGCCTGCGCCATCCTGGTCCTGTCCCTGCTGCTCGGCGGTTGCGACTACGGCCGCCACCTCGTCGCCATGATGCGCTCCACATCCGCCTTCACGACCTGCACGCCCGACCCGCGCATCCTGTGCGAGCCTGGTGCGGAAGGCCTGGCGGCCCGCATCGCGCCGCTGGTGCCGCCAGCGCTGGCAACGATCGGGGGCAAGCAGTTCCCGTCGTTCCCGCAGCCGGTGCGCATCCACGTCTACGCCAGCCGCGACAGTTTTTCGCGCCACAGCGCCGCCGGTACCGGTGCGGCCGGCGTTGTGACCCGCGGCGCGGTGCACATTTCGCCGGTGATCCTGACCCATCCCGACGGGCCGGCGCAGATCGTCGCGCACGAGCTGTCGCACCTGAACCT
>Ga0265798_10001646_pt1 | contig 34338 bp, 33 predicted proteins | sample P3T30metagenome_FD_192430 | JGI IMG/M metagenome (GOLD analysis project Ga0265798, IMG submission 192430) | Plant litter microbial communities from East Loma Ridge, Irvine, California - P3 T30 | ecosystem: Environmental > Terrestrial > Plant litter > Unclassified | place: USA: California... | reverse complement strand
TGGCCGGCAATGCTGAGCGAGTAGTCGGGGTAGTCGTTGAGAATCTGCACCATCTGCTCCAGCTTGGGGTACGACGAAGCTTTCAGCGTGGCCTTGTTGAAGTCGAAGTTGATGTACTTCGTGGCCTCGTTGAGGATTTTCTTCTTCTCAGCCGGGATTTCGGGGCAGCCTTTGTTGCTGGCGGGGCCAGCGCGGTCGGGGCAGCGGTCCTGGAAGTCGGGCACACCATCACCGTCGCGGTCGAGCGGGCAGCCATTGGCGTCTACCTGCACACCGCTGGGGGTGTTGGGGCACTTGTCGAGGTAGTCGGGCACTTTGTCGCCGTCGGCGTCGAGCGGGCAGCCGCTGGCGTCTACTTTCACGCCGGCCGGGGTGTTGGGGCAGCGGTCGTCGGCATCGGCTACGCCGTCACCGTCGGCATCGGGGCAGCCTTGCAGGGCAGCCAGGCCTTTCACGTCGGGGCACTTGTCCTGGTAGTCGGCAATGCCGTCGCCATCGGTGTCAACGGGGCAGCCGTTTTCGTCCACTTTCACGCCGGCAGGCGTGTCGGGGCATTTGTCTTTGCGGTCGGCCACGCCATCCATGTCGGTGTCTTTGGCTTTGCCAAAGTTGGCCGTCAGGCCAGCCGAGAACTGCATGTAACGGTCGTACTTATCCCAGAAGATAGTCCCGTTGTTGTCCACGCCGTCGAGGCGGTTGTCATCACGAATGAGAACGTGCTGGCCAGCCTGCGCAAATATGCTGAAGCCCGGCGTGATGCGGAACGTCAGGCCAACGGCCGCCTGCCCGTCAAACGAGCCGTAGTTCGAATTTCGGCCGTTGAGGTTGGAGTAGTTGGCGAACTGCTGCGTGTAGATGTACGAGTAGCCCGGCTGCAACAGGATATAGGGCTGGATTACAGCATCTTCCTTCAGCGCCCAACCGTTGTTGAGCTTGAATTTGAAGCCCAGGCCAAACGTGCTGATGTTGGCAAAGAAGCGACGGCCCGAAGCCGGGCTCTGCCCACCGTTGATGAAGGTAAAGTCACCGCTAGCCGCCGGAAAGCGCAGCGTAGTCTGGTTGGCCGACAGGTTGATATCGAGACCCTTGGTGAGGTAGCGGCTCAGAGTAAGACCACCGCCGTAGGTTAGGTCGTGGGCATCCCAGAAGTTGCTACCCAAGTCGCCCCGGTATTGCAGCGTCGTCACGTAGCCACTGACGCCCCACTTGCGGTCGGCGTTTTGGGCCTGGCTGTGCGGCGCAGCCGCCAGCAAGGCGGCCCCGCTCAGCAGCGCGGTTTTGAATAAGGGGTGTTTCATTAAAGAATGAGAAGGTGAAAAAAGGTATGAGTTGCGGGCTGGCCAAGGACGCGCTGCCCGGTGGGCGGGCGGCCAGAGCAGAGCTTACGGCGGCGCAAAATTAGTTCCGAAGGGCCACTTAGCGGCCCTCGCAGGTACGGCTACGGCCCAGGCTTGGTTTTGGGCCTCGGTGGGCGCGGCCGCTACAGGCTGTTCCGAAACGTTGCCGGCCTCTTGAACTCAACCGGTAAGTGGTAGGTGCACGGCACCAACTGCCCGTCGCGCCGGGCGGGGGTAAAGCGCCGGGTGAGCTGAGCAAAGGCCCTCAGCACTGCCTGGTCCAGCTCCGGCAAACGGGAGGAATGCGCCACCCGCGGCGCCCGGATACTGCCATCTTCGGCCACCTGAAAAGCGATATCCACCAGGCGCGGCTCAAAAAAGACGGCCGCCGGCAGGTGGCGCGGCAGACGCAGGGCCTTAGTTATTTCCTTGGTCAGCTGCGCCTGCCCACCGGGGTAGAGCGGCAACTGCTCATAGGGGAAGTATGCCACCGACTGGCCAGCCTCATCAAAGCAGCGGCCAAGCATTTCATTACCAGCCACGTACTCGGTAGTACGCTTTAAAACGCCCGACTCGTAATAGAGCGTCAGGGTGCCCGTACGCTGCCCCTGGTAATAAGGCTGCCGGGCGCCCAGCTGGCCATTATCGAACCAACTGGAGGCTACCCCGTGCTGCAAGCCAGCGGCCAGGTCACTGTAAGGCACGTACTCTTTGAGGCGGCCGGAGGGGTAAAATACCCGCACCAGGCCATCAAGCTCGCCCCAGCGCAGCACCTCGGTGCAGGTGCCCGCCGAGTCAGTTTGCGAGCTTACCTGGCGGCTGTCTGCCCCTACCTGGTACTGCCCCGAGTCGGGCGCCATAGTGGCCACCGGAGCCTGCGCCCGGGCCGGCGGGCCAGCCCAGGTACTTACGCCCAAAATGATAACGTAGAAGTAACGCATAAGCTTTGATTTATAACGCGATGGCCCTTGCTTGCCTCTACGCAGCCCGCGCCCGCCAGGATGCCTATCGGCCGGCGGCCGGGCGGTCAAGGTGCTGCATAGCCAGCATCTGCTTCATATTTTTTTCCAGGCCCTCGTTTGAGCCGTCGAGGAAGATGACGTTGCCCTTACCCTGCTCGGCAAAGTGCTTGATGGCCTCGGTCCACATCGAAAAATAGACCAGGCTGGGGTCGAGGTTGTTCTCGGCCAGCTCCTGCACGGCGTGGGCCATGCCCTTGGTCACTTCCTCGCGGAACAGCGCTACGCCCTGGCCGCGCAGCTGGGCGGCGATTTTCTCGGCTTCGGCCGATATTTTGATGGCGTTGCCCTCGGCCTCGGCGGCCTTGGTTTTGGTGATAAGCAGGGCCTGGCCCTCGTTTTCGGCGGCGGCCTTGAGGTTGCTGCTGGCCACTACCTTGGCCATCGAGCGCATGATTTCCTCGTCGAAGGCGATGTCGTTGAGCTGCAAATCGATGAGGTGGTAGCCCCAGCTTTCGAGGGTTTCGTCGAGCTGGTCCTTCACGTGCAGCACAATTTCGCCGCGCAGGCTCAGCACCGCTGCCTGCCGCTGGGTAGCCACGAAGGCCCGGATGCTACCCTCCACCGTGCGGATGAGCGCCTGCATGAGGCTGCGCTCGTCCACAAACTTGAAGGCGACCCGCTTGATAGCTTCCTCGCTCTGGTCGAAGACGGCGTACACGAGCATGGCCTTAAAGTTAACGTTGGCCTGGTCGATGGTAATGGCTTGAAACTCCAGCTCCAATGAACGGCTCTGGATGGAAATCCGCTTGTACACGTTTTCGATGAAGGGCAGCTTGAAATTCAGGCCCGGCATCATCAGTCGGCGGTATTTACCAAAAATGGTGATAACCGCCACCGTGCCCTGCGGCACGATAACGTAGCTCAGAAAGAGCGTGAGCAGCACAAGGCCGAAAAGAACCAGCGAAAAACTCATGGCAGACGCGCGCACGGCGCTAAAAAGTGAGGTAAAAAGCCGAACGACCGGCAAGGTAAGCGCCGGACCAGTAGTTTGGAAGGTCTATCGCCGGGGACGGCCGGGCATTACAGATGAGCCACATTGGCGCAATCACTCTACCCCATCCCTAACCATACTATACTGCCTGGCGGCAGCCTGGAGCCGGGTCGCTAAGCGCGCCCGCAACTCCACTGGCTCCATGATTTCCACATCGTCGCCAAAACTCAGTACGACCGTTTCCAATTCGGGCGTCGGCAACACTTGCAGCGTAATTTCTAGTGTTTCCCCCACTTCGGCTACTATCTGCTGGCTGGGGTGCAGGGGTTTGGTACGCACATACTGCCCGCGCCCGGCCCGAAACCGTACCAGCGGCGGCTCTCCGCCCTCGGCGGGCACCGACACCCCTATTACGTGCGCAAACCGGCTGGCCAGGTCCGCTGGCGGGGGCAGGTACGCCACCCCGGGGGCTGGCTGCACGGCTTCAAGCCGGTCGAGCGCGTAGTTGCTTAGTCCCGCCCGCCCCGTACCCTGACCAATCAGAAACCACCGGTGGTTGTACTGCTTTAGCAGATAGGGCTGCACGGTAGCCGCTAAGGCTTCGGCCGCGCCAAACGGCCGGTAGCGCACCGCGAGCGGCTGACGCGCTTGAATAGTCCGGTATAGCAGCGCCAGCCACTGCGCGCCCACATAGTCCGGCACCTGCTCAAACCAGATAACCTGGGCAGCCGGGCCAGCTTCGGCCTGCGCCTGCAAGTGGCCTTCTACCCGCTGCACCAAGTCGTGCAGCTCATCGCCCAGCCCAAGGCCCTGAAACTGCTGTCGCATCGCCAGCGCCTGCCGTAGCACGGCCGCATCATCGCTCACCAGCGGGCTGTTGCGAATACTATATTCTGGCTCGGTATAGTAGTAGCCTCGCTCCCGGCTCCACCCGATTGGGGCGTTGTAGCCGGTGCTACCGCCCTCTCGCATGTCGGCGAGGTCCTGGGCAAACTGCCGTTGGCTAAGTTTCAAGCCCGTTAGCTCAAAAAACTTGGCGGCTACGGTTGCGCGCATCTCACTTGCCGGCCAGTTTTTATGCCGGCGTTGCAGGCATTCATCAATCAGCCGGTAGCGGGCCACCGGGTTTTTGGTAGTGGGCATAACTTTATTTAAGTTTTTTTTAAACGATGCAGTTAGGCTGCATTGGTCAGCCGTGCTACTGGCCCCCACCAGGCAGGCCCCGCTGGCCGCGCAGGGTGAATTCTGCCTTACTTCGCACCGTGGCTACTCCCGTTTCTTTTTTATCTACCCGCCTGAGAGCCTTTGCTCCTACCACCATTTTCACCCTGCGCTGGCTGCTGCTGGCTAGCCTCGTGGGCGCGTTGGCCGGCACGGCCTCGGCCGGCTTTCTGGTGAGCTTGGAATGGGCTACGGCTTGGCGCGAGGCGCACGGCTGGGCGCTGGCCCTACTGCCAGTGGGCGGCCTGCTGGTGGGGCTGGCCTACCACTACTTCGGTAACCGCGTGGTGCGGGGCAACAACCTCATTCTGGACGAAATACACCAGCCCAGCGCCACCATTCCGCTGCGGCTGGTGCCGCTGGTGCTGGGCGGCACGCTGCTCACGCACCTGCTGGGCGGCTCGGCCGGGCGCGAGGGCACCGCCGTGCAAATGGGCGGCGCGCTGGCCGACCAGCTCGCCCGCTGGCTACCGCGCCGTGAGCGCCGGCTGCTGCTCATCGCGGGCATGAGCGCGGGCTTTGCCTCCGTGTTTGGCACGCCGCTGGCGGGGACGATATTTGGGCTGGAGGTTTTTTTGCTGGGCGCGGTGCGCTACGAGGCTATCTGGCCCAGCTTGGTGGCGGCCGTGGTGGCCGATGCGGTCACGCGCGTCTGGGGCGTGGGCCACACCCACTACCCGGCCCTGGCGGCGCTGCCACTCACGGCTACCGGGCTGGGGGCTACGCTGCTGGCGGGGGCGCTGTTTGGGCTGGCGGCGCGCAGCTTTGCGGCGCTTACGCACGCTATCAGCCGGGTTTTTAGCCGGATAGCTTACCCGCCGCTGCGGCCGGTAGTGGGTGGTGCGCTGGTGGCGCTGGCCCTGTGGGCGCTGGGCACCATGCGCTACGCCGGGCTGGGCGTGCCGGTCATTGTGGAGGCCTTTCAGCACCGCCTTGGCGCGCAGGACTTCATCCTAAAGCTGCTGCTGACCGCCCTCACGCTGGGCGCCGGCTTCAAGGGTGGTGAGGTGACGCCGCTGTTTTTTATCGGGGCCGCGCTGGGCTCGGCGCTGGCGGGCGTGCTGCCACTGCCAGTGGCGCTGCTGGCGGGCATGGGCTTCGTGGCCGTGTTTGCGGGGGCGGCTAACACGCCGCTGGCCTGCCTGCTCATGGGCCTCGAATTATTTGGGGTGCAAGCGGGCGTATACCTGGCGCTGGCCTGCGTGGTGGCCTACCTGTTTTCGGGCCACACCGGTATCTACGGGGCGCAAGTGGTGGGCCAGGCCAAGCACCCGCGGCTGGGCCGGCAGGCCGGGCGGCGGCTGGGGGAGCTTTAACCTGCCTTATAACTAATCAATTGCCTGCTGCTACTCCTTTTTGCGCGTTACTATGAGCGTGCTCCGCCGCATTCGCCAGCTATTTCAACAGCCGCCGGCTGTGGCGCCTATTCCTGCATTAGTAGCGCCCCAGGTAGCTGAGCCGCACCAGGATTGTCTTTTTGGCGCGCGGCTAGCCACGGCGATTCAGGCCCACCTACCGGAGCTACACTTTACGTTGAGTGGCAATCTGCTGACCATTAACAGCCTCACGCTGACCTGCCTGGTCGGCGACCGTCAGCAGCATCCGCAGGCCGTTGTTTACGGGCTGGAGGTGTGGGCTTATCAGGCCGCGTACTTCCCCAGTGGCCTCGTTGACTGCCTGGCGGGCATCGGGACCGATGATGCCGATGCCTTCACCAACGCTGCCAACAGCTACGTAACGGGCGTTTTACGGACCATCATCCAAGCGCTGTCGGCCGCTTACTCCCCGGCGCTTGATTGCTACATCCGCGCCAACCACCTCAAATGGCATCCGCTGGCGAGCGAGCTGCAAGTGCAAGGCGCCTGGGCATCAAAAATTAACGCGCTGGATGACGAGTATTTCCTGGGCTGTTGCAGCCTTACCTGACCAGAGTGCTTGATAACCGGCCGTGCCACTGGCTGAAGATTTATGCCAGCAAAATGCCCAGCGGAGAATTTATTGGCGACTGTTTGCTAAATAATGAGCCCTGGGCTGCCGGTCTGGCGCTACTGGCGCAGGAAGTGGCAACGTGGGAAACGGCCGGCCAGTTTGCCGGTCAGAAGCAGTTTGTGTTTTTTACGGCGGGCTCCGATTGAGAAAAGTATAAGGGGCGGGCGGCCTAGCCAAGCGTGTCAGGGCAGCTCTCCTATCCTTTGGACAAAACTCCACTACCGGGCACTTATCCCGCCAGCGGCTGGTTGACAGAAAATAAATTGTGCGCAATTAAACATTGCACAACCCATCCTCGTTAGTAACCTGAACGCTATGGAAACGCTCCCTACCCTCACCGCCCACGACCCGATGCTGAAGCTGGAAAACCAGCTGTGCTTCCCGTTCTACGCCGTGTCGCGGCAGCTTACCAAAGTTTACCAGCCCTACTTGCAAGTGCTGGGCCTCACCTACCCGCAGTACCTCGTTTTCCTGCTACTATGGGAGCATGATAATCTGACGGTGAAGGAGTTGGGCGACAAGCTACTGCTCGACTCTGGCACCCTCACGCCCCTGCTCAAGCGCATGGAGCAGCGGCAGTGGCTCAGCCGCCGCCGCGACCCGCGCGACGAGCGCTCGGTCATTATCAGCCTGCTGCCCACCGGCCGGACGCTGGAGGCCCAGGCCCGCGATATCCCCATGCAGCTACTGGCCAAGACCGGCCTGAGCCTGGACGAGCTAGCTGCTATGCGCACCCAGCTCAACCAGTTGTTGGCCCGGCTGGCTTAGCCAACGCATTCATTATTATTCGTTTTTTGTTTCCGTTTACTTTTTTTCAACCCCGCCATGAAACTCACCAACAAGGTATTCACCGCCCAGGCTAAAGCCATTGGTGGCCGCGACGGCCACGTTACGTCCGACAATAACGTGCTCGACCTCACCCTAAGCACACCCAAGGAAATGGGCGGCCCCGGCAAAGCCGGCGCTACCAACCCCGAGCAGCTGTTTGCCGCGGGCTACGCCGCCTGCTTTGAGGGCGCCCTGGGCGTGGCCGCCCGCCAGGCCAAGGTGAAGCTGGAAAACGTATCGATTGAAGCCTTCATCGGCTTCGGCCAGGCTGAGGACGGGGGCTATGGTATTTCGGCCGACCTGCACGTGAACCTACCCGGCCTAGAGCAGCCGCAGGCCGAGGCGCTGGTGGAAGCCGCCCACGGCATTTGCCCCTATTCGCGCGCGACCAAGGGCAACATCGAGGTGACCCTCACCACGACCACCAACGCGTAAGCGCGGGCCCCGGCAAACCTTTCGACGGTCATGCTCGGTCCGCCGCAGCATGACCGTTTTTTATTTCTCCCTATCCCCTAGCCTCTTATCTTATGAAAACGCAAAGCATCTTATTCGCCAGCCGCCCCCAGGGCGTGCCCACCGCCGAGCAGTTTCGGTTCGAAACCCGCGACGTACCTGAGCCTACAGCGGGCCAGGTGCTGCTCAAGACCTTGTTCGTGTCGGTAGACCCCTACATGCGCGGCCGCATGAGCGCCGCCAAGTCGTACGTGGCGCCGTTTGAGGTAGGCCAGCCCATCGCGGGCGGCGTGGTAGCCGAGGTGGTAGCCAGCCAGAGTGAGCAGCTCCCAGTGGGCAGCGTGGTAGTGGGCAACCTGCCCTGGCAGGAATACAACGTGGCCGACGCCAAAACTGTGAACCCCGTGCCCGCCGACAAGGCGCCGGCCAGCTACTTTCTGGGGCTGCTGGGCATGCCCGGCCTCACGGCCTACTTTGGGCTGCTCGACATTTGCCAGCCCAAGGCCGGCGAAACGGTGGTGGTATCGGGGGCGGCCGGCGCAGTGGGACTCATTGTGGGCCAGCTGGCCAAGATTCAGGGCTGCCGCGTGGTTGGCACGGCCGGCTCCGATGAGAAGGTGGCGCACCTCAAGGCGCTGGGCTTTGACGAGGCTATTAACTATAAAACCACGCCCGACATTGCCCAGGCGCTGGCCGAGGCCGCGCCCAACGGTGTGGACTGCTACTTCGATAACGTGGGCGGCGCCATTACCGATGCTGTATACGACCTGTTGAATAAGCACGCCCGCATTGCCCTCTGCGGCCAGATTTCGACCTACAACGCCACCGAGGCCCCCGTAGGCCCGCGCCCCGAAGGCAAGCTCCTCAAAACAAGCACCAAGCTGCAAGGCTTTATCGTGAGCGACTACCTCAGCCGCTGGCCCGAGGGCGTGCAGCAGCTCACGCAGTGGTACACCGAGGGCAAGCTGAAAAGCGAAGAAACAGTAACCGAAGGCTTCGACCAGATTCCGACGGCGTTCCTGGGCTTGTTCAAGGGCGAAAATATGGGCAAGGCCGTAGTGAAAGTAGCGTAGTTTTTGCTTGCTGTTAGTTGGTTACCCCGTAGCTACCCGCCGGTAGCTGCGGGTATTATTACTTCTTATCCGCTGCTTTATCGCTGTTGCCTATGGACCCCGAGACCACTAACATCATCGCCGTGGCCGCCGACTGGCACGCCCAGCCCGGCCAGGAGGAAACCGTGCGCCGCCTGCTGCTGCAAGCCGCCGCTGCCGTGCGTGAGCACGAGCCCGGCAACCTGCTCTACGTAGCCCACCAGGACGCCGCCGACCCCGCGCACTTCCTTGTGTACGAGCAGTATGCCGACCAGACCGCCCTGGAGGCGCACCGCGACTCGGCGCACTACCAGGAGCTAGTGGTGGGCAAGATAGTGCCGCTGCTGGCCCAGCGCCAGGTCACGTTTTTCCAGTTGCTGGACTAAAGCAATCGGCTGGCCCCCTCTTATTATCACCCCCTGCCCCATCAGGCAGCTACTTTATGCATTACCCTTAGTTAACTGACTTCATGAAAATCGCCATTGTTTTGACCTCGCACGACGAGCTGGGCACCACCGGCAAGAAAACCGGCTTCTGGCTGGAAGAATTTGCCGCGCCCTACTACGTATTTAAGGATGCGGGCGTCAGCCTCACGCTGGCCTCGCCCAAGGGCGGGCAGCCGCCCCTCGACCCCAAGAGCGACGAGCCCGGTGCCCAGACCGCAGCCACCGAGCGCTTCAAGCAAGACCCCGAGGCCCAGCAGGCCCTGGCCCATACGGTGAAGCTCGCTACTATCAAGGCCGCCGATTTTGATGCCATCTTCTACCCCGGCGGCCACGGCCCGCTCTGGGATTTGGCCGAGGATAAGCACTCCATCGCCCTGCTCGAAACGGCCTACGCCGCCGGCAAGCCGGTAGCCGCCGTGTGCCACGCCCCTGGCGTGCTGCGCCACGTAACGGCCCCCGACGGCACGCTGCTCGTGAAAGGCAAGGCCGTGACCGGCTTCACCAACACCGAGGAAGCCGCCGTGCAGCTCACCGATGTGGTGCCCTTCCTGGTCGAAGATATGCTGACCCAGGCGGGCGGCACCTACTCCAAGGTGGCCGACTGGCAGCCCTACGTGGTAACGGCCGGCCACCTCATCACGGGCCAAAACCCGGCTTCGTCGGAGCCCGCCGCACAGGAGCTGCTGAAGCAGTTGGGCAAGTAACGCTTAGCTTAGCCAGTTGTATTAGCTGCCCCGGTGGGCCTCTTCGTGAGGCGCACTGGGGCAGTTTCGTAATTAAGAGTACCCGACGTTTCAACGACCTTCATCCTGAATACTGTCTACCTCGCTGAGCTGAAAAAACTATCCTTTATGTCTCATAATTGAGACATATCACCTACCTTTGTGCTATGCTGGTTCCCCAAACCAAACAGCGCCTGCTTGATGTCGCTACCCAAGTCTTTAATGAAGACTTTTCGGCCCCGCTCGAACGCATTGCTGAGCGGGCGGGGGTGACGCGGCGAACGCTTCACCGCTACTTTGCTAGCCGGGAGGAACTGCTCAGCAGCTGCCTGCAAGAGGCTAGCCGGGTATGCAGCCAGGCCATGGCCGAAGCGATGGACAGCACCGACGAGCCCCGCGCCCAACTGGAATGCATGCTGAACGCGGGCATTAGCTGCGGCACGAAGTACGCGCTGTTTACCAAGCTCGAAGGCCAGCCGGCCAGTCAGGTAGCACCTCAGCCCGACTGTCCTTCCTATCCTATTGTGTACGCCCGCTTCCGCGCGCTTATCCTGCATTTGCAGGCGCAGGGGGTTATCAGCCTGCACGTTACGCCCGAGTGGGTGATGCTGTTTTTTAACAGCATCATGGTCACAACCATCAACGCCGAGGCTACCGGCTCGGTAGCGCGTGCCAGCATCCGGCAGTTTGCGTGGTTTTCTTTCAGTCGCGGCATTGGGCTGTAGATTTTTTTGCCTTATCATGTCTCAAATATGAGTCATAAATACCAAAAATAAGATATCCATTTTTCACCTTTCAAATAACAAGCTGATGACCCTCGAAATTTTGCAAGCCAAGGAAGACCTGCGGACGCTGGTAGATGCCTATGCCTCTCTGGGCGATGAGAAGAAAATTGCGGAAGTAATGGCGTTATTCACCCCAGATGCCGTTTACCAAGTATATATGCACGGTATGTTAGTCGCCACTACGGCTGGCACTGAAACGATGGAGCGGGAATTTAGCGGCCATGCGGCGCAGGTAAAAACCTATTTTACCCTCAATGGCCAGCATACCGTGCAGTTGACGGGCGATACCGCCACAGGCGTTTCTTTTTCGCAGATTAAGATGCTGCGCGCCGCCGAAGGGCCGGATATCCTGACGGATTACAGCGTGCGTTACGATGACAAGTATGTGCGGCGGGCAGGCAAATGGCTGATTGCGGAGCGCACGGGGCACTTTCTCCTCGTCGAGGCCCGGCCGTTGCCTAACTAGGCGCGACAGGCCACGGTAGAAAGCCAGGAAGACAGCCGCATTTGCTCAAAATGCCAGCTGCCTGCCCCGGCGGCCCACTTTGGCTCCCCACGGGGCCACTTACTTAGTCAGCGGCTTCGCCTTTGCGCAGCTCGGCATCGAGAAAGTAGGCGCCTTTTTGCACGAGCTGGGTGGTGTCGGGCAGCGGGTCGAGCACGGTCACGGGCACGTCGCCGTGCTGGGGCTGGCCGGCGCGCACCTGCACCCGCCGAAACACCGCCCGGCCCGAGTCGGTACCCACGCGCCGGAAGATATAGCTCAGGTCGCCGGCCTGGATGAGGGCGGCCTCGGGCAGGGTGCGCACGCGGGCACCGGCCGTTTGGATGCGGGCGGCCACGAACTGGCCGGGCAGCAGGTCGCGCCGCTCGGGCTCGAGGTGGGCGTGCACGCGCACGGTGCGAGCATCGTCGTCGAAGGCCTGACCCACCAAAAACACGCGGGCCGTCAGCTCCTCGTCGCGGCCGGCGTTTTGCACCTTGAACAGGATTTTCTGGCCCACTTTCACCTTGGCCACGTCCTTCTCGAAGACCTTTAATTCGAGGTGCAGGTCGTCGCGGTTGAGCACCTCCACCAGCACGTCCTGGGGGTTCACGTACTGGCCGGGGTTGATGTTGACGGCCTTCACGTAGCCGGCGATGGGCGTGGTCAGCGGCACGCTGTTGACGAGCTGCCCGGTGGCGTCGAGGCGGGCCACCGAGATACCCAGCAGCCGCAGCTGGGCGGCGGTGGCGCGCAGCGTGGCCTGCTCGGTGGCGTAGTCGGCGCGGGCCTGCTGGAGCTTGCGCTTGGCCCCCACGTCCTCCACGTCGAGGATGCGCTGGCGCTCCAGCTCCTCGGTCAGGAAGCGCACGCGGGCCTTGCTCTGCAAGTAGGTTTGCTGCATGGTGAGGTACTCGGGCGAGCGCAGCGTAGCCACCACCGCGCCGGCTGCCACGCGCTCGCCGGCCAGCACCGCCACTGACTGCACATAGCCACCCTGGATAGCCGTGATGGACACCCGGTTTTGGGGCGGCACCTCTACCGAGCCGTTGGCCTGCACCTCGGTGGTCATGTTCTGACGCTCAAAGCTGCCGACCACAATGCCCGCCGCCTGGGCCTGCGCCGGGCTCACGGCCACCTGGTCGGCGGCCGTGGCAGCGGGAACCGACGCGGCATTTTTGGCGGGCGCATCGGGCTGGCTGGCGGAGGCATCGGGCTTGGCCTGGCAGGCTACCAGCATGGTCAGCGAACCCGCCAGGGCATAGAACTTTAGCTTGAGGTACATCATGAAAATATTCTGAATACAAGTTGCTTATGCTGCAAGCGTGCTCTTTTAGTTAGCAACCTTCTCCTCGGCTCCGGTGAGGGCCAGCAGGCTCACCACAAGCTCGTCGTACTGGCGCACCTGGTCCAGGTAGCTCTCCTGGATTTGCCAGGCGGGCTGGGTGTTCACCACGTATTCGACGTACTCGATGTCGCCGGCGCGGAAGCTTTTTTCGGCCGTCGTGAGGATGAGGCGGGCTTGGGGCAGGGCCGTTTTCTGGTAGTAATCGAGCGAGGCGCGGGCGCGGGCCAGCTGCTGGCGCAGGGTGACGAGCTGGGTGGCGAGCTGGCTTTGGGCGTAGGTGAGCTGCTGGTCGGCGACCTGCTGGCCGAGGCGGGCGGCGGCCACGCGGGCCTTTTGCACGCCGCCGAGCAGTGGCACGGCCAGCCCCGCCTGCACCACCTGGAAGCCTTTTTCCTGGTTGATGCTCTGGTTGAAATAGCCTACCCGCACGTCGGGCAGGCGGCGCAGGTTTTCCACCTTCGTTAGCTGCTGGCTCACGGCCACCTGCTGGCGCAGCAGGCCCAGCTGGGGGTTCGACTCGGGCGAGAGGGCCAGCGTGTCGGCGGCGGCGAGCGGGGCCACGGGGCTGGCCGTGGTGTCGAAGCGGGCTGGCTGGGCGCTGCCCAGCAGCTGGCCCAGCTGGCGCTCCAGCACGGCGATATCCACGCGCAGGGTGGCTAAGCGGTTTCGCAACTCCAGGCTGCGGGCCTCGGCCGAAACTTGTTCGAGGCGGTTGGTTTCGCCCACCTGGTAGCGGATGCGGGCGGCGCGGGCGGCGCGGCGGTAGAGGCTGTCTTGCCGGCGCAGCAGGGCGGCGCGGCGGTAGGCCACGAGCAACTGGTAGTAGTCACTGCGGATAACCTGGGCCACGTCGCGGCGCTGCTGGCGGGCGCGCTGCTCGGCGGTCAGCGACTGGCCTTGCAGCAGCCGGCGCTGGGCGGCGTACACGTTGGGCAGGGCCGTTTGCTGAATGATGTTGAAGCTTTGGTCGTTCAGCGGGCCCGAAAGCTGGCCGTACTGGTAGTCGAGCACCGTGCGGGGCACGTCGTAGCCGCTGCGGTTGAGGGCGCGCTGCTGCTCGATTTGCAGGCCGGCAGTTTGGAGCGAGAGGTTTTGGCCGGTGGCCGTTTGCAGGGCCTGACCCAGGCTCATAGGCTGGCCGGCGGTGGAAGCCAGGGTGTTTTGAGCGTGGGCCGGGCGGGCTAGCCCGCCAAGTAGCAATAGCAGCAGCACCGCCGTAGCCACGACGGGCGCGGTGGTCGGCTGTCCCTGGTCGGCGCCAGCGGCGGGCGGCGCAGTGCTCCCGGTTTCGGCGGCGTGGCGGGCCTGCTTGTCGGCCTCGGCGGCCTGCTTCGGGTTGGGCTCACCGTCTTTGGTGAAGAAGGAATAGAGCACCGGCAGCACGATGAGTGTGAGCAGCGTGGCCGAAATCAGCCCGCCGATAACGACGGTAGCCAGCGGCTTCTGCACCTCGGCACCGGCCGACTTGCTCAAGGCCATCGGCAAAAAGCCCAGCGACGCCACGCTGGCCGTGAGGATGACCGGCCGGAACCGCTCCTCGGTGGCGCGCAGCACGCGCGCGCGCACCGAGGCCACGCCTTCGGCCGCCAGCTCGTTGAGGCTAGCCAGCAGCACGATGCCGTTGAGCACCGCCACCCCGAAGAGCGCGATGAACCCCACGCCCGCCGAGATGCTGAACGGCATGCCGCGCAGCCACAAGGCAATGATGCCGCCGATGGTAGCCAGCGGCACGCCGGTGAAGATGAGCAGCGCCTGCTTCACCGAGCGGAACGAGAGGTAGAGCAGCATAAAAATGAGCACCAGCGACACGGGCACGGCGATGGCCAGCCGCTTTTTAGCCTGCGTCAGGTTTTCAAACTGGCCGCCGTAGCTCAGGGTGTAGCCGCTGGGTAGCTGGAGCTTGGCGCCGAGCTTCTGCTGAATTTCTTCCACGAGGCTCTGCACGTCGCGGCCCCGCACGTTGATGCCGATGTTGATGCGGCGGCGGGCATCGTCGCGCGAAATCTGGATGGGCGCGTTGTGGTAGGCCACCGACGCCACCTCGTCGAGCGGGATTTTCTGGCCGCCGGGGGCGTCCACGTACAGGTCTTGCAGGTTGGCCAGCCCGGCGCGGTGGGCGCTATCGAGGCGCACCACGAGGTCGTAGCGGCGCTCGCCCTCGTACACCTGGCCCGCCACGTCGCCGGCGAAGGACGAGCGCAGCAGGCTATTCAAGTCACTCACTTTGAGGCCGTATTGGGCTAATTTTTGGCGGTCGTAGCTGACGCGTATCTGCGGCAGGGCCGCGATTTGCTCCACCTTGAGGTCGCCCACGCCAGCCAGCGGCCGGATGAGGTCGGCGGCCTGGTTGGCCTTTTCATATAAAAGACCCAGGTCGTCGCCGTAAATCTTGATGCTAACGTCAGATTTCACGCCCGAAATCAACTCGTTGAAGCGCATCTGGATGGGTTGCTGAAACTCCAGGCTCACGCCGGGGATGCCAGCCAGCGCGGCCTGCATCTTGGCCGCCAACTCCTCGCGGGTGGTGGCCGAGGTCCACTGGCTGTGGTCTTTGAGGATAATCATTTCGTCGCTGTCCTCCATTGACATGGGGTCGGTGGGGATTTCGGAGGTGCCGCTTTTGCCCACAATCTGCTCGATTTCGGGAAACTGCTTCAGTAATATCTGCTGCACTTTGGTGTTGGTGGCCACTGTTTGGGTGAGCGAAGAGCCGGGGGCCAGCGCCACGTTCAGGGCAAAGTCGCCCTCATCGAGCTGTGGAATAAACTCGCCGCCCATTCCCGAAAAGATGACGCCCGCCAGCAACAGCAGCGCCACGGCCCCGCCCGCCACCAGCCCGCGTACCCGCAGCGCCGCCCGGATGATAGGGTCGTAGCCGCGGTGCAGAAATTTCATAATGCGGTCGGCCACGGTGCCTTCCTCCTTCACGTCTTTCTTCAGCGCCCAGGCCGTGGCGGCGGGCACGTAGGTGAGGCACAGCAGCATGGCCCCGACGATGGCGAAGCTCACGGTGAGCGCCATCGGCCGGAACATCTTGCCCTCGATGCCGGTGAGCGACAGGATGGGGAAGTACACGATGAGAATAATGAGCTGCCCAAACAGCGCCGACGACATGAGGCGCGTAGCGGCGTGCTCGGTGATGTTGTCCATCGTTTCGTGGGCCGCCGCCCGGCGCTGATGCACGAGGTGGAAGATGACGGCCTCCACGATAATCACCGCCCCATCCACGATGAGGCCGAAGTCCAATGCCCCCAGGCTCATGAGGTTAGCCGACACACCGAAGAGGCTCATCATGCCCAGCGCGAAGAGCATGCAGAGCGGTATCATGAGGGCCACGACCACGCCGGCCCGCCAGTTACCGAGCAGCAGCAGCAGCACCAGCAGCACGATAACGCCGCCCTCCACCAGGTTGTGCTCCACGGTGGCAATGGCCTTGTCGATAAGCTTGGTGCGGTCGAGAAAGGGCGTTACGACCAGGCCTTTGGGGAGCGTTTTTTGAATTTCGGCCACCCGCGCCTTCACGTTTTTGATGGTTTGCTCCGAGCTCGCGCCCTTGAGCATGAGCACCACGCCGCCCACGGTTTCGCCCTGGCCGTTGCGGGTCATGGCGCCGTAGCGCACGGCGTGGCCCATGCGCACGGTGGCTACGTCGCGCACCAGCAGCGGCGCGCCGGGCGCGGCCTGCTTGATGACCGTGGCACCGAGGTCGGCCAGCGAGGTGGCCCGGCCCTCGCCCCGGATGAAGTAGGCGTTGGGGCCGCGCTCCAGGTAAGCTCCGCCGGTGTTAGCGTTGTTATCCTGCAAGGATTGGTAGAGCTCGGCCATCGTAACGTTGTTAGCAGCCAGCCGGTTGGGGTCTACGGCCACTTCGTACTCGCGCAGGTAGCCGCCGAAGCTGCTCACATCGACCACGCCGGGCACGCCGGCCAGGCGGCGCTTCACGGTCCAGTCCTGCACGTCGCGCAGGCTGGCCAGCGAAAACTGTTTTTCGTATCCCGGCAGCACCCGGATGGTGTACTGGTAAATCTCGCCCAGGCCGGTGGTGATGGGGGCCATCGTGGGCACACCGGCGCCGGCCGCAAGGTCGGCCTCGGCGCTTTTGAGCTTTTCGGCCACGAGCTGCCGGGTCTGGTAGGTGCTCACCTCGTCGGGGAAGACGACGGTAATCACCGACAGCCCGAAGCGCGAGATGGAGCGGATTTCCGTCACGCCGGGCACCGTGCGCAGCTGCAACTCCAGCGGCACGGTGATGAGTTGCTCCACTTCCTGCGCCGCGAGCGCCGGGCTTTGGGTGATGACCTGGACCTGGTTGTTGGTGACGTCGGGGATGGCGTCGAGCGGCAGGTTGGCCGCCGAAAAGCCGCCCCAGGCGATGAGCCCCAGCAGCATGAGAGCCACGAGGAGCTTGTTGCGGACGCTGGCCGCAATGATTTTTGCAAGCATGAAAACGAAGGAATGCGGCCTTGGCGGCGCGGGCCGGGCGGCCCTGCGTGGCCGGCGCGGAGCCTAAGCACCGGACGGCATTACTCCCCAAAACCATACGTACCAAACCGGCCCGGCTGGCCCCTCGCCCGTGCGAGCAGGCTGGCCCCGGCCCCATCTGAACGCGCCGACTCCTGGGCAAGAAAATGTCGCAGCACCTTGGCTGACAGCAATTTTCAATACTTACCGGTTAGTAGAAGCAGGCGCACACTGCCCCCAGGGGCAGCGCGGGGCTAAGCTCGGGGTGGCTGCAAGAGGGCGCTAGTGGCCCCATCCTGGTAGCGGGCGTGTGCGGCGGGCCGATAGGCCTGGCCAACGCACAGGGCTGGCTTGCCGGCCAAGGCTGGCGGGGCCAGCGCGGGCAAAAAGAAGTAGGCCGCGTGGTGGCTGCATTCGTGCTGGCCGTGCAGCGGCAGGCTCTGGTGGTCTTGCTGGTGCCGGGGCGAAAACGTGCAGCCAAAGTGCTGCGGCGTGCCCGAGCCGTAGTGCTCGGCCAGAAACTGGGCAACCGACAAGCCGCCGCCCGCCACCGAGTGGTGGAAGCGGTAGTGCTGCACGAGCTGGGGCAGCTTGCTCAGCTCCGACAGGTCGTTCTGCGGAATGAAGCTGCCGACCAGCATGAGCAGGGCCAGAAAAAAGGAAACCACCGTTTGCATACGCTGCCCCCACAACGCCGGCCCCTGCCGAAAGTTTGCGCCGCCGTGGTAATTGGCAAAATTAAGAGTTATTCTAAACTGGCGCCAAACGCGCCCGGCCCGAAACATTTGGCCGGCCGTTGTATTCTTGGCTCACTATGCGTCTACTTCCGCTTTTCCCCCTCAACCTGGTCGCTTTTCCGGGTGAGAAACTTAATCTGCACATTTTTGAGCCCCGCTACCGTGAGCTGGTGCGCGACTGTTTTACGGAGGGCCTCACGTTCGGCATTCCACCGTTTTTGGATAATGCGGTGCAGGAGCTGGGCACCGAGATGCGCCTGCTGAGCGTGGAGAAAACCCACGCCGGCGGCGAAATGGACATTCGCACCGAGGCCATCGGCGTGTTTCGGGTGCAGAAGTTTTTGCGCCAGGCCCCCGGCAAGCTCTACGCCGCCGGCCACATCGAAGACGTGGTGCAGGACGACGAGCCCGACCTGGCCCTGCGCGAAGCCATCGCCGGGCAGGTGCGCCAGCTCTACGAGGCGCTGGGCCTGCGCAAGCTGCTGCTCCAGCTCGACCCCGCGTTCAAGGTCTTCGACGTGGCCCACCACATTGGCCTCAGCACCGAGCAGGAGTACCAGTTGCTGGGCACCACCGCCGAAGTAGAGCGCCAGGAAATGGTGCGCGAGCACCTAGAACGCCTACTGCCCGCTGTGCTCGAAGCCGAGCGCCTCAAGGAGCGCGTGCGCCTCAACGGGCACTTTAAGCACCTGCTGCCGCCGCAGTTTTAGGACGTCCTAACTAAATATCTGCACAATTAGCAGATGTTTATCATCCTATCGGGCGAAGAATACGTACGTTTGGCGCGGCTGAGCGACGGCCACTGGCAGTCGCTCAGTACCTTGCCCTTACCCACCATTATTCTTCACCTGTTTATGACAAATTTCTTCTCTGCAAACCTGGGCGTTAGCCGGTTGCCCCGGCTGGCACTGGCGGTAGGCCTGCTGGCTGGCCCGACCATTGCGGCCGCCCAAACGGGCCCGACGGCCATCTACGCGCTGGGCACGGTCACCCAGAATTTCGGTCCTTATCCAGCCAATAGCCAAGTTCTCAGCCAGCTCAACCCGGCTAACCTGAGCAATACTTCGGCGCTCCAGGTACCCAATAGGTTTTTCGTCATTGCGGGCGTAGCAGCGGGCCAGCAGCTTATCGGCATTGATACCCGGCCCAATACCGGCCAGCTGTACGCGCTGGGCTACAACGCCACCACCGGCGTGGGCCAGCTTTACACGCTTGATACCGATACCGGCGCCGCTACGGCGGTGGGTGCGCCCATCACCGGGCTCGACATCCAGGATACCAACCGCGCGAACACCCAGGGGCTCACGCCGAATATCGGCTTCGACTTCAACCCGCGCGTGGACCGCATCCGGGTGGTGACGCCCAACGGCAACAACTACCGCCTCAACCCCAACACCGGGGGCGCGGCCATTAAGGATGGCAACCTGGCCTACGTGGCCGGCAACACGGTGGGCCACGCGCCTTATATCGGTACGGGCGCCTACACCAACTCGGCCCTCGGTGTGTCGGGCACGACGCTCAACGACATCGACATCACCAATACCAACGCGCTGCTTTCCACGCAGGTACAGCCCAACGTGGGCACCCTGAACCCAGTAGCGGCCGTCACGTTTCAAACCAACGGCAACGCGAACGCCTTCCCGCTGAACTCGCCCACCGTGAGCCTGGACCTGGACATCTTCTACGACCGGACCAACCCGAACGCCGCGGCCCGCAACATGGGCTACCTGATTGAGGCCCGCTACACGGACCCCAATAACCGGGACATCAACAACGGCACGGCGGGCAACCAGTTTTCGTCTAACCTGTGGGCCTTCAACATCGCCACCGGCCGGGCCGTAGGCAAGAACATCTTCGGGCGAATTCCCATCTACCTGTCCAACATCGCGGCCATGGCCGTGATGCCCAAAACCTGGACCGGTGCCGTAAGCACGGCCTGGAACGAGCCCAACAACTGGTTTCCGGTAGGCGTGCCCACCGGCCCCAACCCCAACGCGACCATCCCCAGCAGCGGCGACGACGTGGTTATTCCCGGCCCCGGCACCGTGGTGGCAACGGCCAATGTGACGGTAACCAACCAGCCCGTGGTGTCCGATGCCCGGCGCGTGGCGTCCGTCAACCTCAGCAACGGCGCCACGCTCACGCTGGCCGCCAGCGGCACCCTCACGCTGTATGGCAACTTCGTAAACAACGATAGCTCGGTGGGCGGCACCGGCACGGTGGCCCTCGCCGACTCGGCCGCCACGCTCGACATCGGCGGCAACGCCCTCACGCGTTTCCCCAACCTGCGCACTGGCACCGTCGGCACGGGGGGCGCCACGACCAGCGGCGCCGTGGCCATCCAGCAGTCGCTGACGGTGGGCGATGCCCTGACCATCGGCACAGACCAGGCCTTCACGCTGCTGAGCAGCAGCGCGGGTACGGCCTACGTAGTCAACAATGGCGGCGCCGTAGTGGGCACGGCCACGGTGCAGCGCTACATCACGCCGACCAACAGCGGCGCCGGCTACCGCCACTACAGCTCCCCGGTAAGCGGCAATACGGTGGCCGACTTCGCGACCTCGGGCTTTGCGCCAGTGGTCAATCCGGACTACAACTCCAGCGCCGTGCCCAGCACCGTCCGGCCCTTCCCCAACATCTACACCTACGACCAGTCGCGCCTGGGCCTCGCCAATACCTCTCCGGAGTTTGACAAGGGCTTCCAGTCGCCAGCTGCCACGAGCGAAGCCATTGCCACGGCCACCGGCTACACCGTGAATATTGGGGCCTCGGCCTTGGTTGACTTTCAGGGCACGCTCAACAACGGGCCTTACACGCGTGGCAACCTGGTGCGCGGTTCGCAGGCCACGGCCGGCTGGCAGTTTTTGGGCAACCCCTACCCCAGCGCCCTCAACTACGACGTGGTGCTGGCCAACTCGACCGGCATCGAGAGCGCGCTGTTTGTATATAAGAGCAACGGCCAGTACACGGGTACCTACACCAGCTACGTAAACGGCCAGGGAGCCAACACCGGCACCAACGAACTGCCGCTGGGCCAGGGCTTCTTCGTACGCACGGCCAGCGGACAAACGGGCACCGTCAACTTTACCAACGCCGCCCGCCTCGCCACCCCGGAAACGGCCCTGTTCCAGCGCACCGCCGCCGACCCGCGCCCGGCCCTGGCCCTCACGCTGCGCAACGGCACCGTGGCCAACCAGACGCGCGTATACTTCGAACAAGGTGCCACGCCGGCGTTCGATGCTAAGTTTGACGCGCCTTACCTACCCGCCACCCACGGCCTCGACCTGGCTACCGACGCCAGCGCCGACGCGCTGTCCATCAACGGCCTGCCCGCGCTTACGGGCCCGGTTACGGTGCCCCTGCGCGTGCACGCCCCGGCCGCCGGCACCTACACGCTGGCCTTGGATGAGCTCAACAACCTGCCCGCCGGCTACCACGCCTACCTGCGCGACGGCAGCACCGGCACCTATACCGACCTCACCACCACGCCCAGCGTAAGCCTGGCCCTCACGCCAGCCGATGCGCCCAGTGGTCGCTTTGCCCTGCTAATCACGGCAGCTTCGCCGCTGGCAGCGGCCCCCGCTACGCTGGCCGCCCTGGCGGCCGTATATCCCAACCCGGCGCACGGCACGGCTACGCTCATTCTGCCGCAGGCCCTGCGTGGCACGAGCGCCAGCACCATTCAGCTTCTCAACACCCTGGGCCAGGTAGTGCTGACCAAAACGCTGGCCGCCGGCGTTGCCCCTACCGTAGAGCTGTCGCTCAACGGCGTTGCCCAAGGTATCTACACCGTACGGGCTTCGACCGAAGCCGGCATGGTGACCAAGCGCCTGGTAGTGCAATAGCCCCGCTGGCCAGCTACGCACCCCAAAAAAGAGAGCCCCGCCGGACTATCCGGCGGGGCTCTCTTTTTTACATGGCTAATAATCAGCTGATGATGCGCCGGGTGCCGGGCCAGAGCACGGGCAGCAGTATCATCACGGGCAGCGGCGAGATGGTGAAGTCGATGATGCGGCGCGCTAGTTTGTAGGCCTGCGGCACGTTGCCGCCCAAGCGCCCCACCACCAGCAGCAGCACGTATAAGCCCAGTAAGCCCAGGTATATCTGAGCGGCCCAGCGGGTGCGGCGGCCGTCGCGCAGCAGCACGTGCAGCAGCAGCAGGCAGCCGCCCACGTAGAGCAGGCTATAAGTGCCCATTGCGGGTAGGCTGCGGGTAGTTACGAGGCCGCTCGTGCCTTGCTGGAAACGCGCAGCGGCGGCACCCAACCCCAGTAGCTCAAAAAGCGCCTGCCAGGCCCGCGTGAGCACCGCGAATACGGCATCGGACTGCATTCCGACCAGGAACAGCGCCAGCGCCAGCAGGGCCGCCAGCAGCCAGCGGGCGGGCGTGAGCGGCGGCGCGGGAGCCAAAGGAACTACACTCATGCCTCCGCGGCGGCCGGCAGACCATACCAGCGTACCCACTGCATCCAAAGGGCGCAGATGCAGCCATACACGACGAAGCTGAACGTGTAGTGGTGGTTGAAGTCAACCGAATGGTGAGCGTAGTGCTGGTTGAGGGCCAGCCCCCCTACCCGCACGATATTAAGCAGATATAAACCAATTATTCCCGCCGGAATAAACCACAGCTTGGGGCGTAGCGGGCCGGGAAAGGCGACGATGAAGCCCGTGAATAAGGCGTATAACACCAGTCCGTCGCAGGGGGCGCCGACCACTACGGCGGGCTGCCCGTCCATCAGCAGCACGGTGGAGCCGGGAGCCACGCTGGCCGCAAAGCCCAGCGCGCGCAGCAGCCCGGCGCTGGCTGCGGCAATGTTTACCGACAGCCACGTATCGAGCCGGCCATCGGGCCCAATAAAGCCTTCGTACCCAATCAGCCAGACCAGGTACAGGCCAGCAGCAACGAGCAAAAACTGCCAGCGCGGAGCTAGCTGCGACCATCTGGAAGCGGGAGAAGAAGTAATTTCTGGGAGCATAGCCACAAATATATCGCCTGCGCCCCTGCTTACCATGCTAGTAGTAAACTTGTTCTCAAGGCGTAGAAGCCAACGAGCGCGGGGCTCAAAACCACTGGCTGGCTTTGAGCCCCGCGCTCGTTGGCTTCGGGACTATTGCGACTATTGCACGGGCGAGCCGCTAGGGGCGCAGGCCGCCGGGCACACCCTGCGGATACGTCTGCTGGATATCCTTCTGGATTTCCTCGATGCGGTTGCCAGGGTTGGGGTGCGTCTTCATAAACTCGGGCTGGCTACCGCCGCCCCCGCCTTTTTTGTCGAGCATCTGCATCACGCCTATCATGGCGCGGGGGTCGTAGCCGGCTTTAGGCGTGAAATCGACGGCGAATTTATCGGCCTCCAACTCGTCGTTGCGGCTGAAGCGCAGGCTCACGAGCTTGGCAATCATGGCGGCGGCGGCAGCGCGGGCCACGCTGCTGCCAGGGCTGTTGGGGTCGTAGGAGGCAATGGCGGCGGCCCCGGTCAGGCCCTGGGTGAGCTGGCTCTTGGCCACCTGCTCGGCCGAATGCCGGCCAATGACGTGGCCTACCTCGTGGGCCAGCACGCCAGCCAGTTGGGCTTCGGAAGTCAGATTATTGAGCAAACCCTGGGTGATGAACACCTGGCCGCCGGGCAAAGCAAAGGCGTTGATGGTCTGGTCGTCGGCCAGCAGGTGAAAGCGGTACTGGTATTTGGTTTTCTGGTCGAGGCCGTTGGCCTGCACGAGGCGCTGGCCCACTTGCTGCACGGCGGCCGTGGCGCGGGCGTCGCGGCTTTCGCCACCGTACTGCTGCGCCATTTGGGGCGCGGCCTGCAAGCCCAGGGCAATTTCCTGGTCGGCGCTCATGTTTACGTGCTGCTTTTCGCCAGTCACGGGGTTGGTGGAAGTGTTAAAAAAGTAGCCCAGCAGTGTAACCGCTGCGATGATGAGGCCAATGATAACGCGAAAGTTTAGGCGCATACGAGTGAAAGAGAGAAGAGTGAGGAGGCAGCGCGGCCCGGCGTGGCTACGCCCATGCAAAGCCTGCGCTCCCGAATGGGGGTTGTAACGCGGCGGCGCGGCCTAGGTTATTGCTGTAGCAGGGCCAGCCACCGTCCCAATGGGCTTTCGGCCCTAGCTTCGCCCTCTTAATCGGGCTGCTTATCCTAGCTGGCCCGGCTGTTTTTCTATGGCATTTCCCCCTTCTTTCCTGCCCGCCGCTAGCCGGCTGCTGCCGCTGGCCCTGGCGGGGCTACTGGCCGGCTGCGGCCACGCCCTGCCCGACATTCCGGGTTTTGCGGCCCCCGCCTGGCGCGCCGACCACTACGCCTGCGCCGACAAGCGGGTGGCCCTGCTGCCACCCCTGCTCGCCGCCCGCACCCGCCTCTACGAGTCCCGCGCCAACGACGTCACCGCTCTGCTCGGCCCGCCCGATGAGGAGGAGCTGCTGGCCCAAACCGAGAAAGTATACCATTATTACCTGGTGCCCGGTCCCCAGTGCGGCCCGCGCCGTCCCCACGCCACCGGCCCGCGCCTGAGTTTGCACTTCGGCCCCCTCGGCACCGTGACGGAGGTGCAGGCCGACCCCGTGCTAGGTAGGTGAAGAAAGCAGAAAAAAGCCTGCCAGATTATTGACAGGCTTTTTTCTGCTGCTACTCAGCTTCCTAAGGGCGCGTTTAGACCTTTACTAAATACTACTGGGACGTCATGCTGAGCTAGCTTGCCGAAGCATCTCGCCCGCTTCATTGAACGACTCGGATGAAGTGAGCGAGATGCTTCGGCAAGCTCAGCATGACGTTCTTTTTCGCGACTTTCCGCAAGGCTAGCCGTTGCCGCCGGAAGTGGTCCCCTGGTTTTCGTCCTGCTGCAACTGGCTCAGCTGCGAGGGCGACATAATGCGGCCACACTCCTGCTCGTACTGGGATTGCAGCTCGGCCAGCTGGCTGGTGCGGGCCGAAAGGTCGGTTTTAGTAGCCTGCTCAATCTCGCGCTGGCGGGTCTGGCGGGTACGGTTGAGCGTGAGCAGCTTCACAAACTGGCCCTCGTTGAGTTGCAGGCGCGCGCTCATCTCGCGGGTCAGCTCGGTAGGATTTTGGGGCGGCAAGGTTTGGGCGCGGCCCACCAGCGCCAGCGACAAGGCCAGCGGCAGCAAAAAGCAAAAAGTTGATTTCATAGGAGTAGTAGCGTGTGTGGCAAGCGAACCTCGGAATACTAAATGTACAGGCTGGTCTTGAAATTCTACCAGATTTTCAGCCCAACCCCCGTCCGTAGCCCGATAGTTCCGGCCCGCGTGGCTTTTATGGTTTCGGTGGGCCCAAGGTGCGGCGCTACCTTCGTGCCCCTTTTCGCCTGCCCATGCTCACCTGCTTCGCCCCCGACCTGCGCCACGACCAGCCCACCTACACCCTCTCCGAAGAAGAAAGCAAGCACGCCGTGCGCGTGCTGCGCCTGGGCCCCGGTGCCCCCGTGCTGCTCGTGGATGGGCGCGGCACCCTGGCCACCGCCGCCATCGAAGACGCCAACCCCAAGCGCTGCGCCTTGCGCATCACTAGCCAGGAATTGGTAGCGCCCCGCGCCACCTACACCCACGTAGCCGTGGCCCCCACCAAAAACCTCGACCGCATGGAATGGCTCATCGAAAAGGCCGTGGAAGTGGGTGTCGAGCGCCTCTCCTTCCTGCGCTGCGCCCGCTCCGAGCGCCGCGACCTCAAGCTGGAGCGCCTGGAAAAAATCGCCGTCAGCGCCCTCAAGCAGAGCGGCCAGGCGTGGCTGCCGCAGCTAGATGAGCTCACCGACTTCGACAAGTTTCTGGCGGGCATCGACCCCGCCACCACCTTCATCGCCCACCTCGAAGCCGGCGAGCGCACGGCGCTGGCCCAGGTTATCGGGGCCGCGCCGCGCTGCTGCGTGCTCATCGGCCCCGAGGGCGACTTCTCCCCTAGCGAAATCGACGCGGCGCTGGGCCGGGGCGTGCGGCCCGTCACGCTCGGCTCCTCGCGCCTGCGCACCGAGACGGCCGCGCTGGCCGCCGTGTTCACGGCGCAGGTGGTGCGGGAGCTTTAGCCATCTAGCCGCACGTACTGCGGCTCGTCATCCAGCATTCTCACGGTCACCGTATGGTTCACATCGTGGAGAGTATCAAACGTGATTTCCCACAGTATCGGCAGCTTATCGCAGGCCGGAATGTCCAGACCGATTGGCTTAAATTCTGCGGCAAAGCTTTTAATAACTGGCAATGGCAGCCAGGCACCAAACTCGGCTTCAATAAGTGGAATGAACTTAGCAACCAGCAGCGAGTAATTGGCTTCTACCTGCGCGAAGAAATCTTTCTGCCGTGGCGTCGGGCCGCCGAGTAATCCGGTGACACTCAGGCCAATCTTTTTCCCGCTAGGTTTGAAATAGCGCTCGCACTCGAAGTAGCTTTTCGGCGGGTCGCTAGTAATTTCTACCCATTGCATCTCACCAAAAAAGGCATCGCCGATTTTCACCGGCCTGCCCAAGAGAAAGCTCCAGAATCCCATTGTTTTCTCAGCTAGTAGCCGCCTTCGCCAACTGCTTTTTCACCCGCCAGGGCGCGTGCTTCTCCCAGTCGCCGGCCATGATGCAGCCGTAGGGCCGAATCTCGTCCACGGTGCGGGCCAGCTTGAACTCGTTAATCTGGCGCTTTACTTCGGCGGCGTTTTTGTAGGCGCTGGGCAGCTCCGAGATGTCGATTTCGTTGAAGAAAAAGCGGGCGTCGATGCCCTGCGTTTCTTCGGCAAACCACTCTTCGCGGGTTTTGTCGGCCTTGCTGTATTTATGGCGGGTGCGGCTGAGGTTGCGGCCCGCGCCGTGCGGCGCAAAGCCCAGGTTGTTGGCCGTGGTGTCGCCCTCCACGATGAGAATGGGCTCGGCCATGTTGAGCGGAATAATGCGCGGGCCGGTGATGTCGGGCATAAACTGCGGGTCGAGGGGCGTGGCACCCTTAGCGTGGTAGTAGAGGTCGCCGGCCTTGAACACGAAGTTGTGCTCGTTCCAGTAGCGCTGCTGCACGGGGGCTTGCAGGCGCTGCACCACGTCGTCGTGCAGGCTGAGGTGATTGAGCTTGGTCCACTTGCGCACGGTTTGGAGCGCCGCCCAGTAGGCCACGCCCTCCGCCGACTCGCTGGGCAGCCAAGCATTGGCCGGGGCGGTTTCGGGCGACAGCTGCTGCCGGAAGCGCTCGGCCACCTTCATGCCCGCCGAGTAGAGACGCGCGCCCACGCCCCGCGAGCCGTGGTGCGTCACGAGCACCGTGTCGCCGGTAGCCGCCGAAATGCCCACGTACAGAAAGTGGTTGCCGTCGCCCTGCGTGCCCAGGTGCTCGTGGGCCAGGCTGATGTCCTTGGCCGAATTCAGAAACGGGTTGGCCTGAAACTCGGCCAGCAGCTCGGCGGGCAGCGGGTACTGCCGCTCCGGCGGGCGGCCGCCCGGCCCAAAGTGCGTGACCTGCTGCGCCACGTCGAGCACGGTTTTGGGGTCGATTTTGCCCAGGTTGGTCAGCATCACCGAGCAGCAAATGTCGGCCGAGTGCATGCCGGGGTGAATGGCGTTGCGCGTCACCACCACGCCGCCCACCGGGATGGTGCCGGGCGGCCCGGCCGGGCAGGCGTCGGGCATGATGGCGCCCGTCACCACGGTGGGCGTGCGCATGAGCTGCTGCATCGACTGCCGCACGTAGTCGATATTCTGCTGCTCCACCGCCGAGTCGGCCCGGATATTCTCGTAGAACGGCGCGGGCACTGCCAGCAGCGGAATCTCGGCCGGCGGCTTCACCGTGTCGAGGTAGGCCAGCAGGGCCGCGCCTTCCAGTGCGTGGTCGTTGATGTGCGCCAGGGCGTCTTTAAACCATTTGCCGGATTTGAAGCCGAGGTCGAGGAGGTCTTTTCCGGTGGTCATATAAAACTTACTTTTCTTTGGCTAGTGAATGGGTTCTTGTATAGACCGAATCAACGAATTTCGGTAATGTTCCCAATTTGTAGACCCTTTTTTTCTTATCAATTTCTCGGGTGTCTTTAAAATAGAAGCTTCGCACTTTCAGCGTAGCATCACGCTCACCCATCACGTTATCCATCGTAATCAACCCATATTTTATAACGTCTTCCCGACTTCTGCTATTAATACTATCAGCATAGATAGTTAAATCAAGTGAATCATTTTCGATAAAAGGACGAAAAAACATTTCATCAGGAGAAAATCGCAGCTTCTCATATCTCAAGACAAAATCTTCAGCAGCTTTTTGTCGAAATGCTGTCACTGTCCAGCCTGGCATTCTAGGTGCTCCTTTAACTATTGCTTCTACAATTGCAAACTTATTTTTATCACCGTCAGCCGAGATAATAATATCCCGAACGCCATGAAACTCTTTTGAAACTTCAACCGCTAGGTCATTGCTTACAAGTGACAGATGCTCCAGTAGGATATTCAATCGCTCGTCGCGAGTACTATCCGTCATCGTTTCAAAAAGTGGTTTTTCGCGCTCAAACCACCCCCAGAAATCCTTGATTTGAATAGCGTCATACTGATTTTGGTTGAGTAATGGCTTCGTGTTGGCTTGCTCACTAGAACATCCAGCAGTGAAGCACGTCAAAACAAGTAACAGTTTTTTTAGCATCGTTTTAATCGTAGTAGCTAGAGTAGCTTGCCCCAAGTTTTCCTTGGCATGACTGCCAACTTTACTCACTTAGCTATTGTCTACTATCCAAAAGTAGGTATTTCATGCTCCGCCACCTTCTACTCGCTGCCTCCCTCCTGCTCACCACCACGGCCGCCGCGCCGCCCGCCGCGCCCAGCTACCAGATTGCCAAGCTGCACTACGGCGGCGGGGGCGACTGGTACGCCAACAAAACGAGCCTGCCCAACCTCATCAGCTTCTGCAACCAGGCGCTGCACACCAACATCGCCCCCGACGAGGCCACCGTGGAGCTGGCCGCGCCCGAGCTGCCCAGCTACCCCTTCCTGCACATGACGGGCCACGGCAACGTGAGCTTCACCCAGGCCGAAGCCCAGAACCTGCGCCGCTACCTCATCGGCGGCGGCTTTCTGCACATCGACGATAACTACGGGCTCGACAAGTTTATCCGCCCCGAGATGAAGAAGGTATTCCCCGAGCTGGACTTCGTGGAGCTACCCTTCTCCCACCCTATCTACCACCAAAAGTATCAGTTTGCCAAAGGCTTGCCCAAGGTGCACGAGCACGACGGCAAGCGCCCGCAGGGCTTCGGCCTCGTGTATAAAGGCCGGCTAGTGTGCTTCTACACCTTCGAGTGCGACCTCGGCAACGGCTGGGAAGACGTGGGCACCTACCCCGAGGATACGCCCGCCACCCACGACGCGGCCCTGCGCATGGGCGCCAACCTGGTGGCCTATGCCCTCACGCAGGACTGATTATCAGTTATCAGTCATCAGTTAACAGTTATCGGCCGTTCTGTGTAGCCACAACATGTGCAAACAGAACGGCCGATAACTGATGACTGATAACTGAGAATTACCGCACACCCTTTTCGGGGAAACGGCCTTTTTTGGTGCGGTAGAAGGCTTTGATTTCCTCCAAATCCTTTTCGTAGTCGCCGGTGGGCCACACGACCGGGCCGACGCCGGCCTCGCGCTTCTCGTAGTCGAGGAAGCCGAGCAGGATGGGCACGCCGGCTTCGAGGGCCGTGAAGTAAAAGCCCTTGCGCCACTTGGGCTGGTAGGCGCGGGTGCCCTCGGGGGTGATGAGAATCACGAGCTCCTCGTGCTGCGTGAAGAGCTGCACCATGCCATCGACGAGGCTGTTATTGCGGCTACGGTTGACGGGCAGCGCGCCAATGGCCTTCACGAGCCAGCCCAGCACCGGGTTCTCGGTCCACTCGCTTTTCACGGTGAAGCGCACGTCTACGTCCATGATGTAGAAGGCGGCGCGGGCCATGATGAGGTCCCAGTTGCTGGTGTGCGGGGCCGCAATCATCATGCACTTCTTGATGTCGGGCGGCACCTGGCCGGTCTGTTTCCAGCCGGCGACGCCGAAAATAGCCTTGGCGATGTAGTACCAGAACGTAGAGGTTTTGCGGGCAGCCATGAAAAGCGAAACGAGGGATAGAACCCCAAAGCTAGGAAAAAACTGCCAGCCCTGGCCGCCTAGCCCGCCAGCAGGGCGTGCAGCTCGGCGGCCCGGCCCAGGGTGTAGTGGTAGCCCACGTCGAAGAGCTCACCGGCCTTGCGGAAGTCGAGCGGACGGTACTGCCGCAGCTGCGGCGGCTCCAGCAGCAGGGCACACTGGCCCTTGCGGCTGGCCACGTTGGCGCTGAGCGCAATCTGGAGGGTGCGCTCAACCACCCGGCGCAGCGTGGGCAGCGGCGACTCGCGGTGCAACGGGTTGCAGTGCACGCCCACCACCGGGCGGCCCAGCGGCAGCAGCGGCTCCACGGGCAGGTTGTTGAGCAGGCCGCCATCCACGAGTTGCCGCCCCTGGTAGGCAATGGGCCGGTACACGATGGGCACCGCCGCCGAGGCCAGCAGTGGCGGCAGCAGTTCGCCGCTGCTAAAATACACCGACTCGCTGGCCTCCAGGTCGGTAGCTACCAGGGTGAGCGGCAGGCGCAGCTCCTCAAAACGCTTGCCGGGACCCAGGTGGCTGGCCAGCAGCAACCCCACGGCGTCCATGCCCAGCAGCCCCAGCCGGCTGAATACCGGCCGCGTCAGGCGCGGGATGCTCGTGGCCTGGAGCAGCCGCAGCACCTCACGCGGCGCAAACCCCGCCGCGTAAAAGGCCCCCACAATCCCGCCCGAGCTAGCCCCCGCCAGCGCGCCCACCGGCACCTGCAATTCATCGAGCGCGGCCAGCACGCCCAGGTGGGCAATACCGCGCGCCCCGCCGCCCGACAGGGCCAGGCTCAAGCCAGCCGGGCCGGCGGGCCGGGGAGCGGGGGTAGCCAGCGTTTCGTTAATCATATGCTACGTATTGGGGTCAGCTACTTCAGCAGCCAGCCGGGCAATTTATAAATCACTGATGCGTAGGGTTTCGGCTAGCCGCACGCCCTTGTCGGTCAGCTGCACCGTGCAGGCTTCGTGCTGGGCATCGTGCTCCAGCAACAGCACCCAGTTTTCGGCGGCGGCGCGGCGTAGCACCGCCTCCTTTTCACTGAGCGTGACGAGCGGGCGCACGTCGTAGCTCATCACGTAGGGCAGCGGCAGGTGGGCCACGCTGGGCAGCAGGTCGGCCATGTAGGCCAGCGTGCGGCCCTTGTAGTGCAGCACCGGCACCATCATTTTCTCGGTGTGGCCGTCGGCAAACAGCAGCTCGCTGAACTGCGGCAGCGCGTCGGGCACGCCCGCGCTGGGGTCGATAAACCTGAGCTGGCCGCTCTCCTGAATGGGCAGGATGTTCTCGCGCAGGAAGCTGGCTTTTTCGCGGGCGTTGGGCTGCACGGCCCAGTCCCAGTGCGCCTCGTTGCTCCAGTAGGTAGCGTGCGCGAAGGCCGTTTGCAGCACGCCATCGGGCCGCCGCACCACCGAGCCGCCGCAGTGGTCGAAGTGCAGGTGCGTCAGAAAAACGTCGGTAATATCAGCGCTGGTAAAGCCCAGCCGGCGCAGCGACTTCTCCAGCGTGTCGTCGCCGTGCAGGTAAAAGTGGCCCCGAAACTTCTCGTCCTGCTTATCGCCAATGCCGTTGTCGATGAGCACGAGCCGGTTGTCGTCCTCAATGAGCAGGCAACGCATGGCCCAGGTGCACATGTTGTTGGCGTCGGGCGGGTTGAGCTTCTGCCACATCGAGCGCGGCACCACTCCGAACATGGCCCCGCCGTCCAGCTTAAATAACCCCGTATCGATGGAATGAATTTTCATGTGGAAATCGGAAAGAATAATTGAAAAATGAGGAGTGGTTGAGCCGCAAAATAAAGCAGAACGTCATGCTGAGCCTGCCGAAGCAGCTTGCTCGCATCGGCAGGGTTACGAATCCTAGCGGCGCAAGCGAGCTACTTCGGCAGGCTCAACATGACGTTTTAAAACGGGTTTAACGGCTTACGGAACAGGGTCCGGTGCTACTCCACCACCACGCCCATCGCCGAAAACTTATCGATACGCTGCGAGATGCGCTCCTCGACCGGGATGGCCGCCAGCTCTTTCAGCGTATCGAGCAGCGTTTGCTTGAGGATGGCTACCATCTGCGGCACGTCGGTGTGCGCGCCGCCCAGCGGCTCGGGCACGATACCGTCTATCAGCCCGGCCTGGAGCATGTCGGTGGCCGTGGGCTTCATGGCTTCGGCCGCCTGCTCCTTATAGTCCCACGAGCGCCACAGGATGGTCGAGCAATTCTCCGGTGAAATCACGGAGTACCAGGTATTTTCCAGCATCAGCACGCGGTCGCCGATACCGATACCCAGCGCGCCACCGCTGGCTCCCTCGCCGATGATAACGCAGATAACCGGCACCTTGAGCATAAACATCTCCTTCAGGTTGCGGGCAATGGCCTCGCCCTGCCCGCGCTCCTCAGCTTCCAGGCCCGGAAAAGCGCCCGGCGTGTCAATGAGCGTCACCACGGGCACGTTGAACTTCTCAGCCATCTTCATCAGGCGCAGCGCCTTGCGGTAGCCTTCGGGATTGGGCATCCCAAAGTTGCGAAACTGCCGCTGCTTGGTGTTATGGCCTTTTTGCTGGCCAATGAACATCACCGGCTGGCCGTCAAGCTCCCCCAGGCCGCCCACCATGGCCTTGTCGTCGCCCACGGTGCGGTCGCCGTGCAGCTCCACAAATTTCTCGGCCATACCCGCGACGTAGTCCAGGGTGTACGGCCGCTCGGGGTGGCGCGAAAGCTGCACGCGCTGCCAACGGGTGAGGTTGGCGTAGGTTTCCTTTTTGAGGGTTTCTATTTTGGCCCGCAGGGCCTCCACTGCTTCCGCCACGTCGACGTCGCTGTCCAGGGCCAGCTGCTGCATCTGGCGCAGCTTGTCTTCGAGAGAGGCAATGGGTTGTTCAAAATCAAGCAGCATAAAAGGGGTCGCTGAGTAATCGGGGTGGCTAAAAGCTAAGAGTGGGGATTGAAGCGGCTAATCAGCCGGGCGGCTACCGCCCCACGAGCCGCCAAAACTCCGGTCGGCAAAGGTAAACCCAAACCCCGGCAGCTAGCCCGCCTAAAATTAATGCGCCTGAAAAACAACCCACAACGTTTGCCGGCGCCCCCAAAACCCGCTTTTTTGGCCCCCAGGCTTGTAGAACGGGTTTTTCCTGCTCTACCTTTGTAACACCAAAACGGAAAAGGCCACTCGCCACTTCCGGACTGCGGTAAACGGTTTGGTAGTTCAGTTGGTTAGAATGCCGCCCTGTCACGGCGGAGGTCGCGGGTTCGAGTCCCGTCCAGACCGCAACCGTTGTAAAAGCCCCTTTCTGCATCCAGAAAGGGGCTTTTTCTTTGCCAATACCCTCCTGAGCCCCCCCTGCCGACAAGAGTACGCGCAGGTGGGCTAGCCGCCCGGCTGGCCCACCTGCGCAGCGCAAGCGCTGGCCCCACTATTTTCCTGATGCGCTTTGTGAATGCATTCCATATATTTGGCTAGTGGCAGGGTTGTGTTGCCGTGCCGCGTTTGCTTCAATCCTAGCCACTCACCGTTATGAATATGAAAACGCTCCCACTAGTGGTCAGCAGCCTACTGCTGACTACGGGCGTGCTGGTCGCGCAGGCCCAAACGCCGGCCGCCCCCCGCAGCAACCCCACCCCCGCCAAGCCCCCCCAAACCGCCGACCAGCGCGCCGCTACCTATAAGGGCCCAAAAGTGGTAAAGGACAGCAAAGCGCTGGGCCAAAAAATGGTGCAAAAGAGCAAGCCAACCGACATGCGGATGCCAGTGCCGGTAAAGGTGAAATAACCTATTTCCTACCTGCTCCCGCCCCGCTACCCCACTACCATCCCAGCGCCGCACTTCTGCGGCAGCATTGTTCAGCTACCCTATTGCCTCTATGCGCCTACGCCTACTCACTACCCCCATCTTGGCTACCGCCCTGCTATTCGGCACCCTGGCTTGCTCCAAGAAAGATGACCCCGCGGCCACCTCGGTGGGCACGGGCAGCTACAAGCTTGATGGCACCACCATCACCTGCCAGGCCAAGGCTTACCCCAGCACGTCTACCAGCGGGGGCCTTACCTACAACTACCTGGAAATCGACCTTACTACGACTCCCCAGCCCGCCAGCGGCGCCGAAACGCTGAAGCTTTTTTTCTTAAAACAGGGCGGGCAGCCTAGCAGCGCGTATCAGCTGAATGATATTTCCTTGTTTACCAAGGGCAACACTACCTCGCCGTACTACTTTGCCAACGATGTCACGACACTCACGACTACCAACGGCAGCTTTTCCGGCACCTTCTCGGCAAAAGCCATCAACCCCGTAGGCGGCAATGCGCCCGGCCCCTACACGGCTATTACGGCCGGCGTGTTTACTGACGCACGGCCTTGATTAAACGGCGGTTATCAGTGTCATAGGCACGTTGCCCAAGGAAACTATTTAAACAAAAAGC
>Ga0265798_10001645_pt1 | contig 34383 bp, 24 predicted proteins | sample P3T30metagenome_FD_192430 | JGI IMG/M metagenome (GOLD analysis project Ga0265798, IMG submission 192430) | Plant litter microbial communities from East Loma Ridge, Irvine, California - P3 T30 | ecosystem: Environmental > Terrestrial > Plant litter > Unclassified | place: USA: California... | reverse complement strand
ACCCGCATCGCGGGCTCGTCGACCACGTGGCCGAGCAGGCGGACGAGCGCGGTGACGTCGGCGACGTAGGAGTCGGACCAGGTGGTGATCGTCTCGGCGGTCATGGGGCGACCCTACCGAGCGTGGGCGTCCTGTGACGACGCGCGGTCCCCACGACGGAAGCCGTGTCCGGCCGGACCCGCCGTCGACACCGCGGCGGGCGTCAGTGCGTCGCCTGCTCCACCCGGATGCGTGCGAGGATCTCGCTCCGCAACTGCTCCGGAGCCGTCTCCTTGCACGCACGACGCACGGTCTCGATGAGGACGACCCCGACACGGTGCTCGGACGTGCAGTCCGGGCAGCCCTCCATGTGCTCACGGATGTCCGCCGCGTCCTCGCGGCACAGCTCCCCGTGCAGGAACTCCTCGAGCTCGGCCTTCGCCTTCGAGCAGTCGCAGCCGCTCATCGTGCTTCCTTCCCTTCGACGCGACCAGCGGTCGCAGCAGCCTTGCGGCCCCGCCCGCGCATCGTCGCCGTCGACGCTGCGTCCGGGACGATGCCGCTCTCACGTGCGTGTTCCGCCAGGAGCCCGCGGAGGAGCCGGCGGCCACGGTGGAGGCGGCTCATGACCGTCCCCACGGGGGTCTTCATGATGTCGGCGATCTCCTGGTACGAGAACCCCTCGACGTCGGCGAAGTACACCGCCATCCGGAAGTCCTCGGGGATCGCCTGCAGCGCGTCCTTCACGGCGGAGGACGGCAGGTGGTCGATCGCATCGGCCTCGGCGGAGCGCGCCGAGATCGACTGCGTGACGCTCTCCGCGCCGCCGAGCTGCCAGTCCTCGAGCTCGTCGATCGTGCCCTGGTACGGGTTGCGCTGGTTCTTGCGGTACGTGTTGATGAACGTGTTCGTGAGGATCCGGTACAGCCACGCCTTGAGGTTCGTGCCCTGCCGGAACTGCCGGAAGGCCGCGAACGCCTTGACGAACGTCTCCTGCACGAGGTCGGACGCGTCGGCCGGGTTGCGGGTCATCCGCATGGCCGCGCCGTACAGCTGGTCCATGAACGGGAGCGCCTGGCTCTCGAACAGGTCCCGCAGCTCGGCCTCGGACACGGTGGTCTCGTCGACGACCGGTTCCGTCTCGGACGCTTCCGCCTCCGACGCGACCGCGTCGAGCTGCACCTCGGTCTCCTCGACCAGGTGCTGGGGGACGGCGTGCGGTTCGTCGGTGGTCATCACCGCCGAGTCTAGGCCGAGCGTGGTGACCGCGACGGGCAGGTACGTCCGCTCGCGCGCGAGTGTTGCTGTCGCCAATGATCCTCCCGGTGCGTTCAGTACCCTGGTGAACCGATGGCCGACACGACGCATTCCCACCACCCCGATCCCTGGATCGCCCCCACCGCCCGCGGTCCGCTGCGCGGTGACGTGTCGTTGCCCGGGTCGAAGTCGCTGACGAACCGGGAGCTCGTGCTCGCCGCCCTCGCCGACGGCCCCTCCGTCATCCGGCTCCCGCTGCACTCCCGCGACTCCGCGCTCATGGTCACGGGTCTGGCGCAGCTCGGCGTCGGCATCGAGGAGCTCGCGCCCGAGTCCGGCGCGCAGCCGAACCCGTACGGCCCCGACCTCCGGATCACGCCCGCCCCGATGCACGGCGGCGTCCGCGTCGACTGCGGGCTCGCCGGCACCGTGATGCGCTTCCTGCCGCCGCTCGCCGCGCTGGCCACCGGCCCGGTGACGATCGACGGGGACCCGTACGCCCGGAAGCGCCCGATGCACGCGATCATCCGCGCCCTCGCCGACCTCGGCGTCGACGTGACCGACGACGGCGACGGCGCGATGCCGTTCTCGTTCACCGGCACCGGCTCGGTCCGCGGCGGCTCACTGTCGATCGACGCCTCGGCCTCGTCGCAGTTCGTCTCCGGCCTGCTGCTGTCCGCACCGCGCTTCGACGAGGGCCTGCACCTCACGCACGTCGGGGAGCGGCTGCCGAGCCTGCCGCACATCGAGATGACGGTCGCCGCCCTCCGCGCCCGCGGCGTCCGCGTCGACGAGCCGGCCGTCGGCGAGTGGGTGGTGCACCCCGGCCCGATCGCCGCGCGGGACGTCACCATCGAACCCGACCTGTCGAACGCCGCGCCGTTCGCGGTCGCCGCGCTCGTCGCCGGCGGCACCGTCCGCATCCGCACCTGGCCGACCGCGACGACGCAGGTGGGCGCCGACCTCGAGACCCTGCTGCCCCGGTGGGGCGCGACCGTCACGCGGGACGGCGACGACCTGGTCGTCGACGGCGGCGTCGGGATCCGGGGTGGCGCCTCCGTTCCGGGTGTCGCACTCGACCTGAGCCGCGGCGGCGAGCTCGCCCCGGCGCTCGTCGCGCTGGCCGCGCTCGCCGACGGGCGGAGCGAGATCACCGGGATCGGGCACCTGCGGGGCCACGAGACGGACCGGCTCGCCGCGCTCGCGGCGGACCTGAACCGGTCTGGAGGCGCGGTGCAGGAACTCGACGACGGCCTGCGGATCGAGCCGGCGCGCCTCCACGGCGGACCGTGGGGTGCGTACGACGACCACCGGATGGCGACCGCCGGGGCGATCGTCGGCCTCGTCGTCGACGGCGTCGCCGTCGACGACATCGGCTCGACGGCGAAGACGCTCCCCCAGTTCCCCGAGCTGTGGGCCGCACTCGTCGAGAGCACGGAGGGGTGACGCGGTGAGCTGGTGGGACGACGTCGACGCTGACGACACCGACGAGGACGAGCCGTACGGGCAGTACGAGTCGAAGGTCCGGATCCGCCCGAACCCGAAGGGCAACCGGCCGCGCACGAAGGTCCGGCCGACGTACGACGACGCCCCGGTCGGCTGGGTGACGAACGTCGACCGCGGGCGTTTCGGCGTGCTCGTGACCGACGAGCACGCCGCCGAGACCGTCATCACCGCCACGAAGGCGCGCGAGCTCGGCAAGAAGTCCGTCGTCACGGGCGACCGCGTGTCCCTGGTCGGCGACCTGTCCGGCGAGCCCGGCTCGCTCGCGCGCATCGTGAAGGTCGCAGAGCGCACCACGCTGCTGCGGCGGAGCGCCGACGACACCGACGAGGTCGAGCGCGTCATCGTCGCGAACGCCGACCAGATGCTCGTCGTCGTCGCCGCGGCCGACCCGGAGCCCCGGACCCGGCTCATCGACCGCTACCTGGTCGCCGCGTTCGACGCCGGGCTCGACCCGGTGCTCTGCATCACGAAGACCGACCTCGCGGACCCGGCGCCGTTCCTCGACCACTTCGCGTGCCTCGACCTCCGTGTCGTCACGAGCCGCGCGGACGACGTGCCGTTCGACGCCCTCCACGAGGTGCTCGACGACCGGGTGACGGTCACCGTGGGGCACTCCGGCGTCGGCAAGTCCACCCTCGTGAACGCCCTCACCGGGTCGTCGCGGGCGACCGGTGTGGTGAACGCGGTGACCGGTCGCGGCCGCCACACCTCGTCGTCGTCGATCGCCCTGCAGGTCCGGGACGGCGGCTGGATCATCGACACGCCGGGCGTGCGGTCGTTCGGCCTCGGGCACGTCGACCCGGCCAACGTCTTCCGGGCGTTCGCCGCCCACGCCGTGCCGGTGCGGGAGCCCGCGGACGGCATCCCGCTCGACCAGGCGCACGACTGGGAGATCGTCGACCGGGTCCAGGACGGGGAGCTCGGGCCGACCGGCGTCGAGCGGTTGGACTCCTTCCGCGCCCTGCTGACGGGGATGGGCGCGGACGACCCCGGCGCCGACTGACCCCGACGCCCCCGCGCCGCGCCCACGCCACGCCCACGCCCACGCCACGCCCACGCCCACGCCACGCCCACGCCCACGCTCCGGTCGCACGACGTGCCGCCTGCGTCTCCTCCGGTCGCACGACGTGCCGTCGGACTGGCGGGCACGCGGCGCGTCGTGCGACCCCACTGACCGCGCACGGCGCGTCGTGCGACCCCGGCGGTGGGGCACACCGCGCGTGCGACCCCGATGACAGCGCACGGCGCGTCGTGCGAGCCCGGCGCCCCGCTACGCTGGCGACCGTGGACCTCCGCGCCGACCTGGACCTCGCCCGCTCCCTCGCCGACACCGCCGACGCGATCAGCCTCGAGCGCTTCCGCTCCGCGGACCTGCACGTGTCGCGGAAGGCCGACAGCACGCACGTCACCGACGCCGACCAGGCGGTCGAGCGGGCGCTCCGCGAGCGTCTCGCAGCAGAACGCCCGGACGACGCGTTCCTCGGCGAGGAGACGACGGCGGACTCCGGTGCGGCGGCCACCAGCGAGGGGCATCGACAGTGGGTCGTGGACCCGATCGACGGCACCGCCAACTACCTCCGCGGCGTCCCGGTCTGGGCGACCCTCATCGCGCTCGCGGTCGACGGCCGTCCCGTGCTCGGGGTCGTCAGCGCGCCGGCCCTCGGGAAGCGCTGGTGGGCGGCCGAGGGCCTGGGCGCGCACTCCCTCGACGGACCGCTCCGGGTGTCCGGCGTGGCCGAGCTGTCCGACGCGAGCATCAGCTACAACAGCATCCAGCAGTGGGACGACGACGATCGGCTCGACGCCCTCGTCGCCCTCTCCCGCCGGGTCTGGCGGACACGCGCCTACGGCGACATGTGGTCCTACATGCTCGTCGCCGAAGGGGTGCTCGACGTGGCGGGCGAGCCCGACCTGAAGCCGTGGGACATGGCGGCGCTCGTGCCGATCGTCGAGCAGGCCGGGGGCCGCTTCACGTCGCTGGACGGTGACCCCGGGCCGTGGCACGGAAGCGCCCTGGCGACCAACGGTCTCGTGCACGACGCGGTCGTCGAGGTCGTCCGCCGCTGACGCTGCCGCCGCCGCGGCCACCACGACGACCGAGCGACGCACCGCAGCGACGCACCGCAGCGAGCCACCGGGCGCTGGACCGCCTCAGTCGCGCGCGCTCGGGTCCGCGACGTGCTCGCCACCCGCCGATCGAGCGGCCGTGTGCCGGCCCTCCGGGTGTCCGTCCGCGTGCGCGGGGTGCCCCGGCGAGCGGCCGTCGGCCGAGGCCCGCGCCGCCGCCGGCGACCCGCCGTCGTCAACGGACCGCGTCACCCCCGGCGCCCCGCCGTCGTCGGCGGACCGCGTCGCCCCCGGCGACCCGGCGCCCGCCGGAGCCGGCGTGGCGGACCCGCGCCGCGCCTCCCGTCCGTCGCCGTCGCCGTGCCCGTCGCCGTCCCCGTCGGCGCCCGACCGTCGGGCGGCGCGACGACGCACCACCAGGTCGCTGACCGCGAGCACGAGCGCGAGCCCCATGAGCGACACCGTGAACGTCGTCCCGCTCCGGAAGGCGTGGTGGTAGGCGTCCAGACGGTTCCCCTGGCCGGCGCCCTCGCCACGGACGATGCCGTAGAAGATGCTCGTCGCGACCGCCGTGCCGATCGCCGTGCCGACGCGCTGCCCGAGCTGCTGCATCGACCCGGCGACCCCGGACTGCTCGACCGGGATCTCGGCCAGGGTGAGCGTCTGGTTCGGCGAGACGACGAACCCGCCGCCGATCCCGCCGACGAGGAACGCGCCCGCCATCGCCCAGGGGGTGAGGGACGGCGGCGTCAGCGTCGCGGCGAGCATGAGGAGCACGAACCCGACGACGACGGCGAACAGCCCCACGACGACGAGTGCGCGACCGAAGCGGTCGACGATGCGCCCGCCGATGTAGGACCCGACGGCGCTCGTCGCGGCGAACGGGATGCTCACCATCCCCGCGAACAGCGGCGCGAGCCCGAGGCCCTCCTGCAGGTAGAGCGTCACCATGAGGAACGACGCCGGCAGCGCCGCGAAGTAGACGGCGACGATGGACAGGCCGTTGCGGTACGACGACAGCCGGAAGAGCTCGAAGTGCACCACCGGCGACCTGCCGGAGGACCGGTAGTGCAGCTCCCACCACACGAAGAGCGCGACGAACACCGCGAAGCCGACGAGCCACAGCCACCGCGCCCCGGAGTCGCCGGAGCCGGTGGTGAGGACGAACGGCAGCATCAGCGTGACGATCGCGGCACCGAGCAGCAGGACGCCGACGATGTCGAGCTCGCGGTCCTTCGCGGCGCCCTGACTGCCCTTCGGCAGGAGCTTCACCGCGAACAGGAGCGCCGCGATGCCGAGCGGCACGTTCATCCAGAACAGCAGGCGCCAACCCGACTCCTCACCGCCGATGGCGATGAGCCCGCCGCCGATCGTCGGACCGAGTGCGGTGGAGATGCCGATCATGGCACCGAACAGCCCGAACGCGCGGCCGCGCTCCTTGCCGCGGAAGAGCTGCTGCACGAGACCGATCACCTGCGGCATCTGCGTACCGGCCGCGAGGCCCTGCAGGATCCTCGTGACCGTGAGCACCTCGATGGTCGGGGCGACCGCGCAGAGCAGGCTCGATCCGGTGAACGCGGAGAGCCCGACGATGAAGAGCATCCGACGGCTCTTCAGATCCCCCAGCCGACCGGCCGGGACGAGGGCCAGTCCGAACGCCAGGGCGTACCCCGCCACGATGAGCTGCAGCGACGAACTCGTGGCGTCGAGGGAGCGCTCGATCGACGGGAGGCCGACGTTCACCTTGGACAGGTCGAGGATCGTGAGGGCCGCGACCGCGACGCAGACGGCGAACGCCCGCCAGCGGGCGCGGTCGTCGGGGCGGTCGTCGCTCTGCTCGGGACTGGACATCCCCTCCCTGCTACACCGTCGGCGCCGCACGCGATCCGGGCTCGGCTGTACCCCGACGGAGGGTCACCGGCCCCGTCCCGTCCCCCGGACCGGGGGGACGGGCACCCCCCGCACTGGGGACAGTGCTCGACTGACGGAGATTGCGGAGAACGGCCATGCCCCGCAGAACCTGAGTTATGTTGCTTGAAGACGGCAGGTCAGGCGACGTCGCGGATTCCCTAGGTCCGACGGCGCGTGCCAGACCAGCCGTGGTTCGTCCGAAGGCCCTAACCCGAGGGGTGATACAGACGATGACCTCATCGTTCCCGAGCGGGAGCGAGTGCACCCTCACTCGCCGTCCGCATTCCGCAACCGATCGTTCCGCCGCGCTCCCTGGCGCCGCTTCCCCGACCGTGCACGTGCTCGACGCCCGTGCCACCGTCCGGTTCTCCTCCGCTGCCGCTTCCGGACCCGGAGGCCGGTGAGTCATGGCACTCACCGGTCGCCGTCTCGAGGTCGACCGGATCGCGACCCTCGCCGTACTCCCTCGTGAGTCCGCGATGGTCGTCGTCGGCGACCCTGGTTCCGGACGCAGCAGCGTCCTCGACGCGGTCTCGGACCGCGTCTCCCTCCCCGTCGTCCGCGTCGGCGTGAACGGCAGCGAGTCGCACTGGCCCCTGGCCGGCGTGACGTCGCTGTTCACCGCGCTCGACGACCCCCGGGCGACGGCCCACATCGCCCACCTCCTGCAGGAGGGCGCGGTGACGGCCCAGCAGAACGCCGGGCTCGCCGCCGCGCACGACTTCCTCGAGGCGGTGCACGCGCTCACGCTCCCGCCGACGCTCGTGCTCATCGACGACCTCGACCGCATGGACGTCGAGAGCCAGGAGCTCATCGCGTTCCTGGCGAGCCGGCTCGCGGGCACCGCCCTGCGGGTTGTCGCCACGGTGCGCACGGTGCCGTCCGGGAGCCCGCTCGCGGCGCTGCCGACACTGCGCATCGAGCCGCTGCCCGCGGACGAGGCCCTGGCCCTCGCCCGTGCCATGGCACCGGAGGACGCGAACGACGGCGTGCTCGCCGTCCTCGCCGAGGAGACCGGGGGCAACCCCGGTGCGCTGCGCGAACAGCTCGCGGTCCTCAGCCGCGGGCAACTCAGCGGTGCGGAGCCGCTCGTGCTGCCGCTCCGCCCCACCCCGACCACCGAGGCCATCGCGGCCCTGGCGCTCGGGTCCGTCACAGGACGCGATCTGGACGTCCTGGCTCGGCTCTCGCTCGTCCCCGTCGCGAAGGTCGCCGGATGGGACCGTGACGAACTCGACGACCTCGCCGACGCGGGACTCACCACGGTGCGCGGGCAGACCGTCGCCGTCCGCGACCCGCTGGTCCGGTCGACGCTGTACTGGCGGATGCCCGCCCGCGATCGACGTGCCGCACACACCGAACTCGCCGCGGCCTGCGCCGAGAACGACCCGCGCGCCGCTGCCTGGCACCGGAGCTTCGTGGACGACGTCCCGGACGTCGTCGCCCTGCTCCGCGCGGCGCGGTCCTACGTGATGGACGGCAACGCACCGGCGGCGGTCGTGCTCACCGAGCGCGCCCTGCACGTCGGCGGGGGCACCGAGGACGAGCACGCGGCGCTCCTCGGGGTCGCCGAGGCCCTGCTCGGCAACCGTCTCCTCGGGTTCGCGGCGCGGTACCTCGCGGCGATCCGCCCCTTCCGGGCGGTCACCGACGAGGTCCGACGGCTCCGGGTCCAGTACTCGGTGCAGTACCTCAGCGGCGACGCGGTGCACGCGGACGAGCTCCTCGTGCCGGTCGACCCGGAGAACGCCGCAGAGGCGGACGCCGTCGGCGGTCTCCTGGCGATGGTCGCGTGCTTCCGCGCCGAGGCGTGGGAGCTCGACCAGGCGAAGGACCTGCTCGCCCGTGCCGAACCGCTCCGCCGCTCGGCGTCGGAGCACACCCTCGAGATCACCGGCACCGCGCGCGAACTCGTCGCCGCGGTGGACGGATCCCTGCCGCCGGACACCGAGTTGCACGACGGTCTCGCGACGGCGACGCTGCTCGGCATGTCGGACCCGGGGCTGCTGCTCCTCGCCCACGCGTTGAGCATCGCCGAGCGGTACCGCAGCGCGCGCCGCGTCTTCGCCCTCGTCCTCGCTCGGGGGCAGGAGACGAGGCCGGTGTGGGCCGAGGCGGCCCGCTACCTGTCCGCCGAGAACGAGGTGCGATCCGGGAACTTCCGGCAGGCGCTCCGCGCGATCGACGTCTGGGAGGCGGGGTCGAGCCTGGTCGAGCGGCTCCGCGAACCGTCCAGGTCGATCGTGCTCGCGTGGCGTCACTTCGCCGAGGGGCGGTCCGCCGAGGCGCTCGAGGTCGTCGACCGGTGCCTGCGGCAGCGTTCCACGAACCGGTCGTGGGGTGCCACGGCCAAGCTGTACGCGCTCCGCGGCCGGGTGCTGCTGCTCGACGGACGGCTCGAGGAGGCGGCGACGTCCCTGGAGGCGGCGGACGCCATCGGCCGGTCGCTGCGCAACCCGGCGGTGCTGCGGCACCTCGGCGACCTCGTCGAGGTGTACGTGCGCCTCGGCCGGATCGACGACGCGCGCACCGTCGCGGCCCGACTGGCGGCCGACCACCACGGCCGGCCGTCCCGGTGGGGTGCGCTGGTGCTGGCCAGGAGCCTCGCCCTGGTCGCCGACGACACGACCAGGGACACCGCGCGTCGGCGTGCGCTGGAGCTGTTCCAGCCGCACGACTCGCAGTTCGAACGGGCGCGCACCCTCGCGGCGCTCGCCGCGGTCGGCTCCCCCGCGGACCGTCCCCGGCTCGGTGCCGCCGCGGCAGCGGCCTACGAGGCGGCCGGCCTCCGGCGTCCGCTCGTGACGCCGGCGGCGACGGTGACGATGCCCTCCGGCGCCGGCGGGTCGTTCCGGTCGGGTCCGACGCTCTCGGCGCCCGTGCCCGGGACGCCGAGGAGCGCGCCGGACGCCTCCGCGGTGCTCACCTCGCTGACCGCGGAGGAGCGTGCCGTGGTGCAGAAGGTGACGGAGGGGTACCGCAACCGCGAGATCGCCTCGTCGCTGTTCATGTCGCAGCGCACCGTGGAACTGCGGCTCACGCAGATCTACCGCAAGGTGGGCGCGCGGTCGCGGTCCCACCTGGTCGCGCTGCTCACCTGATCGGGCGCGACCGTCCGACCGACTGGAGGCGCGGGGCCGGCGGGCACCGCGCCTCCAGTGCGTCCGTGGTCGCGTCCCGTCGTCGCGTGGATCCGTCGCGTCCCGTCGTCGCGTCGATCCGTCGCGTCCCGTCGTCGCGTCGATCCGTCGCGTCCCGTCGGCGCGCAGCCCCGTTGGGGTGCGCGTTGCGGGAGTCCGCACCCCACCGCAGGCCCTCGCACCGCCAGCGCGGTGAACCGCAAGAGCGGTGCCGTGCCGTTGCCGTGTCACCGACTCCGGGAGACGCTTCTCCTGCACCGACCGCCGTGCCCCCCGAGGGGCCAGCCCGTGGTACCCCGTCCGGTACCCGAACCGTCGGCCCAGGAGCACCGACGTCCGTCCCCGCCTGATCCGGGGACGGGCGTCGGGCCCGGGGCCGGCGGACCGGACGCACGGCAGACCCGACGGCGGTCGGTGCCGCCCCATCCCCGGCACCTCCCCCCACGCAGCCAGCGGCTGCACGCCCACCCGAAGGGACCCCAGATGTGCGGCATCATCGCGGCCCGCGTCAGTGACGACGCGACCCCCTACCTGCTCGACGGTCTCGAGCGCCTCGAGTACCGCGGGTACGACTCCGCCGGCATCGCCGTCCGCACCGCGTCCGGCCGGACCGAGACGGTGCGGTCGGTGTCCCGCGTCGGCGACCTCCGCACGCTCGTCGCGGTCCGCCCCGGTGACGCGCTCACCGGCGTGGGCATCGGCCACACCCGCTGGGCGACGCACGGCGTGGTCCGCGAGGCGAACGCCCACCCGCACGCCGACTGCTCCGGCCGCATCAGCATCGTCCACAACGGCATCGTCGAGAACGCCGAGCAGCTCCGCGCGACGCTCGAGCGCCAGGGCCACGCGTTCCGGTCGGACGTCGACTCCGAGGTCATCGCCCACCTGGTCGAACGGGCCCTCGCGGTCGACCCGGACCTCATGCTCGCCGTGCAGATCGCGACGGCGCAGCTCGAGGGGTCGTGGGCGATCGTCGTCCTCGACGCCCGGGACGGCCGGATGGTGGTCGCCGCCGACCGCTCCCCCCTCGTCGTCGCCCGGTCCGCCCGCGGCGACTTCGTGGCGAGCGACGTCGGCGCGATCGCGGAGTGGTGCGAGACGTTCGTGGCGCTGCGGGACGGCGACGTGGTCGAGCTCGGCGAGGCGTGGACCTGGTCCTCCGGCGGCGTCAGCGTGCCGGTGCCGTTCCCCACGCCGGCGCCGTTCGCCGCCGCCGCGCTCGACCTGGGCGACCACCCGGACCACATGGCGAAGGAGATCGAGGAGCAGTCGGCCGTGGTCGCCTCGATCCTCGACCGGGTCGCGCGACGCGCCGCCGACGGGAGCATGTGGGTCGGGCTCGGCCTGCCGGGGTTCCACCGGCTCGCGGTCGTCGCCTGCGGCACGTCGCTGAACGCAGGTCAGGTGATCGCGACGGCGGTGCGCGGCATCGGCGGCGTCCCCACGGACATCGTCGTCGCGAGCGAGGCCGACCAGGCCGTCCTGGGACCCGGCACCCTCGTCGTCGCGATCAGCCAGTCCGGGGAGACCGCCGACGTGCTCCGCGCCCTGGACCGGTTCGAGGGCAGGCATCCGGTGCTCGCCCTGACGAACAACGTGCACTCCTCGCTGGCGCGCCGGGCGGACGCCGTGCTCGACTGCCACGCCGGGCCGGAGATCGGCGTCGCGGCGACGAAGACGTTCACCGCGCAGGTGCTCGTCGGCGTCGCGACGATGATCTCGGCCCTCGTCGTCTCCGGCCGGATCGACACGGGGCGCGCCGCCGCTCTCGTCGCGGAGCTGACCGACCTGCCGGCACGGATCGACCACGCCGCGACCGTCGCCGCCGACCGGATCCCCCTGCTCGTGTCGAGCGTCCGCGAGGCGTCCGGGTTCCTGTTCCTCGGACGCGGTCCCGGACTCCCCTACGCGGCCGAGGGCGCGCTGAAGCTCAAGGAGCTCAGCTACCGGTGGGCCGAGGCCTACCCGGCCGGCGAGCTCAAGCACGGACCACTGGCGCTCGTCGACGAGGGCACCCCGGTCGTCGTCGTCGACCACGGCGAGCCGCGACTGCAGGCCAACGTCGCCGAGGTCCGTGCCCGCGGCGGGTTCGTGATCACCATCGGCGGGGTCGGCTCGGACATCCCCGCCCTGGCGCGCCGCGCCGCCGGCGACCTGGCGTGGGGCCGGGCGACCGCGCCGTGGGGACCGCTCGAGGCGGTCGTGCCGCTGCAGATGCTGGCCCGCGAGCTCGCGCTGCAGCTCGGCTGCGACGTCGACAAGCCCCGGAACCTCGCGAAGTCGGTGACGGTCGAATAGCCAGGCACACGCGCACCAACCGTCTCACGGTGTTCCTCGCCGTCCTCACCGGGCTGGCCGTCGTCGGCACGGTGCTCTTCGTCGCACTCGCCATCGTGCCCTCGCTGGTGTCGTCGCTCGTCCCGGCCGCCGGCATCGCCGCCGGGTTCAGCGGGTCCGGCTGGCCCCTCGGGCACGACGGGCTCGGCGGGTCCGGCTGGCCCCTCGGGCACGACGGGCCAGGCGGGTCCGGCTCCTTCCTGGGTGCGGCTGCGATGCTGGTGGCTTGACCACAGCAGCCGCAGCCCCGCCCCTCGTCGTCGTCGCCCTCCTGGTCGGCGCCGTCCTGCCGTTCGTCCCGGTCGTCGGACGCGTCGCCCGGATCGCCGCCACGATCGTGCACGAGGTCGGCCACGCCGTCGTCGTCGTGCCGTTCGGCGGCCGCATCCAGCGCATCGAACTGCACGCCGACGGGTCCGGCGAGGCCTGGGTCCAGCTCGGCCGCGTGCCCGGCGTGATCCGCTGGGCGGTCCGGATCCTCAACCTCTTCGCCGGCTACAGCGCACCGCTGTGGGCCGGTGCCCTGCTCGTCGCCGGGGTGCTGCACGGGTCGCGGTGGCTGCCGGTCGCCGTGCTCGGGGTCGTCGGCCTCGTCGCGATCGCGTTCGTACGGAACTGGTTCGGGCTCCTCGTCGTGGCCGGTTTCGACGCGCTCGCGCTCTGGGTCGCGCTGCGGCCCTCCGAGGCCACGGTGCTCGTCGTCGCCGCGGTCGGTGCGGCCTTCGTGCTCGACGGGGTGCGCTCCGTCGTGCAGGTCGCCCGGTGGCTGGCCACCGGGGCCCGGGTACGGACGGACTTCCACATCGCGGCGGCGGAGATGCGCGTGCCGGCGGTGCTGTGGTTCGTGCTGTTCGTCGCGGTGAACGCCACCGCCGTCTGGCTGGCCCGGGAGCCGCTGCGCACCGTCTGGGACACCGTCGCAGCCGGGGTTCGGGCCCTCGTCTGAGGCACGCCGGTCGTAACGGGACGCCGCAAACGGCGGTGGGCGGTCCGGCGCCTGCGAGAGTACCGCCACGACCGGCAGGAGGTGCCCGATGACCGACGAGCAGCGCGGATTCACGACCGAGCAGGTGCACGGCGGCTTCCGCCCCGACGCCGACCACGCGGCCAGGGTGCCGGCGATCCACATGTCCTCCGGCTTCCTCTTCGACGACTTCGACCAGGCCAGGGACCGCTTCGCCGGCGACGACGACGGGTACACGTACACCCGGCTCGGGAACCCCACGAACGCGGACGTGGAGCGCCGGGTCGCCCTGCTCGAGGGCGGCGTCGAGGCCATCCTCGTCGGCAGCGGACAGGCGGCGGTGACGATCGCGCTCCTCGGACTCCTGCAGGCGGGCGACCACGTCGTCGCCGCCCGGAGCATCTACGAGGGCACGCGGGGCCTCCTCGTGCAGAACCTCGGCCGGCTCGGCATCCGGGTGGACTTCGTGGCGAACCAGCGCGACCTCGACGAGTGGGCCCGACTCGTGACGCCGGACACGAGGGCGTTCTTCGCCGAGACCATCCCGAACCCGAAGAACGACGTCCTCGACATCGCCGGCGTCGCCGACACCGCACACCAGGCCGGCGTGCCGCTCGTCGTCGACAACACGCTCGCCACGCCGTACCTCGTCCGCCCGATCGAGCACGGCGCCGACGTCGTCGTGCACTCGGCGTCGAAGTTCCTCTCCGGACACGGTGCCGGCCTCGGCGGGCTGGTCGTCGACGGCGGCAGGTTCGACTGGTCGGCCGCGCCCGGACGCTGGCCGCACCTGACCGCACCGGACCGGTCCCTCGGCGGTCGGAGCCACGTCGAGCGGTACGGCGACCGCGCCCTCGCCGCGTTCACCCGCGACGTCGTCGCGTCCCGCCTCGGCCCGGCCCCCTCGCCCTTCAACGCCTTCCTCATCCGGCAGGGCATCGAGACGCTCAGCCTCCGGGTGGAGCGGCACAGCGCGAACGCGCTGGCCGTCGCGTCCTTCCTGGAGCAGCAGCCGGAGGTGACGGGCGTCGACCACGCGGGTCTGGCCTCCAGTCCGCACCACGACCTGGCGGAGCGGTACCTGCCCCGCGGCGCCGGGTCGGTGTTCGCCTTCACGCTCGCCGGCGGCGCGGCCGCCGCCCGCACCTTCATCGACGCCGTCCGCCTGTTCAGCCGGATGACGCACCTGGGCGACGTGCGATCGCTCATCCTGCACCCGGCGACGACGACGCACGCCGGCCGGACGGCGGCGGAGCGCGCCGAGCAGGGCATCGGTGACGGGCTCATCCGGCTGTCCGTCGGCATCGAGGACGTCGCGGACCTGGTCCGCGACCTCGAGCGGGGCTTCCGTGCGGTCCGGGCCGGTTCCGGCGACCGCCGGGAGGCGCGGCTCGCCCCCGCCACCCCGGCCGACCAGCGGCGGTCCGCGCGGACCGCCGCGCCGGTCGGCCACGCCGTCCCCGTCGGCCACGCCGTCCCGGTCGGCCACGCCGTCGAGGCGGTGTGAGGTGGCGGACCTGCAGCACTTCGGGTACTTCTTCTCCCGCGGCTTCGGTCCCCAGGCCTGGGGCCGCGCCGACTGGGACTGGGGCTACGACTGGACGCGACCGGACCTGTACCAGCAGTCGGTGCGGCTCCTCGAGCAGGCCGGGATGGACCTCGTGATCGCCGAGGACGCGATCTCGCTCGGGAACCCGGCGACCCTCGACCTCCGCATCCGGCAGGCGTACGGCGGCCCGAAGCACGACCCGCTCCTGCTCGCGCCGTACCTGTTCGCCGCGACGTCGCACATCGGCATCGCGCCGACCGTCAACGCCGGCATCACGCCGCCGTACCTCGCCGCCAGGCAGTTCGCGACGCTGGCGCACTTGTCGTCCTCGCGGCTGGGGATCAACGTCGTCACGGACACCGGGAGCGCTCGCCACGTCGGCCGGGCGCCGGTCGGGCACGACGCCGCGTACGACCGCGCCGAGGAGTGGATCGGTCTGCTCCGCCGGCTGTGGCACTCCTGGGGCGACTCCGGCCACGTCGGCGACCCCTCGGACTGGAGGTTCGCGGACGGCGACGCCCTCGACGCGTTCCACCACGAGGGCACGTGGTTCACCGTCGACGGGCCGCTGAACGCCCTCCCGCTCGAGGCCGACCCGGTCGTGGTCTCCCCCGGCGGCTCCGGCCGCGGACTGGCGTTCGCGGGGACGCACTCGGACGTGCAGCTCGCGCTCGCACCGCTGTCGGCCGCAGCGGTGTCGGCGTACCGCGCACGGGTCGTCGCGGCAGCGGACGCGGCGGGACGCTCGGCCGCCGACCTGCGGATCCTGTTCGTCCTCAAGCCCGTCATCGCGTCGTCGTCCGAGGAGGCCGACCGCATCGTCGCCGCGTCCGCGCACCCCTCCGACGCCGACCTCCGTGCCGTGGCGGTCGCCTGGTCGAGCGACGCCGAGACCGACCTGCTGTCCCTCGACCTCGACGCGCCGATCCCGGACGGGACGTTCGGCGAGCACGTGTCGGCCGGCACGGTCCGCGGGCTCGTCGGCGACACCCCGGACGCCCCGTTGCGGGAGCTGCTCACCCGGAAGGCACGACAGGGCCGGATCACGGCACGATCGGGGTTCGTCGGGACGGCGGACGAGTTCGCGGATTTCATCGAGGAGCTCGGCAGCGACGCCGACAACGACGGGTTGATCTTCTCCGGCGACCTGCACCCGGCGCAGGTGTCCCGGATGCTCGGGGACCTCGTGCCGGTGCTGCGCCGGCGCGGCGTGCTCCGCCGGGAGTACGGCGACGGCGGTCTCCGGGGCAACCTGTTCGACTTCTGAGGCGCGGGCGCCCGCGTCCTACTTCCCGCGCTTCTTGGCGTCCTTCTTCTTGCCGTCCTTCTTCTTGCCGTCCTTCTTCTTGCCGTCCTGCTTCCCGGCGTCCTTCTTCTTGGCGTCCTTCTTCTTGCCGTCCTTCTTGCTGCCGTCCTGCTTCTCGGCGTCCTTCTTCTTGCCGCCCTTCTTGCCGTCCTTCTCGGCGTCCTTCTTGCTGTCCTGCTTGCCGTCCTGCTCGCTGTCCTGCTCCTCGGCGTCTCCCGCCAGAGCCGACGTCTCGTCGCCCGGGACCTCGCTCTGGTCGTTGGACGGCTCCGCCTCCGCCGCACCGGCCCCGATCGCCTCGACCCCGTCGACGGGCTCCACCACGACCGCGCTGCCGGTGTCGGCGAGCACGTCCACCGGTTCCTCCGCGACCTCCGGGGCCAGGGCGTCGTCGACCCGCTCCACGACGAGCGCGGCGCCGTCCTCGGCGAGCCGGAGGAGCGCCTGCGCAGCACGCACGCGGGTGGTCGTCCTCCGGGCGAGCACGTCCGCCCGCGCACCCTCGAGGAACGCCCGCAGCGACCGCTCGACCGCCGAACGACCCCGCGGGGCCGACCGGTCGAGACGGTCCAGCTCCCCGGCGACCCCGGCGGTGTCGTCCTCGACACGCTCGTGCCGCACCGACTCCACGAGCGCGGCGACGGCGGCCGCGGCCCGTTCGACCGCGGCACTGCGCTGGTCGAGTACGACGAGCATCTCGAACGTCGACCCGTACGACACGGTCTCGAGCCGGACCGGCTCCGCCCCGCGACCACGCACGACCAGACGGGCGTCCGGCGTCGGCAACCAGGCGACGACGGCGGCGACGGTCGCCACGGCGCCGACGATCCGCTCGTACTCGGCGAGCCCCACTCGCTCCTGCTCGCGCAGCCGGACCCGGATCGCGATCTCCTGCACCACGTGCACACCTCTCGTTCGGGGACGACGCGGTGCTCCGCGCCTGGGCCGGAGCGTAGTCCTCGCGCCTCCCGGAACCACGAACGCCCCGACACCGTCCGGGGACGGTGTCGGGGCGTTCGAGGCGACTCGGCGTGACAGTGGCCCGACGACCGGCGATGGTGGAGATGGGGGGAATCGAACCCCCGTCCATCGCTGCAATTCGACGTCTTCTACGGGCGTAGCCGGATGATGCGTTCTGCTCGGCCCCGTCCATTGCTACCGGCTTCTCGGACGACGGGCCCAGTCTCAGTGCAAGTCCCGCACGGCCCTGAGGCGCAACCGTGCAGCGAGTCCTCTGGATGACGCCGGGATCAGGTTAGGGGACGGTCACCTGGCCGACGGACTTCATGTGCTGGGCTGCTTACGCAGCGAGAGCGAAGTCAGTGCGCTTGGAATTGGCACTTGTTGTTTTCCACGGATCGTTCACGAGATGACCGTGGGTCCTCGGCCCGCTTCCCGTCGGCACACAGGCAATGTCGAAACCGATCATCCCCGTACGGGCCGGACGTGCGAGCCACTGTCACGCTGTTGAGTTGCCAATGCTCCTGGTGTGGAGCGGTCTCCCACTCTACCGGGGAGTGCTGGGCGGTGCCACCGGCGTTCGCCGTGGGCTCACTCGCCGAGCCGGTTGCGGGACCGCATCGCCCGCTCGGCCTCGCGCTTGTCGGTCTTCTCGCGCAGGGCCTGCCGCTTGTCGAACTCGCGCTTGCCCTTGGCGACCGCGATCTCGACCTTCGCCCGACCGTCGTGGAAGTAGATCTGCAGTGGCACGAGGGTGTAGCCGCCCTGGGCCGTCTTGTGCGAGATCTTCACGATCTGCTGCTTGTGGAGCAGGAGCTTGCGCTTCCGCCGCGGCGCGTGGTTGTTCCAGGTGCCCTCGGTGTACTCGGGGATGTGCACGGCGTCGAGCCACGCCTCGCCGCCGTCCACGAAGGCGTAGCCGTCGACCAGCGACGCCCGGCCCTCGCGGAGCGACTTCACCTCGGTGCCCGAGAGCACCATGCCGGCCTCGTAGGTGTCCTCGATGAGGTAGTCGTGGCGCGCGCGACGGTTCGTCGCCACGACCTTCTCGCCGCGTTCCTTCGCCATGACGTCTCCTCTCGATGCCCGCACGCCGGGCTGGGGCTCGGCAGCCCACCAGCCTAGTCAACACGGCGGGCGCGGCGCACCTTCCCGGCGCGCCGCGCCCGCCGACGCGCGACCGGTCAGACCTTGAGGTACCGCCGGATGGCGATGAAGGCGGACAGGCCGGCGAGCACGACGCCGATGACGATGACCGCGGGCACGACGACCGCCGCGTCGCCCATGCCGATGAAGGCGGTGCCGGAGAACCGCTGGGACAGGTAGTTCCGGACGAAGAACCACACCACCGCGAGGATCGCACCACCGGCGAGCACCGCTCCGATGGCGGCGGCGATCACCCCCTCGAGCACGAAGGGCGTCTGGATGAACCGGTTCGAGGCGCCGACCAACCGCATGATCCCGAGCTCGCGACGTCGGCTGAACGCGGACAGACGGATGGTCGTCGCGATGAGGAGCACCGCCGCGACGAGCATCAGGGCGGCGATCCCGATCGCCGTGTACGACGAGGCGTTGAGCAGGTTGAAGATCGGCTGCAGGTAGCCGCGCTGGTCGACGACGCTCTGCACGCCGGCGACCTTCGACAGGCTCTCCACCAGGACGTCCGCCTGGGACGGGTTCTTCAGGTTCACCCAGAACGTCTCGTTGAGGTACTCCGGCTTGACGAACTCCGTCGCCGGAGAGTCCTTGAACTGCTGCTTGAACCGGGTGTAGGCCTGGTCCTGGTCCTCGTAGTACGTCTTCTCGATGTACGGCCCGAGGGTCGAGGACTCCAGCTGCGCCTGCACCTGGTCGCGCTGGTCCTCCGTGGCCTTGGCGCCGGTGCAGTTGCCGGTGGTGTCCGTCTCGGTGCACAGGTACACGGCCACCTGTGCGCGGTCGTACCAGTACCCCTTCATCTGGTTGATCTGCATCTGCAGCAGGATCGCCGTGCCGACGAAGGTGAGGGAGATGAACGTCACGAGGACGACCGAGACGACCATCGACGCGTTCCGACGGAGGCCCGAGCCGACCTCGGACATGACGAGCCCGAGCCTCATCGGATGATCCCCGGGATGGTCTGGATGCCGGTGGTGTTCGACACCGCCGAGCCGCGTTGGATCGGGATGGCCTGGGTCTGGTACCCGCCGGACTGCTCGTCGCGCAGGACCGTGCCGTTCGACAGCTCGATGACCCGCCGCTGCATCTGGTTCACGATGCTGGCGTCGTGGGTCGCCATGAGCACGGTGGTGCCTCCCTGGTTGATGCGTTCGAGGAGCGCCATGATGCCGGCCGACGTCGTCGGGTCGAGGTTGCCGGTGGGCTCGTCGGCGAGCAGGATCGCCGGCTTGTTCACGACCGCACGGGCGATGGCGACGCGCTGCTGCTCACCGCCGGACAGCTCGTGCGGCATGCGGGTCGCCTTGCCGGCGAGACCGACGAGCTTGAGCACGTCGGTCACGGCCTCGCTGATGAACCCCTTGCTCTTGCCGATCACCTGGAGCGAGAACGCGACGTTGTCGAAGACGTTCTTGTTCGGCAGCAGCCGGAAGTCCTGGAACACGACGCCGAGGTTGCGACGGAAGTACGGGACCTTGCGCGACGACAGGGCGCCGAGGCGCTGGCCGAGCACGTGGATCTGTCCGCGGGAGGGCTTCTCCTCCTTGAGCACGAGGCGCAGGAAGCTGGACTTCCCCGAGCCGGACGCGCCGACGAGGAAGACGAACTCCCCCTTGAGGATCTCGAGTGAGACGGCGTCGAGCGCGGGACTCGGGTTGCCCGAGTACACCTTGGTGACCTGGTCGAATTTGATCATGACCGGAACAGGGTAGGTCGCGCCCGCCGGGAATCGACCGAGGCGCGCGGCTCAGCTCCGCAGCGGCGCGCGCTCAGGAGTCGTCGGACTGCTTGCGCCAGCGGATGCCCGCGTTGATGAAGCCGTCGAGGTCGCCGTCGAACACGGCTGAGGGGTTGTTCACCTCGTGCTCGCTCCGGAGGTCCTTCACCATCTGGTACGGCGCGAGCACGTACGAGCGGATCTGGTCGCCCCAGCTCGCCGTGATGTTCCCGGCGAGCTCCTTCTTCTTCGCGTTCTCCTCCTCCTTCTTGAGGAGCAGGAGGCGCGACTGCAGCACGCGCATGGCGGCGGCACGGTTCTGGATCTGCGACTTCTCGTTCTGCATCGACACGACGGTGCCGGTCGGGAGGTGCGTGATGCGGACCGCGGAGTCGGTCGTGTTGACGGACTGCCCGCCGGGGCCGGAGGACCGGAACACGTCGACGCGGATGTCGTTCTCGGGGATGTCGATCGCCTCGGTCTCCGGCATGAGCGGGATGACCTCGACCGCGGCGAACGAGGTCTGCCGCTTGCCCGCCGCCCCGAACGGCGACATCCGGACGAGCCGGTGCGTGCCGGCCTCGACCGAGAGGGTGCCGAACGCGTGCGGGGCGTCGACCTCGAACGTGGCCGACTTGATGCCCGCCTCTTCCGCGTAGGAGGTGTCCATCACGGTCGTCTTGTAGCCGTGCTGCTCGGCGTACCGGAGGTACATGCGCAGCAGCATCTCGGCGAAGTCGGCGGCGTCGACGCCACCGGCGCCGGCCCGGATCGTGATCACGGCCGGGCGGTCGTCGTACTCGCCGTCGAGGAGCGTCTGCACCTCGAGGTCGCCCATCGTCTTCTGGATGCCCTTGAGCTCCTCGTACGCCTCGGCGGCGGAGTCCTCGTCGTCGGCCTCGTTCGCCATCTCGACCAGGACCTCGAGGTCGTCGATGCGCTGCTCGGTGTCGGTGATGCGGCGCAGCTCGGCCTGTCGGTGCGAGAGCGCGCTCGTGACCTGCTGCGCGTGCTCGACGTCGTCCCAGAGGTCCGGCGCGCCGGCCTGCTCGCTGAGGTCGGCGATGTCCCGCTGCAGGCGGTCGACGTCGACCACCGAGCGGATGTTGCCGAAGGTCTCGCGGAGGGCGGAGATCTGCTCGGTGAAGTCCAGTTCGACCATGGTCACCGATCCTACCGACCGAGGAGCGGCTCCCGTGACGCCATCCCCGCCGCACCGGCCCGTGCCACCGCGTCGGGCAGCGCCGCCAGGAAGGCGTCCACGTCGGCGTCGGTGCTGGTGCGACCGAGCGTGATCCGGAGCGCACCCCGCGCGGTCTCCTCGTCCAGCCCCATGCCGAGCAGCACGTGTGACGGCTCCAGCACGCCGGCCTGGCAGGCCGAACCGGTCGACACGGCGACCCCCGCGGCGTCGAGCAGGAACAGCAGCGAGTCCCCCTCGCAGCCCGGGAACGTGAAGTGCGCGTTGCCGGGCAGCCGGTCGACCGGGTCGCCCATGAGCACCGCAGAGGGCACCGCGGCGCGCACCCCGGCGACGAGGCGGTCCCGGAGCGGCCGGAGGTCCGGGTGCGGGACCGACGCGGCGACCCCGAAGGCCGCAGCGGCCGGCGCGTCCTGGGTGCCGCTGCGGACCTGCCGCTGCTGGCCGCCGCCGTGGACGAGCGGCTCGACGACGGTCCGGCGCCCGAGCACGAGCGCGCCGATCCCGACCGGCCCGCCGATCTTGTGCGCGGAGACGCTCAGGGCGTCGAGCCCGGAGTCGGCGAAGGACACCGGCACCTGCCCGTACGCGGCGACGGCGTCGCTGTGCACGGGCACGCCGGCGGCGTGCGCGATCTCGACGATCCGCGGGACCGGCTGGACGGTGCCGACCTCGTTGTTCGCCCACAGGAACGTGACCAGGGCGACGTCCGAGGCGTCGGCGAGTCGCGCCTCCAGACCGGCGAGGTCGACGCGGCCCTGCGCGTCCAACGGCACCACGTCGACGACGGCGCCCTCGTGTCGCTCGAGCCACTCCACCGTGTCGACCGTCGCGTGGTGCTCCCCCGCCGGGACCACGATGCGGGGGCGCCGTCGGTCCCGCTGCCGCGCCCAGAACAGGCCCTTGACGGCGAGGTTGATGCTCTCGGTGCCGCCGGACGTGAAGACGACCTCCACCGGGTCGGCGCCGAGGGACGCCGCGACCGCGGCACGACCGTCCTCGAGCAGCATCCTCGCCCGCTGCCCGGCGCTGTGGATCGACGACGGGTTGCCGACCGTGCCGAGCGCGTCGGTGAAGGCGGCGAGCGCCTCCGGCAGGATCGGCGTCGTCGCGGCGTGGTCGAGGTAGACCGGCACGGTGCTCCCGCTGGTGATGGACACGGGTACCCCTGCTGGACATCGGGTACCCCCTGAACGAGCGTTTCCAGGATAGCCGGACGCCCTCGTACCCTGGTCGTCATGCACGAGACGGTTGTGGACGAGGTCCCGGGCTTCCTCCTGGGCCCGGCGGAGCCACGGTTCTCGGTGCGCTCCGCCTCGGCGACGAGCGTGACGCTGGTCGTGGACGGCCGCGGGTCGTTCCCCCTCGAGCGGCAGGGTGCGGACGTCTGGGCGGGCTCCGTCCCGGGCGTCCGGGCGGGCGACGCCTACCACCTGCTCGTCGACGGACCCGCCGGGCCGCGCCACGAGTTCGACCCCGCCCGGCCGCTCCTCGACCCGTACGCGCGCGAGATCGTCGCCGTCGACGGTCCGCAGCGGTGGACGAGCGTGGTGGTCGACGACGCCTTCGACTGGGGCGACGTGGCGAAGCCGCGCACCCCGCTCGACCGAGCCGTCGTGTACGAGGCGAACGTGCGGACCCTCACCGCGACGAACCCGGCGGTGCCCGAGCACCTCCGGGGCACGTACGCGGGCATCGCGCACGAGAGCACGATCGCGCACCTGCACCGCATCGGCGTGACGACGCTCGAGCTCCTGCCCGTGCACGCGTTCGACACGGAACGGTGGCTGCGGGACGCGGGTCGCGAGAACGCCTGGGGCTACAACACCCTCGGCTTCCTCGCACCGCACGCCGGGTACGCCTCCGCGGACGCCAGGGCCGCCGGCGCCTCCGGCGTGCTGCGCGAGTTCAAGGGCATGGTCCGGCTGCTGCACGAGGCCGGCATCCAGGTCGTCCTCGACGTCGTCTACAACCACACGGCAGAGGAAGGACTCGGCGGTCCGACGTCGTCGCTGCGCGGCATCGACGGCGCGAACCGGTACCGCTGGACGGCCGACGGCGCGGCGTACTCCGACACCACCGGGTGCGGGAACACCCTCGACACCTCGGTCGAGGCGACCGCGGACCTCGTCGTCGACAGCCTCCGCTACTGGGCCCGCGAGGTGCGGGTGGACGGGTTCCGCTTCGACCTCATGGCGGCGCTCGCACGCGACGCCGCGCACGAGTTCGACCCGGCGCACCCGCTGCTGGAGCGGATCCGCACCCACCCCGACCTGCAGGACACGCTCGTCGTCGCGGAGCCGTGGGACGTCGGCCCGGGCGGCTGGCGCACCGGGGCGTTCGGCGCGCGCACGAGCGAGTGGAACGACGGCTTCCGCGACACCGTCCGGCGGTTCTGGTTGACGGATATCGCCCACGAGCGCCGCACCGGGGCGCCGAGCACCGGGATCGGCGCGCTCGCCGACGCGCTCACCGGCTCGCGGCGGCTGTTCGGGACGGAGCGCGGCCCGCTCGCCGGCGTCAACTTCGTCACGGCGCACGACGGCTTCACCCTGCTCGACCTCGTCTCCCACGACACGAAGCACAACGCCGCGAACGGCGAGGACGGCCGCGACGGGTCGAACGACAACCACTCCTTCAACCACGGCATCGAGGGCGACACCGCCGACCGCGGGGTGCGTGCCGCCCGTGGCCGTTCCATGCGGAACCTGGTCGGCACGCTCATGCTGTCCGCGGGCGTGCCGATGCTCACCGCGGGCGACGAGCGCAGCCGGACCCAGCACGGCAACAACAACGCGTACGTCGTCTCGGACGACCTCACCCCGGTGGACTGGTCCGACGACGAGGACGCGGAGGCGATGACCGAGACGGTCGCCGCCCTCGCCCGCCTGCGCGCCGCGCACCCGGCGCTCCGGCCGACGCGGTTCGGCGAGGAGGGACACCGGACGCCGGGCGCCGCGCGGATGTCCTGGTACGGACCGGACGGCGGGCCGATGACGCTGGAGGGCTGGAACCAGCCCATCCACCGCGCCCTGCAGTACTACGTCGAGTCCACGCCGGACCACGAGGACGAGCCGGCCGACCGGGTACTCGTCGTCGTGCACGGCAGCGGGCGGACGCGGGACCTCACGCTCCCGGTACGGGAGGACGTGGTCGGGTACCGCCTGACCTGGTCGAGCGAGAAGCACCGCGACCACGTGCGGGTCCGCGCCGCCGGGCAGGTGTTCACCGCGTACGGGCCCGGCATCCACGTGTTCGAGGTCGCGTAGCGCGGCGGACCGGCCGCCGGCCGGTGGCCGGACGGGAGGCGCGCCGCACCGCTCGCGCGCCGCACCGCTCGCGCGCCGGTCCCGCCAGCGGGTGGTCGGCACACCGGCAGGGCCGGCGCGGCGCGCCCGGCCGTCCTCGGAGGGCGCATTCCGGGAACGTCGAGGCGCTCGCCGGGTAGCGTCGGCTCCGTGGCCACCGCGAATCGTCCCCGCAGACCCCAGATCGGGCGCATCCCGATCACCGAACTCGCTCCGAGGACCCCGAACGGGTTCCCGAGCAAGGCCTTCGACGGCGAGGTGGTCACGTTCGGCGCGACCGTCTTCCGCGAGGGCCACGGCGTCATCGGCGCCGACCTCGTCCTGGAGCGGCCGGACGGCGGCACCCGCACCGTGCCGCTGCTCCTCGTCGCCGACGGGACCGACCGGTACGAGGCGACCGTGCAGGTCGACCACGTCGGTGTCTGGTCCTGGCACGTCGAGTCCTACGCCGACGACTGGGCGACCTGGCTGCACGCCGCGCGCCTGAAGATCGCGGCCGGCGTCGACACCGAGGCGACGCTCCTCGACGGCGCGGTCCTGCTCGACCGCCTGGCGACCGAGACGGACTCGCCGGCGGCGACCCGCGCCGCCGAGCGCATCCGCGACACCGACCTGGAGCCGGCCGAACGCCTCGCCGCGGTCGACGACCCGCGCATCACGAGCGAGGTCGAGGAGGCACCGCTCACCTCCCTCCGCACGCACTCCGCCCCGCAGCTGCTCGACGTCGAGCGGGCACGGGCGGGCGTCGGCGCCTGGTACGAGTTCTTCCCCCGCAGCGAGGGCGCGAAGAAGAACGCCGACGGGTCGTGGAAGAGCGGCGACTTCCGCACCGCCGCGCGACGCCTGCCCGCCGTCGCGCGGATGGGCTTCGACGTCGTCTACCTGCCGCCGATCCACCCGATCGGCACGACGGCGCGGAAGGGGCCGAACAACACCCTCACCCCGGCCCCCGGCGACCCCGGCAGCCCCTGGGCGATCGGTGCACCCGAGGGCGGGCACGACGCCATCCACCCGGACCTCGGCACCGAGGACGACTTCCGCGACTTCGTCGAGACGGCGAAGAACACCGGCATGGAGGTCGCACTCGACTTCGCCCTGCAGTGCTCCCCCGACCACCCCTGGGTCGCCGAGCACCCCGAGTGGTTCACCGTCCGCGCCGATGGTTCGATCGCGACCGCGGAGAACCCGCCGAAGCGCTACCAGGACATCTACCCGATCCAGTTCGACTCCGACCCCGAGGGCATCGTCGCCGAGGTGCTCCGCGTGCTCCGGCACTGGATCGCGTTCGGCATCCGCATCTTCCGCGTCGACAACCCGCACACGAAGCCGCTCTGGTTCTGGGAGCGCGTCATCCGCGAGGTCCGCGACGAGCACCCGGACACGGTGTTCCTCGCCGAGGCGTTCACCCGTCCGGCGATGATGCGCGCGCTCGCGGAGGCCGGGTTCCAGCAGTCCTACACGTACTTCACGTGGCGCAACACGAAGGAGGAGATCGAGGACTACTTCGCCGAGCTCTCCCACGAGACGAGCGCCTACCTCCGTCCGAACCTGTTCGTGAACACGCCGGACATCCTCACCGAGTACCTGCAGTTCGGCGGTCGTGCCGGCTACAAGGTGCGCGCCGCGCTGGCCGCCACGGGAGCGCCGACCTGGGGCATGTACGCCGGGTACGAGCTCTTCGAGGACGTCGCGCGCCCGGGGTCGGAGGAGAACATCGACAACGAGAAGTACGAGTACAAGCCGCGCGACTTCGCCCTCGCCGAGGCCGAGGGTGCGTCGCTCGCGCCGTACGTCACGATGCTCAACCGGTTCCGGCAGGCGCACCCCGCGCTGCGGCAGCTCCGGAACCTGCACGTGCACACCGCCGAGGACCCGGCCGTGGTCGTCTACTCGAAGCACCTGCCCGGCCGGTTCATCCGTTCCGGCCGCGACGACACCGTGATCGTCGTCGCGAACGTCGACCCGCACTCGGTCCGTGAGACCACCGTGCACCTCGACCTCGCCGCACTCGGCCTCGACCCCGAGCAGCCGTTCGACGTCCGCGACGTCGTCACCGGTCAGCGCTGGGTGTGGGGGTCGTCGAACTACGTCCGCCTGGACGCGTTCCAAGAACCAGTACACCTGCTCGTCGTGGAGGGACCGCACCGATGACCGACATCCGACCCGAGGACGACGGACAGCCCACGCCCGGCGAGCGCACCCGCGGAGCCGGCCCGGCCGTGCCGGCGGTCCCGCCACCGCCGCCGCCGGTCCTGCCCCGCCGGATGCCCGCGGACACCCCGCGCCCGACGCACCCGGCGCAGCACGTCGCGCCCTCCGCGGCCGAGGCCGTCGGACGCCCGACCGGGACCGACGAGTCCGCCGGCCCGCGGTACGAACCGCGGGTGTCCGCCCCGGGCGAGGACCTTCCCGGCGCCCCGCCGGCCGTCGCGGAGTCCCCCGACCGCGACGTCCCCGAGTCCGCGACCCTCGCCGGTCACGCTCCGGACGCCGCGCACCCCCGGCACGTCGCGGCGGAGGCCACTGCCGACGCCGACGCCGCCCCCGAGCCGGCCAAGGCGTCCGACGCCGCGTCCGACGGCGGTGACCTGTCCGACGCCGGCGACCTGCCCGGGGACGGCGACCTGCCCGGGGACGGCGCGGACGCGCCGACGAGCGAGGGCGGCGCCCCGCTCGCCGCGACCGACGACGCCGAGGCGAGCCGCGCCTCCCGACCGTCCGACTCCGGCACCGACGCGGCCGACCAGGCGACGCCGCGACCGGCGCCCGTCGAGGAGTGGCTCCGTCAGCAGGTGGCGGAAGCACGCTGGTCGCAGCCGCACGACGTGCTCGGACCGCACCCCGTCACCGGCGGGACGAGCGTCCGCGTCGTCCGCCACCTCGCCAGCGCGGTCCGCATCGTCCGCCCCGACGGCGACGACGTCGAGCTGACCCACGAGGGCGACGGCCTGTGGGCCGGCGCCACCACCGGGGAGCTCGGCTCCTACCGCGTGGAGGCCGACTACGACCGCGACCCGGCGAGCGACACCGACGACAGCACGTGGACGACGGACGACGCCTACCGGTTCCCCCCGACGATCGGCGAGCTCGACCTGCACCTGTTCGGTGAGGGCCGCGACGAGCAGCTCTGGCAGCACCTCGGCGCGCACGTCCGCACCATCGACGGCGTCGACGGCGCCGCATTCACCGTGTGGGCGCCGCGCGCCACGGCGGTCCGGGTGATCGGCGACTTCGAGGGCTGGGAGGGGCGCACCACCGCGATGCGGCGCCTCAACGACCTGGGCGTGTGGGAGCTGTTCTGGCCGGGCGCGCTGGAGGGCCAGCGCTACAAGTTCCAGCTCCTCACCGACTCCGGCTGGGTGGAGCGCGCGGACCCGTTCGCCCGACGCACCGAGGTGCCGCCGGCGACCGCTTCCGTGATCACCTCGTCGCGGCACACCTGGTCCGAGGGCGACACCGCGTGGATGGAGCAGCGGGCGCGGACGACCACCCACGACCGGCCGATGAGCGTGTACGAGCTCCACCTCGGCTCGTGGCGCCCCGGGCTGTCCTACCGCGACGCCGCCGACCAGCTCATCGGGCACGTGCAGCACCTCGGCTTCACGCACGTGGAGTTCCTGCCGCTCGCCGAGCACCCGTTCGGCGGGTCGTGGGGCTACCAGGTCACCGGGTACTACTCGCCCACGGCGCGCTTCGGCTCCCCCGACGACCTCCGGTACCTCATCGACCGTCTGCACTCCGCGGGCATCGGCGTGATCATGGACTGGGTCCCCGGGCACTTCCCGAAGGACGAGTGGGCGCTGGCGAAGTTCGACGGCTACGCGCTCTTCGAACACCCGGACCCCCGCCGCGGGGAGCAGCTCGACTGGGGCACCTACGTCTTCGACTTCGGGCAGCCGCAGGTGCGGAACTTCCTCGTCGCGAACGCGCTGTACTGGCTCGAGGAGTTCCACATCGACGGGCTCCGGGTCGACGCCGTCGCCTCGATGCTGTACCTCGACTACTCCCGCACCGAGTGGCTGCCCAACGTCCACGGCGGTCGCGAGAACCTCGAGGCGATCTCGCTCCTGCAGGAGACGAACGCCACCGCGTACAAGCGCTACCCCGGCATCGTGATGATCGCCGAGGAGAGCACCTCGTGGCCGGGCGTCACCCGGCCGACGAGCGCGGGCGGGCTCGGGTTCGGCCAGAAGTGGAACATGGGCTGGATGCACGACTCGCTGCAGTACGTCGAGCGTGACCCGGCGTACCGCAGCTACCACCACGACGAGATCACGTTCTCGTTCGTGTACGCGTTCAGCGAGCAGTTCACCCTGCCGATCAGCCACGACGAGGTCGTGCACGGCAAGGGGTCCCTCTACGGCAAGATGCCCGGCGACGAGTGGCAGAAGCTCGCCAACGTCCGGGCGTACCTGGCGTTCATGTGGGCGCACCCGGGCAAGCAGCTGCTCTTCATGGGCCAGGAGTTCGCGCAGCCGAGCGAGTGGTCCGAGGCGCGCGGTCTCGACTGGTGGCTCCTCGACGACCCGGGCCACCGGGGCGTGCAGGACCTCGTGGCGTCGCTCAACCAGGTGTACCGCGACACCCCGGCGCTCTGGACGCACGACGCGACCGCGGACGGCTTCGAGTGGATCGAGGGCGGCGACGCACCGCACTCCACCCTCGGGTTCCTGCGGAAGGCCGGGGACGACCGCATCGCGGTGTTCGTGAACTTCTCGGGCGTGCCCGTCGAACGCCGTTTCGGTCTGCCGACCGCCGGTGAGTGGCACGAGGTCCTCAACACGGACGCCACCGAGTACGGCGGCTCCGGCGTCGGGAACGCCGGCGTCGTGACCGCCGACGACACCCCGTGGGCGGGACGTCCGGCGTCGGCCCACTTCGTGGTGCCGCCGCTCGGCTCGGTCTGGCTCAAGCTGGAGCAGTAGGGGCCCCGCAACACGCCACGTCGGCGGTCCCCCGCAGCGCGATGCCGCTGCGAGGGACCGTCTTCGTTGCGTCCTGCGGGTGGTGACGGGACGACGAACGGGAGGCGCGGTGCCAGCCGGCACCGCGCCTCCCGTTCCGTCGTCGGTCGTCAGTAGAGCGCGTTCGCGAGGCGACGACGCGCCGCCACGACGCGGGGGTCCTCCGACCCGATGAGCTCGAAGTACTCGACGAGGCGCACCCGGATGGTGTCGCGCTCCTCGCCGAACACCGTCGGCACGAGGTCGAGCAGCCGGCCGAAGGCGTCCTCGACGTGTCCGCCGGAGACGTCGAGGTCGGCGACCGCGAGCTGCGCCGACACGTCGGACGGCCCGGCAGCGGCGGCGGCACGGATCTCGTCGGCCGTCCGGCCCTGCAGCCGGTCGAGGAGCGAGACCTGCGCCAGGCCGGCGACGGCCATCTGGTCGTGCGGGTCCTGCGCGATCGCCGTCCGGTACTCCTGGACGGCGGTCGCGTAGTCGCCCCGCTCGATCGCGTCGTAGGCGGCCTGGTGGTGCGGCGGGAGCGGCTCCGGCTCGGGCTCGCCCTGCTCGCCGTCCGCCGCACCGGCGGCGCCGTCGACCGTCACCCGGCCGGACACGCCGTTCTGCTCGGCCGCGGCGAGCACCTGCTCGACCACGTCGCGCACCTGCGCCTCGGGCAGCGCCCCGACGAAGAGCCCGAGCGGTCGCCCGCCGATGAGCGCGGCGACGGTCGGGATCGACTGCGCCTGGAACGCCTGCACGAGCTGCGGGTTCGTGTCGGCGTCGACCTTCGCGAGCAGCACCCGCCCGTCGTGCTCGGCGACGACCTGTTCCAGGATCGGCGAGAGCTGCTTGCACGGCCCGCACCACTCCGCCCAGATGTCGACGATCACCGGGACGACCGTGGACAGCTGGAGGATGTCCTGGAAGGTCTGGTCGGTGACGTCGAGGACGAGCGACGGGACGGTCAGGTCCGCTCCGGTCTCGGTACCGGCGACGTCGGCGCCCGCCTGTGGTGCCGGCGGGGCGGACTGCTGCGGCCGCTGCGCGCGGTCGACCAGGGACGACAGGTCGACGGCTCCGCGGAGACCGGACGGGGTCGGGGGGACGTTGGTCATTGCACCTCACTCGCTGCTGTCAGGCCCTGCGTGAACCCGAGCAGGACCACCTTGCCATCACTGCCCAGCGGGGGCACGGAGAAGAGCAGCTGGACGCCGTACGTGGCGGTGATGCCCTTCTTCGACGAGTCGACCCCGGACAGTGCCTTGACCGCGCCCTGGGTGTTCACCTCGGCGCCGGCCGCGGTGGGCGTGACCTTCTCGATCTCGTGCAGGTCCGCCGAGACCAGCGCACCGGCGTCGTCGGTCGCGATCGCCACGACGCTGTCGTCCGGCACCTCGGACGAGTACTCGATCTTCGCGGTGTCCGGCAGCGACTCCGCCGTCTTGTCCTTGTAGGCCTTGCCGATGGTGGACCGCAGGCCGTCGTTCTCCGACTGGAACAGGTCGTCGTAGCGGCTGTCCTCGTCCTTCGACAGGATGTCGGCGTACGCGGCGGCGATCTGGTCCGGCTGGATCGTCAGGAGCTTCGAGTTCGGTGCGAGCAGCGCGGCCCCGACCGTCGTCGGCGCGAGGCTGGGGATCTTCGCCGCGGCCTCGAGCGAGACGTCGTAGGCGACCTTGTAGTCGTCGCGGGCGGAGTCCTGCACGAGGGTGAGCGCCTGCGGGGCGGCCTTCGCCTCGCAGTCCTCGGCGACGACGGCGAACACGGTGCGCGGCCAGGACTCGGTCTGCTGCGGCAGCGCGACGCACACCTGCTCGTAGGAGATCGCCGGCGGGGCGTCGGCCTCCGCGTCCTTGCCGCGGATGGTGTAGTTCGCCTCGCGCAGCTCGAGCGCGGCCCCGGTGAAGCGTTCGGCGGCGATCTCCGCGTCGCGCTTCTCGTCCGCCTCCTCCGCGACTGCGGCCACCCGGTCGACGATGCGGGCGATCTGCTGCTTGCTCGCGGCGGTCGGCTCGGTCTGCTCGGCGGCGCCGGTGGCCGACGCCGTCGGGGTCGGGGTCGCCGCGGATCCGCCCTGCGGCCAGTAGTCCGAGGAGCACCCCGCGAGGGCGAGCGTGCCGACGAGGACCACCGGCACGGCGATCAGCGGACGCCGTCCCCGGCGCCCCCGGCTCGGCACCTGGGCACCGGCGGCGGCGGCCCGGCGGGAGGCCCGGACGCGCGGCGGCCGCGACCCCCCGCTGCGGCGACGCGGACCGCGCCCGCGGCGCTGGTGCACGAACGCCCAGATCAGCAGGGCGACGCCGCCGACGAGGAAGAGCCCGCCCGCGACGAGCAGCGGTCCCACCGCGGGGGTCGCGGTGTCGCGCGGCCAGGTCACGGAGACGTCCGCCGGCGCGGCGGAGCTGCCGTCGCCGACCACGATCATCGAGACGTCCTCGGGCAGCCGCACGGTGAACTGTCCGGCTCCGTCGTACTCCTGGTACCAGAGGTCGCTGCCGGCCGGGTCGGGCACGGAGTCCTCGGAGCCGGTGGTGCGCCCGACGAGGCGGTCCTGCTCGGGGTCGAAGCGGAGCGTGGTGTGCTCGGCGTCACCGACCCACGCGTCGACGTCGCTCGACCTGCCGTACGCGGCGAACACCTTCCCGGAGCCGGAGACGTTGATGCGCTGGTAGCCGGGGTTCGCGTTGAGCGTCGACCCGGGGATGACCGTCACGGGCGCGGAGCTCGTCGACGGCGCGGACGCCACCAGCGAGGACGGCGGCGCGAACACGGTCCGCTGCCCGACCGCGAGCGCCACGAGCAGCAGACCGATGACGAAACTGACGATCGCCAGGACGAATCGCACGGATCTTCTCCCTACCGCGCCGGGGGTGGGGATCGGCGCGCGAATCAGCGCTCCAGGATAGCGAGGCAGCCTGGACGGCGCATCCCCGCGAGGTGTCGGACGACTCAGCCGCCCTCCTCCACGCGCCACTACAATCGAGCCCGGGCCGGACCGGGCCCTCCGCCGAGCACCCAGGAGCGACACGTGGCGAACGACGAGGCCGAGTTCGGGACCGAGCTGCGCGGGTACCGCCGTGACGACGTGGACCGGGCCCTGGGCGACCTCCGCCGCGAGCTCATCAAGTCGAACAACGACCGCGCCGAGGCGGCGAAGGAGATCCGCCTGCTGCAGGCTCGCGTCTCCGAGCTGCAGGGCGAGCTCGACGAGGCCGGCACCCCCACCTACAGCGGTCTCGGGACCCGGCTCGAGTCCACCCTGCGGGTCGCCGAGGAGCAGTCGACGCGGCTCATCAGCCAGGCCGACATCGACGCGCAGCGACTGCGCGCCTCGAGCCGCGCGGAGGCGGAACGCACCCTGCGTGAAGCGCGGGACGAAGCGCGCGACACCCTCGAGGACGCGCGCACCCGCGCCACCGACGAACTCGCGCGCGCACGGGCCGAGGCCGCCGACACCGTCGAGCGCGCCCGCTCCGAGGCCGGCCTGCTCACCCAGGACGCCCGCAACGAGGCCGCCGCCATCCGCGGCGCAGCGGTGACCGAGGCGGCGGAGGTCCGGTCCGTCGCGATCCGCGAGACGAACGCCCTGCGCGCGGCCGTCGAGCACGAGGTCGCCGAGCTCCGCGAGACCGCGCAGCGCGAGGCCGCCGACGCCCGGGGTGCAGCCGCCGACCTCGACCGCGAGACCGAACACCGTCGCAGCGTCTTCGAGGCCGACCACGCCCGCCGGGTCGAGGACCTGGAACGCGAGGAGACCACGCGCCGCGCCGCCCTGGAGCGCGAGGTCACCGAGGGCCGCGCCGCCTGGCACCGTGAACGCGACGAGCAGCGTCGGCAGCACGAGCTCGCGATCGAGACCGGGCGAGCCGAACTCGCCGCCGAGGTGGACCGCCGGCTCGCCGAGATCGACGGTGAACTCGCCGATCGCCGCCGCGTCGTCGACGAGGAGCTCGCCGCCGCCCGTGCGGAGTGGGACCGTGAGCTCGCGAGCGCCCGGACGGCCCTCGCCCAGGAGCTCGAGGCCGCCCGTGCGCAGCTCCGCGTCGACGAGGAACAGACCCGCTCCGAGAACGCGCGCCTGGTGCAGGAGACCGCGGACCGCATCGCCCGCGAACTCGAGGAGCACGCCGACCGCATCGCACGCGAGCGCGCCGAGGCCGACGCCGCCGCCGAGCGGGCCGTCCGCGACCACGAGGACGAGCTCGCCGCCCGTCGCGAGCGCGAACACGCCGAGGTCGACACCGAGATCGCCGAGCGTCGAGCTGCCGAGCTCGGGGCGCTCGAGGCCGAACGCACCGCCCTGCGCCAGGAGATCGACACCGCCCGGGCCGACCTCGCCCGCGAACGCGACGAGGTGCAGGCGGAGATCGCCCGCGAACGCGACGAGGCCCGCACGGCACTCGAGTCCGAACTCGCCGCGCGGCGGGACGACGCCGAGCAGGAGTACCTGCAGAAGCACCACGAGACGGTCACCGAGACGCAGAAGTACCTCGACGAGGCGAACCTGCAGCTCGCGGAGGCCACCCGTCGGGCGACCGAGGCCCGTGAGCGCGCCGAGCGTCTCCAGCAGGAGGCCGACGACCTCGAGCGGACGAGCACCGCGGACGCGCAGGAGCACGCGCGCACGATCGTCGCCGACGCGCAGGACCGCGTGCACCGCATGGTCGCGGAGGCCGAGGAGCGGACCGCCGGCATCATCGCCGAGGCCGAGGACCGGCTCGCCGCTATCCGGACCGAGCGCGACGCGGTCGCCGGGTACCTCGAGAACCTCCGCGGCGTGCTGACGCACGCCACCGGACTGCTCGGCTCCGACCCGTCCGCCGCGCCGCGCGGAGACGACGACGCGGTCGACGCGGAGCTGGTGGACGACGGCGAGGACGCCGCCCGGCGCTGACCGGCGGGCGCTGACCGGCGGCGGCCTGGAGGCGCGACGTGCGCCTCCAGTCCGGCCCGCGTCAGTCGTCCACGTGCGTCGGCAGCGGGGCCGACCCCGGGACCACCAGGTCCGCGACCGCGTCGAGCACGATCCGCACGTACCGCTCCCCCACCCAGAGGTGCTTCGCGCCCTCGA
>Ga0265798_10001644_pt1 | contig 34385 bp, 35 predicted proteins | sample P3T30metagenome_FD_192430 | JGI IMG/M metagenome (GOLD analysis project Ga0265798, IMG submission 192430) | Plant litter microbial communities from East Loma Ridge, Irvine, California - P3 T30 | ecosystem: Environmental > Terrestrial > Plant litter > Unclassified | place: USA: California... | reverse complement strand
CCGCTGAAATGCCGGCGTTTTCTAATGCGCCAACAATGCATCGTTGCACTGCAACGGGATTTGGCGCAGTCATCGAGCCCGAACCACGCTGACCACCGGAGTTGCTGTTACCGCCTAAAATCTCTGCGTAGATTCTTGCTCCTCGGTCAAGGGCATGTTCTAGAGACTCCAGCACCAACGCCCCAGCGCCGCTGGAGGGTACAAAGCCGCTTGCGGAAGCGCTCATAGGTCTTGATCCCGCTTCCGGACTGTCATTATGCTTGAATGTACAAACTTTCATGGCATCGAAGCCACCCCATATGTAGGGGCCGCTGTCACTGGTGGCCCCCGAAAGCATGATGCTGGCCTGCCCAGATTTAATACGTTCATAGCACAGTAGCACGCTTTCTGTCCCGGTGCAACAAGCGGAGGAATTACTGTAAACCTGATTGCCTAGTCCAAGCTTTCCAGATAAGTACGCGCTTACACCGCTATTCATGGTTTGTACAACCACCGTGCTTCCTAGACGCCGGGCCTGTAGTTCATCGATCTTGTAGATCGCCTCACGAAAGCGGTCGATCCCGGAGGTACCCGCACCAAAGATCATCCCGTAATCCCAGTAAGGATCATCTGAGGTATTCGGCTGCAGGCCCGCATCTCGCCAGGCGTCCATTCCGGCAATTACCCCATACAGGATGCCGCTGCTATTGAAATTTCTAAGCTCAAGAGGACTAAAATAACGGGAGATCAGTTCCGCATCAAGCGCCGGCTTCCCGGCAATTTGGCAAGAAAACTTCAGCGACTCGAGCTGGGGGTCGAACTGAATACCTGACTGCCCGGTCATTATCGCCGCGCGGAAATCCTGCAAGCCAACGCCATTTGGCGCGACCACACCCATACCCGTTATAACAACCCTATTAGCCATTTAATTTTGTAGTCACCATCCCCGACAATGTTCCTTTACAAACTACATCGCCAGCTTCATTTTTCATCTGCACATTGCAGTGTAGCTTTTTAAACCTAAAGTAGATCTTTTCTGAAATGACCGTTACTTTCTCGCCGGGGAAAACCGGTTTCATAAAATCGATCGCTGTAGAGGTAAGCATAACGTGCCCCGTTACACCAGCATCATTGCGCCCCAGCAAAAAGAAACCTAGACAAACCAAGCCAATTTGTGCCATGGTTTCTGTCAGGATCACACCCGGTGTAACCGGGTGGTCTTTAAAATGGCCCTTGTAAAAATCCAGCTCTGGATTGAAGGTAAACGTTCCCCTGGCACCATTTTCATCGATGTGATCTAAGGTGTCTACAAAATGGAATGGGGCAGCGTAGGGTAGCTGACTTAAAATTTCTTCTTTATTCATAATTAACTTATTTGCTCGCCACCATCTACAGGCAGCACAACACCATTGATCCATGCCGCTTCATCTTTGCAAAGCAGGTAAACCACGTTGGCTACATCCCTTGGTGTCGTTAGTCTGTTAAAAGGGTTTCTGGTTATGCTATGTGCTTTAAGTGCTTCACTTCCCGGAATCCTCCTAAGTGATACCGTATCCGTCACACCTGCCTGAATGCAATTTGCCCGGATCCCAAAAGGCGCATACTCTAATGCAATGCTTCTCGTGATCGCTTCAAGCGCTGCCTTTGCTGCCGACACTGCAGCATAGTGTTTCCATGCTCTCGAAGAACCTTCACTTGTAAATGAAATTACCCTAGCGTCATCTGCAAACAGGCCGGCACGGTGTATAGCAGCAGTCCAGTCACTTAAACTTATCGCCATATTCTGCATGGTGAGCAGGAAATCTTCAGTGCTCAAACTCAGATTCGTGTCGCTGAGTGACTTGAGATTTCCTTTTGCAATGCTATGCAGCAGGCACCGCACTCTACCGGTTTCAGCCATCACTTCGGCAAGTGCTGAAAGTACCATATCACGGCGCTCGGAACTTGTAACATCAACGTTGAAGGTGATTAACGATACCCCACAAGCACGTATTTGAGCGAAAGCGGCTTCAACGGCTCCCATTTCCGATCGACTATTCCGGTGAACCAGGCAAATGTTTATGCCATGATCCGCCAGCTTTAACGCAGACGCGAGGCCAAGACCGCTGCTGCCGCCTAAAACCACCGCCCAAAAATTGCTGCCTTCGAATTCCTTTACCATTTAAGCAATACTCTTTGTGCAGAAAAGCCAGGTCCAAAACTTAGCATTAACCCCAGGTCGCCTGGCTTAGCTCGACCCGGTTCCATAAAGCGCTCCAAAACATACAGCACCGTTGCACTCGACATGTTTCCAAACATCCGCAAAATTTCTTTTGTATCATCAATGTTTTTCCCCATGCTGCCAAATAATTCCTCAACAAGTTGGACGATCTTTTTTCCACCTGGGTGAAAGATCAAATGATCGATGTCTGCAATCTTGAAGTTTTGTCTAGCTAGGAAAGGATGAATGATGGAAGGAAAGTGCTCCGCTATGGTATCTGGAACTGCTACGTCCAGAACCATCTTTAAACCACCATTGGTTAAATCGAAGCCCATCATGGTCTCAGCATCATAAAAGTGGTACATTTCTTCTGAAATGATTGCAGGTCCCTGATCTTCCTCATGCGAAGACAATAAAACGCAAGCTGCACCATCACCAAAGATGGCTGCACTTACCATGTTCGTCATTGAAAAATCGTCAAGCTGGAACGTTGAAGATGGTGATTCGACTGCTACAACTGCTGCTCTTTTTCCGGGATTTGACTGTAAGAACTGCTTTGCATATATAATTCCAGATATACCTGCAGCACAGCCCATCTCAGTTACAGGTAGTCTTAGTATGTCCTGCTTCAGTTGTAAGCGGTTTATCAAATAAGCATCCAGGGAGGGAATCATAATTCCAGTGCAGCTTACTGTTATTAAGATATCCAGATCCTCAGCCGTCCACTTGGCTTTCGCCAAGGCTTCTTCGAGACACTGCGTACCAAGGTTGATGCTTTCGCGCATATATATCCTGTTTTTTTCTTCGAAGGAAGTCTTTCTGAAAACATCATCGGGCGACATAATTGAATATCGCTTTTCTACGGCAGCATTCTCAAATATCTTTTTTACTTTTCTGATGAATCGAGTATCCTGTCCATAGAGCCAGCCATCCAAATAGGGGATGATCTCTGCTGTTGTTCTGGAATACGCTGGTGTCGCTTTGCTGACGGCTCTGATTTTTACGCTCATAAAGAAGAAATAATCCATTGGTAACGGAAAGCCCAGCACCATCTGATGCTCACCTTCCTAAACTGTAGTGCCTTTGTATAATGCTCGAGATCTTTTTTCTTAAAGCCTCTTAAAATCGAAACAAGTCCATCCTCGCGCGACATGTCATTTAATCGAAAAACTGAACACAAGGCGGTGAACAGATAATACGCCAATTTGCTCCGATGTAAATCATTGATGACTATGCCTAACGTCGCATGTGCATGAAAGAAGCGCAACAGGCTTAGAATTTCGTCATCTTTAAAATGGTGCAAGGTTAGTGTGCACAGTATAATATCAAAGTCTGGGGCTGGAAGTTGCTCCAGAAAAATATCCTCACAATGGTAGCTAATGTTAGAATATCCAGTCGACAATGCAGAAGCATGCTGGATGGTGAAGGCATTCGCGTCGATACCATACAATCTTAATTTATGGCCTGAATGAAAGCCATAGTCGGCAAGGGTTCTTAGCATATCACCATTCCCGCAACCAACATCCAGAATACGGATAACCGCCGTTTTGTCAACACCTTTCAAAAGCGCTTTAACTCCATCTATTGTTACTTTGTTCCCACCTAGAAGTTTGTTGATGCTGGCAATTTTGTCCAATGCGTCTCGTAAAATTTCACCTTTCATGTCAAAATTGTCCATGATTTCAGGCGCTTCGCTTCTAAAGGTGGTATCTATCATGTTTATCGCATATGTAAAGGGCTGCCATGGGTCATCCTGATCATAGGTTTAAACAGCGCCGGAAATTTTACCAGTACTTTCATAACGAATTCTGAGGCTTCAGGTTTTAACAAAATGCCTGATAAAATTTTACCACTTTGTAATCGCCACTTAAATTGTGCGTTCCATTGTTGTGTATAGGTTTTCTCCAGTGCCAATCTGGATGATATCCTGTTATCCAAGTAGTCGAGCACCAAGCTGGCGCAAATCCCTGCAGCATGAATCGCCATACTCATCCCGTTTCCACAAAGAGGATGAATCAGACCAGCCGTATCGCCGATCATCAAAACATGATCTTTAACCTTTTCTTTAACTTCAAAGGAGATCTGGCTGATGCTAAGCGGAGCCTCAAAATTCATCTCAGCGTTTTCGAAGAACCTTTTTAGGTGGAGGTTCTTAAACAATATTTGCTGTTGATGTTCCCGAATGTTCTTGAACTTCTTAAAGGAATCGTAGTTTACAAGATAGCAAACATTGATGATATCGTTTTCAACTTTTGACACGCCACAGTAGCCACCATGAAAGTTATGCAAAGCCACAAGATCATTTGGATGTACACCTTTATAATGTGCTTTGACGGCTAACCAGGGTGATCGCCGTTTAACGAATTTTCGGTCTAGTGCATGGTCCAACTGTTCACGCTTGCCAAAGGCGCCAAGTACAACCTTTGCCTGGAAAATTCCATTTAATGTATAAACTTCGAATTGATCCAATCTAAAATGAACATCCTTAACCCTGTCGTGTATGATGGTACAACCGGCAGCTAATGCTTTCCTATGAAGATATTCATCTAATTTGTACCTGCTGATACCGAAGCCCCCATGGGGGAGGTTCGTTTCACAACTGTTTCCACTAAGGTTACTTACTTGTAGCCGTGAAATTCGGCTTGGAGAAAGTACTGCCGGATCTGCATCCAGATATTGGAGATACGGCAGTACTTCGTTCGAGATATATTCACCGCATACTTTGTGCTGCGGATAGGCATTTTTTTCTATTAAAACCACCTGCTTGCCTGCATTACAAAGGTGGATCGCACTACTTAGTCCAGCAAGGCCTCCGCCAATGATTATAACCTCAGCACGGAGTTCCATATCTGAATTTTAGGTGTTGAGCAATGCTGCTGCTTCCTGATCCAAAAACCAAGTAACATGCCCATTCTCTGGCCTAATCAATTGCGCGGGATAAAGTGTCGTATTTTCTTCTTCAGACTCAATCACGTTTTTAACTGCATCGGCTTTTGATTTGCCGAAAACCAGAAACGCGATGTTTGTAGCGTTGTTGATAAGGCCTGCTGTCATGCTAATCCGGTAAGTGTTCAGTTTTTCAACAAATACCGCTTTCACACCAACTTCCGAACTTTCCAGGATTTCCGTATCGGGGAACAATGATGCTGTGTGTGCATCATCACCCATGCCGAGCAGGATCAGATCAAACGAAGGCTGCGCACCATTGAAGTGCAAATTGATTGCTGTCTGATATGCTGCCGCGGCTTCAACAGGACTTAGGCTGGTATTCACATAAAAGATGTGATCATCTTTTATGCCTAGCGGTTGGAGCAAACTTTCAGCAGCCATTAACCCGTTATAATCCTTGTCTGTTGCACTTACATTGCGCTCATCTCCGAAAAAGAAGAACACTTTTTCCCAGTCCAACTGATCTTTATACTTAGTTGAAAGCTGCTGATATAGCGTCTTTGGAGAGCTGCCTCCGGTTAGTACAAAGTTAAATCGCCCACTTTCTTCAATTGCATCATTCCCGATTTTTAAAATAAACTCAGCGAGGTCTTCCAGCAGTTCATCTTTGCCGTGATATATTAATAGATTCATTATTCTTTATTTAATGGTAGGGTGAACCAGTGAAATCCATCTCTTGCAATTAACGCTTCTGCATCTTCTGGGCCCCATGAATCTGCCGTGTAGTTCGGAAAGCTTAAGGATTTTTTGTTCTCCCATGCATTGATTACAGGCATCAACAATTCCCAGGCACTTTCAACCTGGTCAGCACGCATAAACTGGGTCTGATCACCCGTCATAACGTCCAGCAATAGCGTCTCATACGCCTCTGGTGTAGAGGTATTGTATGTGCCTTTGTAGTCAAATACCATATCCACCGGATTCAAGACCATGTCCAGTCCTGGTCGTTTAGCCTGCACCTGTAAGCGAATGCTCATCTCTGGTTGGATGCTGATGATCAAGCGATTTTGTTGCCAGTGCTCGGAAACGCCCGAAGGGAAAATATGATGTGGTACATCCTTGAATTGGATGGAGATCACCGATGATGTCTGAAATAGTCGTTTACCCGTTCTAACATAGAATGGAATACCCTGCCAGCGCCAGTTATCAACAAAAAACTTTAAAGCTGCGAAAGTTTCAGTGTTTGACTCCGGATCAACATCCTTTTCATGTCTGTACCCTGGGACTTCCTTCCCTTCAACCCAACCCTTGGTATATTGTCCGCGAACGGTTGCAAATCGGATAGCTTCTGCATTAAATGGACGCATAGCCTTCAATACATCTACTTTCTTATTCCGAATCTCATCTGCATCAAAATTCACTGGTGTTTCCATACCGATAAGGCATAATAGCTGAAGAATATGGTTTTGAATCATATCCCGCAATGCACCGGCACTATCGTAGTATCCACCACGATCGCCGACACCCAACTGCTCAGTGACGGAAATTTGAACGTGATCTATGTAGGTCCGGTTCCAAAGCGGTTCCAGTAACGAGTTTGCGAAACGAAATGCCATGATGTTCTGAACCGTTTCCTTTCCAAGGTAATGGTCGATCCTGTAGATCTGTTTCTCAGTGAAAATACCAGTAAGCAGCCTGTTTAGTGCTCTGGCACTTTCCAAATCCCGGCCAAATGGCTTTTCGATTACGATTCTGCAAGTTTCTTCGTTCCCTGCAAGATCATATCTGGATATACATTCTGCAATTAGCGGGAAAAGATCCGGCGCTACTGCAAGATAATACAGCACCTGCGTTTGCGGACCAAACTCATCCTGGTATTCCTGAATTAAATTCTTTAGTGCCCCAAAAGTGTCTGGTGCTGAAACGTCAACGGGTGTATAGCGGACATGTTCAGCAAACACCTCCCATTTCGCGTCATCAACCTTACCATTTCTGGAGAAGCTGTTAACACCGTCTTTCAGCATGCCTCGAAATTTCTCATCTTCCAGCTTCTTTCTTGAAGTTCCAATGATAGCAAACTGCTGAGGCATAAAATGATCACTATACAGGTTGTATAATGCCGGCGCCAGCTTACGCATATTTAAATCACCAGTACCGCCAAAGATTACTACAATGGTCGGTTTAAGATTAATAGATGTCTTCATAATTTAGATCAGTTTGCGGCATTCCAGTTTGCATGGAAGATACCTTCTTCATCGGTACGTTCAAATGTATGTGCACCAAAGAAATCTCTCTGGGCCTGGGTCAGGTTACTTGGTAGGTTTGCAGTTCTTAGGGAATCGAAATAGGTCAGGGCAGAGGCGAATGCAGGTATTCCAATACCATGGTTTATTGCGGTACTGCATACATTGCGAACGCCTGAAAGTGTCCCCGCAATTTTCTCCTGTATGTTCTTGTCTTCGAACAAATGTTCCAAGTTGGGTTTTGCCTGATAAGCAGCATAGATGTCCTGTAACAGCTCTGCGCGAATAATACATCCACCACGCCAAATCTTCGCTATTTCGTCAAGCTTAAGTTCATATTTGTAAGCCTCAGAAGCCTGTGTTAATAGGTGTAAGCCTTGAGCATACGATACGATCATGGAGAAATATAATGCATTTTCCAGATCAACAATAAATTGCTCTGGATTTTCAATCTTAATTTCAGGTTTATCGAACGCTTCAGATAAAGCCACACGCAATTTCTTCAACTTGGAAAGATCACGGGTACTTACTGCCTCATTAATGGTAGGAATGGGTAAGTATAAGTCCATTGAAACCTGAGAAGTCCATTTGCCGGTTCCCTTAGATTTTGCCTCATCTTTAATCAGGTCAATCAGCAGCTTACCGGTTTTTTCATCCTTGAATTTAAAAACATCTGCAGTAACCTCCATTAGGAATGACTTCATACGTCCTGAGTTCCATTCTTTGAAGGTTGATTCAATCTGCTCATTGCTATAACCCAAACTATTCTTCATGATGTCATAAGCTTCAGCAAGCAACTGCATCATGGCATATTCAATGCCGTTATGCACCATTTTAACAAAGTGACCGGACGCTCCAGGACCAATATAGGTTACACAAGGCTCGCCATTAACCTTTGCAGATACGGCTTCCAAAATCTCCTTCATTGCAGTATAGGCCTGCTTATCACCCCCAGGCATCATACTTGGTCCGAAACGTGCACCTTCTTCGCCACCTGAAATACCCATACCGAAGAAGTGTATATTTGTTTTCGATAGGTCTTCCGCTCTACGGCTTGTATCGGTAAAATGGGAGTTGCCGCTATCAATAATCATGTCGCCAGCTTCCAAAAGTGGCTGTAGTTCAGAGATGACACTATCAACAATTGGCCCGGCAGGTACTAAAAGCACAATTCGGCGCGGAAGCTCCAGGCTTTGAACAAATTCTTCAAGCGAAGCATGGCCTTTTAAGTTCTTCTCTTTACCATCTTCTTCAAGCTTGGCTAGCATTCTCGGATCTTTGTCATAACCGGTAACTTCAAAGCCGTGGTCGGCCATGTTTAGCAATAAATTTCGGCCCATGGTTCCGAGGCCAATCATTCCTAAGGTGTATTTTTTCATTTGAATTATTTTATGGTATGCCAGTTTATAATAGGCAGGTGATTGCTTGTTTAATTAGTCGGATATATCGTACGGATTTGGTATTGTTCTTTTGTGGCCCAAAGTTTAGCCCCACCTTTTATACCTTCACGATTATTCACCAGTCGTATGTTTTCTTCGAGCGCAAATTCTATTTCCTTCGCATTTCCACCACCTATGTAAAGTCTGTCGTAGTTAAAAACCGTCTTGTAGGTTTCAATCACCCGTTGCACGCGTTCATTCCAGTCTTTTTTACCTATTTTATTAAAGGCACGATCACCAACATAATCATCATAATCTTTATCCTTAGTGACCGGGAAATGTGCAAGCTCCAGATGGGGCAACAGTTGTCCATCATACAACAGCGCAGTTCCCATTCCGGTTCCTAGTGTAATAACGATTTCAAAACCTTCACCATCTACCACACCAAGGCCTTGCTGGTCTGCATCGTTCACTAAGCGTACAGGTTTTTGAAATGTGTTGCTGATCTCCTGCGCGAATGGTATATGTTTCCAACGCTTCTTGGCCAGATTCGGCGCGGTTTCAACAATGCCAAATTTGACATATCCCGGGAAGCCAACAGAGACAGCATCAAAGTCTCCCATAGTTGAAGCGAGCATTTTAATCACCTCAAGTACGGCCTCCGGGCTGGAGTCTTCCGGCGTTGGTAATTTGGTGTATTCTGATAATACCTGTCCCTCGGCATTTAACATGCAGGCTTTAACACTGCTGCCACCTATATCTACTGATAATATTTTCGTTATAACATTGTTTTCCTGGATGCTCGGCATAATGGGTGTTTTAAACACTTAAAATTAATTTTTATGGGTATATATTTAATAGTTAAAGAACAATTCGGGTATGGTAATGTTTGTAAAACTAATCTAATCTTGGGGTTTGTGTTTCCACCTGCGGTGACTCCACAACCAGTATGCAGGTTCTTCTTTTATGATCTGTTCCAGGTACTTAACATGTAAATTAGTAATCTCGTATGTTTTGGTCTGCGCAGGATGCAGGCAGAGTGGTACACATTCTACCTCATAATAGCCTCGTTTCAATATCCGCACGCGCATGTAAAATACCGGTCGGTTAGTTCTTACTGCAATTTTCTCAAGACCCAGCAGGATGGCTGTTGGCTGGTTAAGGAAGTTTAGCCAATACGTGGACTCTTCACGTAGTGGCGTTTGATCGTTGCCAAAGCAGAATATTGTAGGAATGTCTTTGCTTGCCGTAAGGGCACGTAGGGTTTGTCGCATGGGAATAAGCTGATTTCCAAATCGGCTTCTTATTCGTTTAAACCACTCCCCAAAAGCTTTATTGGACACTGGCTTGTAAATTGGATACACAACTGCACTCGTGTTAAGCCCCAATGCCAGCGTGCCCCATTCCCAATTCCCATAATGTGCAGAGCATATCAAGGTACTTTGCCCACGCTCGTGATAAGCATTAATCAGATGCAAATTTTTGAAGGTAAAGCGTCTTTTTAACTCCGATTCTGAAATACTGGCCATCTTAATGATCTCCACCATGAGGCAGGAGAGGTGTTTGTAGTATCTCTTTGCAATTTGTTCGATCTCGGTTGGACCTTTCTCAGGAAAAGCATTATGCAAGTTTTCGTAAACCACCTTACGGCGATAACGAATCGCATGGTATAAAACCAGATAAGCACCATCTGCCAAAACATAGAGTATACTTAAGGGCAACAGGGACAAGCTGTTTAAGAAAAATATACCCGTATTTGACAATAGTTTTTTGACCATTACTTACCCTATTATCTCGCTAAAATAGGCTTTGATACCGATTTTCTCCTATAAAATTCTTTATTTAGCCTGCTCAACCATTTAACCAATGAAATTTAATAAGATTATTCCTTGCTTTCTTGGCATAACAATGTGTCTTGGAAGTAATGCCATTGCACAAGTTCAAACCAAAGGCAGCAGTTCTGCTGCTTCTAACTTGACCCAATTTGTAGATCCATATATCGGTACAGGGGGGCACGGTCACGTTTTCCTGGGTGCTAGTGTTCCATTTGGGGCTGTACAGCTAGGACCCACCAACAGATCGCAAGGTTGGGACTGGTGTTCAGGATACCATTATTCGGATTCTACAATTGTTGGATTCTCCCATACCCATTTGAGTGGCACCGGAATTGGTGATCTTGGAGACATCTCAATTTTACCCTCAATTGATGATAAGCTAGCGCTTTACACACACGATAAAGAAGTGGTAAAGCCAGGTTATTACGGTGTTCGCATGGCACCAAGCAACATCCATGCAGAACTAACAGCATCCGAAAGGGTAGGCTACCATCGCTATACCTTTCCAGCTTCAACCGCTGCAAAGATCCGGATAGACCTGCGTAGCGGCATTGGCTGGGATATTGCTACAGACACTTATATTAAGCAGATCAATGACACGACTATTGCTGGTTACAGGTATTCAAAAGGTTGGGCAAACGATCAACGCATCTTCTTCACCGCGATATTCTCCAAACCTTTTGAAAAGTTTGTTGCTGCCGATTCTTCGTCGGTACTAACCGGATCAGAATTTCGCGGCAAAAAGCTCGTGGCCACAGCTTATTTTAACACAAAAGAAAATGAACAGATCCAGATACGCGTGGGTATATCACCTGTAAGTATGGAGAATGCTGCGATGAACATCAAAGCGGAAATCCCTGGATGGAATTTCGACGAGATTGTAGCCAAAGCAGATGGCTCATGGAATAAAGAACTCGGAAAGCTGGACATCAAAACCGCGAACCTGAAAGATAAGCGGAACTTCTACACTGCGCTATACCATACCATGATTGCGCCGTCTACTTTCAACGACCACAATGGTGACTATCGCGGAACAGATAAGAACGTCTACAAAAATGCAAACTTCACCAACCTAACAACCTTCTCTTTGTGGGACACCTATCGTGCTGCACATCCGTTGTATACCATAATTCAACCGAAGCGTGTAAATGATATGATCAACACCATGCTCGCCATCTATCAACAACAGGGAAAATTACCAGTTTGGCATCTAATGGGTAATGAGACCAACACCATGGTTGGAAATCCGGGAATTATCGTTGTTGCAGATGCAGTGTTAAAAGGTTTCAATTCTTTTGATCATAAACTTGCTTTCGAAGCCATGAAAAAGACCGCAATGCTGGACGAAAGAGGGCTTAATTTTGTAAAGAAGCTTGGGTATATCCCGGCAGACAGTACTGTTGAATCGGTAGCCATGGGATTGGAATATGCAATTGCTGACTGGAGCATTGCTAAAGTCGCGCAAAAATTGAACAAAGTAGAAGATTACAAGTATTTCCACAAACGCGGGTTGAACTACCAGAATTACTTTGATAAAAGTACCCAATTCATGCGAGCGAAGGTTGGTCCTGGTAAATGGAGGACCCCGTTCGATCCGGTAAAATCCATTCACCGTGCAGACGATTATACTGAAGGGAATGCATGGCAATACACCTGGTTGGTGCCTCAGGATCCTGAAGGTTTAATCAAACTAATGGGTGGAAGCGCACCATTCACGAAAAAGTTAGACTCACTGTTTCTTGTAGAAGGCCATCTTGGCGATGATGCTTCACCTGATATCAGCGGTCTGATCGGCCAATATGCGCATGGAAACGAGCCGAGCCATCATATTACGTATTTGTATACTTATGCTAAGCAGCCGTGGAAAACCGCTAAACACGTTCGTCATATTCTAAATGATTTATACACCGATGCGCCAGATGGCTTATCCGGTAACGAAGATGTTGGACAGATGTCTTCATGGTACATTTTCTCTGCCTTAGGCTTCTATCCTGCAAATCCAATTAGCGGAGCGTATGTATTTGGCAGTCCTTTGTTTGATGAAGCCACCATTAACCTGGAAAGTGGTAAAAAATTCAACATCAAAGTAGAAAATAATTCTGAGCAAAATATTTATATCCAAAGCGTAACACTAAATGGAAAGGCCAGGAACAGCAGTATCCTTAAACATCAGGAGATTACTGCGGGTGGTAATCTGGTGATCAAAATGGGTAGCCAGCCTTCAAAAACCTGGGGTGTGAAATAATTCGATTTAGTTATACAGAAATAAAAAAAGCGGCACTGCCGCTTTTTTTATTTCTGTAGTTTTCTGCTACTTCAGTGTACCTTGAATTTCAGTGGCCATTTTAGCATGACCTTCAATGATAGGGAGCGTTTTGGTTGCAAAACCACTTACTTCTGCATCCGAATTCTTGCTGCCTGCTTGAAAAAGGGAAATCGTTTTATCGTGATCTTGTACCATCATGCCCATATAGTGTTTGTCGAACTCGGCACCAGACATTTTTTTCATCGCATCAAGATGCTGTTGTTCTGCAGCAGGTAAACTTGCAGGTACGGTTACCGACTTTTTCTCAGCAATACCCATTAATTCCTTGTTCGCTGCACCATGATCTTTTATCATCAATGCCGCGAAATCTTTAACACGCTGATTCGATGCCTGTGTTTGCGCAATTTTTCCGGCTTCAACCTCCATCATACCGCCAATGGCTGCTTGTTCCATAAACGCTTTTGGGTCAGACGAAGCAGGGTTCATTCCGCTGGTGTCCGTTGCCATGGCGGATGTGCTGCTCATTTCTGTGGAATCCATGGCCGTGGAGTCAGTCGTACCATCCGTACTTTGGCCGGAATTACATGCCTGAACCATTAAGGCTGCAACCAGAGTTGCCGCTAAAAACATTTTTTTCATAATAATTGATTTAAATTAAGTTTAGATGTTGAATAGCTAACAACAATAATGCACCTCTTGTTTATAAAATCCACTTAATGAAGGATTTAAGTAAGGCGCGCGACTAATTCAATATAAAGGGCTGACGATGATATTCTGGATCAACCTTTTCAAAATACAAGGTGCGGAGGGACCGTTTTAAGACTGCAAATTCTGCGCGGGTGATGGCCAACGAGGTTCTATAAATCTCTTCCGGCACATTATACTTGTTGTAAGTCTCGAAAATCACGTTAAAGTATTCCAGGCCGTTCTTTTCTCTGGAGGGCGTCAATGAAACGTTCAGTGCCCGCTTGATGGGCTGCGCCTCCAACTTGGTGGTATACATCCCGTATATATATTGATAGCCGATCGAGGTCGTGTTGATGATTAACTTTTCCTTCCCGAAGCCATGCCAAAGTGTAAGCCATCCAAACAGCGCCATAAGTAGTATCCCGATAACGAATAAGGCGAGCAGCCAATCGATTAAGGATAAAACAATAATACCAAGCGTACATATATTGAAAAAAATCAAAATACCCTTAACAACATTTGATGTCTCGGCTTCGATCAAAACATGCAAATTCACATAATCCTTCTTGAGTTCGACTTTCATAATTTGCAAGCTGAAGCTTTGTCATTGTTTTTAAATCCCTGAATCTAGCGCTCGGTCTTCATCGCTGATCTCTTTTTCCTGTGCTGGTACTTCATGGAAACTTTCTGAAGAGCTTCCCGTACCCGTATTAGGGTTAGTTTTTCGCCCTTCACCTGTTCCAGTATAGCCGGCATCTTGCAGTGAATCGTAACCCTGCGTGCCAGTATTATCGTGCCCATCCCGGGCCTGTTCTTTTTCTTCCTGATCTACGTTCATATCTAAAGATTTAAGTTATAACAGTTCAGCCAAATTGAAGTTTTAAAAGAAAATGTAAAAGTGCAACGAAGTTTCACTTTAAACCATTATTGCTGCTCAACGTTTTATCTACCTATATTTAGAACCAAATGAAAGCAGTTGTTATTTCCAAACCCGGAGCAGCTTCCGTGTTAGAGCTGGTTGAACGCCCTGATCCGGTTGCTGGTGAAGGAGCAGTGTTGATTGCAGTTAAAGCTGCAGGTATAAACCGGCCTGATATTGCGCAAAGATTGGGCAACTATCCAGCACCTGCAGGGGTGTCGGCAGATATTCCCGGACTGGAAGTGGCCGGAACTGTAATAGCATGTGGTCCGGGAGTAAAGCGCTGGAAGGAAGGCGACCGGGTATGTGCGTTAATTGCCGGTGGGGGGTATGCTAGTCTTGTTGCCGTAAACGAGGATCAATGCCTGCCAATACCGCAAGCCATGGATTTTGCAGCAGCAGCTGGGCTACCTGAAACGATATTTACCGTCTGGCATAATGTGTTCCAGCGAGGCAAGCTGAAAGCAGGGGAGACCTTGCTGCTGCATGGCGGAAGCAGCGGAATTGGCATCACTGCAATTCAACTTGCGAAAGCTTTTGGAGCCAAAGTTATCGTAACAGTTGGTAGTGCTGAAAAAGGCGAAGCATGCCTAAACCTGGGCGCAGACCAATACATTAATTACAAAAAGCATGATTTCGAAAGGGAACTGCCCGCAGACAGCGTGGATGTTGTGTTGGATATGATTGGAGGGGATTATTTCGGAAAGAACATAGATTTGCTTAAACCGGAGGGCCGTTTGGTCTACATCAATGCTATGCAAGGCAGCAAGGTGCAACTGGATTTATGGAAAGTCATGCAAAAGCGGATCAGCATAATGGGCAGTACCCTGCGTGCACGGGATTCTGGCTTTAAAATTGCACTCGCCGCAGAGATTGAACATAAAGTCTGGCCTGTAATTAGGTCAGGAGCCTTTAAGCCGGTTATTTACAGAACCTTTCCATTTTCTTTGGCTGCCGTTGCGCATGAAGTCATGGAAAGTAGTGAACACATTGGTAAAATCATCCTGATCAACGAATAGGTCGGCTGTTGTTAAGTTCTTAAAGATTTTTCTAAATTTAAAATGCTCTTGCGATAACATACATATGCCAAACTTTACACATCCTGTTAGAACCATTGGAGGATATATGGGCCTTCAGCTTCCTGAGGGAAAACAGTACTACCCTGAACTTATTAAGCTGAATACCGCAAGAAATAGTCTGGAGTACATTCTGATTACTCAGGGATACACCACCATCTATCTACCTTATTTTACTTGTGAGGTGCTGTTGGAACCTATTAAACGCCTCCAACTTTATTACCACTTCTATAAAATTGATGAGCATATGGATCCTATTATCGACTTTGAAGTGGATGATCATTCATGTATGCTTTATACGAACTACTTCGGTGTTAAAACAGAAACGGTTAGGCAACTAAGTGAAACGCAGAAGAATCTGATCATAGATAATGCGCAAGCTTTTTATGCTGCGCCGATTACAGGGATAGACACCTTTTATTCCTGCAGGAAATTCTTCGGCGTACCGGATGGTGCTTATCTGTATACGCAGAGCCCAAGAAGGCTCAAGTTGACCAGGGACACTTCTGTAGAACGCATGGCACACCTGCTGAAAGCAGCTGATTTGGACGTTGAGGCGGGATATGCGGACTACGTTCGCAATAACGATGTACTCATCAATAACGAAGTCAAAGAAATGTCTAGAATAACCCAGCAACTACTCGCTGCGGTAGATTATGACCACTGTGCTGCAAAACGTCGCGAAAACTTTAAGTTTCTTCACGAACAATTTAAAGACATTAACGAGTTTCACATTGATTATGATCCCGAGGATGTGGCAATGGTGTACCCCTTATTGCTTAGTAAAGCGGATATGAAAGCAAAATTGATCTCACAGAAAATATTTGTAGCGACCTATTGGCCCAATGTTTTTGATTGGACGCTTCCGGAATCGCTGGAATATCAACTTGCAAAAAACATGATTTCCCTGCCAATTGATCAACGCTACAACCTAGATGATATGCAATATTTAGTTGAAATTGTTAAAACGTTGCTTGCAGAGGCATGATCCTACTATGATGTTTATCTATACTATTGAAGACAAAGCGGCGTGGACAGGTATTATTAACCAGGCTGCTGCCTACGACTTTTATCATACCTGGTACTATCACAATCTGGACAGCCCAGAGGCGGCAAGGTTATATGTATATGAGGAAGGATCACACTTTATTGCGTTTCCGCTCGTTAAACGGGGCATCCCCGGAACTGAATACTTCGATCTAACTTGTGTTTACGGCTATACTGGTCCAATATCCGACCGCCCCTTTGATTTGCAAGACGAAGCATTTTTTGCCAGATTCCGTCGTGCGCTTCTCGATACTTTGAATGAAGAAAAAATCGTGTCTGTATTTTCAAGACTACATCCTTTCTTCAAGCAGGATCTTCTGCTTGAAGGATTTTCGGGCTTGTTCCCAAATGGGAAAAGTGTTGCTATAGACCTCCGGGTGCCAATTGAGGTGCAGCGTGCAGCGTATCACAAAAGCTATAGGCAGCAGATCCGGATTCTTCGGGAGAAAGGGTACCAAGTGCAGGAATCCAAGTCTGCCGAGGCGATTAAAACCTATGCTGAGATCTATACCGAGAATATGAAGCGTGTGGGTGCCTCAGACTATTACCTATTCACACCGAGCTACTTTGAACAACTTTTAGCTTCGAACGAATATGAAAGCAAATTGATGCTGGTTTATTTAAATGATGAGATTGTGAGTGGAGGGGTAGTAATCTGCACGAATAAGATCATGCAGGTACATTTGATGAGTACTAGAACAGAACACCTAAACTTTTCACCGCCGAAATTAGTGGTTGATGAAACCAGTATGTTGGGAAGATCACAAGGTTATGAATTCATAAATCTTGGTGGTGGATTGAACTTCAAGGAAGATAGCCTCTTTAAGTGGAAAGCAGGGTTTACCAAATTGTTTATGGACTACAACAGCTGGCGCTTCATTGCAAATCAGTCAGTTTACGACGAGTTGCTGGCGGAAAAACGATTGCGTGCAGACATGAATATTGATTTTTTTCCATTGTACCGTTATCAAAAGCCTGTCGAATAGCATCATTTTGATGCTGCCTGAGATACGGCAATTAGCACTGCGCCTGCAATCATTACGGTTACACCAAGCCCAAGCTGCCATGTCAATTTCTCTTTTAAAAAGATGATTGATAAGATGACGGCTATTACAAGCGATAGACGCTCCACGGTGGTAACATATGCGGCTGGGCCGATCGAAAGTGCTTTGTAGGAAAATACTGTAGAGAGTGTCGTGGCAATGCCAGCGAGAATGAGCAATATCCATCCTTTTTGATCAATCTCCTTCAGTGCGGTGAAATTCCCCTGAAAGGTCACAATGCCCCAGGTGATACAAAAGATAAAAACCGCTTGGATGGCAAATGCGAGGTTAGAATCGACATTCTTGAGTCCGGCTTTTGTTAACACTACAACTAATGCTGCAGAAAACGCAGCGGCTAAGGCCCAAAATATCCACATATTATGCTTTTTTATTGGATAACAGCATTCGCAGAAAAAAGATTGGAGGTTTCCATGATTTGCTGAAAAATTGGGTAGTGCAACTACATTCTTTTTCTTCGCAGCCATGATGGTACTGCAATTGTTATTCGTTCTTTGGAACAGATCGAAGATAATATCATCTTACAATAAATATTAAACATGAAAATTAGTACAAGTAATGCCGTAATCTGCTATGGCGAGATCCTTTGGGACATTCTACCCAATGTTAAGCGGCCAGGCGGTGCACCAATGAACGTCGCATATCACCTGCAAAAGCTTGCCGTAAATAGTACGTTGATCAGTAGTGTTGGTGATGATGCGCTCGGCCGCTCTTTATTGGATTTTGTGCGCGAGATTGGACTTTCCGTCGAAACGATTCAAGTTCATGAGCACCAACCTACAAGTGAAGTAGTCGCCACGGTTAGTGCGGAACATGAAGTACGTTATGAGATCGTGTACCCCGTAGCATGGGATTTCATCCATTGGTTACCAGCATATGAGACCTTATTGAAGGGGAGCACTGCACTGGTTTATGGGAGCCTGGCCTCCAGAAATGATGTAAGTGCAGATACATTGTTGACCATGCTGGGTTTTCAGCATTTGTTCAAAGTGTTTGATGTAAACCTGCGTGCCCCACACTATAGCCCCAAAGTGATCGACCGCTTGCTTAAAGCTGCAAACCTCCTGAAAGTAAATGCAGAGGAACTTGGTATAATTTGCAGTTGGTACGATGGAACGCTCCATGGGGAAGCAGCTCAGGTTGAATACCTCTTCGCAAACTTCGATGTGGAGGAAGTTCTAATCACCAAAGGCGCAGCAGGAGCGAGCTATTATACACGAGAACATCATTTTGAACAGCCGGCATTTGCCGTTGAAGTGAATGATACCATTGGCAGCGGAGACTCTTTTCTTGCAGCATTTTTAACTAAGCGACTACAGCAATCCGATCCTGCCAGTACATTAGAGTATGCAGTAGCGATGGGCGCCTTTATTACTGCTCAATCCGGAGCATGCCCGCATTATGAGAAGGCTGATTTCGAAGCTTTTCTGATTGACAAGCGCCCCGTACAGTAGCAAGTCTCGGCCTGAAGTTTAGAAATGCTTGTTCAAACCTGTTGATTATGTGGTATATACGGGAGGTTAAGGGATTCTACTTGATATGGAACCTGAATTGCAAAATCCTGAAACCATTTTAACGCCTGGCGTATTAAGGAGGAAAAACAATGGTTTAACAACAATAGAAATTATGATGATGGAGCAGAACGAAATGAATAATGAACAAAATCCATTAGAAAAGCATCCCACACCTCCTTTTAAAGAACAAGACCAGGAAGAACCAGGCAAGGAGGCACCGCTGGATCCGAAAGCGGATCATGGAGAGGAAAGCTACAAAGGTTCGGGAAAACTTGAAGGTAAAAAGGCAGTCATCACTGGTGGAGATTCGGGAATTGGCCGCGCCGTGGCCATTGCTTTCGCCCGAGAAGGCGCCGATGTGCTCATCTCGTACCTCAATGAACACGAAGATGCAAAGGAGACTGCCCGGTTTGTGGAAGCAGCAGGTCGTAAAGCAGTGTTGATGTCTGGAGATATTAGTGACGAGGCACACTGCAAAGAGATCATTCAAAATGCAATAGCTGAATTCGGTCAATTGGATATCCTGGTTAATAATGCTGCTTTCCAGATGTCCAGAGATGCGCTTCAGGAAATTTCCAGTGAAGAGTGGGATAAAACCTTCAAGACTAATATATACCCATTATTTTACCTCTGCAAAGAAGCCGAGCAATACCTTAAACCAGGCAGCACCGTTGTAAATACCACTTCAGTAAACGCATATAAGGCACCACCACAACTCATCGCGTATTCAGCGACGAAAGCAGCTATTCAAAATTTTACCGCAAGTATGGCTCAGCTCTGGGCAGAAAAAGGCATTCGCGTTAACTGCGTAGCACCAGGACCGATATGGACACCGCTAATACCTGCGACAATGCCGCCTGAAAAAGTGAAGTCCTTCGGACAGGATGTGCCTTTGAAAAGGGCCGGGCAACCTGCAGAACTTGCACCGGCGTTCGTGCTGTTAGCCTCTCAGGATTCCAGTTACATGACGGGATCAACAGTTCAGGTTACCGGAGGTTACCCAACGATCTAATACTTATGAAGGCAAACGAAATTAAACTGGAGGACTGGCAAAGGATTCTCTTTGGGAATGCTTCGCCAGAATTCCTTCTTGAAGTATTTATACGAACGCTCATCATCTACGTGGCGCTGCTGCTAGCCGTAAAATGGCTCGGGAAGCGTATGAGTGGACAACTCACGATCATCGAGATGACTGTAATGATCACATTGGGTGCTATTGTTTCGGTACCGATGCAAATGCCCGACCGTGGTATATTACAGGGCTTACTAATTCTAATTACAGCTTTGTTGCTACACCGCGGCATCACGCACCTCGGTTATCGTAGTCCAAGGGCTGAGGACATCATTCAAGGAAAGCCAAGTGTAATAGTGAAAGACGGCGTCTTACAACTTAAGGAAATGCATGCATCGCGTGTCTCTAAACAACAGCTGTTTTCAGAACTTAGAAGTAAGAAAATCTTTCACCTGGGTAAAGTAAGAAGGGTCTACCTCGAGCCATCTGGAGCCTTTAGTATTTTGCTTGCTAATGAAGCACATCAGGGACTCCCATTATATCCACCCAGCGATCGGGATATCTTTAAAACGATGAAAGCGGACTATAAGCAATCATTGGTTTGCATCAATTGTGGTATGATGAGCGATAAGGAAGAGATAGACACCTGTGAGGGATGTCATGAGCACGAGTTTATAAAGGCAATAGCGTAGTTTAAAGTGAAAACCGAAGATTTTAAGTTAACTGACATACATAGGATTCTAATTGGAGATGTACCAGGTGCGTTTTTTATAGAAGTGATTATCCGGACAATTATTATCTATTTTTTATTGATTCTAGCCATTCGACTGATGGGCAAACGTATGGCTCTACAGTTGAATGTAACAGAACTCACGGCAATGGTGGCTCTTGCGGCAGCAATTGGGGTGCCGATGCAGGCTCCCGATCGTGGCATCCTACCGGCAGCGGTGATTGCTGTAGTGGTTGTTCTCGCAGAAAGGGGTATTACCCGGTTTACGCTCCGGAACCAGACCGCAGAGACGGTATTTCATGGTGATATGAACGTACTGATTGAGGATTCCGTCATAAATTATAAGTGCCTCAAAGATGTTTCCATGTCTAAAAGCCTGGTCTTACAGCAACTCCGTGCGCAGGGTATTGATCATCTTGGGGAAGTAAAACGTTTATACATGGAGTCTAGTGGTGCTTTCTCGCTGGTGAAAAAAGAGGAGGCCGAACCTGGACTTTCGGTAATTCCTGAAGGAGACGAAGATTACTGGGAACCCCAGGAGTTTTGCAATGGAATTTATGTCTGCAGTAATTGTGGCGAGAAAGTAGAGCCGCAAGAAAGCCCAATAAACCATGAAACCTCCCAAAGTCCTTGCAAAAGATGCGGATTCGATGCCTGGGAGCAAGCAGTTTTGTAAATTGGCTTGAAAATCTAAGCAAATTGGTTTTATTGCAACTTAAAAGACAAAATATCTTTAGAAAACGGAGAAACAAAGCAATTTAGTAAGTTGTTCTACGTTTAAGAACAAAGCGTTAGCGGAAACGATGATGAAGCAATCTGCAGCTGCTTAGCAAGCAGCCCAAGCCTTCTGAGTTTAAGAAGACATAATACACCGATTTGGCTATAACCATTAAGTGTTTTTAAGAAAAACCCGTTCATACAGGTTTATATTTGGTTAGAAAAGGGATTGCATCTGGATGGAGCAACCCTTTCTTTTTTTAAAGCTAATTTTATTTATTGAAGCTGCATAATTTATGTTGTACAATATTGCCCTAAATTTGACATTTATATGAAAATGGGTATTAATACGAGGAACTAATGCGTAGATAACCACGCTATTCTAAATACTTTCAGGGAATATTACAATTTAGCAGGTAGTTACAGCTTACTTGATCTTAGCGAAACTACAATGTTATTAAAGATTTTCACCGGTCCAAATGGTAACAAATTCTCCGATTTCTGGAACGGGCTTTGTCAACTATTTCATCAGATTATTGCTGTGCCCCGATGGAATGATTCTCATAGAATTGTTAAATAGTTGTTAAAATGTTAGTGTATATTTTACACTAAGAATAATTAAGCTATATTTGAATCATCAAAGGCAGTAAGTCATCATTGCCATTTAAAAAAGATTAAATGTTCTAAGGGCAATTTAAGTTGTCTGAAAGAAATAAAGGAAAACCCGTTCATACAGGTTTATATTTGGTTAGAAAAGGGATGCGTCTGGATGGAGCAACCCTTTCTTTTTTTATAGACCTTTCTGATTTTTTTCTTTAGCAGTCGAGTTCCGTTCCAGGTTGCGGCTTTTTCAATTTATGTTCCTTTTCTTATTTGACGGCTTGCGTTTGCCAGGCGATCTGATGCAGCGTAATATCGTTTGATGAAAGATGGATGTTGCATTAGTGTTGGCTCGGGGTTGATACGTGTTTGCAACGTGTCCACACGAAGCAAGTACGAAGCAAGTACCTAGCAATTACCTATCAAGTACGTCACAACAACCAAGCAATATTCCTTGATTATCATTGCCGGATACCATTTTGTCGCGCTACAGTTTTTAGTTGAAACTAAACATCAGTAATATTGTAATTAGGGTAAAATTATCGCTCGGTTTCAATTTAAAGGCTATGAAGGAAATTAGAGATATCATAACAGCACAGCACCAAGCGCAGTTAGCAGGTAAAAAGACAGCCTTGGCGACTGTGGTCCAGGTAGAAGGCTCATCCTACAGGCGTCCAGGTGCCAGGATGCTGGTTACCGAAGATGGATTGCTGACAGGTGCAATCAGTGGTGGCTGTTTGGAAGGAGATGCGCTTCGAAAGGCGCTCCTCGCGATTAACGAGCGACAAAACAAGCTGGTTACATATGATACCACTGATGAGGATGATGCAAAATTTGGTGTACAACTTGGTTGTAATGGCATCGTTCACATACTTTTTGAGCCAATCGATGCTGCGGATCCGACCAACCCCGTCGCCATGCTGGAATTGCTGCAAGTTCAGCGTCAGCATATGGTTATATGTACGCTGTTTAGCATTGATCAGCGGGCAGTACAACCTGGTACACAATATCTTTATGGTGGTATGGAAGCAAGGATATCGAAAACAGGTTGGTTTCAGAAATATGCACCTTTGAAATTGATGCAAGAGGTGGAGCATGCATTTGTTGAGCAAAAAACACGATTTTTGGAGGTTGCAGTTCAGGGATCCAATCTTACTGCGTTCATAGAAGTGATTTCACCAGCTATTGCCTTATATGTATTTGGTGCGGGGAATGATGCAGTACCTGTGGTAGCCATGGCAGAGATTTTGGGTTGGGAAGTTCATGTCGCTGATGGCCGACGCACACACCTTACTGCAGAGCGATTCCCAAAAGCGGCATCATTGATCTTGCAGAAGGCAGAAAATGCGCTAAACAATCTGCTTTTGGACGAGCATACGGCAGCAGTGCTAATGACCCACAATTATAACTATGATATTGAAGTTTTAGATCAGCTTACAAAGACAGGCTGTCCCTATATCGGTGTGCTTGGACCAAAGAAGAAGATGGTTCGAATGCTGGATGATTTAGCTGCTGCAGGGAAACCCGTTTCTACAAATGAATTGCGTAGGGTATATAGTCCTGTAGGCTTAGACTTGGGCGCGGAAACTGCCGAGGAAATAGCCTTATCAATTACTTCAGAGATAAAAGCCGTACTCTCGGGTAAGCTGGCAAGTTCACTTCGTGACAAAGAAGAACCCATTCATAGCTGATGTTGAAATACGGGATCATTATTCTTGCTGCAGGAAGTTCTTCAAGACTTGGCAGTCCTAAACAGCTGCTAAAGGTGCATGGCATCACGTTTATCGAACATGTTGTGAAGCAAGCTTCTGCTTTGCCAAATGCAATAACGCTGGTGGTTAGTGGAGCGGCAGATCAGGAGATTCGGACAGTGTTGCAATCCGCTGACGTTCCAATTTTTTTTAACCCACAATGGGAAACCGGAATGGCCCATTCAATTAAGACTGGCCTTGAAGCGTTGTTGTTTACAGAACCAGGGATCGAAGCTTGTATGCTGTTGGTTTGTGACCAACCTCACCTGAGCACCAGTCTGTTGAAGGAGATGGTTAATTTGTATGAAACCAGTGGAGCGGGAATTCTGGCCTGCAGCTATGGTAATACCGCAGGCAGCCCTGCAATATTCGAGCGTCAATATTTTGAGGAGTTGATGCGCCTCAAGGGGCAGGAGGGTGCAAAAAAAATAATTCAAAAGTATCAAACAAATGCCGTGTATCTACCATTCCCTAATGGGGTAGTTGATATTGATACTGCGGAAGAATACGTTACATTTATATCCAGGCAGCAAGAAAGGACCATTGATGAAGGAAAAGGAATTTAGATATGATTATTGATAACTACAACCGTGTTCATGATTACCTGCGTATTTCACTAACGGACAATTGTAACCTGCGGTGTTTTTATTGCATGCCGGATGAAGAATACAACTTTAGTCCGCCTTCCCGTTTAATGCAACCGCAGGAAATTATTTCCCTTGCGTCGCTATTTGTTGCTGAAGGCGTAAAAAAGATCAGATTAACCGGTGGTGAGCCTTTTGTTCGGAAAGACGCTGCGAAGATCATTACTGGTTTGTCTCAGCTCCCGGTTGAGTTGAGCATTACCACAAACGGGACCAGATTACATGATTTTATCGATGTGCTGGTTGATGCTGGTATAAAGTCGGTCAACGTAAGTCTGGATACGCTTGATCCGGACAAGTTTACGCTCATCACTCGCCGTGACCTTTTTGCTCAGGTTCAGCAAAACATCGAGCTGCTGTTATCTAGAGGATTGGAAGTAAAGATCAATGTTGTGGTGATGAAAGAGCTAAATGATATGGAGATTAATGGATTCATCGAGTGGACGAAACACGTTCCGGTTCATATACGATTCATTGAATTTATGCCTTTTAGCGGGAATCGCTGGACCAGCAATAAGGTCGTTTCCGCTGCGGAGATCTTAGGGATTGTGGGTGCTGCGTTCGACTTTATGCCCCTGACTGGTAGTTTACATGACACAGCAAAAAAGTATGCGCTTCCCGGTCACCAAGGTGACTTTGCAATCATCAGCACGATGACAGCGCCTTTTTGTGGGGGCTGTAACCGGATGCGCTTAACGGCAGATGGAAAATTAAAAAACTGTCTGTTTTCAAGTGCTGAAACCGATTTGCTTGGTCCATTGCGCGCAGGTGCTGAAATCCTGCCGCTCATTCATCAAAATATCAGATCTAAAGCGAAAGAACTTGGTGGACAGTTTACAACAGCCATCCAGCAGATTGAAGCCTTGAATATCGAAAATCGTAGTATGATCACTATTGGGGGGTAGTTACAGATGATAACTGTAGAAGAAGCAAAAAGCATTATCAAAGAAAATGTAAATAGTCTGCAGCCCAGGTGGCTCCCTCTGGCAGCGGCCGCTGGTCTTGTACTCGGGGAAGATATTCAGGCAATCACCGATATTCCGAACTTCCGGCAATCCTCGATGGATGGCTATGCCATCCGTTTTGAGGCGGGAAGGTCCGTATTCCAAATTGCCGGCGAGATAGCTGCGGGAAGCGCTAAGCCTTTGGAAATCCGTTCGGGTGAGGCGGCAAGGATATTCACTGGAGCAGCCTTACCGCTTGGTGCCGACACGGTGGTGATGCAGGAAAAAGTTAGTCTTGAAGATGGACAAATTAGGATAGAGGATCATGGGATTCAAGCCTTTCAGCATGTGCGTGAGCGCGGCGCTGAAATCAAAGACGGAGCACTTGCCATGCAGGCCGGTACCGTACTAAGTCCGGCAGCAATAGGCTTTCTCGCGGGCATTGGCATCCCTGAGGTGCAGGTAATCCCGTCGCCTACAGTATCAGTTATCTTGACTGGCAATGAGTTGCAGGCTCCCGGTAAAACGCTGACTTTTGGTCAGGTTTATGAGGCAAATTCAGCGATGCTTAAAGCTGCACTAGGACGGATAGGGATCACGGACATTTCGGTGCTGCGGGCAGAGGACGACCTAAAGGTTCTTCAGAATGTATTAAGCCAGGCACTGTCGGAGTCTGATCTTGTGCTACTTACAGGCGGGGTAAGTGTTGGTAATTACGACTTTGTAGTGGCGGCGGCAAAAAACTGCGGTGTAAAACAGGCCTTCCACAAGATCAGACAAAAACCTGGTAAACCGCTGTATTTTGGTTCAAAATACCAGAAAATCGTATTTGGACTTCCAGGAAATCCCTCCTCGGTCTTAAGTTGCTTTTATCAATATGTGATGCCTGCAATTGGTCGGATGATGGGTAAAGTGCTGGATCTTAAAGCTACCAAGGCTGTGCTGACACATGACTACGCGAAGGCCACAGGTTTGACACACTTCCTTAAAGGCCGTTATAACAACGGTAATGTTACACCTTTACATGCCCAGGAATCATTTAGACTGCATTCTTTTGCAGAAGCCAACTGCCTAATTGTACTTGAAGAAACAGCAGCCGATTACAAGGCAGGAGATCGGGTGGAAGTACACTTACTGCCAGTAGAATAAATGGAATTTTTTTACATCATACTTTTTGTCGTTGCTTTTTTATATGCCTCCGTTGGCCATGGCGGTGCAAGCGGGTATTTGGCATTGATGGCGATATATGGTATTGCACCTGAGGTGATGAAGCCTACCGCATTGCTGTTAAACCTATTTGTTTCAGGTTCAGCCTTCCTGCAATTCTATCGAGGGAACCATTTTTTATAGTATATATTTCTACCACTTGCGGCTGCATCCATCCCCATGTCATTTGTTGGTGGGATGTTGGTGATTGAGGATCATATTTATAAAAAGATTCTAGGTGCTTTGCTCTTATTGCCTGTCATACGCCTCTTATTTTTTAAGAATACCGATACATCAGCTTTAAAGAAATCGAACATTTATCTTTCACTATTGGTAGGTGGCTGTATTGGCTTGCTTTCAGGTATGATCGGAATCGGCGGAGGGATAATTCTATCACCAGTTTTATTACTGTTGAAATGGACGGATCAGAAGCAAACGGCGGCCATTAGTGCTTTGTTTATTTTTGTAAATTCCGTCGCCGGACTAGCTGGCCAGTTTACCAAGGGAATTGAATTCAATAACAATATGTTAATGTATGTTGTTGTAGCGTTTAGTGGTGGATTGCTTGGTGCCTATTATGGTGCCGCCAAATTTAACCAGAATGTATTAAAAAATGTCTTGGGCTTGGTATTGTTTATGGCGGCATTCAAGCTCTGGTTCGTGTAATTTAGTGGCTACCTTTTAATTGTAAAAAATGAACTTAGTTAATATTATGCCTTTCGGGCAGATTGCGGATGTTACCGGGACGAATCCCTTTGCGTTGACTGCGGTAGATACGGATGAAATTCGGCACATTCTTGCCAGCAAGTATCCTGAACTTGAAAGCACCCGGTATGCAATCGCCGTGGATAAAGTGATTGTGAAAGAGAATACGGCGTTGAACCCCGGGGCAGTTGTTGCGCTGCTTCCACCATTTTCTGGAGGTTAGGATGCAGGATCAGTTTAGAGACCGTTATAGTCGTCATGTCCTGCTCAAGGGATTTGGAGCAGTGGCGCAGGAGAAACTTCTGGCGGCAAAGGTGTTGGTCATTGGTGCGGGTGGACTTGGGTGTCCGGCATTGCAGTACTTGACGGCGGCTGGCGTCGGAGTAATCGGGATTGTTGATGATGATACTGTCTCCCTCAGTAATCTGCAACGGCAAGTCATCTATAAGGCTTCGGATGTTGGGCAAAAGAAGGCAAGTATCGCTGCTGCACGAATGTTGGAACTCAATCCAGGTATTACGATCGTTCCATACTTGCTTAGGGTAGACACCACTAACGCGCTTAAGCTCTTTAGTGAATATGATGTCATTGTTGATGGTACAGACAACTTTGCGACAAGGTACCTCATCAATGATGCTTGTGTAATATTGAACAAGCCTTTAGTGTTTGCTGCGGTATTCCAGTATGAAGGGCAGCTTGCTATTTTCAATGTTGCAGATGCAAATGGAATAAAGGTAAACTATCGGGATCTTTTTGAAAGCCCACCTGCTGCTGAAGACGCACCAGATTGTAATGAAGCTGGTGTATTAGGGGTATTGCCCGGAACATTGGGCGTTATGCAGGCTACAGAAGTCATTAAGCTGATCACCGGAATAGGAAAACCACTCCTAAACAAATTACTTATTTATCAATCGCTTGAGGCAGAAAGCTATACGGTGCAGCTAACACCCGGGAAGAATACTTCGGAATCCATACCGCAAACACCCGAAGCGTTCCAAAATACAAACTACGAATGGTTTTGCAACGCGGGACGCAAATTAGTTGATGAACTAGATCCTGAAGCGTTTGAAGAACTGGTAGAACTGGAGCATGTGCGGGTGATCGACGTACGGGAATTTGGGGAATATCCAAAGGCTTACTTTGATCATGAACAAATACCGCTTTCTGTAATCCTTCGTGAGGTCCCTGTATTCGAGGAGTCAAAAATTCTCGTGTTTTGCCAGTCTGGTAAAAGAAGTATTCAGGCGGCGGCACTGATCAAAGAAAAACTAAAAGCCCATCAGGAAGTTTACAGCCTCAAAGGCGGCATCCTCAATCTATAAACAACTATGAACGAAAGAAAGATCAAAAACATTTTTGTCCATGGCGCAATCTCCGGCAGCTTTATAGCGGAGCAAATCCAAAAACATCATACGAAAACAGCCATTGGGGCACATAACATCTTCCTCGGACAGGTTAGAGCAGATGAACTGGAGGGGCGCAAGGTGGCTGCTATAGAATACACGAGCTATAAAGAGATGGCACTGGAAAAGATGCATGAAATCAGAGCGAGCATATTTGCAAAGTATGACCTGACTTGTATGCATGTATACCATAGCCTTGGTTCGGTATCGGCAGGTGAGATTTGCCTCTTTGTTTTTACTTCATCGAAACATCGTAAAATGGCAATAGAAGCTTGTTCGGAACTGGTGGAATTGATAAAGGCAGAGCTACCCGTTTGGGGTAGGGAAATATTTGAGGATGACGGTTATATCTGGAAAACAAATCAATAACAATGGTAAACATTACACATAAAAATTCAACCCTACGGAAAGCAGTGGCAACTGCGAAAGTACATACCTCAAGTCTGGAGACGATAGCTGCTGTTGAGCAACGGCGCGTGCCAAAAGGGGATGTATTTGAGTTTGCCCGCGCAGCGGGACTACTTGGGATTAAGAAGACCAGTGATGTTATACCAGACTGCCATCCCTTACCTATTGAATTCGCTTCCATAACGTACAGCGTTTCGGATCTGGATATTGTCATCCGTGTAGAGGTTCATACAATATATAAAACCGGAGTTGAAGTGGAGGCTATGCATGGTGCCTCAGTAGCAGCATTAGTGATGTATGACATGCTGAAGCCTATAGACAAAGGTGTCGTGATCGAGCAGGTTCGCCTGGAGCAAAAAACTGGAGGGAAGACAGATCTTAAATCTTTGGAATTGCAATTAAAAGTTGCTGTCGTAGTCTGCTCTGACCGGGTATCCAGCGGGGAAAAGCTGGATTCAGCTGGTAAATTCATAGTTTCAGCGCTACCAAAATATGGTCTGGAGTGCTCCGCATATCAGGTTGTTCCGGATGAGGTTGCGCAAATACAGCAACTTGCTTTGGGTTATGTTAAACAGAAATTTGACCTAATCATATTTACCGGAGGTACTGGTTTGTCTGCCAGGGACGTCACTCCAGAAGCACTTACCCCATTGATTGACAGAAATATCCCTGGTATAATGGAAACGGCACGTCATTTTGGCCAACTTCGAACGCCTTATGCAATGCTTTCCAGAGGAATAGCGGGTTTCATTAAAGAGACAGTGGTTTTAACCTTCCCAGGTTCGGAAAAAGCCGTAAGTGAGTATATGTCTTCATTATTCCCTTCAATTTTACATGTGTTCGAGGTAAAAAAGACAGACCCTCATTAAGAAATGCTCATTTTTTTTGATAATATTAAAAAATGGGTTCTAGTTTGGTATTAATTTTGATTTTTAAGTCTCAAAATTATTTCAAAACTTGCGATTAATTAGAAGTACTGTTTAATATGGGCTTACAGCGTTTAAATACTAGCCTTTTTCGGTGTATTTTAGGTTTTTGTGTTAATATTATGTTAAATGTTTGTAAATAATTGTAAGTGTATTTGGTACACTAACAAATTATTGTCTATATTTGTATCATCAACAACAGCAAACGTCGGCGTTTAAAGGCCTGCCTACCCGGCGCAATGGTTGGAGATAATTTTTAAAACAAAGAATATAAAAATAACGAAGCATTCAGCGGTCGCTGATGCAAGAGATTTAAGAAATAACCCGTTCATACAGGTTTATATTTGGTTAGAAAAGGGATGTGTCTGGATGGAGCAACCCTTTCTTTTTTAAAACTACAGGTAAATACTGAACTAACCAAATGCTGGATCCAAAAATTAATAGAATTTCTTTAGAATATTGTTCGAGATCAACAAAGTTTACTGTCCGCGTAATGTTTGTTGGTTAGCTAGATATCGTTAATTACTAATTAAGTAGAACTGTCGGAAGGGTGTGTAATTTACTTTTTGTTAAGCGGTAAATACGTTTCTACTTTGTCATCGTATTGCAATTAAGAATCTGTTGCTACGTCAAATACTATGTATTGCAGGTAGTTAACACATATCTTTGCTTCATTGTTCCACAAGAAATAATTGTAACAACATGATTTTAGAAAAAAACACACTAGCAGTTGTATTGAACGGGAGTTCAACAAAAGGCATGAATGCTGCTAAAAACCTTATACATCAATATAATCGAGTACTATTAGTTGGTCATGATCGTCATGAACTGAAATCTGCCTTACGGGAACTATCCAGTCAGTGTCCATCGGAGAAGATATTATATGTAGAGGCTGACCTGACAAGGAAAGCAGAGCTTGCAAAATTTATTTGTTTGGTTAAGGAGAAATTTGGAGGGGCTGACATTGTAGAAAATTGCATGGAGATTGAAGATGCAACAGCGTATGAAGCATTTGCAGTAGCATTGAAAGCCTTTGAAGAAGCAGCGGTAAATCATCAGCTGGAAGTAGCTTAATCATCAACGAGAAGTTTTCCAGTTTTAACTGGTAATTGCCTTCAGTATACCCAATTGGTTTGTACTGAAGGCATTTTTCGTAATCGACCCTTTAGTAGTTTCAAAATCTATGTGCTAGAAAGCTTCACCCAGATTCAGGAATATCGAACTAAATCCTTTACTTACACCATAGTCGATACCTATATTAGTATTTGATGCTTTGTTGAACTTGATACGGAGACCTGTTCCGGCAGCTGGATGCCAGGAGGTAAGAAAATTTCCACTTCCGCTTACAGATGTTGCATTTGCAAAGACTACAAATCCCAGCAAACCATTGTTGGTGATATCACGTCTATATTCCGATTCCAGATACATCAGGCTTTTACCACGATATCTGTTTTGGTCTATGCCTCTTCCGGATCGGTTATTTGGATCCCAACCGACACTTGGTAGGTTTAAGTAGGGTGCATCACCTTCAAATATCGTCCAGAAATAAGACCAGAACGCCAAAGTATTTTGTTGATTTTTCTTGTCTGGATTTACATAAATGTATTTTCTAGCATCAAGATACAGAGATCGCCAGTCCCGGTTACTGCCGAGGAATGTAGGGTTTATGCGGTACACCGCATTGAAATATGCTCCAGGCAAGGGATTGATTGCATTGTTTCTGGTATCATATAATACGTTTAAGCTTATGCCAGATGAGAACGAGTTGCCATCTGTCCCGAAGGGGTAATTTGTAAACTCCGGAAGATCTATGTTAGGCTCATCGCTTTTGATGTTAAAGTGATAATCCAGGTTGTAACCCAAACCGGCATACAGGTAAGGTTTAATCCGCTTCAAAGCTGTCTGGTAAAATCTGATGTACTTGTAATTTACAAGCGATCTTCGATCTGCCTGGTTATTACCCAAACCCCAGGTAAATTGCGGGTAAACCAGAAAGCGGGTGTCACCTTGTATGGTCCAGGTATTATCCGGCAGCCATATGCTGGTTCTTAATGGCAGACCAAAACGTCCACCAAAGTTCCAGTATGGAGCAAAGGATGCTGTTGAAATTGTCGTGGTACTTCTAGGACCGAAGTAAATCCCGGCAGTAGTGCTGGTCACCAAAGCCCGGCCTGTACCACCCGGAACATTTGTGCCGAAAGGGAGAAAAGTAAAGGTGACCCTTTTATCCGTTCTACTTTCAATTTTCCTTGGTTTGATTTTAAAAAAGGCCTTGCCAATATCAATGAGATCGGTCTGTCTTGCAGTGTCTTTCAATTCTTGCTCCTCTAGCGGAATGATGGTATTAGCATTCTGCCCGATGGTGATTGCTGGGAAAAACAGCAGGAGGTAGATCATTAATCTATAGCGTAATTTCATAGTGCGGTTTCCGGTATTCATGACCGGTAACTATTAAACAGCGAAAAGCCCAAAAAGTTAACCAGACGGCAACTTTATGGGCTTTTAATGATAAATGCTCCTCTTTGTGGCAATGGTATTAGATTGCAGGTGTTTATTTCGGTAGGGTAGGTCTGATCTCAATTTTACTGGGTAAGGTCCGCTCATGCATGTTGAGCATATCTACAACCAACTTACCAATGTCTTCTGGCTGAATTTTCCAGGCATCTTTCTCCTGATCGGGCTCATGTTCATTGAAATGAGTTGCCACTGATCCGGGCATGATGGTGCTGACCTTCACATTGTACTTTCTTAGATCCAGCATCATTGCCTGCGTAAAGCCTGTAAGTCCAAATTTACTGGCGTTGTATGCTGCACCACCTGCAAAGAAGTTGGTGCCGGCCAAACTCGAGATGGTAAAGATGTAGCCTTGAGAACTTTTTATATGTTCTACCGCTGATTTCACGCTGTAAAATACTCCAGTTAAGTTGGTGTCAATTGTATCCTGCCATAAAGATTCATCAAGTTCATCGATCGGAGCAAAGTGTCCTACGCCAGCATTTGCAACCAATACATCTAGTTTTCTCCATTTTTCAATGACTTTCTGTACAGCTTCTTGCTGTGATTGGAGACTTTTTACATCTGCGGCAATACCCAAGATATCACCGGAAGATTTTAGTTGCTTAGCAGCATCATCAGCAGCTTGCTGTGAGCGGCTGGTAATAGCAACCTTATGTCCTTGTTTCAGCAGTGCTTCTGCCACTCCAAATCCGATACCTTTACTTCCCCCGGTGATTAGGATTACTTTGTTGTTCTGATTTTCCATGCATCTATAACGAGCTAAGATGCCTGAAAGTTTGAATATTATAGTTCCGGTTTTGCGTAGATCGCGCTGGCATATTCACATAAAAAAATGTAAACAAAAGGCGATGGCTAAAGTTATCTAAGATAAAATGGCTGGATGGAAAATGTAAGACAAGGTAAAAGTCCGCAGCTGTCGGATGTTAAACTCACAATCAATGGCCAGCTCTATACCGTGAAAGTAGAGCCCTGGGTGAGTCTTCTGGATGCAATTCGTGATTATATCGGATTAACGGGTACTAAAAAGGGGTGTGACCATGGGCAATGTGGTGCGTGTACGGTTTTAGTTGATGGCAAGCGAATCAATGCCTGTCTGACACTTGCCATTATGCGAGATGGTGCCGAAATTACAACTGTTGAAGGCTTATCTCGGGGGGGAGATCTTCACCCTCTGCAACAGGCTTTTATCGATCATGATGCATTTCAATGTGGCTACTGCACACCTGGTCAGCTTTGCTCGGCTATTGGCTTGATGAATGAAGGAAAAGCAAAGACCATGGCGGAAGTACAGGATCTTATGAGTGGTAACATTTGTCGCTGTGCTGCTTATAGCAATATCAATGCGGCCATAGCCGAGGTCATGGGTATTGAAAGGGAGGATATCTTATGAATCGGATCAGCTACTCACGTGTGCAGAATGTGAATGATGCTTTACATCAACTCGCCGCCAATAACAATGCAAAGTTTATAGCCGGTGGAACGAACCTGTTAGATTTGATGAAGATCAATGTTATGCAGCCAGATCACTTGATTGATATCAATCATATTGGCTTTAACACGATTACTGCTGAATCGGATGGTGGTTTAAAGCTGGGAGCGATGGTTACAAATGCCGATACTGCTTATCATAAGGAGGTGATCAGGCAGTATCCACTGCTTTCAGAAGCAATGTTGTCAGCAGCTTCAGCGCAACTGAGAAACATGGCTACTAATGGGGGTAATCTGAT
>Ga0265798_10001643_pt1 | contig 34389 bp, 33 predicted proteins | sample P3T30metagenome_FD_192430 | JGI IMG/M metagenome (GOLD analysis project Ga0265798, IMG submission 192430) | Plant litter microbial communities from East Loma Ridge, Irvine, California - P3 T30 | ecosystem: Environmental > Terrestrial > Plant litter > Unclassified | place: USA: California... | reverse complement strand
ACATAGATAACAGAATAAAGCACGCTGTACATCCTCTACACTAATAGAGTAGTAGTTAAGGAATGCGTATAAAGTTAGATTTTTTTCGGCGAGGGGGGTTTTTCGACTAGCAGGGAGGGACGTTAATAAACGAATGTTGTTCTTAATCACGACGCGCATAATGCTGAGCTGAAGACATATCTGGGTGAGGAATTGTGACTTAAAATGAGATATCGTCTCGAGATTTATCATTCAAGGCATTTCAATCGGGTATCTAAATAACCTCCCAACACAGACGTAATGCGCTGCACATGGCATCCAACAGGAGGTCGCGGATCTATACTTCCCCTCACACATCGCACTCGCAATCCGAGATCAAACACACATCTCGCCTATAAGCGGACCCCACAGCGTATCATTTCAGAACTGTGTGTCCGCCAAACCCATGGCCTAGGCAAATATCTCCAGTAGGCAGTGAACCCCAAGATTCAGACTCCCAGACTAAATCTGTTCCTTCCTTCCGCGTTCCTTTCCGAGCGAGCTGATTGTCTCATCTCTGACGGATGATTTCTAGTACAGCCCGATATCAGTATCGGCCGAGATGGAATTAAACAGGAACAAAGCTTGCGCACCTGTCAGAAACTCCTCACTAATCCCAAACACATTAGCATTCACACAATCCAACCCAAACCACCCCCATTCCACTTACAAGCTCAACGTAATATACCCGTCGCGATCCTCATCGTACTTTTTAAACACGTCCGTCATGCGCTTCAGGCTGATGCACGCTTGCACAAAGAGATCGAAACTCAGGGCGTTGCGCCCGCTGCGGTCGTAGGTTTGGTAAAGTAGTGTGACGAAGCCTTGCGAGAGGCGGTAGCCGAATGCGACGAGCGCTTCGTTGAATTCGGCGTGCGATATGGAGCCGGAGTGGTCGGCGTCGAAGCGGTCGAAGAGGCCGCGCCAGGCGGAGAGGAAACCCCATAGGCCGCTGTGTATCGTGTGAGTTGAAATGTGGAGTGGGAAGGGGGGAAAGTTTACCAGAATTCGTCAAAGTTGACGGAGCCCGAACGATCTGTATCGAACATCCTATCCACCATTAGTCTTCAACCCTAACAAAGCGAAGAGAAACCAAAAACATACCGAATCATCATCCTAACAGTATGCGCATCAAACGGCGACCAATCCCCATTAACAAGCGCAGTCCTCAACTCCGCTTCCGTCAAACTGCCATTATCTGCAATCACACACAATCAGCCTCGCCTCGCCTCACCCCCCCAACAGAACACTTTCACTCACTATCCTTATCCACAGCCCCAAACAACCTCCACAACGCCTCCCGATCATTCCCATCCCTCGGCGGCGCAGGCGTAGCTGGCGGCCTCGCAATCGCCGCAATCGGCGGCCTGCCATGATATCCCTGAGGCGGCGGGCCCTGACCGTAATTCGCAGGCGGCGGCGACCCAACGCCATGTCGTGAGTCGTAGCGTGAGTCATATCGCGCGTCTTGCTGCTGGTATGCGCCGGGCGGGGGCCGGGAGTCGTACGTTGACGGGCGGTAGGTCTGTTGTTGTGGTCTTTGGCTGGGTAGGTCGCTGCGCTGGTTGGGGATGGTGGGCGCGGGCTTGTTGTAATCTGGGCGGGTTGAGGTGGTGCGTGGTGGGCGCTGGCCTTGGGACATCATTTGCGCGGCCTGGTGGAGGTGGAGGTGGAGGTTAGTCTCGTGGTTGTTGGTATAGAGAGTGTGCGAATGTACCTGCTCTGGCTCGGCGTGCGCAGGCAGCCGGTCGGGATTGAAGCCCTTGTTATAGGCCATTTGGTGGGGTCGAGGATGTGGGTGGTAGGGAAATGTCGAGGTCCAAGGCTGAGTATATGTAGACGTGTGACGGGCGGTGCACTTGGATGGATTGCTCGAATGTGCCACGGTAGGCGAAGCAGCTGGCTGTTGTGTAAGTACCCTTTAGCTGTACGTGTGTCCACACGAGGTCTAGGTTCCAGGAGCCCAACTCACAGCCTGCGTGCGGCTGACCCGACCCTGGAGCTGTGAAGCGGGGCGCTTGGCCGATGACGCCGGTCAAGTGTTTGTACCTAGTCAGAAGCGCAATTCGGCACTCGGTCACATCAAGCACTAGAAAGGGCATGTGTTTCGCGGACTGTGTCCAAGTGGTCATTACAAGGTATCTACAGCAAAGCATACATCTTCTCGCTGTCCATGTCGTGCCCATCGTGTGTTTCTGCCATCCATACAACTCCCAGAGCCGGCCTCAAACTGAACGAAAGTAAGTGGGTATCCAAACGCCCAAAACCCAAAGATATACGACACACGAAAGATGTCCAAAATGCAACCTATATCGCTTGCCTCGGTGGAAAGAATGAATAGTAATACAACAACAAACAAAGCTTTTGGTTGGACTGGTCCAGCCGCCAGGTGTCGTAAAGAACTCAAACTTCACTAACAACACTACACTCACGCCTTGACTCTCTTCTGACCAGAGTCGGAGCCGTCATCAGACGTCTTGCGCTTCCGATCAACCGAGTCGTCGCGAAAGCTAGGCCCGTTCGGAACCACCGGCGTCTGAAAGGTCAGCGGACTCGGTAGCATGTTGGAGTCGCCACGCCCAAAACCCCACTCAGGGTAAAAGCTCGAGGGTGAGGGAAGAAGGCCATTCTCAACAAATCTACTAGGCAATGCTGAAATGGGCGTCTCCATGTCGTTGCGGCTGCCATACGAGTTGCTATTCGACGGTGGTGGTGGTCGAGCAAAGGGATTGGGTGGTCCAGTGGCGCCTGCACTGAGTAGTGAGTTCGCGCTCGGCGAAGGAGGGGGCAGGACGACGCCTGATGAATGAGATGCATCAGTGCCAGTTCGTCCGGGAGTGGCGCCTGTGGTTCCTGAGTCTTTTGGAGAGGAGTCGGCAGTAGCGCTTCCAGCATCTGAGTGTTCGCTGGGAATCTGCACTCGAAGTCTTGGCTTCTTTGGATCGATCTGCAGGCTGTTGGTCCGCGAGATTGGCTGAATGGCAGGCATCGACGAAGTGGACTGCGTTCGCTGGGGCGGCTGTTGAGCTGGCATTGGCGGCGGCTGCGGCTGAGGTGGAGAGAAACCGTTGACCTGCCGGGACATGGCTGCAACATCAATGGACTGCGACCGGTTCTCCTGTTTGATGAACTGCTCGCTGCGTAACGCACTTATGCTGCTGTTGCCCCAATGCGCAGCAAGCATCGACTGGCTGTCGTCGATGGGTGTGAAGATGCTGTGTTTGGCGGAGGCATGGAGAGGTCTTGGTTGTGGCAGAGGTGGGCTCTGGAATTGGTTGTTTTGTGGTGGAGACGGTACGTTGATGGTGGGCTGTGGAGGCCGGTCTTGCTGCTGCGGCTGAGGCACGGACTGTTGCTGAGGAGGTTGTAGCTGCTGGTTCTGCTGGTTCTGCTGTTGTTGCGCTTGTTGCTGAGCTTGCTGCTGAGCTTGGTGTTGTGCCTGCTGCTGCTGTTGCTGCTGAGCTTGCTGTTGGGCTTGCTGCTGTTGCTGGACCTGAGCTTGTTGCTGCTGTTGAATCGACGATGGCATCGACTGCCTTCGCTGCTCTTGTTGCATGAACTGAACTTGCGGATGCGCGGGCGGCGGGTGCGTGTACTGGAACTGCGGTACTGAAGGAGGACCCGGCGACGGTCTCGGCGCCATCTGTTGGGCAGCCTGAGGGTTGTAGAACGGCGGGTTCGGCATGTAAGCATAGTTATTTTGTGGCGCTGGAGCCTGAGACGGGTACGGCTGAGGGGGAGCGAGATTTGAGCTGGGACGTCGAATATGCGCTCTCGAGTTCGGCCGCGAGAGGTGTGGAGGCTGCGGGGAGGGTCCTCGCTGGTGGAAGGGAATGCAGCCGTTGGGCATGGGCGGCGAGGCCGATGGCGTCGCATGTCGGATGTGCTGGAAGCCTGCGTGCTGGAGGTGGTGTGGCATCATGGCGTGCTCTGGCGGCGTGTGCGAGTCGCGCGGCATGGCGCCCTCCTCCTCTTCGTCGTCTTCATCGTCGGCGTCTTTCTTGCCCATAAAGTCCTCGGGCCCCTTGTGTTCATGTGCGCCGCCATACTGCGTGACCTGTCAGTCGTGCCGTTTAGCGGACGTCTCTCTCCAGGGAGGTGGGGTGGCATACATATTGGTAACGGCCGATGGTGTCGTTGATGTCGCCCGATGAAAACTCGTACAGCTTCTTGTTGTGCCCGAAGATGATGACGGCGACATCGACGGAGCACAGCACAGAGAGTTCATGCGCCTTCTTGAACAGGCCGCCTTTGCGCTTCAGGAAAGTGCTTCCCAGGGTCAGTGTTGGACCGCGACATGCGCATGCTAGATAGACGACGTACACTGAGCGGTTGCGATCGTCCTTTATCGCCTTGATCTCGATCTTGCGGCGACCCATCTCAGCGCATTAGTCGTCGGCGACGACAGGCGACAATACGAAGAGGGTCAGTGTGGCTGGTGACCGAGGGTCTTCGAAGAACAAGAGAAGACGGTGCTAGCGTGCGCGATGAGGACAGCGACGGCGACTACGTTCGTTGAACGCTGGTGGTTCCAAAACACCAAACGGCAAGGCGCGGCACGCGGTGTGGATGTGGACGATGCTCGCGACTAACGGACGACCTATATGGCCCAGTAGCACGTTGCCTGCTCTTGAGGCTCTGAGCGTTGATGCAAGAGATCGGTGGAGGTGGCTCGCTCCTGCTTCTCTAATAATAGATGCCACCTGCAACGCCCAGGCCACACCGTCCGCACGCCAGTCTCGTCAAGAACTGCCTCTGCGAATTTTGCGGTCAATAGGCGACATCGCAGCTTGTCATTGGTCGTGCAATCAGTCGGTTCCGTTAATCGTCTTCTTCAAGTCTAGCACCAGCTGTCTGGTTCTTAGCTTGGTTCTATTTACGGCATATCTTCTGTGAAGATGCAGGGGTCACGGCATCGCACCCCCATGGCTTCATACAGCATCCACACGTCAATCGACATTGAAACGAACCGTCTTGCTATTTTCCCGGTTGGAACGAATGTTTCTTCGCTTCTCCGGTATCTGCAGGGCCAGAGAACGCCCCCAAATAGCAGATTCTGACCGGCCCAGGTGCAAAAGCGACTATATTTGCGAAATGCGGCACCGTCGAAGACCATGACGGCGGTTGCAGCAGCAGCACCATCAAGGGACACACTCAGGGGACTTCACTTCTCTGGAACGATGTGTTTGAGGTTGCAATCGTGTGGAGGCTACCACCTACCTAGCCTTGTCGATGTCCCGTTAGGCGAAACGGGTGCGGGAGTGCAATGGCAGAGCAACCTTTGAATTCCAGCGTCGCGGTTTCGTACGCTGTCACGGATCGCTGAGCCTTGTTTGCACTACACACGGGGAAAGCAGTACTCGATTGCTCGATGGAATGACCCTGTACAATCGTCTGCCAGCATATGCAGGACTTCTGGGACTCGATCGTGAATGACAGCGACACCTTTCAGCTTAGCTCGTGTTGTCATGATATTCCACGCGCCTTGCATTTCAACACTACATTCTGGACGACGCCCTGGTTCCTGCAGGCCCTCACAAAGTATCCAGACAGCTTCTGTCAAACGACGACTTGATGATGAAGTCGGAGTAGTGCTTCTATAAATATCTATGTTTAGACCTGCTTACATGCGACTATCCTCGATGCGCGTCTAGGCTGCAGTGCGGCACGCATGACACGCCTTTTACATGTTACGAGATACTCGAGTATGCATACACAATTGCTCCGTCCTCTTCCTAAGCTGCCCCGTTCTTCCTGCCGTTCCCCGATACTCGATCTGACCCGCCTAGCCGCCCGCCTCGTATCTCCCCATCTTCTCGTGATAGCTTCAAGCTTTATGATTCGTACCACAGTACCATTGTATTACCACGCCGCTCGGCGATCTCTCCATACTGCAGAACCGAGATGTAATAGCTACCCGGGTATATCACACCTCTTCTTACTTACCTCGTCATGTTCAAGTTGTTTGTTTCTAATTCAGGTCTGCCTAGCTGGAATATTCTGGAGAGTGTATGTATGAAGTCACGTTCGCGCGGCTAACGTGGATACTGGCGCGGCCCGTTGCGTCTATGTCATCTATCAGATGCAGATACACCGACAACGGGGTCTATTTTTGTAGCATGTCTTGTGATTTCCAGCTGCCGAAGAGTTTTGATGAACGCGTGTTTGATCTATTCCGCCCCGTCTTTGATAAAGTATCCCTTGAATGTTGGTTTGTAGTGCTCCTGGCGCCTGTGAAGTATACCACTCGCGCTTACTTACGTCTACACTGAGTTTGGTAGACATATGCAAGAATCCATCCCATCCTTATTCTAAGGAACAAGGCGTTCGTTCTCTTGCGCCAATCTTCCAATCCACGTAGCCACCATCAAGCAGTATCATCTAAGTTGAAACGTAGAAACCTTTTCCAAGTATTCTTAGCATACCAACCTTTCACTTCATGCCCAGCCGCTGTCACTCTGTTCTTCCACTTTTGACCGCAAGGCTTATTTCCCACTATGCAGGCACATTTCGGAATTCTTAGCATCTATACATTCTTCCTGCATTTTCAGCTCCAAGAATTCCAAATGATTCTCCATGGCCGTCAGACGTAGACCATGAAACAAACACATCTCACTGATTGATGCAGGAACGCGTCGACGCTTGGCCATTTCTGCAGCCCACCGGCTGGTCAGACTCCCGGTGGGTGGGCTGTGGTTTTGATATAGTCGGTTGGTAGGTGACGTAGGTGCGTCCTGATATCGGGTTCGGATGGAGTGATTGGCATTGATCGTAAGTTGTGGGATGATTTAAAGGGCATGTCATGGAAGATGTGTAGTACTCCAGGCCATGTCAAAGAAGCATATTCTGAATGTGATTCTGGTATTTCATCTAATTGTATAGAGGCAGGTCTAGCACCTCACCCTCCTTCGTCTATTCATGAGGCGTCGTCTATCGTGAAGAACCGTGATGGCATGGTGTTCGTGAGGCCGAGCTGTTTGCTCTTATGCTTTTGAGTGTAATGATGTTGGTATGTGTGACCGAGATTCACTTCGTCCTCCTCCTGTTCTACGAAGGCGACTTCTTGGAATACTTCGGCGGCTGTGGTGTCTGGGACGAGGAGGTCGACGACTTGCCGATGCCGTCTGTGAGGGGCGAATATGGCGATGCGACCGCGTGTGCTGGTGCTCGTCGGCCAGACTGGTTGCGTGGCGGCTCAGAGTGCCCTGGCCACTTCTTCTGCTCCTCGTGCATCTTGTCCAGTGGCTCGCCAACCACGTGGTACTTGGCCCAGTTCACCGGAGGGCATCGCACGATATTCTGCGGCTGTGGTATTGTGGGAAACTTTGGTGCAGCTGCCGATGCACTCGTGGTCGCTGAGTCTTTACGCATCTCTGCGCCGTTGTGCCCCTCTTCCACCCCACCTGCTCCTTCCGAATCCTCCCTGGTGAGGTTTGCCAGCGTCGGAGTGAGTACGTCATTGTAGGACTGCGCTGCTTGCGCCCGGTTTTGCTGTATAGACCGCGCGAAGCCGAGAGGATCGGACACGGCGACAGACTTCAGCTCGGCCAGCGCCTTCAGGTCCTGTTTGCTCTTCTCGCGCTGCAACTGCAGCAGCGATATGGCGGAGCGCAGGGCGATGGCATCTGGGTTCTCGCTCTCAGATATGGCGACCGAGGGCGGCTGCTGTCTAAAAGTCGCGACGGGCGCGGGCGCGGGGCGGGGCTGCGCCTCTGTGCGCTCGACAGGCGCAAGCTGGGCGACTGAGGCTTTGGGTGTGATGGGTGACACGGGCGGGCGGTTTGGCGACGCAGACTCGGAGCGCTTCCGCGAGCGGTCCGACGACGACGAGGCGTCGCTGGACGAGGCAGGCCGCGCATCTGTGTCGACCAGCAGCGCGGGCATGGCAGCGGCGGGAAGAGCAGCGTCTACAGGTCGCCGCCGGAAATGTGGTGATTTACCGGTACCCGGCATGCACGGATGCAGAGTGGAAGAGGAACAGGTCGCCCGCGTGGTGGCGGCGATCAGGCGGCGGCTCCTCGCGCGTCCATGCCAGATCTGAAATGCGATGCGATGCGATGCGAGGGAAGGCACGGTGTGGGTGCGGTTATCGTCGCGTGCTGGCCATGCGCCTGCGCCTCGCCAATGCGTTGGGATCTTGGAATGCACGTTTGCTCCCTTGAAGACGGCAAAAGCACTGCTCCTGTGCCTGTGGCTTGGCCCGACCATCGGATCCTCGTTACCAGGGCCAGGGACCGCGAGCCGGCGGTCTAGCACCATAGGGCACGCCTGGGTAGAGAGCCAAGGGAGCCGTTACACAAACTCGACCTCACTTCGTGTCCGGCCTAGACTTGGTGAAATGTCTCTGGTCAACAATACACGCCGGCCATCACAACATGACAAGCAAGCAGACGAGGGGCCGCCGTTGAAACAGACCATCGTGTAGTTTGCCTGAGCGATATAATCTCCAAACCATGGTCCAACCCTGCCAGTGAAGATGACACCGATCGTGAAGAACCTAGCAAGAGCAGAAAGTTACTTTGCGAACCGTGCTCGCGAATAGCTTCAATGTACAATGGTGCCATCTGCTCGCCCATAACCGGCATCAAACAATGGATCCCTCGGCCGCAGCCGATAGTGAGGAGACGCGTCAAGTTGCATCTCCATGTCAAGCTGAAGCGAGCGAGCTGAACGGCGAACTGTCACTATTCACGAGAAAGGAACAGTCGACATGTGGCACACGCCCTCGAGCAGGGATCAGCAAGCCACACCTTCACATTCACCAAACGCCCGCGGCTCACCGCCAATCATATTAGCCAGATAGCCCGACCCGGCCAAATGTCATGGGATAGCGTACCGACTCGACAGGGCGACCGTACTGTCCTTCATTGTGAGTTGTCGTCGCACCAAGCCATCATTTGCGCCTTCCCCATCTTCCAAGGTTGCCACGCCGCCTTGTGCAAACACCACGTACTTCAACCTCGTGGCCCGCCCCAGCGATCTACCGATTCGTCCCACTCGAAATGCGCTGCAGACTACACGACTCGCTGCCAATCGCGCGCTAGCAGCATTTCCACGAGTCGCCGTTCTTACTCACTAGAAACGATCTTCGCCGTTGCTAGCTTAGTCTTCGGCTCTCTGCTATGGCCATGGCAGACCTAAGAAGTCGACCCCCGCCCGCGCGCATTCCCAAACTCAAGTACAGAGTTCCTCTGCCTGTCGATACGTCGCTGTCGCTGTCGTCGGACTCACATCCTGACATTGCATCTCCCTTATCGAATGTCCAACCGCCACCTGCAACTCCATCATCGACAGCTCCTTCCGAGAACCGACGCTCGTCCGACACAGCTAGCGTGACATCACCCAGTCTGGCTTCCACCACTTCCAGCGTGTCGTCCTCCAATGACTCCAAGGCATCGATCAAGAAGAAGAAGAAGGGTTCAGTGTTCGGATTCCTGTCGCTAAAGGAACCGTCTCAACTTGCGCTAGAGCAGTACGCCGAGGCTCAGCGGAAGCAATTGGGCGAGAGAGGAACGTCAACGCCAACATCACGACCATCTGACAATGGCTATACGTCCAAGAAGCTGCCGTCCACTGTGCCAAAAGTGAACTCGAAATGGGATGGAAAACCGGAGGGTATTAGGCATCGGCAACTTGGGTCGAGTGGAAAGTCAAGCGCAAAGTCAAGCGGAAAGTCAAGCGGAAAACCGAGTGTGAAGAACAAGAACAGGCACAGCGGCACTTCTCAATCGTCGCAAGATTCGAATGAAACTCGACTGACAACTTTGTCTTGGAACGGTTCAAGGCTGTCTGAGCTGGCAGATGGTAGCCGTGATCCCCCCAACTCGATCGCATCGCCGGCGCAGTCCACCTCAGACCTGACCATTCGAGATGTGGATTGGTCTAGTTCGCCCTCAGCGTCCAGCGCCATCCTTCCAGAGATGTCATATTATTTCCCAGAACCTCTACCAGCCGATTCGTCCTCGAAACAGCCAGGTCCACCTGAGTCGTACCGTCCTGCAATCATTGAAGCCCCATCTCGACCATCAACATTCGCCTCAAATTTCGATTCACAACTGAACCAAGTACCGGAGAGAGCAGACTCGCCGACCTCATCTGTGGAATCTACGGACACTATTGTCAGAGACACTGCAGACGGCATATTCAAGAAGCTCAACGATCGACCACACAAGAGCATTTGGGGCGACAAATCTGCCGTACAGCCGCTGGATGCAAGCCACGAAGTCATTATTCCTGAATCACACGACTTTCTATTCAACGACCAAGCGCCTACCAAGGCCCCAAAAACCGATTCGCCCATGTCTTCACCACCTCCAATTCAAACTTCGCCAAAGCGTCCGGTCCCCAATTTCAGCAGACCAGTGCTATCACCCCCAAAAGCCCCCACCCAGTCCAATACACCAACATCATCCTACCGAAGTTCACGCTCCAACTCAATACTACCCACCGTGTACGAATCGTCAAGTGCCGGTGCGGACGCAGACGAGACGCCCCAGGAAAGCGAAGACGACGCAGACGACGACGACGCGTATTCCATCGCCCCATCGACAATCGCGCCATCAATCATGTCCGCCCAATGGCACAATTCTCCCCGCGAACGACTCGGTCTCGGTGGGCGCCTGAGTATCAACGAAGTCTCCCCATGGGACACTGCGAAAGATACGCCAGGTAAGCCCAAGAAGCACAGGCTCTCCATGGTCTTCAAGGGCACGTCATCACGGTCGTGAGGGGACTGACCTTGTTGCTGCAGTGCTTCGACATCACCCGCGAACTATGGCGACTGTCGATTTCTAGAGTGTGCTTTGTTGTATATTTCGCTTTAGCTTCGGCTTTTGTTAGGCGTTACTGCACTCTCGCTTATGTGTTTGTGGGCCGTAGGAGGTCGCTATTTCGTTGTATGTAGATACCCAGGTTGCGTTTCACTTTGTATTTCGGTCAAAAGGTGACACGATACTGGTCATGATTCTCCGGGGTTTGTTCTGTTTTGTTTATGAGTTTTCGGCATATGCATCATATGGAAGCTTGATGGATGGATGGATGGATGGATCTTACGATATGTAGCATACTGAATCACAGCTGTCAAGGCATTGCTGCTCCAACTATAATTACCCTCTTCTTCGCCGTCAAAGTCCCTTCCCCTTTCCAGGCTACACATACAAACGCGAACACGATTCCCAGATTACTCACCAGTCCAATCCAATAGCCGCTGATCGACACGCCAAACCATCGAAATCCAACACTAGTCACGTCGACTTATTCTCCGTCTGTCGTTCCCAATGATCGCGCAAAGCTAAACTAGCCCCCGATTCCAGTAGACTGCGTAGATCTACACGCTGCGAACGCATGTAGAAGTTTTTAACGGGCACGAGCCGTGTCGGAGCTTTGTCCGCGCCCATCTTCTCGAACGAACAACATGTGCCGAGTAGAATTTTCAGAGGCGCTGTGCACATCGTATTTTGCATACGTGAGCCACGTGCTACATGCAGGGCCTTTCGTGCGAACAAGGAAGGACCCCGAATGGCCCATGTGGTTGCGGCGCATGGGATTGACGCGATGCGCGAGCACGCAAGATGGAGAAGGTTTTGACGGGCGTGCGTGGCGTGCGTGGGGGGAAGAAGGTTTTGATGGGTGGTCTGAGAGTATGGTTCTGGGGAAGGTTGGGCGAAGGGATTAAGTTGCACGCGCGTGGAATTGTGTGGGGTGATGGGTAGTGTATGTTTGGAGGGTGGAGAGTACTAGTGAGGCTACATGCACGTGATTATATTGGTGAGGTGGTATATGTAAGCAAGCTTACTATAGCTGGGACTAGAAATAATCCTCATGAGGACGTACTGTAGTGTTCTCTGAATTGGCTACATGTATCTGGATATGTGACATCATACTTACTGCGTGTAGTTCTGAACCGGAGATGTCTCCAATAGCAGTCTCTCAACCCCTCATCTATAATGACAAATGATACATATCTAATTATAACGGTTGTCATACCCATTAGACTGCTAACATCGTATGTGAGAGTGATCAATCTACCCACCAATTTGCCATTGCCCAAACCGCACCATCATCACCAACACTACATCCCACACATCCCAATCCCCCCATCATGTCCCCCTACAAGCTCTACTCCAACCCCGCATCCGGCAACAGCTACAAGATCCGGCTCCTCGCCTCACTCCTCAACATCGACCTTCCCACCACCAACATTGATTTCCTCAAAGACGAACAACACTCCCCCTCCTTCCTGGCCATCAACCCGAGAGGCGAAATCCCCACCCTCGTCGTCGACGACAAAACAGTCCTCTGCGACTCCTCCGGCATCCTAGTCTACCTTGCAGGCAAGCACCCCAGCGGCAAGTACTGGTCCACGGACATCCTCGAGCAAGCGCGTATCACCGACTGGCTCGCCTTTGCCAACAGCTGGGTGCAGTACGGTGTTTTCACCGCACGCGCAATGCTCAGCTTCGGTGGCGCGTACAACGGCCTCGGCTTCACGGGGTGCGAGCAAACGTACAAGGACGCCGTGACTCGCAGCTACAAAAGCCTAGATATTCTGGAAACCCGCCTCAAGGAGCGTGACTGGTTGGCGCTGGATCGTCCGACGGTCGCGGATGTAGCGGTGTTTGTGTATGTGGCGCTGAGCCCGATGGGGGATGTGGTGCATGATGGACATCCGGGTGTGAAGGCGTGGGTTGAGCGGGTTGGGAAGTTGGATGGGTTTGTTAAGATGGATGGGCTGGATGATCCGTTTTATATGAGGAGGAGTGGGGAAGAGAATACGCATGCTAGTGTGAGGCATTTGGCGAAAAAGGTTCCGGCGTGAGGAATGTAGAGCGCACGACATGGAAGTAAGGATGCAAAAGTGGGAGTTCATAGCTCTTGGGAGGGATAACAAAGATAGTCCTATTATGTGGGCAGCAAGAGTAGCAGCTAAATTCAAAGCAAGACTGCCAATGTTGTCCGTGGCATTGGCGAAGAGAGGGTCTTGTGTCTTGCGCGCTTGTGACTAACAATCAGAGGCAGAGATCCTCACGCTGGAAGATTATCTGCCTTACTAAGACGTCTAACATTCTCCGCTTTCCTGTCTTCAGCCAGAATGGAAGCAAACTTGCTAGCTTTGCGAATTTGTGGCCCTTTCCAGTAAAAGATGTAGATCGGTACAACAACCAGACAGGACAATCCTGCCAGCACTGTAGTTGCATACTCCGAAGGACGCTTGTCGCTCAAATTGTGATATAGCGGTGCGGCGTACATTGCGGATATACCAGCGAGGAAGTCTCGCGCGAAGGCATTACCACCAGTCGCTGATGCAGAGTACGGGCCGTATGCAGCAATCATGTAGTCCACCGAGGAATAGTAGATGGCGAAGTTGGCGAGGCCGACGAGAAAGGAAAAGATCATAGGTGCGATCCAGTGTGTTTGCGGAGGGCCCATGCAAGTCCATGCAAAACCGAAGAGGCCGATTGGCTCGAAGAGCGCCAGCAGTAGGAGTGGCTTTAGCCGCCGCTCAGGCGACATCCAGTCCGGACCGTTCTTCTTTCTCAGATGATCGTCTCGCCAGAACCACGGCCAGTACAAGAAGTAGGTAAAGAAGTACGAGGCGTTGATGGGAATGAATGCCCAAGCCACTTGGAGCGTGCCGAAGCCAAAGTTATCGGGGAACGTTATGGCGAAGGCTTCAAGGAAAGTGAAGATCAAGGCGTCTGAGAAGCCGGATAGTAGAGACAAGAAGAGGACAATAGGCTCGCGAACGAACATCTCAAACGGTCGCAGCCAAATTTTGCCAGCTTCCTTGAGGGATATGCGGGGACTCTTCAACTCATTGGGACCATAGATATTGGGGTCTTCGCCAGACTTGCGGCGTCGCTTCGCTTCACGATCGAGGAGGATAGTCGATCGGCTCTCGGGCATGAAGAAGTGAACTGCTTGCACGGTGACGCCAAAGATCAGCTGCACCCAGAAATTCCATTGCCAGGAAAGATCTAGAAGCTTGTTAGCGATGTGCGGATTCGAAGCACGTTCGATGTACTCACAGCGCTCAATGGGCCCACCGATAACACCGCCGATACTTGTACCGATGGTTGAGGAGAGCACAATGAAGCACAATGGCCAATGTTGAGTCTCCGGTTCGTACAAGTCTGCGATCAGTCCCAACGTCACACTGCCGCCGGCAGTCGACAATCCACCCTGATACCGTCAGTCCTCGCATCGTTCAATGAATTCGTCAGACCTACAAGAGCTCTGCAAACCACGATGGTGCCAAAGTTTGGCGCGACTGAACATGGGATCTCCCAAATGTTGATGAGGAACATGCTAAGCTGCAAGATCGGCCAGCGCCCAAACTCTTCACTCCACGGCGCCCACAGCTCGCATCCAAAGGAGTAGAAGACGAGGTAAATCATCTGACCAACTCGAGCGGCCTGTTGACTTATCCCGAAGTGATCCGATAGAGGTTTGACGGCGCTCGGGTACACCGATGTGTTGAAGTTCATCGAGATCTGAATGCCAGCGATAGAAGCCAAATACATGGCTTTCTTCCACTTGGGCCACGTGTATGCGAGTTTATCCCAAGCCTCCCATTCTTTTAGCTCTCGCTTGCCGTCCGGACGTGAGGCGTTCGGTGGGTGAGCGTCGCCTCGACCATCGATGGATGCTGGGGCGCTGGCTTTTGACTTCTCATCGTCGCTTGGGCTGGTGCTATCCAGGAGTTGGCTGTGTCTGCGTTCTTCGCTGGTATCGTTTCCAGTCAAGACGCCCGAGCTGACTGGTGGCGATGGATGTCTCGGTTTCTCTTCCATGGTACTTCAAGCTGGGAAAGAAAAACGTTAGAACTCGGACAGTGGGACGTGGGCCAGACGTTCTCAAAGTATAGGAATATCACATCGACAATAATGTTTATGACGTCTAATTGAAAGCTCAGAGCACGGTAGTCCGACTCTCCACTGTTGAGGGATATTTTGCCCGGGTTTCTCCATTCTTACACAAAATGGAGAACATCGGCCGCATTTGGGACAGCTGAAAGCGGTAGCGGTGTATATCTGTGCATGGTGAAAACGCACATACTGTCAACAATTGGCTCAATGCGAAGCGTTCGGCCGATAGTCAGCCGTGCTGTGCAGATACAGATTCTGTCCATCGATGGCAGTAGAAACCACGATCACCAGGGGTCGTTGGCATGTATCAAGGTGGAACGTGTGCTGACATCTTCGCACTAATTATCTCTAGACCCGATTAACTGACGATAAGTGTCGCAAAGATTTGGTGTTTGGTGGAGACCATGCCTGAGATCTGCATGCGGCTCAAACTAAGAAGTGACGAAGTGGGGCCGGCAAGCCTTGATCTCTGTGACATCATGCCAGACTTCGCCAGACTTGACTCCAACGTGCATATTGTGGTTGTTGTGAAAGCCGCAAAAACATTCCGTTCACTCTTTTTGAGGCTCTTCGACACCGATATCGATATGGCTGGATGCGAGTTGATATCTAAAGTACCCACAACGACCTCACCAACCAGCTACATGCAAACAAGTACGCATCAGGTACAATTCTGGAAGTACGTTACACGAAGCATAATCTTGCGTACGGGAAGTCCATCTTGAGATAGGTTCATTGAAGTCGCCGGCCATCGTGACTGCTGTTATCATACTTAAAACACCACGATGATTGATTTGTAAAGCGACTTCACCAAGATGAATTTCCACAAGGAAGAGGGCGAACATGGATTGTAAGAAGTCTGAGTTCCTGGGACGATGCAGGATCGAGGCAACAACTCGCCTTATCTCTTCCCCTCCTTGCACTCACCCCACCATCCGCATCCTCCCGCCAACAACACATCCACAAATACACGTATACACATATATTCACAAGCACATTAGTCTGTCACTGAATGACATAACAACTCACACTCACAAAACTCCGCCAACGTACTTCCGGCCCCCAAGATCGCCGCTGTACGCTTAAGCAAAAGGTGGGGCGCAGTCCCTCTTTCTGAAGGACCATGCAGCTCGTATCTGCACCATCACGCATGCACGCTAGAACACCTGTCTCAGCCTCACTTTGGTCCATTCGTTTGCCCTACACATGCAAGCCTCAGGCAAGAATGACGACGGGTAAAAAGGCAAATGAAGATGAAGGACGACGTGGCAAGCGCGAGATGCGCGTGGTGATGAATGGACGGCAAGATGAAGGGAGAGCGGAATTCACGCGCTCAAGTCTGATCGCTGCAGTTGTATTGGTGATGTCGTGAGTTGCATGAAGCGTTTAGCCATTCATCTCCTACTCCGACTTCACCGTTATTCCTCCCTGCTTCAAGTTCACCAGTCTCACCACTTTCAGTCCCAACACCGAGCGACCGATCGCTTATCCGCCGTTCCAACACCCTGGACCCCAATGGCCCCTTTCAGCCCCAGACGTTCCTCCCCACCACCCCACGTGTCATCCGGTGAAAGTTCCTGGAATAAGGCGTAAGCTCCGCGACGTTTGTTTCACAACCTCGTGACAGGGGAGTCTGCCTTGTATGTCTGATAGGCGAGAATGCAGTGAATAAGCCAATGAGAGGTGGGATTTTTGGTAATGACATTTTGATATTGTGGTGTGGCCGGGTGGAGGGCGATTGTCGTGTAGATTGTACTGGAAGGGGGCTGAGACATTGTGCGTGGTGGGTGGTGTGGCTGTGGATGGGTAGGTCACAGCATGTGCGAATGTGGCTTGAGGCTGTGCTGAACATGAGATTTGTAGTACTTTGTACTGTAGATACTTGCGAGGAAAGTAAGTACTGTTTGATCAATGCTGTGTAGGAATCACCAGAGGGTAGCAATGAATGCAGCTTGTATGCATATGATGAAGACTTTCAATTTTGACGCTTCCAAACAATGAAAACCGAAATATTCTTGCGCCAGGGTATCAAGCTAAAAGCGAAATTCATAAAGTCGTGTAAATGAACAATCACTCCTCCGACTCCTCCGCGCCACTATCCCGAGCTCCAGATCGTCGTGGCTTCCCAAGCCCAATCTTCCAGCCACCATGCTCTCGCACAACAAGTCCCTCATCAAGCAGATATCGCTCAAGGCTCTCGTCCCGATTCCAAAGTTTAACGTCCAACATATCAACAGTGTTGCTCTTGTCCTTCTCGAGATGACGACTAATATGCTCCATACGCTCTTCCCACGACGAAGGGCCTTCAAAAGTCTTATCGCAGAAGAGGCAGACAGACTGCTGTGGCGGGTTGCGAAGCTTCCTCAAACAGCGCGACTGATGTTTTGGCAGGTTGTCTTCGTTGACTGGAAACTCTTTTTGCGCGCGGGCATGGTTGTGGTCTTTTGATGCAGCGTGCATGCGGCGCAGGTGCTGTGTGAAAAGATCCTTGCGATTGAAGTCGTTGTAGTAGACGGCCTGATCGTCATTGGGATCAGTGGTTGGTGGGCAGATATCGCATCGCCAGAAGCCGAGCTTGATGTGCTGGGTGTTGACGTGCCTCTTCCATTCGTTCTTGGAGGCGAAGGTTGAGTTGCAGCCATACGCTGTCAGTGGGCATGGGAATGGTCGCCGGTCGTCGTCGATCTCCATATGTTTCTTCGATGCGCACGAGACACGACGAGCCCTTTGCTTGGTGACTTTGTTGGTGTTCGCAGGCTTGGACACACTGGCTCGTTTGGCATTTCTGTTTGGGCTACCGCTCGAGGCGGAGGACCGCCTTCGCTTGCCCGACTTGTTTGACCTAGGGGTGTAATCGCAGTCTGAGTCGGATGCCGGGTCTTCATGAACGTCATCCATCGGTACAACCTCCTCGGCGTCTCTTGGTGAGTTGCCAATGCCTGAGTCGGCATACTCCCTCGAATCATCCGACGTCGTAGTGTCCATCTTCACAGGGACATGCTCGGAGACAACTTCGTGCTTTGTGTCAATCGTCTCAATGTCCTCCATAGCCGGCTCAGACTCTAGCTCGTGGTGTTCGTACTCAAGTTGGCGTAGAGTGACGCTGCCGCCGAGATGCGGAAGGGCGGGCAGATAATCACAGTCCTTGGAGTTCGTGGGATATGGTAGCACTGGTTGAGAGAATGCTTCTGTAGGGCTACCGTATGGATCTCCTCGAAAGGTGAGTGGCGAGTGGAGCTCGTTTTGTTGCGAGGTGTTACCGCTCGATGCAGACGTTCGGTCTGGTGAAACATTACGGTAGCAGTCTGCTGAGGGCCATTGGTCGAATCGATTCACCGGAAGGCGCTCGAAGGTATTTTTGGCATAGAGAACGCTCTGAGCGATGGAATACTGGTCGTGCATGAACCGGTCAAGTGGTCGGACTCCTATGGCACCATTCTCAAAGTCGTCAAAGTATGTTCCATCCTCCAGACTGAAGTGCATATCTTGCTGTCTGTATGAAGTCCCGTAGTTGTAGTGCTCTGCTCCCCACCCGGTATAGTGAGACTCGTCCATGCTCATGATTTGTGGGAGGTCTCCGTACTGAGCCATGGCAAGTGTCTTGATGCGTGACAAGAGACTTCTGGTTGTCGATGTCGGGGCGTGATGTCAAACGATATAGAATCGAGATGTAGATGGTAGTTCAGTGTATATGTACTGTTTGGAGATTCGGATGTCCTGAAACCTGCCCTTAGTAGCAGCAAGCCGGGTAGATGTAGGCAACCAGCCGAGTATGACGAAGGCTCGAAAAAGTGTAAAAGGGGCGGAGTATCGATTGCAGATACTGATTCCGAAGGCAGCAAGATGTAGACTTGTTGATAGCTTGCACTGCCCTGGAGTTGCACTGATGTACCCCCATTTCCTGTTCCCATATCCTACTTCGCTTTATGATGGAGACTGAGCAGAGCCGCATAACCTGGACCAATAAGCTTCAGTTCCACCACTCGTCTTGGCGACATGAGACCCTGGTCGAGTACAGCACAGCTTTCACCGGTGGACCTTCGCTTCCACGGGACCAGCCACCACCTTACTCAACGTGGGCGTCTAGTTCTGGCCGGCGTCGCATATTGGGCAAGGCCCAAGATTGGAGCCCCAGAAACAAAAGTAATTACGCCATGGATATGGCGGATCGCTACCGTATCGCAGCACATCTGGAGCTTACTGCAGTCTCGCACGCTCGAGCAAACATGAAACCCTGCAGTCGATTGAGCTCATGATGGTCTGAGAGCAGACGCAGGGGCTATCGCATTCTCGAATCGTTGAAGCATTGTGAGATGAATTGTGTGTTCGCGCGGGTGTATCCTGGAGTACCTCGTGAGCCGTGCCTGAGGTTGGCCCCGAGAAAAGCCACGCTGCGCAGGCTCGGGAAAGAGGTGCGAGCTAGCGGGCAGTGTGAACGCTAATATGATATGACCATTTGGGGCGAAGCGGAACGAATGCGCGACAACTGCATTCAAAAGACATGGAGAAGCGATCCCAATCACTACCACCTACCCATACTTCAGGAAGGACAGCTTCATCTGGAGGCCGACTCCAAGTGGATTTACGAGCATGCTTCTGTGTTCCCACACCTGCATCAGGGGTCTCACCATCCCGAGGCCGCGACCGCAGGAAAAGGAAAGCTGATTGAGCAGCCCAAACCCCAACCGAGCCAAGAGAGCATTTGTTAAGCGAATGAATGTGTAGTGGAGGGAGGAGCGACACCCTCATTCGATTGGCGAATGTGGTCTCCTGGGGGCGCAATCGTGCGTCTCTCGAATTAGGCAGCGAGGCATTTAGACAGGGCGGAGCATCGGACTAATAACTTGTTCATGGTCGTTGTACACATCTCGAAGGGCACTGGAAGAACAATAGCTTAAACCCGACATCTCTCGAGTGGTGAAAAACGCCAACAAGTTGCGCCAGGGCTGTTTTCCGCTCACGGCACGTGCTCGAGCTTCGTCCACGTCAATCTAGAATGCGTCTTGCGCTGGCGATCGGCTGCTTTGACCGCTCAATTCATAGGCCTCGAGGCGTTGGGGCGCATTGGGGGCGGTGCGAGCCGTAAGAGCAGACGAGAGGGAGGGGTCGGCGGGGAAGTGACTGCTTGGAGGACTCGGAGGTGTGATGCCGTCCCGAATCAAACGACCTGGCACTGCTTGACCCCTGCATCGGCGCCTCGACGTGTTCGTCCATGCTCGCAGCCACTATCAATCATGGTCGATTATCCGGCGGCTCTGCACTGATGCTGTGAGACATCATCAATCACATTCGATATGAGAGTGCTGTGCTGTCAGAGCAGCTAGGGAAGCCACAGATTTTCAGACGAAGTCACTATCACTTGAGAGAAGCGGCAAAACATGACTTGAACTGTGCTAGGGCTACATGTGACGGCTTTGAATATGTCCAAAATGCTTTACAGAGCACAAGCTTCAACTCGGCGTGTCAGCTAACATGCCGTCCCCGCAGATCTCCGTGTCCACATCGTACCACACTGCCACATCCACAGCACTGGGACGAGGAGTCATAGAAATCGGCTATCTTTACACCGGATAGGCGGGTCAGGCCCCCCTGCGTGGCCGCCAACGCGGGATGATAACTCCTCATAGTCCTTCTTGAGATGTGGGCTTACACAAAATATGTACATGGCTGTAGGTATTGCAATATCGACGCCACCAGCGCGTCGACTCTCATGCAGCGTATTTGGCGACTAGACGCTCCTCAATGCCCTCGAGAATCCATTGATGATCCAGCACCTCTAGATTCTCGGCTTCGTTCTGGAACAGCTTATCAGGATCCTGTTCCGGACCCATCATGCCGGCGCCTGGATTCGACATGGCCATTTGTTGCGTCACTTGATTGGCGGCTAGGGTTGTCAGCTCGGAGTGACCGGAAAGCGAGTTTGCTGGGAAGATTTACCGTTGTTGCTTCCCAAGATAAAGTTGTACACAGGCTGCAACCCGAACAGTGTAAGAAAGTACCAGGACAGACTGGACACCCATCTGACATCCAGATCACGAGTACCGACTCCAGACTGGAGCATTGATTTAAACTGCGGCGTCAACGGAAAGGGCAGCTTCACTGTTGGTCAACAGCGGTTAGCGAAGGACTACTAGGCGTATTATGTGGCTGTAGGATGTTGCTAGTATGGTACGCGCTGTGGCTGACTTTCGAGAAAGTATGGGCACTCCGAACATCCGCGTCAATACCTCGACTCGTGTAGTCAGGAAAACTCGTTTTGGCTGAGGGAACGGCCTCAATCGGGTACGGTACCACGTGCAAAATGAATGTATCCAACATGAACTTACTAATAACAAAGCCCGAAAAGAAGGCATTAATCCACCCCATGATCAGACTCTGCGGCACCATCATAGCCATATTGCCCTTCATCATGCCCATCATGCCCTCCATAGCCGCCGGATCGCTCATAGGGTTCGGCCTGGGCTTGCCCCTCGACTCTGGGTCGGCCAGGAACTTGCCCTCCTGGTAAGCCTGCACCATGTACGATTTGCGCGCCTGGAAAGAGGCAGGAGAGAGCACGTTTGCGTTGGTGCGGAGGTTGACGCCGCGGACGAGGGAGCGCTGTTGCCGGATTTTGGGAAGGTCTTGTTTCTTGGGCGTGGTTTGGAGGAGTGTCATTGCGTAGTGGCGGAGGATGCCTGTGAGAATCTGAGGGTGTTGTTAGTAGTAGAACTATCAGAACAACGTAGAGGAACGTACCATAACCACTGTGATGGGGAGCAGTATCCACCAACTGCCATGCTGTTAGTGATGCATATAGCCCTTCATCGAGACCACGTACAACAGGGCGGGATCCCTATGAATTGTCTGCACCACGGGTTGTGCCATCTTGCCGGTAATGAGCGAGATGCGCGCGTCGATAGAGTAATCAGAGAGTGGTGGGTGGTGAATGATGAAAGCTATGCGGCGGAATTGCGGGAGAGGGCCAGGGTCCGACCGCGCCTTCGCTGAGTGGACACCTCTGCTTTCCACCACCAAGCTCACTCACTATAGCGACTGCGAGAGCTTCACGCTCTACGACCACCATTCTCTCTTTCTTGTCATACACTTAGAAACCACACACACGTCAAGATGTCGGCAACACAGAAGATCGCCGTTCACTCACTGTCTGGTAAGTGCCATATGCTTCCTCACCTCACATAAACTATAATAACAACACCAGACCTCAAGAACACCACCGACGACGCGCTCCCCAACTACCTCCACTCCCTCAAGTTCAAGCAAATCCACACACAAACCGACATCCGCCTCGTACTCGGCTACGTCGCCGTCGCCATCTCAGGCGCACTCTTCTACTTCGACTGGAAATTCGGCTGGGAAGCCTCAAAACCATACACAGCACCGGCCGTCGCAGCGTATTTCATCCTCAACGGCGCGTTTTCGTACTGGCTATGGTTCGTGGAGAAGGGCGTTGTGTATGAGGGTGAGGGCAAGACGGGAAGGGTACGTTCAATGCGCGAGTAAGCACGAGATGAAGAGAGGCTGACAGTTGACACAGGTCCGAATATCCTCACACACGAAGAAACACATCCCCATCTACGAATGCGACGTCGTCTTCACGCCCAACGGCTCCTCGCTCGCACAGAACATCAGCATCCGCGCGCCCATGACACGCTGGTTCACCGCAGACGGCTTCTTCACTGCGAAGCCCTTTCAGCAGTGGCTGGCCTCGGAAGTTCCTGTCATTGGCGCCGCTGACCCGAATAATGTCGTCGAGGAGATTGGTAGGGGGAACACGGCGGATGCTGGACAGGGACAGAACAGCTTCAATGTTAATAGCTCGAATGCGGCGGAGATACTGGAGCATCTGAAGGCTAGTGGAGCGAACTTTGCGGGTGCGACTGGTGGGAGTGGGCGGAGGAGAAAGGCATAGATGCTGCGTGGATGAGGTTAGGATTCGTGAAGGGCAAAATGGCGTTGGAATGGTGAAAGTGCGTGGTTGTGAGCCTTGCATATTTGGCATACCCGTATGATGATATCTGAGGTCATGAGTACCCATCGAAAGGTACATGAAGTGTGTCCAATGCATGAAACGCCATGAAATGCGATGCTCTGTGTCCCTTCGGCTTTGGTACCCTATAACAACTTTCCTTTTCATGCGACGCCCTCGGCCCTTGTTTAGTCTACCGTCTCCATGCTCCTTGCACCGCAGGCTCAAAACTATTGCTCCTCCTGCTCTAGCAATGGCAACACATCCAGCTCTCTCCTTACGATCCTCTCGAATTCCTCCCTGTCGATGCCCGAAGCTTTGGCAAGGCGGAACAAGCTCTTGATGTCTGTGCTGATGTGCTGCTTGATCGCAGTCTCCGCCTGGCTATAGTTCTCTGCTTTTCGCTCCAATCTTTCCACAGAGTTGGTTGAAGCAGATGAGGAAGGCCGAGGATGGTTCAAACCAGAGAAGTCGTCAACACCTTCCATGCCATCTGTATTGCTCACGAGATGTGCAGGCGGCATCGACGAGTCGTAGCCGTTGGGTCCTAGATTTGAAGTCTCGAGTGGCTCGGTCTGCGGCTCGCGTGTGTAGTTCAGAGCGTCGCCGTTCAGTGTCGACTCACCAGCCGCAGGGGCTACCTCGTCAGGATCGTGGGCATCGAGGGCCGGTTGGACTTCCGAAGCGTAGCGCGCAAAGTAGTCGAGCTCTGACTGCGTTGGCCCGACCTGGGTACGGCCACTCATCGGCACAGGCGAGCGCTTGAGCTGAGGTGTCTCTCCCGGCGTCCTGTCGTATGCTGCCCAGTATGAATCGTCGTCTTCCTCCTCAGTTTTTGCCGGCTCTGCGAGCAATACTGGCGTGGCCGTGACTGTATTGCTCTTAGATGATTTGCGCCGGAAGCCTGCCTCGTTCGCCTCGCCCATGCTGACGAACCATTCTGTGCCATCGTCTGCGTCTTCCGTGCCTCTCAGCTCGGCGAGAAGCCATCTGCTACCACCCTCTCCGCCCGTACACCATAGGTATGTTGGAAGGAGCCCGAATTCGCCGAGTTCTAAGCGCGCGTGTATTGTCTCGGGGTCTGATCGTCGGTAGAGTATCTGGTCAGGGTCGTCTACCTCGATCTCGCCTGACGAGGGATGAGGCTCGACATTGATCTTCTCTATGACTTGTGGTAGCCTAGATCCAGCATCTCTGTCCCAGCATAGCAACGACAGCCAATCATCAGAGGCAAGTAGCTGCAGACGTTGACGGAGAATCGGCGACAGGAGGGGTAGAAGGCCCGGTGGCGCTTCCTTCGCTATTATGGATGTGGACAGACAGGCCAGAAGCGGCGGGAGAAGCTCCCTTGAGTCTGGCTGTGGGATGGCCTGGTTGAGTCCAGGCATGGCTGTATGTGCGGGGAAGAGGTGGGGGTTCGACAGAGGCGTGTTTGCAGCGGCGCGCTGTCTGCTTGAGAGATGAGTCTCGAGATATCGAACGGAAGATCCGGAGAGTGACTGTCTGTCCTTGCTGCTATGTTCTCGCAGTGTTGAGTGAGCCAAAAAATAGGATGAAGTTATTAGCGTTGCAGTGAAATTTCAGGCAAGAGCAACGCCGAAGTTCACAGCCAGACTCGAAGATCGTATGCGTCTAAGAGGCACTGTCCTAGACCGCGGTTTTCTCAATCAAATCTTCCTGTGTCCGAAAGCGTGTATCGTGTTGCTGAGCTAAGATGTTGAAGCCGTCTGCATACGGAAACGGACGTTGACAACCAAAGGGTGGCACAAACGACGCGGAGGGTGTATAAGAAGAGTGATTCTCGAGAAGGCATGAAGCAGAGGGACGAGCCCAAGCGCACGATGGCTCGTCTCGGCTCATGGCGACGGTCATACGCTTCGATTGTTTGGAGACTCGTGATCCGTTCCGCCGAAAATGTGGCACCTGCCCGGTTGTACTTGCCCGCGTCGAGACGCGACTATCTGCGTTAGCCGTCCGCAGAGCCTCGTCAAAATACTCCGTACCAGGTCGACATTTTCGGCATCTCCTTCACTTGCAGCACAATTTTCGTGAAAGAACAGGCAGATTGATCCGTCATCTCTCCACAGCGCTCCAGCCCTACAGTACAGTCATTGTCGCTATCTGACAAGCAACTCCGCCTTGAAGTGGTACCAGCACATCACCAACTCTCACGATGTACATGACCGCACTCGAGTGCACCAAGAAGTCTCAGCACATTGAGTCATATGTGGCTGTGATGTTATTTTGGCTTCGTTAAGAGCTCTGCGGCATCTGCGGCCCTGAAGATCTGGCGCTTGATCGACTCCGTCGTCCATCGCAGACAGCCTTTATTTCCACCTTCTCGCCGACAACACTACAGTGCCTACTCCATGGCGACTGGGTGGGCTACAAGGCATGTCCTCCTCATGTGCAACCAAGAGTTGCTTGCAACGGCTAACTAAGCCTTACATCCATTGGGGTCACCCCGTTCTCCAGTCTCTAACATTACTCCCCTGACACGTGCCTGATTACGACTTACCATCAGTCAGCGTTGCCCTGAGAGGTAGCCAGATCTGAGAAGCGGTGTCCTCCGCCAATCTACTCATTCATCGAGGTACTGCTTCATAGAGCATACGAGTGGTAATGCTAAGTTGTTCGTCGAACGAAGGCAGCCAACGATGGTGATAATGAGGCAAAATTCAAGTATACCTGTGTTGTGATACAACAGCAGTCCTCGGATGTATCCTCACTCGCTCGTATGTGAGAACATGCAGCAGTTCATCTTGTTGGGCTTGTTGATTCCCCGAGGACTGCTCGCCTGATGCAGACAAAGCGTGAACAGTGTCCTGAAGGCACTCATCGCGCCGCAAATTCGGCCACATCTCCAGTGGTATCCACTACCGGTAACGTCCGGCACTTTATCCGGCTGAGCTCGATGATCATGAAACTGGAGGCTCAGGCACATCCCCCGGTGTGGCTGAAGACGCGCGGATCAACCTTCACTAGATCAATTTCGAGATGGCTACACGAGCTATAATCTGACTTCATAGTCTCGAGGGATGTACTATGATCGGGTGCAAACGATTGGGACGACCAGAAGGTATCAGTTCAATTCTTCCCCAACAACACGGGCGAGAGACGGCATTAGCACGCTCTGCGCAGCGTGAACGACTGGTCGCTTGGCTCGCCCTTTATATAGCACCCTGGCCATGGGTTGTTCAAATACTAAGCGCCCGGCTGAGCAGGCGAGCAGCGAACGCCGCGACCAGCGTGTTTCATGAAAAGAAGAAATACATTTTAAGAAAGCGGTTGCAGCAAGCCGACGTGCTATAGTATTTGTAGAGTCAAAGACTGCACTATCGGCAGCTTTTGAATATATGATCCGCCCCGGACATAGCCACAGCCACATGCCCCGTGTCCCCGCCCGCATCTCTCGAAGCTGGGGCTGTGCAGGTGTATCAAGCCTGCCAAGATCCTCTCGCAGACCCGCGAATCTGCCTCGAGGCTTCAATCAAGCTTGAATCGCGCGTGCCAGCGTCGCGCTTGTTTCCAACAAGCTGCGCTGTTCTTGAGATTCCCATCATACTCCGGAGAGTACTGCGCCCGCGTTGTTTCGAGCTCGCAAAGGCGGTCCCCTTGGCACTTCAGCCCTCCACCCCGGTCCGACACTTCTGGACGTCTTGGGGAACCCCAAATCAGCCTTGACCGGTGCCTGCAGTCTCTCCCTCGTTGCTGCGGCTGGCTTCAGTGTCCGCCACGAATTCACGCTGTTTCCGCCAACCAACTAGCCAACGTCGCAACTTTCTACCGCTGCGCGCCCGTCTGCCAGCTTCTACCGTCCCGCTAATCCACTGCAACTCATCAACTTCGAGGGGAATCGGCACCGCCATTATTGCCCTCCACCTTTGCAGAAGCCAACCCTGCACGAGGCAGATCACACACGACCAGCGGTCATCCTTCTCACGGCTCTCGCCACTCCATCTGTGATTCTACCACTTACCACATTGTCGTCTCCACACAAATCCTCCTTGTCGACGCAACCCCGGTGAATTCCTTCGATCTGGTCTGCCTGGCATCCGCACAAAATCGACTACACGCCGCCAGGCAGCATTATGCATCATTAAGCACGAAGTCACGTTACTTACCGCTTCGGAGGAAAATCGTGGCATTCGCGCGTCTATCTTCGCTGTCCAATCCATTTCGAGTCTGCCTTTCGGCAATTCTGCATGAGTACAGCAACCATGAATGCTGTTGATGCTCAGGCACAGCCAGTCGACGGGCAGCGCCGCCAGCAGCGCCACCCCCAGGACGCCCCTTCGCACCCCTACGCTCATGTTCCGCCTACCGCGAATTTCTTCATGCCAGACACTCAAGGCGCGTTTACATTCTCTGCTGAACCCTCTTCCATGATGTACGATGGCTCGTTGAATACCCTGCCAAGTTCTACTACTGGACCAGAGTCTGCTTATACACCCAACATAGGCTCGTCCATCGATTCTTCACTCCACCCGGACATGGTCAACTACTCCTATCCACCAGCAAATTATGCACAGATGCAGAACTATGGCCTGTCGCCTGGCTCCTATAACGGTAACGGCCAAGGCATCTCGCCATCCCACTCGGCAGAACACCTGAGCCCTGAAGGTGGCTACATGAGTGATCCGAGCATTCAAGACCTGAGTGCCTATACTACGCCAAACTTCCACCCACAACAACTGGATGACACGCTAGCCAATTTCACCATATCTGACAACGGCTCAGCCAACATCTACCAACCTTTTCAAGGCAACATGGACATGTCGCCGCTAACCTCGGGTACGCTGAACATGTTCAATGCTCAACCGCCCATGCTGCACAGCAACGGACAACGAGACCTCCACCATCAGCTCATGTCGCCTTCCATGACGAATAACTCAAGTCCGGTTGTGGGCAATGAGACTTCTGCCTTCCCTACCATGCACTACCCTGGCAGCTTTGGAACATCCACGCCCCCACATCAGACTGCCGAACTATCACATGCGACCCCGGTAAAGCAAACCCAGAGCCCGGCGCTGACGAACAGCCCCAGCAATATGGCAGCCCCTCACCCTCGGCCCCTCGCGCGGCACCTGACAAGTCCAATTGTGCGTGTAGAGCATTACAGCAGGGAGGACTCACCTTCCCGATCCGACAACAGCAGGCCCCTCAGCAAAAGAAGCCATGGTAGCCGCCCCTCGGCCCACCATCTTTCTCCATATCCACAGGAAGAATCTTCAGACGAGGAAGAGATACGCGAGCCGGTTCGCATGCAGTCTGTTGTGGGTGGCCATGAACGCAATGACGACGGCTCATGGGCAATGGGCGGGGCGGGTCAAGCTGGTCTCAGTCCTGAAGATCGTCAAGCGATGGGCGATGCTTGGGTGCCTAGCATAGGGGAGATGGTGGAGCAGCATGCAAAGCAAGAGAAGAAGCTCGAGGTTCAAGAATGGCTAACAAAAAGTGAGGTCGGCAGTGAGGCGGGCGATGTTCCGCCCTCTGGCAATCTTTTGGTCCCCCATGCTGGCCGTCGTCGCGCAAAGAGCACGAATGACCTGCATCGTCGCGATCCGCAGAATCAGTTCGGTCTTGGTGTTCGCACCAATTTCAATCGGTTCAACGATGCTAGCATACCTGGACCTGGAGTATATGTTGATGAACGAAGCGAGTACGATGACTACGAGGATGATGATGAGGATGACGAATTTGGTGAGCCTGAGTCTCCACCAGCGAATGTCGATGTCAAGGCCAGCCAGGATGAGAGCTCGTACTTCCCTCCTAGCAGAGATTCAGTGGTGGTCGCGGGTGCAGTCGTGCGGCCTTGGGTGGACCTTCCGTCACAATCTCCAGCTCCATCTAGCCGCTACCAACCACCAACCTCCAACGCGGCCATGATGCGCTTCCGTTTACGAGCCAAGGATGTTGAGTCAGCCTCCCTAGCAGCCACAGTCGGGTCTCGCAGATTGAGTGAATCCGATATTGGCAGTATTCGAGCTTCGCCTGGTGTTGCTAAGTTGATTGAGTCGCCGGATCCCAAGAAGAGTAGAGAGAGGCAACGGCGTCCCAGCTTCCTGGAAAACATACTACCCAAACGGACACCCAGCAATCTCCTCAAGCGAAAAGGAAGCATGCCTGTTCAGCAGTCTTCTGACACAGCATCAGACAAGTCGAAAGAGGTGGTAATGGAAAAGCCGAAGCGTATTGGGAGTTGGGGTCGGCCCAAAACGCCAAGAGTAGACACTAACCTCAGTAACCATAGTAGAGAGGGCGGTCCTCCAAGCGCAACTGGTCTATCAGCCAATGCTGGCCCGTGGTACTCTGGCGCAAGAAACGTGATCAAACGCAGCCGGAGCAGAAGTGACATTGGCAAGTCTCCAGGATTGAAAGAGCTTATGACACAACACGGCGGCCCACCAATGCCAATGTTAGCATCGCCACTGGCTGAAACCGAAGCCACCAAGCAATCTGCGCAGCCCAGCCCTGCTGGGGATGATGACGACGATGAACAAGAAGCTGTGAAAATGGATCTCAACGTTCGTTCTGATCCTATCATCCCGACGTATGAAGGTTTCCGAACACATTCCAGGCAACTCAACCCGCGTTTGGCCGACTTCATGGTTGAGCGGATAACTCAGGAGCAGATGCGCAGATACAAGCGTCTGCTTGAGTTTCGCGTCAAGCACATGAACGCTGTAAAGAATCACGACTGTGCGTCTGTTGGATTTTGCCCAGATCTTGGAGGTGAAGCAAAACAGCTACCTCCTCGTGCTGGGAATAAAGACCCTGATGCTCCCTTCATTGGCTTTCAAGTCACTGCGCCGGGGGGCTCCGAAGATGATGGAGAGCCTGCACCAGAAGGCACCGTCCAATCCGCACAATTTCCATCGGGTGTTCCATTGCCACCAGTGAAACGACTCCCAGCAGAATTTGAGTGTCCCTTGTGCTTCAAGGTCAAGAAATTCTACAAACCTTCAGACTGGACCAAACACGTTCACGAGGACGTCCAGCCGTTCACTTGTACATTTCCAAACTGCGGCGAGCCAAAGTCTTTCAAGCGCAAAGCTGACTGGGTCCGACACGAGAATGAACGGCATCGCCAATTAGAGAATTGGACATGCCAAATAGCTGACTGCAACCACACGTGTTATCGCAAAGACAATTTTGTACAGCATCTTGTTCGAGAGCACAAGATAGCAGAGCCACGCCAACGGACTGGACGAACAGGTAACAAAGATGTGCCAGCAGCAGATCAAGGTACGTGCACTCGGCATACTCAAGTTGTAGTGGTTAATCATTATTCAGACGACATTTGGACGATTGTCGAGAAGTGTCGCCGTGACACTACTAAACAGCCGAAAGACGAACCCTGTCGTTTCTGCGGCAACATTTGTGCGAGCTGGAAGAAGTTGACTGTTCATTTGGCGAAACACATGGAGCAAATTAGCATGCCGATACTCACACTTGTGGAGCAGAAGCAGCTCAATGCGGATAGTATCATCAGTCCTGTCGTTGAAATGCCCGAGAGCCGCAAGTTGTCCATGACTCCCAACAGGTCGCCCATCGATAATGGTTCACGATACAATCCTACTTCGACTCTAGCCCCAGGGATCGACCCATACGGCCGCTTTCCACAAGATCCGAAGCCCGAGGTTGCAGCCAGTACTATGCAAACTTACCCGCCGCCACAGATGGTGCCGTACAAAGGCCCGCAACCAGCTCAAATGAGTGGCTACGCAGCTTTTGTTACGAGTGGACAGACCTACCCAAATCAAACATATCCAGGACTTCAGCAGCCGCCAAAGCCACACAATGGCTATGTCAACGGGCTACAGATACCGAATCAGCCCTATGGGAATGGGCAATACTCCGTGGCTCCCGTGTCCGCGGTCCAACAGCAACAGGCAATGTACACGGATTCTCCAGTGGATTCGACATCTTTCCCAAATTACTACACGCAAGAGCCCCAGAATTTGTCGAACGACGGAGCCGGCATGGGCTACGATCCCAACGCTACAATGCAATACCAGCAACAGCAGCCGCCTCAGCAGGGTACATATCAGGCCATGGCGTACTTGAATACGCAGCACGATTACCAATACCAAGGACAGTAGAACCTGACTCACAAGGAAATGTACTTGCTTTAATGTATTAGACGAAGTTTTGAGTCACGCATCTCATCCAGGTTGTTTTACATAGTTTTGTCTCTCGCTCGATATCCTTTTCGCATGTTGGGTCATGTCTTTGGTTATGATTGACGGATTTTGGTATTAGATACATACTGCCTTTTCTTTTTTTGTTGCATTTACGGGTTGCAGTAGGCCTGCACTACGCTATAGAATTAAATGCACCGCTAGCACCGCTTCTCGCGTCCTGCTGTTGAGACATGTGCGAGACGTTGATCTGAGCAGCTGCGAGGCATCACTGGCGCATCATGAAATCTGCCACTGAGATTGGTCCACGAACAACACTGCATAGTTTTTGCATGCGATCGCATCTTATCAGCCACGCTCATGGGTTGAGGGACCTCTGCACACTTGCACGACCCAACAGTAAGCCACTGTGCAATCCGCCGTCGGGCTCAGTCCATGCACAGTCGCCGATTGGTCGCACACACTAATGAAGGACGACCACAGCCACACTCAATCGTCGCTTTGTGTGCAAGTATGAGGTCCTCCGCAGACTTGGCGGCTCGAACACCATCAGCAGGCAGCAGGAGGGCGACCTATCGCCCTTCTTGCCCTTCCTTGCAATCCGACGGAGGCCGCTTACCACGTTCCGGCTCCACACACAGCCATGACGAAGCTGCAGGTTGACAGCTTCACTATCGCAAGGACTCTTTCAACGCTCTCATGATCCAGAACCGCTTTGGACCTTTTGGCGACGGGTGCAGTGACATCCCATTTTCCAATCGAGGGATCCGATCATCCCGCGCAACCTTCCCCCATTTTTACACCGGTGACCGGTGCGTGGGCGCACCAAAGGCTGGAGGACCTCGTCGCGGCATTGCAATCGCGCAACCCCAGGGGACTTGGACGTCAGCGCTGGGCCGGTGTGTGCATTTTGAGGGGTACTAATGCTGCAGGAGTGCGCTCTGCTGGCGATTTGACGGTTTGCGTACCTTTTGAAGCTGTCTCAAGATCAGGCATCAGGCTGCGGGCCGAACATCGGTAGGTCCGTTTCGTTGCATCGGCGGATTCGTCCTTTAGCTGTTTCATGTAGCAGAATTCATGGTTGCTTTCTTAGGCTTCCACTCGTGTGGGAAAAGGCCACATTGGGTATTCGCCTTGTTGAGCCTGAGGCGTGTGTGCTGACCTGTCATAGCAGCAATGTCACATCTAAACCAGGGATACCCGCCACAATTCAACTACAACGTCCATGGGCCTACAGAACAGTACAACTCTGTCTCTCGATCATCGTACCAAGGCAGTAATGGCTCTCAGCAATGGTCGTCGATGGCGCCACGGAGTGTTCAACACAGTAACATACCCAGCCCATCAGCATCGGTGAGATCGACTGCTACCACTCCAGTGAGCATTGTCCGTAGTCGTCCAGATCATCGCCTACCAGGTATAGGACGTGTCGACGACAACATTGATCCGAGTCTTTTTGCGGTGGGTGGTTATCTAGCTCCTATTGGCCATGTCTCTCAAGTCAACTACAACATCGAGCGAAGCTTGCGTGACGGACCATGGAATCCCCTTAGCATCGCAAGTCCGACCACTGGGGACGGACACACTCCTTTGCACCAAGCCAGTGCGAATCATAGACATTACCGCCAGGGGCCTGGCTCTACTGGTAGTGTAGCGGCACCTGTATCAGACTCTGGGTACAATTCGCAATCTGTCGTCAGCAACGACGCCAGTCGTATGAACCAATCTTATATAAATCGCAGTGTTGGACCACATGGGACTTTTGAGGCTCCGGCAGCGGCGGCTCCAGCAATGGCTCGCATGCTTTCAGATCAACGGTCACAAGACGGCCACCTCAGTAGCCGTAGTAGGCAACAGACCAGTGAATTGGCATGCTCACGATGCTCTGCGGTAATGAAATGTCGATCAGATCTCAAGTAGGTGTGAAGATCTGCTTGTGAACGTAGTGGCTGACAGGAGTTGTAGAAAGCACATATTACGGCACGATAAGCCGTATCTGTGTGATCAGCCTAGATGCAAGCGCAACGGTCAAGGCTTTACTACAGTGAACGACCTAGATCGACACAAAAAAAGCGTCCACCGCATAGGCCTTTTGAACAAGTCATACCAGTGTGCATCTGAGACCTGTAAGAATAAGGAGAAAATATGGCCACGGCTAGACAATTTCAAGCAGCATGTAGAGCGAATGCACAAAGACGAAGACGAAGCTGACTTGATCAAAAGGTAGGACGCGGTTCAAGTTTCGTGATACATAAGCTGATAGTTACAGATCATCGTTCGAACCTGTTCAGTCGGAGCACGCCGTAGAGAATATCTCTGTCGACCCTTCGGTCCTCATAGGGCTGGATCAGTCGTTCCCTGGTCACAGTGATTATGGAAGGACTTCGGAGCCAGACATGAGAAACGAGCAGGATATAGGTCAATGGCCTGTTGATCCTACTCCCACTGACGCTACGCTCAATTTCTACGACTCGACTATTTCTATGACCAGCGTAGGTGTAAGAACTAGCAGCGAGGAACGTCGTAGATCACAGCAGTACCTGGAGATGCAGGGCATATCGACTGTGGCATCGCCTCAATCGGACCTTTACAACGACCGACTACTAACGCCGTCGACCACGAGCAATACATCCCGCAACCTGGGCAGGAACGCTGGAACAGTACAAAGTCGCTCATCAGAGAAGCAGAAAGAGCAGCATCGTGAATTATCAGACGCACCAAAGACTAAAGCTCAGCAACAGAGACAGGCCTTACAAAAGCTGTCGAAGGCTGTATCCAACGAGATGGATGATTCGGCTGTTGATCTGGAGCAGCTCATTGTACGCATACTTGCCAGCACGACGACGACAGAAGACTGCGCGGATAAACGTCCTACAAACGAGGGTGCCTCTTCAAGCCATAACACACAAGGTGACCGTTCAAGCAAGGTCTTTCTCACGAAGAGCGAAGCCATCAAAGCGACACAAATGATATCGAATCTCATCAAGCAGAGCCCAGGATCCGCATTTTCACAGCCACGCAAATCGGGTCAAGGCTTCAATGCCAACAGCAAGATCTGCGAAATCTGCGGCTACGCAATGGCACGCGTCTGCGACCTTAAAAAACACATGAAGCGCCACGAAAAGCCATACGGCTGCACATATCCGAAATGCCACAAGCGCTTCGGCGCAAAGTCAGACTGGAAACGACACGAGAACAGCCAGCACTTCCAGCTCGAAGCTTTCCGATGCTGTCAATCACTACCGACCGGCGACGTCTGCGGCGGGCACTTCTTCCGCATCGACCCCTTCAAGAAGCACCTGGAGTCGCAACACAAGATGGAAAGTAAAGAGGACCGCGATACAGAAGCCAAGCGCCGCCGTATCGGTAAGAACTGCCAGCAGCAGTTCTG